>JADMIO011189557.1_pt1:0-65000 | contig 133479 bp, 124 predicted proteins | sample 8958161 | NCBI WGS metagenome assembly JADMIO01 (sample SAMN16585339, study PRJNA669376) | soil metagenome | isolation source: Crop rotation soil | place: USA: Cullars Rotation, Alabama | collected 2011 | reverse complement strand
GGAGATGTCTGAATGGGGGAACCCAGCCATCATAAGATGGTTATCTTGTACTGAATACATAGGTGCAAGAGGCGAACCAGGGGAACTGAAACATCTAAGTACCCTGAGGAAAAGAAATCAACCGAGATTCCCTTAGTAGTGGCGAGCGAACGGGGACTAGCCCTTAAGTGGCTTTGAGATTAGCGGAACGCTCTGGAAAGTGCGGCCATAGTGGGTGATAGCCCTGTACGCGAAAATCTCTTGGTCATGAAATCGAGTAGGACGGAGCACGAGAAACTTTGTCTGAATATGGGGGGACCATCCTCCAAGGCTAAATACTACTGACTGACCGATAGTGAACTAGTACCGTGAGGGAAAGGCGAAAAGAACCCCGGAGAGGGGAGTGAAATAGATCCTGAAACCGTATGCGTACAAGCAGTGGGAGCCCACTTTGTTGGGTGACTGCGTACCTTTTGTATAATGGGTCAGCGACTTATTTTCAGTGGCGAGCTTAACCGAATAGGGGAGGCGTAGCGAAAGCGAGTCTTAATAGGGCGTCTAGTCGCTGGGAATAGACCCGAAACCGGGCGATCTATCCATGGGCAGGTTGAAGGTTGGGTAACACTAACTGGAGGACCGAACCGACTACCGTTGAAAAGTTAGCGGATGACCTGTGGATCGGAGTGAAAGGCTAATCAAGCTCGGAGATAGCTGGTTCTCCTCGAAAGCTATTTAGGTAGCGCCTCATGTATCACTGTAGGGGGTAGAGCACTGTTTCGGCTAGGGGGTCATCCCGACTTACCAAACCGATGCAAACTCCGAATACCTACAAGTGCCGAGCATGGGAGACACACGGCGGGTGCTAACGTCCGTCGTGAAAAGGGAAACAACCCAGACCGTCAGCTAAGGTCCCAAAGTTATGGTTAAGTGGGAAACGATGTGGGAAGGCTTAGACAGCTAGGAGGTTGGCTTAGAAGCAGCCACCCTTTAAAGAAAGCGTAATAGCTCACTAGTCGAGTCGGCCTGCGCGGAAGATGTAACGGGGCTCAAACCATACACCGAAGCTACGGGTATCACGTAAGTGATGCGGTAGAGGAGCGTTCTGTAAGCCTGTGAAGGTGAGTTGAGAAGCTTGCTGGAGGTATCAGAAGTGCGAATGCTGACATGAGTAACGATAATGGGTGTGAAAAACACCCACGCCGAAAGACCAAGGTTTCCTGCGCAACGTTAATCGACGCAGGGTTAGTCGGTCCCTAAGGCGAGGCTGAAAAGCGTAGTCGATGGAAAACAGGTTAATATTCCTGTACTTCTGGTTATTGCGATGGAGGGACGGAGAAGGCTAGGCCAGCTTGGCGTTGGTTGTCCAAGTTTAAGGTGGTAGGCTGAAATCTTAGGTAAATCCGGGATTTCAAGGCCGAGAGCTGATGACGAGTTACCTTTCAGGTAACGAAGTGGTTGATGCCATGCTTCCAAGAAAAGCTTCTAAGCTTCAGGTAACCAGGAACCGTACCCCAAACCGACACAGGTGGTTGGGTAGAGAATACCAAGGCGCTTGAGAGAACTCGGGTGAAGGAACTAGGCAAAATGGCACCGTAACTTCGGGAGAAGGTGCGCCGGTGAGGGTGAAGGACTTGCTCCGTAAGCCCACGCCGGTCGAAGATACCAGGCCGCTGCGACTGTTTATTAAAAACACAGCACTCTGCAAACACGAAAGTGGACGTATAGGGTGTGACGCCTGCCCGGTGCCGGAAGGTTAATTGATGGGGTTAGCTAACGCGAAGCTCTTGATCGAAGCCCCGGTAAACGGCGGCCGTAACTATAACGGTCCTAAGGTAGCGAAATTCCTTGTCGGGTAAGTTCCGACCTGCACGAATGGCGTAACGACTTGGGAGCTGTCTCCTCCGTAAGCTCGGCGAAATAGCAGTATCGGTGAGGATTCCGATTACCCGCGACAGGACAAAAAGACCCCGTGCACCTTTACTACATCCTGTCATTGATTGTCGGTATGGCCTGCGTAGCATAGGTGGGAGCCGTTGAGGCCCGGGTTTCGGCTCGGGCGGAGGCACCAGTGAAATACCACCCTTGCTTTACTAACAATCTCACTCCGACGATCACATCGTCGAGGACCGTGGCAGGTGGGTAGTTTGACTGGGGCGGTCGCCTCCCAAAGAGTACCGGAGGCGCGCGATGGTGCCCTCAGTGCGGTCGGTAATCGCACGGCGAGTGCATAGGCATAAGGGCGCCTGACTGCGAGCGCGACAGCGCGAGCAGGGACGAAAGTCGGCCTAAGTGATCCGGTGGTCCCGTGTGGACGGGCCATCGCTCATCGGATAAAAGGTACGCTGGGGATAACAGGCTTATCGCGCCCGAGAGTTCACATCGACGGCGCGGTTTGGCACCTCGATGTCGGCTTATCACATCCTGGGGCTGGAGAAGGTCCCAAGGGTCCGGCTGTTCGCCGGTTAAAGTGGTACATGAGCTGGGTTCAGAACGTCGTGAGACAGTTCGGTCTGTATCCGTCGTGGGCGTGGGAGCGTTGAGGGATGTCATCCTTAGTACGAGAGGACCGGGATGAAGTGACCGCTCGTGTACGGGCTGTCCCGCCAGGGGCAGCGCCCGGTAGCGATGTCACGTCGAGATAACCGCTGAATGCATCTAAGTGGGAAACTCTTCCCAAGATGAACGCTCCTGAGTCTTAAGACTCCTAAAGGGCCCTGGGAGACTACCAGGTTGATAGGGCGCAGATGTACGGGGGGCAACCCCTTCAGTCGAGCGCTACTAATCGCCCGTGCAGTTTGATCTCTCCAAATTCTTCTGATTCTACGGTGCTTCAATATTCCCATCCGGTTCTACGAACGTCGCGAGTCATGGCTCGTGAGCTCCCGATTTTTTCGGGACTCGCGACCCGTGACTCGCGACTGAGAAATGGCTGACGATTAGCGCGCAGGGGCCACACCCGTTCCCATTCCGAACACGGCCGTTAAGCCCTGCAGCGCCGATGGTACTGCCACTGAGAGGTGGTGGGAGAGTAGGCCATCGTCAGCCTCCCCTGTGAAGCCCCGTTCCGACTGGAGCGGGGCTTCATGCTTTCACCCTCATCGCCATCTCACATTCACTCACATTGTGGACCGACGCTCACTCACTCCCTTCTCGTCCGTGACTTTTATTTTTCTGCCATGAAGAACGGCGGGACATTCGGCCTGGTCACCCTCGTGGCGCTCGCGAGCCTCGCGTGCTCCGACCCCGAGGATGCGGCGCCCGACCCCGGCATCACCGTCGTCGCCGGGGCCAACCAGTCCGACACCGTCTTCACCACCTTCGCGCAGGCGCTCGTGGTGGACGTGGTGTCCGCCGAGGGCATCGCCGAAGGCGTCGTGGTGCGGTTCGATGCCACGCTCAACCACGGCGAGCCCACGCTGCTCGTGGCTCCGGTCGTCGGGCAAAGCGTCTTCTCGCCCTCGACCGCGCTCGCGACCGACAGCCGCGGCCGCGCCACTGCGCGCATCCAGCTCGGTGCCGTCGCCGGCCCAGCTTCCGTTACGGTGTCGGTCCCCGAGCTGGGATACACGACCACCGTTGCCTACACGGCGACCCCCGGTCTGGCCTACACCCTGGTCCTCGCGCCGCAGGACACCGTCGTGGAGGTCGGCTCATCCTTCACCTCGCGTTCGACCGTGACTGACCAGTACGGCAACCCCCGCAGCGATGCCGTCAGCCTGTCGCAGCCGACGTCCAATCTCACGGTCCAGGGCACCCAGATCATCGCGACCGGGGCCGGTCGCGGGACGGTCGCGGTCCGATCGGGAGCGCTGGCCGATGAGCTTCGCGTCTTCGTGGGGCCGCTCTCCGAAGTCACGGGACTCACGCCCACTTCGCTCGTCGTCTTCGAGACCAGTGGCAGCATCGAGTCGAACACCTCACTGTCGCGGGTGGTGGGCCCGTTCAGCGCGGACTGGTCTCCCGATGGCCAGGTGATGGTGGCCGACGACCAGGAAGGCGGACCGCTCCGGCTCATCCTTCCCAACGGACAGACCGCCATGATCGGCCCTCCCTCGGAGTTTTGGCCGCTCTACCCGGAGTTCTCGCCCGACGGGCAGTGGATCTACTATTCCCGCTCCGACCAGGGCTGGCACATCCGCCGCATGCGCGCCGACGGTTCGGAGGACCAGGCCATTCCCTTCATTCCCGGCAACCACGCCGCGCCGACGCTCTCTCCCGACGGCGCGAAGATGGCGGTCGTCAACCTGATTCCCGATCGCATCGAGATCTACGACTTCCAGACTCACACGCTGAATGAGATCGCGGCCGCGGCCCACACGCCTTCCTGGTCGCCGGACGGATCGCGCATCGCCTTCGTCAACTCGACCACCCACCGGATCGAGGTCATCCATCCCGACGGAACGGGCCGCCGCATCGTGAGCCCGGCCGGCCGCCAGTATGGACTGGGCCTCGACTGGACCCAGGATGGACTCTTCATCCTCGCGTTCGACAGCGAGGCCGAAATCATCGTGGCACTCGACCCCGAGTCCGGCGCCACGCTCGAGTACCAGGTCGAGGGAATCGGAGCGCCCGCTGCCCGCCCGCGTTGATGACTGACGCGACCCGTTGCGGGCATGTCGCCCTGGCCGGCGCGCCCAACGTGGGGAAAAGCTCCCTGTTGAACGCGCTGGTCGGGGAGCACCTCGCGATCGTGAGCCCGAAGGCCCAGGCCACGCGTCTTCCCGTGGTGGGACTCCGCACCGAGGGCCCGGTGCAGATGGTCTTTCACGACCTGCCGGGTCTGCTCGACCCCGCGTATCTCCTCCAGGAGCGGATGCGCGAGGCGGCGCTGGGAGTGATCGAAGCCGCCGACGTGATCCTGCATCTGCACGAGGCCAGAGCCGCCCCGGCGCCCGATTTCACCCGACTCGCCGGTCTCGACCGACCCCCGCGCGCGCCGGTCCTCCAGGTGTACACCAAGACGGACATCGGCGGGCAGGGGGGCGGACAGGACGGCGGGCAGGCATTCCCTGTCTCCGCCACCACGGGTGAGGGGATCCCTCGGCTTTTCGAGGCCATCGTCCCGCTCCTTCCCCAGCGGGCGTTCGAGTACGACCCCGAGGATCTCGGAGTCCAGCCCCTCCGCTTCTTCGTCGTCGAATACCTCCGTGAGGCGGCCTTCGAGCTCCTCTCCGACGAGCTGCCCTATTCCTTCACCGCCGAGGTGGACGAATTCCGCGAAGGCTCGGACCCGGTATACATTCGTGCCACGCTGTACGTCGAGCGGAATTCGCAAAAGGGCATCCTGATCGGCGAGAGTGGCCGGACCATCAAGGCCATCGGGAAGCACGCGCGCACCCGGCTCGAGCAGCTCATGGGAAGCCGCGTGTTCCTCGAGACGTGGGTGAAGGTCCTCCCGAGGTGGCGGCGGGATCCCGCCATGCTGGAAAAGTTCGGTTTCGTTTCTCGTGACCCGTGACTCGCGATTCGTGACTCCATGAGCCTTTCACCCGAGCTGCTCGAGATCCTCGCCTGCCCGAAGTGCAAGGGCGACCTGGAATACCGCCCGGAGCCCGAAGAGCAGCTGGTCTGTCACGCATGCCGCCTCGTTTATCGCGTCGAGGACGGCATCCCCGTGATGCTGATCGACGAAGCCACCCCCTTCTGACATGACTGAACCGGACGCGCCGGTCCCGCCGCCCCTCGGCGACGCGGCCCGACTGCTCGCGGAAGCCGCCCAGCTCGAGGCCAGGTCCCTGGGCCATTCGTTCGTGGGAATGGAGCACATCCTGCTGGCCCTGCTCGCGGATCCCGCCTTGGCCGCGGCCGCCGCGGCGAAGGGAGCCCCCGATCGCGAGGAGCTCCGCAAGCGACTTGCCGCGGTGAGCTCACCGCGAAGTGTTGCCACCGGCGGGGAGTTCGGGCTGAGTCCGCAGGCCCGCCGGCTGCTCGAGGGCACCGGGTCGGTCAATCGCGCGGAGCTGCTGGAGCGCATCGTGGGGAATCCGCGCGGTCCGCTCGCGAAGCTGCTCGGTCACGAGTCGCGAATCGCGAGTCGCGAGAACGCGCCGGAGGAGCGCAAGGACTCGAAGCCGGTCGAGGAAAAGCGCGAGCCGAAAAAGCGCCCCGAGAAGGGCGAGGAGCCCCGGCGCGAACCGCGTCGCGACCGCCCGGAGCGGCAGGAGAAGCTCGATCGCCCGCCATCACGCACCAGGGAAAGGCCCGTGGTCGAGGCGCCGGCCGTCAAGCCGCCGTCCCGTCCTCCCGCCGTCCCGTCTTCCCGCCCCAGGTGGCTGACGGTTCGAAACGTCGCCCTGCTGCTGGTGCCGGCGAGCGTAGTCCTCAATTCGATGCACGCGAACCCGCTGCTGGTCTTCGTGGTCGCCTGTCTCGGCGTGATTCCGCTCGCGGGCTACATGGGCGAGGCGACCGAGCATCTCGCCTCGCGGACCGGGCCCGCGATCGGCGGCCTGCTCAACGCCACGTTCGGCAACGCTGCCGAGCTCATCATCGCGATCGTGGCCCTCAGGGCAGGGCTGGTCCAGCTGGTGAAGGCGTCCATCACCGGCAGCATCCTCGGCAACCTGCTCCTCATCATGGGGCTCTGTTTCGTCGCGGGCGGGACGAAGCAGTCGACCCTGCGATTCAATCGGGTGTCCGCCGGCGCGAGCGCGGGCATGCTGTCGCTCGCCGTCGCGGGACTCATTTTTCCGGCGCTCTTTCACCAGTTGCACCCCGAGGCGGGCGCTCCGCGTGAGCTGATGCTGTCGGAGACCGTTGCGGTGGTGCTCGCGGTGACGTACCTGCTTTCGCTTCTCTTCTCGCTCAAGACCCACCGATCGCTCTTCGGGGGCGAGCCCCATCCGCTCGATGGGGAAGTGTGGGGACCGCTCCGCGCGATCATCGTGCTCGCGATCGCCACCGGCGGCGTCGTGGTCCAGTCCGAAATCCTGGTCCACGCAACCGAATCCGTGACCTCCACGATGGGCTTCTCCGAGACCTTCCTCGGCCTCATCATCGTGCCGATCATCGGCAACGCTGCCGAGCATGCCACGGCCGTGGTGGTGGCGCGGAAGGGGCAGATGGACCTGGCCCTCCAGATCGCGTTGGGCTCCAGCACCCAGGTGGCGCTGCTGGTGGCCCCGGTCCTGGTGCTGGTCGGGCTGGTGGTCGGGCAGCAGATGGACCTGGTGTTTTCAACCTTCGAGATCGCGGCGATGGCCCTGACCGTCGTGGTCAGCGCGATCGTGACCCTGGATGGGGAGTCCAACTGGTTCGAGGGGGCCCAGTTGCTGGCCATGTACGCCCTGGTGGCGGCCATGGCCTTTTTCGTCTGATTTGACAACGGGTTAGCCCGCTCCCTAAGTTAAGTGAAGACCAACAGTTACGAGGAGAATTACACGGGGTGCGAACTCGACCGACCATCCTCTATTTCGGGCCGGTCGACACGCCCGTACCCGACCTCGTACGTCGCTGGGCGGAGGACAAGGGCTTCCCGCTCATCGTCCTGGCCGACCGGGACGAGGTAGAGTCGATCATCCTCCGCGGGCATCCCAGCCTGCTGTTCGTGGACGGCGAACGTATGGGAGAGGAGGCGAGGGCGCTGGTCGCGCTCCTCAAGGCCGATCCCTTCAGCGCCATCGTCCCCGTGACGGTGCTCGAGGGCGCGCACGATCCCGTCGCCATGCAGGAATGGTTCACGGCGGGAGCCGATGAAATCCTCACCGCGGTGTTTCCTCCGCCGGAACAGCGGGCCCGTCTCGATGCGATGCTGGTGCGCACCCAGCGCGACGTCGCGGTCCATCCCAGCACCCGGATGCCCGGCACGACCGAGATCGAGCGCGAAATCCGGCGCCACCTCGAATCGGGCCAGGAATTTGCAGTCTGTTATGCCGACCTCGATCACTTCAAGGAATTCAACGACCGCTATTCCTACTATGATGGCGACCGGGTCATCTACCTGCTCTCGCGAATCCTGCACGACGTGGTGAAGGGATTGCTGGGCGCCAAGGGATTCGTGGGGCACATCGGCGGCGATGATTTCATATTTGTGATCCCGGCGACCGCGATCGACGCGGTGGGCACCGAGATCCTCGACGTGTTCGACACGCTGGTGCCGCTGCAGTACAATGAGCAGGACAGCAGGGCAGGCTATTTTTTCGGCAAGGACCGGCGGGGCCAGCTTCACCGCGTTCCGCTGATGACGCTGTCGATCGGCATCGTGACCAACCGGCACCGGCAGTTCACCCATCCCGCCGAGGTGAGCGAGCTGGCGACCGAGATGAAGAGTTATGCGAAGACCCTGCCGGGATCGGTCTACGTGGTCGACCGCCGGCGCGCCCGCGATGCCGAAGGCCGCGGAGTGACGGGTCGGGAACCAAGATGAGTCGCCCGAGATGAACGTCAGTTGCCCGAAGTGCGAGACCGTGTTCCGGGTCGACCCGGCCAAGGTGCCCGTCAAGGGTGTGCGGGCCCGTTGCTCGTCATGCTCAGCGGTCTTCTTCGTCGGGCGGCCGACCGAGCCGTCCCAGGTCGTGCCTCCGGCGCGTCCGGCGGCGGATTCGATCCTGGCACCGCTGGCAGCCGCTGCGGCGCCGAGCCCCGCCGCCGCGCCTTCAGCGCCGGCGCCACCGGCACCCGCCGCGGCACCCCAACCGGTCTGGACTCCAGCCCCGACGAGCCGGCCCACCATGGCACCGCCGGCGGGAATGGGCTACGGCTCGCCGTCACCCGCGGCGCCGAGCCCGGCCGCCGCGCCTCCGCCCCCTGCCGTCGGGCCACGGGCGCGAACGGCCGCGATGCCCCCGACACCGGCGGCCGAGCCGCCGCGCCCGGTCTCGCAGGCGCCGCTCGCGCCACCACCTATGCCCCCTCGCGCCGCGCCGGCCCCCGCGCCCGCTGCGCCGCCGGTGCGGAAGCCGGTCAATCCATTTCTCGCCAGCGACCCTTCGACCAAGGCGCGCCGGCTCGCCCGTGCGCTCATTTCCGACCTCGTGGTCTATCATCCCGCCAAGCGCGCGGACGGGATCCGCGACGGGACGCTCAAGCTCCTGTTCGACGAAGAGATCAAGAAGTGCTGGGAGGAGTACACCGACCAGGTGGGCCTCGAAATGGCGACATCCACGGCGTTTTTTACCGAGGCGCTGAACGAGATCCTGGCCGACGGCCAGCCAGTCTTCTCCTAGTCGCGAGTCACGAGTCGCGGGTCGCGAGATTATCTTTTGTGGCACAGCGCCGCCCGCCCACTTTGCGGCGGGCGGATTTCTTTTGCGGACCCGGGAACCCATGACGGCTGCCGAACAACTCGCCGGACTCACGTCACGCTTCAGCGACCTGCGGAGGTTTCTTTGACCTCGATGCGCGCCGGGAGCGGGTGAAGGAGCTCGAAGCGAAACAGGCCGACCCTGGCTTCTGGACCGACCAGGAGAAGGCCCAGGAGGTGGTGCAGGAGCTCAAGACCCTGCGCGCCCGCGTGAATCCCGCCGATGCGTTCGACAAGCGCCTGGCCGATGCCGGCGCCATGCAGGAGCTCCTCCTCGAGTCGCCCGACTCCGATCTCGAAGCCGAGCTGGCCAGCGAGATCGAGCAGATGGCAACGGTGCTCACCGACCTGGAATTCCAGACCATGCTGCAGGGGGCCGACGATGGCCGCGATGCGATCCTCACGGTCCATCCCGGCGCGGGCGGCACCGAGTCGCAGGACTGGGCCCAGATGCTCATGCGGATGTACGTGCGCTGGGCCGAGCGGAAGGGATTCGAGGTCACGATCCTCGACATGGTCCCGGCGGAAGAAGCGGGAATCAAGTCGGCGACCATCGAGATCAAGGGGCAGTACGCCTACGGCTTCCTGAAGGCGGAGAAAGGGGTGCACCGCCTGGTGCGCATCTCGCCCTTCGACGCCCAGGCCCGGCGACACACCTCGTTCGCCTCGGTCTTCGTCTACCCCGATATCGACGATACCATCGAGGTGGACCTGCGCGAAGAAGACATCAAGATGGACGTGTATCGCGCGTCCGGGGCCGGCGGGCAGCACGTGAACAAGACTTCGTCGGCCGTGCGGCTCACCCACATCCCCACCGGGCTCGTGGTGGCCTGCCAGACCCAGCGGAGCCAGCACAAGAACAAGGAGACGGCGTACAAGATGCTTCGCGCCGCGCTCTATCAGCGGAAGCTCGAGGAACAGGAAGCGGAGCGGGCCAAGCTCGAGGCCACCAAGACCGACAACTCCTGGGGCAACCAGATCCGCTCTTATGTCTTCCAGCCCTACACCATGGTCAACGATCACCGCAGCGAGCTCAAGATCGGCGATGTCCATCGCGTGATGGACGGCGACCTCGACGAGCTGATCCAGACCTACCTCAAGCAATTCGGGGGAACCGCCGCGTGATCGAGGAGCGCACCTTCGTCGAGACGGCCCGTCGCGAGAGCCGCGCCGCGCTCGAGGCGATGGGCGTGGCGCCCTTCGCGTACCGGTTCGATCGCACCCACCAGTGCGCGCCCGCGGTCCGTCTCTATGAGGACGACATGGGCGAGGAGGGCCCCGAAGTGAAGGTCTGCGGCCGCATCGCCGCCTGGCGCTCCCAGGGCAAGACGGCGTTCGGTCACATCGAGGATGGCAGCGGCAGGATCCAGCTCTACTTCCGGCAGGACGCCCTGGGCGACATGTGGCCGGTGGTGAAGCAGCTCGACCTCGACGATCATGTCGGGGCCACCGGGCGGCTCTTCCGCACCCGCACCGGCGAAGTCACCGTGCGGGTCACGTCGTTCACGCTGCTCGCCAAGTCGCTGCGTCCCCTTCCGCGCGGCAAGGTCCAGAAGAACGAGGACGGCACCGAGACCGTCTTCGGGGGCCTCCACGATCCCGAGATCCGCTTCCGCCAGCGCTACGCCGATCTCGCGGTGCATCCGGAGGTCCGCAAGATCTTCGAGACCCGGGCCGAGGCGATCCGCTTTCTCCGCCGATTCATGGACGAGCGCGGGTTTCTCGAGGTCGAAACCCCGATCCTGCAGCCGCTCTACGGCGGCGCCTCGGCCCGCCCGTTCATCACGCACCACAACGCGCTCGACATGCGGCTGTACCTGCGGATCGCGGACGAGCTCTATCTCAAGCGCTTGATCGTGGGCGGGATCGAGCGGGTCTACGAGATCGGCCACGACTTCCGGAACGAGGGAATGGATCGCACCCACAATCCCGAGTTCACCATGCTCGAGTGCTACCAGGCCTACGCCGACTACAGCGACATCATGGAGCTGGTCGAGGGAATGTTCTCCGGCGTGGTGCAGCACTGTTGCGGCAGCATGACGATCGAGCGGCAGGGAACCCTGCTCGACTTCACGCCGCCGTTCCGGCGGGTTCGCTTCGTCGAGGAAGTCAAGGCGCGCTCGAGCATCGACATCCTCACCGCGGGCGACCCCGAGATGCGCGCGGCCCTGGTGAAGCGCGGGATGCCGCGCGAGGAAGCCGACACCTACTCGGGCGGGAAGCTCCTCGATGAGATGTTCAAGATGTTCGTGGAGCCGCACCTGGTGCAGCCCACCTACATCATCGATTACCCCAAGGTGCTCTCGCCCCTCGCCCGGATGCACCGCGATGATGCCCGGGTGACCGAGCGGTTCGAGCTGTTCGTCCTGGGGAAGGAAATGGCGAACGCGTTCAGCGAGCTCAACGACCCGGACGACCAGCGCGCCCGCTTCGAGGACCAGGGACGCCAGCGCGCCGCCGGTGACGACGAGGCCCAGCCACTCGACGAGGACTACATCCGCGCGCTGGAGTACGGCATGCCGCCTACCGGCGGGCTGGGTGTCGGGGTCGACCGCCTCATCATGGTCCTCACCGACCAGCCGTCCATCCGCGACGTCATCCTCTTCCCGGCCATGCGCCCCGAGCAGTAGACATGCCCAGCCGTCGCCTTCCCACCCGCCTCGAAGTCAGGCTGGCGGCCCGCTACCTCCGGGGCCGGGGGAGGTTTCTCGGCCTCTCGCTGAACACCGTGATCGCCATCGCCGGCGTCATGGTCGGGGTCGCGTCGCTCATCGTGGTGCTCGGCGTGATGAACGGCCTTCGCGATGAGCTGCGCGACCGGATCCTGGTCGCGAATCCCGACCTCCGCATCCTCACCTTCGGCCAGTCGCTCCGGATGGAGCCGTGGAAGGGCGCGCTCGACACCATTCTCGCTGAACCGGGGGTGGTGGCCGCGGCGCCGGAAGTGCTGACCCAGTCGCTGGCGCGGAATTCCGCCGGCTACATGTCGGTGGTGAGCGTCTTCGGCATCGCGGATACCGGCGCGATCAGCGTGACGTCGCTGCCGAGCAAGATCCGCGACGGCGATCTCCGGTTCCGCACCACGCACGACAGCGTGGACGGCGGAATCATCCTGGGATACCGGCTGGCGAACCGGATGTCGGCCTTCACCGGCGACATCATCGAGCTGGTGGGCTACGCCTCGGCCAAGGTGAATCCCGCGCTGGGCACCGTGGTCCCGCGCTTCTGGCGACTCGAGGTGACCGGCGTCTTCGACACCGGGATGTTCCAGTACGACGACGGCTTCGGCGTGGTCGCCCTCCCGCTGGCCCAGCAGCTCGACGGACTCGGCAACGCGATCTCGGGCATCCAGATCAAGGTGAAGGACCCGTGGCAGGCGCCGGCCATCGGGCGCCGGCTGGAGCAGAAGCTCGGCTACCCCTATCGCTCGCTCGACTGGCAGACCCAGAACGCCCAGCTCTTCTCGGCGCTCGAGCTCGAGAAGCTCGGGATGGGACTCATCATCTGCATCATCATGATCGTGGCGGCCTTCAACATCGTGGGCACGCTCACGATGGTGGTCGCGGAGAAGACGCGCGAAATCGGGATCTTGCGCGCCATGGGCCTCACCGCCAGCTCCATCGGCCGCGTCTTCGTAATCCAGGGCGCCATCATCGGGGTCGTGGGGACGCTGCTCGGCACGACGCTCGGACTGGGCGTCGCGTACCTCATCGATCGCTCCGGGATCATTCGCATCAACCCGACCGTGTACTTCATCGACCGGCTGCCGGTGCACATCGAGGCGCCGGACGTGCTGCTGGTGGCGCTGGTGAGCCTCGCGATCGCGACCGTCGCCACGCTTCATCCCAGCCGCTCGGCGGCAAGGCTGGTGCCCGTCGAGGCGATCCGTCATGAGTAGGGACGAGCTTCCAGCTCGCCCCTACGAGGCGGGCAACCCGGGTCCCCCAGTCCTCGCGGCGCGTGGCTTGGCGAAAGAGTTTGTCGGGGGAGACGGCAGCGCCATTCGGGTATTGTCTGGTCTGGATTTCTCGATCGCTCCGGGAGAGTTCGTTGCCATCATTGGAGCATCGGGATCCGGCAAGAGCACGCTGCTGCATCTGCTCGGGGCGCTCGACCTGCCGGACCGCGGCGACATCCGGCTCGACGGCCAGGCGTATGCCGATCTCGCGCCCGACGCGCTCTCCGCGCTGCGGAACCGGAAGGTCGGCTTCGTCTTCCAGTTCCATCATTTGTTGCGCGACTTCAACGCGCTCGAGAACGTGATGCTGCCGCTCCTGATCGGCGGCATGGATGAGGGACAAGCCGAGCAGAAGTCCCGCGCGGCCCTCGAGGCCCTCGGCCTGGCGGCGCGGCTCACGCACCGTCCCGGCATGCTGTCCGGTGGAGAGCAGCAGCGAGTCGCCGTGGCGCGCGCCCTCGCGCCGGAGCCGGTCGTGGTCCTGGCCGACGAGCCCTCGGGCAACCTCGATCCAACGAATGCGGAGCGGCTGCATCACCTGCTCGCGTCCGTCACGCGGGAACAGGGCCGCGCGCTCGTGGTAGTCACCCATAACCGCGCGCTGGCCGACCTTGCCGATCGCGTGCTGGCATTGCACGACGGCGTCCTCGAGGCGCCGCGCGGTGACGAGGTGCTGGCGTGAGCGACGAAAAAGTGCTCTGCGACCAGTGCGGCGAGCGCGAAGTCGCCGTGCGGGTCACTCACGTCGTCGATGGGGAGGCACGTGAGGTCAAGCTCTGCGATCGTTGCGCGGCGGAGCGGGGGATCCAGACCTCGACCACGGTGTCGCAGACTCCGCTGGGAGGATTTCTCCACGCCCTGTGGAAGACCGCGGATCCCGGCCCCGCGGATGCCGCGGGAACGGGACCCTGCCCGGGATGCGGCGCGACCTTCGCCGATTTCCGCGAATCGGGTCGGCTGGGATGCGCCGAGTGCTATGTGACCTTCGAGGGGCAGCTGCGCATCCTCATACGGAGATACCACGGGTCGACGCATCACCACGGGCGGCGGCACATCGGTCCGGCAGCGTCGGGGCAGCCACCCGACGATTTGGCGCGGGGACTTCGTGAACAGCTGAGACTCGCGGTGGGCGCCGAGAATTTCGAGCTGGCCGCGGAGCTGCGCGACCGGCTCAAGGAGTTGGAGCGATGATCGATCTCTCGCTGGTGAGCGACGGCGGCATCGGCTGGCTGGACGCCAGCGGTCCGGAAAGCCACCTGGTCCTCTCCACCCGGGTCCGGCTGGCCCGGAACCTTGCGGGACGCCCGTTTCCCGTGCGTAGCGCGGAGTCCGATCGGGAGGACATCCTGACCGCGGTGAGGGACGCCACCGGGCCATCGACGATCCTGGGTCCTGCCACCCTGATCCGGCTCGACCGGCTGGCCCGGCTCGACCGCCAGCTCCTGCATGAGCGACATCTGGTCAGCAAGGAACTCGCGGTGCCCGAGGCTGACACCACGCCCCGATCGGGGTCGGCAGTACTGCTGGGGGGACCTCTTGGCGTGATGGTGAATGAGGAGGATCACCTCAGGGTCCAGGGGCTCTATTCGGGGCTCGCGCTGGAGACGGCCTGGGGGGGTGTCGGAACGCTGGACGCTGAACTGGCGCAACGACTTGCCTTCGCATTTCACCCTGAGTTCGGTTACCTTACCAGCTGTCCGACCAACGTCGGAACCGGGCTCCGGGCCTCGGTCCTGATCCACCTTCCTGGACTGGTCCTGACCAAGGAAATCAACAAGGTCCTGCAGAGCCTGGTGCAGGTAGGGCTGACGTTTCGGGGGCTCTACGGGGAAGGCAGTGAAGTGGTGGGGAACTTCTTCCAGCTGTCCAATCAGACCACGCTGGGGAAATCAGAATCGGAGCTGCTGGATCATCTGGCCAAGATCGTGCGACAGGTGATCGGGTACGAGGAGCAGGCCCGGCAGGTGCTGCTCCGGGACGCGCCGGGGGTCATCGAAGACAAGGTGTGGCGCGCCTACGGGCTGTTGCGCTATGCGCGCAGCCTCTCGTTTGAAGAAACCATGAACCTGCTGTCTGGCGTCAGGCTGGGTGTGGGGCTGGGTCTGATTCCGGACGTCGGTATGTACACGCTGAACAAGGTGCTGGTGTTCACCCAGCCCGCGCACCTGTCGGCGATGGCGGGATCTGAGTTGGCGGAGGATGAGCTGCCGGTACGTCGCGCGGATTTCGTGCGCAGAACCCTCGAGCTCTGACCACTGGCGACTGGCGACGGGTATGAACGGCTACAACTTCACTGATCGGGTTCGGAAGGTCCTCCAGATGGCGCGGGAGGAAGCCGCGCGGCTGCACCACGAATACGTGGGCACCGAGCACATCCTCCTGGGACTCATCCGCGAGGGCGAGGGGGTCGCCGCGGCGGTCCTTACCAACCTCAACGTCGACCTCGAGGAGATCCAGCAGAAGATCGAGGAGACGGTGAAGAAGGGAAAGGCGGGCACCGTCACGGGCCCGGACCTGCCGTACACCTCGCGCGCCAAGAAGGTCCTCGAGCTGGCGATGGCCGAAGCCCGCGAGCTCAATCATTCCTACGTCGGCACCGAGCACCTGCTGCTGGGCCTCCTCCGCGAGGAGAAGGGCATCGCGGCCCAGGTGCTGAATGACGCGGGCGTCACCCTGGAGCAGTCGCGCGCGGAGACGTTGCGACTTCTGGGGAGCGACGTGCCCCAGACCCAGCAGCCGGGCGCCGCGCCGCAGCCGACCCAGGGCCAGTCCCCCCGCACCGAGAAGAAGTCCAAGACGCCGGCGCTCGACCACTTCTGCCGCGACCTCACGCAGCTCGCGGGCGAAGGCCAGCTCGACCCGACGATCGGGCGCGAGAAGGAAATCCAGCGCGTCATGGAAATCCTGGCGCGCCGCAAGAAGAACAATCCGGTCCTCATCGGCGAGCCGGGCGTCGGCAAGACGGCCATCGTCGAGGGGCTCGCGATCATGATCGCGAGCGGCAATTGTCCCGACGTGCTGCGCGACCATCGGGTGCTCTCGCTCGACATGGCGGCGGTCATCGCGGGAACCAAATATCGCGGCCAGTTCGAGGAGCGGCTCAAGGCCGTGATGAACGAGATCGCGCAGAACAAGAACGTGATCCTCTTCATCGACGAGCTGCACACCCTGGTGGGCGCCGGCGCCGCCGAAGGGGCGATCGACGCGTCCAACATGCTCAAGCCCGCGCTCGCGCGCGGCGAGCTGCAGTGCATCGGCGCCTCGACCCTCAACGAGTATCGCAAGTACATCGAGAAGGACGGCGCGCTCGAGCGGCGCTTCCAGGCCGTGATGGTCGAGCCGCCATCGGTCGACGAGACCGTCGAGATCCTGAAGGGCCTCCGCAAGAAGTACGAGGACCATCACCGGGTCTCCATTCCCGACACGACTTTGGTCGCGGCGGCCCAGCTGTCCGACCGCTACATCACCGATCGGTTCCTGCCGGACAAGGCGATCGACGTGATCGACGAGGCGGGCGCCCGGGCACGGCTGGCGTCGCAGCAGCCGCCCACCGAGGTGGCGACCCTCAAGCTCGACCTCGAAAAGGTCAACCAGGAAAAGGAAAACGCGGTTCGCGACCAGAACTTCGAGCGCGCCGCCTCCCTGCGTGACTCGGAGCGCGAGCTGCAGAACCAGATCCGGCTCCGCCAGGAAGAGTGGGAGCGGGAGCGCCTGGTGCGCCGTCCGGTCATCGACGAGGAGGCGGTGGCGTTCATCGTCTCGCGCTGGACCGGGATTCCGCTCACCCGGCTGCAGGAGACCGAGACCACCCGCCTGCTCCGGATGGAGGACGAGATCCATCTGTCCGTCGTGGGCCAGGACGAGGCGATCATGGCCGTGTCCCGCGCCATCCGGCGCAGCCGCGCCGGCCTCAAGGACCCGAAGCGGCCGATCGGATCGTTCATTTTCTGCGGCCCCACCGGCGTCGGCAAGACCGAGCTCGCCCGCGCGCTCGCCAAGTTCCTTTTCGCGGATGCCCAGGCGCTCATCCGGGTCGACATGTCGGAGTACATGGAGAAGTTCTCGGTGTCGCGCCTCATCGGCGCGCCGCCGGGATACGTGGGCTACGAGGACAGCGGCACGCTGACCAAGGCGGTGCGGCGGCGCCCGTATTCGGTGGTGTTGCTCGACGAGATCGAGAAGGCGCACCCCGACGTCTTCAACATCCTGCTCCAGGTGCTCGACGAGGGCCACCTGACCGACAACTACGGCCGGGTGATCGACTTCAAGAACACCGTGGTGATCATGACCTCGAACGTGGGCGCCCGCGACATCATGCAGGGGCGGACCCTCGGCTTCCACGGCGGCGAGTCGAAGAAGCGGTTCGACAAGATGCAGGAGACCATCAAGGACGAGCTGGGCAAGGTGTTCAACCCCGAGTTCCTGAACCGGCTCGACGACGTCATCGTCTTCCACCCGCTCGACCGGCAGCACATCGCGGAGATCGTCACGATCATGCTTCGCGAGGTGCAGCGCCGGCTGGGCGACGAGATCCGCCTCACCCCGGGCGCGCTCGACCTGCTGGTGGCCAAGGGGTACGACGAAAGTTATGGCGCGCGGCCGCTGCGGCGGGCCATCCAGCGATTCGTTGAGGATCCCCTCAGCGAGAAGCTGCTGACTGGCGAGATCGGCCGCGGGGACGAGGTCGAGGTGGATGTCGCGCCCGATGGCGACAAGCTCACCTTCCGCGCGCTGACCGGCTCACGAACCTGAGCGGGCCGGGAGGAGGAGCATCCGTGGGCCGGCCCTGCCGCCTGCGTCCTTACGCTGTCGCACTGGGCCTGCTGGCGGGCCTCTGGCTGGGAGCGCCCGCCCGGGCGTCCGCCCAGCAGGAGGGCCCGCCGGTCGATTCCCTCGTGGTCGAGGGCAATCACCGGGTCTCCGCCGAGCAGATCATCCAGTCGTCCGGTTTCATCCTCTACCAGCCGATCAACTACCGCACCGTCCAGCGCGCCATCCAGAGTCTCTTCAACACCGGCAACTTCGACGACGTCCAGGTGGAACAGCGCGGGGGCGAAGAGAAGCTCGTCATCGCCATCGTCGTGAAGGAGCGCCCCATCCTGCAGCGCTGGACCGTCCGGGGCGCCGAGCAGGTGAGTGAGGGCGCGGTGCGCGGCAAGGTGGTGCTGGTCGAGGGCCGGCCGATCGACCGGGCCGCGGTCGAAAAGGCTCGCGCTGCGATCGATTCGCTCTACCAGAAGAAGGGCTTTTACGCCGCGAAGGTGAAGATCAACGAGGTCGCGGCGTCGCCCGGGTCGGTCCGCGTCATCTACGACATCTCCGAAGGCAGTCGGGTCGCGATCGCCCAGGTCGTCGTCGACGGCAACGTGGGCTTCCCCAACGACGAGGAAGTCGTCAAGGGAATGGCCTCCAAGCCGGAGGGATTCTGGTGGTTCCAGAAGGGCGAATACAACGAGGACAAGGTCGACGAGGACGTGCGTGACCGGCTCCCCAAGTGGTACGGCGACCGGGGCTACATCGATTTCCAGGTGGTGGCGGACTCCCTGGTGTCCGACAGCGTGCCGGGCAAGGCGATCCTCAAGCTCACGGTCGACGAGGGCGACCAGTACAACGTCGGCACCTTCGAGATCACCGGGAACCGCCGCTACTCGACCGAAGAGGTCTCCTCGTTCTTCCCCTTCGGCAAGCAGGTGGTGGCCGGGCGGGGCGACACCGTGAACGTGCCCTTCAGCAAGGGGGATTGGGACGCGGCGACCGGCAAGCTCAAGGACCTGTACGACAACACCGGCTACATCTACGCGCGAGTGGAGCCGGAGCTGATCCGGCGCACCGACCGGAACGGCAAGTCCTGGCTCGACCTCCGCTGGAACATCGTCGAGGGCTCGCCCGCCACGGTCAACCGGATCCTCATCCTCGGCAACGACGTGACCCACGAGCGGGTGATCCGGGAGCAGATCACCATGGTTCCCGGACAGCTCTTCAACAAGGAAGCGCTGGTCCGGTCCTACCAGAACGTCTCCAACCTGAATTTTTTCCAGCAGCCGATGCCGCCGCCCGACGTGCAGCCCACCGAGAGCGGTGACGTCGACGTCGTCTTCCGGGTCACGGAGAAACGCACCGGCAACGTCCAGTTCGGCGCCTCGGTGGGGCAGGGCACCGGGGTCGGCGGCTTCATAGGCCTAGAAGAACCAAACCTCTTTGGCACGGCAAAAAGGGGTAAAGTCAACTGGCAGTTCGGCCGCAACATCATGGACTTCACCTTGAGCTACACCGACCCGGCGTTCCGCGAGAGCCGGATCTCGGGGACGGTGTCGCTCTTCAACTCCCGGCAGCGCTACACCGTGGGTGACCTCGGCCGGCGCCGGCAGCTGGGTGGCAGCCTCCAGGTGGGCCTCCCCCTCATGGGCGCGCGCTACACCCGGCTCTACACCTTTTACAGCTACCAGCGCATCTCGTATGAAGGGGGCTCCGACGACCTGCGCGCGCGGTACAATTGCACCAATTGCGTGCGCTCCACCCTCGGCGTGTCGGTCGCCCGCGATACCCGGATCGGCCTGCCGTTCCCGGTCGCCGGGCAGTCGATGACGATCTCGGCGGAAACCAACGGGGGCTGGCTCGGCGGCACCGGTGACTACAACAAGATCGACGTCGACGGCCGCTGGTATAACCAGCTCGGCACCCTCGGCGGCGGCGGCCAGCTGGGCGCCGGCGTGCAGCTGGTCCTTGGCCTCACCGCCAAGTCGGGCTTCGTCCTGGGTGACGCCGGCCCGTTCTTCACCGAGCTCTACTCGATGGGCGGCGTGCAGTACGGCATTCCGCTGCGCGGCTACGAGGAATTCGCCATCACCCCCGAGGGGTTCGACCCGACCGCGGGCGGATCCAACGCGGCGAGCCCGAATTCCTTCGGCAAGTCGTACGCGGCCTTCACCGTCGAGCTCGGCGCCCGGATCAGCCAGGCGCTCTACGTGAACTCGTTCTTCGACGCCGGCAACGTCTACCGCAACGCCCGGCAGTACAATCCGCTCCGGCTGTACCGGAGCTTCGGCTTCGGGGTCGCGGTGATCTCGCCCCTCGGCCCGCTCGGAGTAGACCTGGGCTACGGCCTCGACCGGGTCAATCTCCTGGGCCAGCCCGATCCTGCGTGGAAGCTGCATTTCCGTCTGGGGAACTTCTTCTGATGCCGTGCGGATGGGCCGCCGGCCAGATCACTCTCGTGGAGGTCATGTCATGAAGGTTGTCGCTTGGGGTGCGCGGCTGGGTCTCGTGCTGGGCGCGTGCGGCGTGGGTACCGCGATGGCACAGCAGCAGCCGCCGTCGGCCCCGGCAGGCGGCGCGGCGCCGCCGGCCAGGATCGCATTCGTGAACGCGCGCGCGGCACTCGCCTCGATGCCCGGCTACTCGAAGGCGGAGTCGACCTACGTGAAGGAAGGCGAAGCGGCCCAGACGGAGATGCGGAAGATGCAGGCCACCCTGGACTCCGCGGTCGCCGACTTCGAGCAACAGCAGGCGATGCTCTCCGCGACCAACCGCGCGACACGCCGCAAGGAGCTGGAGACCAAGAACGAGCAGCTCCAGACCCGGGCCCGCGAGATCCAGCAGCGGATGGGGCAGCGGGAGCGCGAGCTGCTGCAGCCGATGCAGGAACGGCTCTCCGCCATCATCGACGGCATCCGCGCCGAGAGCAACTACACCATGATCATCGACCTCGGAGCGCAGGGGCTCGGCATCGTCACCTATGACAAGAGCCTCGACATTACCCAGCGGGTGGTTGCCCGCCTCCGCCAGACGAACTGATCGTTTGGTGTGAGCCCCGCGACCCTGACGGCGCGCGCGGTCGCCGACCTGCTCGGCGGCCGCCTGGTGGGTGACGGCGGCGCGGTGCTTTCGGGCATCGCGCCGCTCGACCGCGCGGGCCCCGGGGATCTTTCCTTCCTCGCCTCTGGCCGCTATCTCGACGCATTCCGCGCGTCGCAGGCGGGGTGCGTCCTGGTGGCGGAGGACCTGGCCGAGGTGAGCGGTCCCCCGACGCGGATCCTGGTCGGCGACCCCGCCCGCGCGATGGGGCAGGTGCAGGCGACGCTCTACCCTGAACCCGAGCCAGTCCCCGGGGTAGATTCGACCGCCCGGCTGGAGCACGGAGTGGTCCTGGGACGGGACGTCTGCGTCGGTCCCCACACCGTATTGGGCTCGGGGGTCCGCCTCGGTGACCGGGTGGTGATCGGCGCGGGGGTGGTCCTCGAAGCGGGTGTCACCATCGGCGAGGAGAGCGTGCTCGGACCTGGGGTCGTCTGTTGCAGGGGAACCAGCATCGGGAAACGGGCCCGCATCAAGGCGGGGGCCGTGCTCGGTGGCATCGGCTTTGGCTACGCGCCCGGCCCGGGCGGCCTCGAACGGCTGCCGCATGCCGGGCGCTGCATCATCGGCGATGACGTCGACATCGGGTCGAACACCTGCATCGACCGCGGAAGCATCGACGACACCGTGATCGGCGACGGCACCCGGATCGACAACCTGGTGCAGATTGCCCACAACGTGAGGGTGGGCCGGCGCTGCCTGGTGATGTCGCAGGTGGGCATCGCGGGCAGCGCGCGCATCGGGGATGGGGTCGTGCTCGCGGGCCAGGTCGGGGTGGTCGGTCACCTGACCATCGGCGACGGCGCGCGGATCGCCGCGCAGTCCGGGGTCGGACACGACCTGCCCGGCGGCGCGGACTACGGCGGGTCGCCCGCGCGTCCGCACCGCGAGTGGCTCCGCTCCTACGCGGTCCTCTACCGTCTCGCGCCCATCGCGAAAGAAATGGAAGCGCTCGTGCGCGAACGAAAGACTCATGCCTAGACGCACTCTCGCTCGCCCCGTGTCGATCCAGGGTGTGGGACTGCATACGGGCGTCACTACTACGGTCACCTGCGTGCCAGGCAAGGCGGGCGCCGGCATCTTTTTCCGGCGCCGCGATCTTCCCTCGTGTCCCGAGATTCCCGCGCGGGTCGAGGAAGTCGAGGCCACCGAGCGCCGGACGGCGATCGGCCATGGCGATTCGACCATCCACACCGTGGAGCACGTGCTGGCTGCGGTGGTCGCGACGGGTCTCGATGACCTGGTGGTGGAGCTCGATGGACCGGAGCCGCCGATTCTCGATGGCTCCTTTCTCCCGTGGCTCGACCTGCTGGAGCAGGCCGGAACCGCCGACCAGGAGGGCGAACCGACCTGGATCGACGTCCCTTCGGCCTTCAGCATGGTCGAAGGCGACGCGAGCTATGTGGTGGCGCCCGCGAAGAGCCTCCGGATCACGGCGACGATCGAGTGGGACCATCCACTGATCGGGCGCCAGGCCGGCACCTACGACATCAATCCTGCCGATTTCCGCCGCGAGCTCGCGCCGGCCCGCACCTTCGGGTTCACCCGGGAAGTCGATGCGCTGCGGGCGCAGGGGCTGCTCCGCGGGGCGTCGACCGCATCGGCCGTGGCTCTCACCGATACCGCCGTCATTGACACCACGCTCCGGTGGCACGATGAGTTCGTACGCCACAAGGCGGGAGATATCGTGGGAGACCTCGCCCTCGCGGGCGGCAGGGTCCGCGGGCACGTCATCGCGCATCGACCCAGTCATCGCGGTAACGTCCGGCTCGCCCGCACCATCGCGCGGGCGGGCCGTCGCGGCTCGACCGTGCTCGACATCGGCGGCATCCTGGAGATCATGCCGCACCGCTATCCCCTCCTCCTGGTGGACCGGATCGTCGAGGTCCAGGGCAACCAGCGGGTGATCGGCATCAAGAACGTGACGATCAACGAGCCGTTCTTCCAGGGCCATTTTCCCGGGCACCCCATCATGCCTGGCGTGCTGATCATCGAGGCGATGGCGCAGGTTGGCGGGTTTCTGCTGATGGGGACGGTGGACGATCCCCAGAACAAGGTCGTGTACTTCATGTCGATCGACAACGTGAAGTTCCGCCGTCCGGTGGTGCCCGGTGACCAGCTCCGCTCGGAGCTGGAGATGATCCAGCATCGCGGGCGCACCTGCCGGATGCGCGGAACCGCGTTCGTCGACGGCAACCTCGTAGCCGAGGCGGAATTCATGGCGCGCGTGGTGGACCGGTGAGCGCGCGCATCCATCCCACGGCCCTCGTGGATCCCGGGGCCTCGCTGGGCCGCGAGGTGGAGGTCGGGCCCTTCGCCATCATCGGCCCCAACGTGATCATCGGCGACGGCTGCCACGTCATGGCGCGCGCGACCCTGGAGCGGAACGTGCGGCTCGGCGCCGGAGTGCAGGTCGGGATCGGCAGCGTGCTGGGCGGCGAGCCGCAGGATCTCAAGTTCGGCGGGGAAGAGACCTGGGTCGAAGTCGGCGAAGGGAGCCGGATCCGCGAATACGCCACGATCAATCGCGGCACCGCGGCGTCCGGGTGCACGTCGATCGGGGCCCGCTGCTTCGTGATGAGCTACGTGCATCTCGCCCATGACTGTCACGTGGGGAACGGCGTCATCATCGCCAACGGCACTCAGCTGGCCGGCCACGTGACGGTCCATGACGGCGCCATCCTGTCCGGGCTCGTGGCGGTGCACCAGTTCGTCACCATCGGGGCGATGGCGTTCATCGGAGGGTGCAGCCGGGTCAACCAGGACATCCCGCCCTTCGTGAAGGCGGTGGGAAATCCGGTCGAGCTTTACGGGCTCAATACCGTCGGCCTTCGCCGCGCGAGCTACCCGACGGAGACCGTGTCGGCGCTCAAGCGCGCCTATCGCCTGTTCTTCAATTCCGACCTCAACATCTCGCAGGCACAGGAGCGCGCCCGGCAGGAGTTGCCCTCGTTGCCCGAGGTGGACCTGCTGCTCGAGTTCGTGGCGTCCTCCTCGCGCGGCATTCCGGCATGACCGCACCCCTGCCGGTGGGTGTCATCGGCGTGGGGTCTCTGGGGCGCCACCACGCGAGGCACCTCGCGGCCTTTCATGGGGTGGAATTGATCGGCGTCTACGATCTCGACCAGGGGCGGGCCGCCGCAGTCGCGGCGGAAGTCGGGACCCGCGCCTTCAACGACCTCGATGACCTCCTCCGTCGCGTGGAAGCGGTGTCGATCGCGGTCGTCACGCCGGCCCACGCCGAGGTAGGCCTGCGCGTGCTCGAGGCCGGCGTCCCGGTGCTGATGGAGAAGCCCCTGGCGGTCACTCTCGAGGAAGCCGACGCCCTGATCGACATGGCCTCCCGCAAGGGGGTGCAGCTGCAGGTCGGGCACATCGAGCGCTTCAACCGGGCGATTCGCGCCTCGCAGGAGCACTTCGACGACATCCGCTACTTCGAGAGCACCCGGCTCGCGCCGTTCCAGCTCCGCGGGAGCGACGTGGCCGTCGTGCTCGACCTCATGATTCACGACCTCGACCTGGTGCTGCACCTGACGGGCGGTTCCGACGTGGTCGACGTGCGCGCCTCGGGCCTGGCGATCATGTCCCCTCACCTCGACCTCGCCAACGCGCGGGTCGAGTTCGCCAGCGGTGCCGTTGCGATGGTGACCTCGTCACGCGTGGCCCGGGAGCGGGTGCGCCGGCTCCGGATGTTCCAGCCCACCGGGTATTTCTCCCTCGATCTGGCCGCGGGAAATGGCGAGTTCATGCGGCGGCGCGCCGACTGGGTCCCCGGCACCGGCACCGAGCTCTGGGACGTCGTCGAGCGGCTGCCGCTCAAGGCGCCCGAAGCCGATGCCCTGGCGCTCGAGCTCGCGAGCTTCGTGCACGCAGTCCGGGGCGAGCGGGATACCGTCGTGACCGGCGCCGAGGGACGGGCAGCGCTCGCGCTCGCGTTGCGGGTGACCGCCGCCATCTCGGTTCCCGTCGTTCGACCGGTGGCATGAAGGCAGGCGCACCGCCGAGAATCTTTGTGTCGGCGGGCGAGCCTTCGGGGGACGCGCACGCCGCCGCCGTGGTGCGGGCGATGCGGCGACGCTGGCCCGAGGCCACGATTGATGCGTTCGGCGGTCCGGCGCTCCAGGCGGCCGGCGCCACGGTCCGGTTCCCGATGGAGGCGTACACCGTCATCGGGTTCTTCGAAGTCCTGGGAAAAATTCCCGCCCACCTTCGCCTGCTGCGTGAGCTCGGCCGCGACTTCCGCGCCGGTCGCTATGATCTCGTCCTCCCGGTCGACTATCCCGGCTTCAACATCCGCCTCGCGGAAGCGGCGAGGAAATCGGGCGTGCGATCGCTCTATTACGTCGCCCCGCAGCTCTGGGCGTGGCGCCCCGGTCGCGCGCGCCGCTTCGCGGCCGCGGTGGACGGCGTCGCGGTGATCCTGCCGTTTGAACCGGCCTTCTTTTCGAAGGTGGGCATCCACGCCGAGTTCGTGGGACACCCGCTGGTCGAGCATCCGCGCCCCGACCGGACCACCGCGCGGAGCGCGCTCGGCCTCGGTGCCGAGGAGCGTGCGGTGGCTGTATTTCCGGGAAGCCGGGGCCAGGAAATCTCCCGGCTCTGGCCGCTGTTCCGCGAGACGACGGCACGGCTCCGCGCGAACGGGGCCACGACGCGTGTGCTCATCGCCGCCACCGGCGACCACGAGTATCCCGGCAGCGGCGACGCCGTCATCGTGCGGGGCAATGCGCCGCTGGTGCTCGCGGCGGCCGATGCCGCGCTGGTGAAATCGGGAACGACGACGCTCGAGGCGGCGCTCGCAGATACGCCCATGGTGGTGTCGTACCGGGTGCATCCGATCACGGCCGCGATCGCGCGTCGCGTGATGACGGTCGAGTGGATCAGCCTGGTCAACCTGGTCGCGGGTCGCGCGGTCGTGCCGGAGATCGTGCAGTGGCAGGCGACTCCTGAGACCCTGGCGGCGGCCCTCGCGCCCCTCTTCGAGCGGGATGGAAGCGCCGCGACGGCGCAACGCGCCGGCCTTGCCCTGGTGCGCGAACGTCTTGGCGGACCCGGCGCCGCCGACCGGGTTGCGGCGATGGCGGAGGAAGTGCTCGCGGCGTGAGGATCGGCGTGCCCCGGACGCTGGTGCGCGCGCTGGGCCCGGTGGTGAGCGGCCTCGCGTCCACCTGGCGCGTCGAGACGGTGCACGAGGAGCGGTGGCAGCAGATCAGCCACGATCCGGGACCCCTCCTGGTGTTGTTGTGGCATGACGCCCTGTTGCCACTGCTCTGGCATCATCGCGGGCGCGGAGTCGTGGTCGTCGTGAGTCGGGCGCGCGACGGACAGTACCTGGTCGACCAGGCCCATCGGCTCGGCTATCGAACGGTTGAAGGTTCGAGCCATCGGGGCAGGGTGCAGGCGATGCGCGGCGCCCTCCGCGCACTGGAAGAGCGGGCGATTGTCGCGATCACGCCGGACGGGCCGCGGGGTCCGCGCCGGGTGATCAAGCCCGGTGGGCTGGCAGCGGCGCAGGCGACCGGGGCAAGAGTCATTACACTGCACGCGGAAGCCCGTCCGGCGCGGCGCCTGGGCTCGTGGGACCGATTCCTGGTTCCCTGGCCGCTGGCCCGGGTGCGAATCGCCTACGGTCCGGTCTTCACGGTGGAGCCGGGTGAACGAGGCGTGGGGGAAGCGGTGGCGCGCGCCACCCGCGATCTCGCGCTTCTGGAACAGGAGATTGCATGGCCCGGGGCGATACCCACCGCCTGATCCGCTGGCTCTGGACCAGCCGCCGACTGGATGCCCGGCTCGTCCGGCTCGGTCTGCTGCCGGTCTCGGCCGGCTGGCGCCTGGCCAGCGAGGTGCGGACCATGGCGTATGCCCGGGGCTGGGCCCGCCGGCGCGAGCTGCCGCTGCCATCGGTCGCGGTCGGCAACCTCACGGTCGGCGGGTCGGGCAAGACCCCCATCGCGAGCTGGATCGCGGCGTACTATGTCGGCATCGGGCTCAAGCCGGGGATCCTGCTCCGCGGATATCGCGGCGGAGACGAAGTGCTGGTGCACCGGCACAATGTCCCCGAGGCGATCGTCATTGGCGATCCGGACCGCGCCGCCGGAGCGGAGCGCGCGCTGGCGGACGGCGCGCAGGTGCTGGTGCTCGACGATGCTTACCAGCGGCTCGACGTTTGGCGCGACCTCAACATCGCGGTGGTGAGCGCGGAGACGACCCGTGCGGTGCCGTGGTCCCTCCCAGCCGGTCCCTGGCGCGAGGGACTCCACGCCCTCGACCGGGCCGATGCCCTCATCGTCACCCGGAAGCGGGCCGACAACGCCTCCGCGATGGCCCTGGCGCGCGACCTCGCGCCGCGGATTCGCGGTCCGGTTGCGGTCGTGAACCTGGGCGTTCGCCACTATGAGGGCATGCTGACCGGACGCCGGATCGAGGCGGGCGAGCTCACGGGAAAGCGGGTCGTGGCTGCCTCCGCGATCGGCGATCCAGAAGCGTTCATTGCGCAGACCAAGGCGACCGGTGCGCAGGTCCAGGTGGCCACCTGGAGCGATCACCACGGCTACCGGGACGAGGACGTGGCGTGGCTGGCCCGCGCGGCCCGGAAGGCCGACCTGGTGGTGATCACCCAGAAGGACGCGGTCAAGCTCCGCGACCGTTGGCCGGCGAGCGTGCCGGAACCGCTGGTCGCGGCACTGGATTTGATCTGGGAAGAAGGACACGACGCCATCGTGCAGGCCCTGCACGCCGTCGTCATGCGACTCGAATAGACCCGAACCAGGATTCCGTCATGAGCTCGATCAAGCCCGCTCCCCTGTTCCGCCAGGACCGGGACCAGCGATTCCGTCATGAGGAAAAACCGTTCGAGGCGATGATGTACCGCTTCGACGATGCGGCCAGGCGGCTGGGCCTCGATCCCGGGCTGTACTCGCTGCTCCGGCACGCCGAGCGGGCGCTGATCGTGAGCGTGCCGGTGGCGCGGGACAACGGCCAGATCGAGGTCTACACCGGCTATCGCGTGGTGTACAACACGGCGCGCGGACCGGGCAAGGGCGGCATCCGATTCCACCCTGACGTCACGCTCGACGAAGTCACCGCGCTCGCCGCGTGGATGACCTGGAAGTGCGCCGTCGTGAACATCCCATTCGGCGGGGCGAAGGGGGGCGTGATCTGCGACCCGTCGGGCATGTCCCCCGGCGAGCTGGAGAAACTGACCCGCCGCTACACCGCCGGCATCATGTCCTTCCTCGGCCCCGACTCCGACGTGCCCGCACCGGACGTGAATACCAACGAGCGGATCATGGCGTGGCTGATGGATACCTACTCCATGCACGTGCGCCACACGGTCACCGCGATCACGACCGGCAAGCCGGTGGTCATGGGCGGCTCGCTCGGACGCCGCGAGGCGACCGGCCGCGGCTGCATGATCACCACGCGCTCGGCCCTCAAGAAGCTCGGCATGCCCACCAAGGGCGCCAAGGTCTGCGTGCAGGGCTTCGGCAACGTGGGGTCGATCTCCGCGATGCTGATGGAGGAGCAGGGCATGAAGGTCATCGCCGTGAGTGACCACACCGGCGGGATCTACGACAAGAAGGGCCTCAACGTGAAGGAGATGATGGAGTGGACCTCGAAGCACCGCTCCCTCGAGGGCTACAAGAAGGGCGAGAAGATCAGCAACGCCGAGCTGCTGGTGACCGACTGCGACGTGCTGGTGCCCGCCGCGCTGGAGAACCAGATCACCGCCGACAACGCGCCGCTCATCAAGGCGCGGGTCATCTGCGAAGGCGCCAACGGCCCGACTTCCGCCGCCGCCGATTCGATCCTCGACGCCAAGGGCATCTTCGTCATCCCGGACATCCTCGCGAATGCGGGCGGGGTGACGGTGAGCTACTTCGAGTGGGTCCAGGACCGGGGCGGCTACTTCTGGGACGAGGACACCGTCAACCAGCGGCTCGAGCGCATCATGGAGCGTTCCTTCGATGAAGTGGCCGCGATGGCCGACGCCCACGAGGTCAGCATGCGCACGGCCTCCTACATGCTGGCGATCGACCGGGTCGCGGAGGTGCATCGGCTGCGCGGGCTCTACGCGTGAACCTGCACCTCCTCGCCGTGGGCAAGCTCCGTCCCGCGTTCCGTGAAGCCGCCGACGAATACGTCCGTCGGCTCAAACGCTTCGCCCGGATGGAAGAGCGGGAGGTCCGCGAGGCGGGGCGGGCGGGGAACGCGACGGCCCAGCGGCGGGAGGAGACCAAGCGGCTCGCCGCCGCGGTGCCGGACAGCGCCCGGGTCGTCGCCCTGACCCGGGGAGGAGACGGATGGTCGAGCAGCGAGCTGGCCCGACAGATGTCCCGCTGGCGTTCCGACTCGCGTCCCGTCGCCCTGGTGATCGGTGGGGCCGAAGGCATCGAGGATGAATTCGTGCGCGGCGCCGATTCCCGCTGGAGTCTGGGCGCCCTTACGCTCCCGCACGAGCTGGCGCGGGTCGTGGTGTACGAGCAGCTCTACCGCGGATTCACCATCCTCGCTGGCACCCCGTACCACAAGGGTCCGTCAGGCTCCTGATGCGCATCGTCACTACACCGCTGCGGAGCCGGATCCCGATGCCGGCGAATGGCCGCACCTCCGGCGTCGAGCCCGCGCTGATGGCGGCGCTCATCGACGCCCCGGGTGTCGAGGCGATCAAGGCCCGGCTTGCCGACCCCCGCGTGCTGGTGGTGACCACCGGCCAGCAGCCGGGCCTCTTCCTCGGTCCCCTCTACACGCTCTACAAGGCCCTCTCCGCCGCGGCCCTGGCGGACATTCTCCAGCAGAAGTGGGGACGTCCCGTCGTGCCGGTCTTCTGGGCCGCGAACGACGATCATGACTACGCCGAGGCGCAGTGGGCCTCGTGGCTGGATGCCGGTGGCGAGGTGAAGACCGGCGCTCTTCCCGACCGGCCGGCCGAAGCGCCGCTCACGCCCATGGCGCGGCTTCCGCTCCCGGTCGATGTCACGGGACTGCTGGACGACCTGGAGCGTGACCTTCCACCCGGACCGGAGCGCGACGAAACCCTGGAGCGGTTGCGGCGGTTCTACCGGCCGGGCACGACGCTCGGCACGGCATATTCGGGCGCACTCGCGGAATGGCTGGCGCCGCTCGGCATCGCGTGCTTCGACAGCTCGCATCCGGCCGCGAAGGCCCGGATGGCGCCGCTGCTGGTTGAAGCGGCGCGCCGGGCCGCGGAGCTGGACGCGAGCCTCGATGCGCGCGCGCGCGTCCTCGAGTCCTCCGGCGCGGCGGCGACCGTTCCGGTGGGGCAGGGAGCGGCGCTCGTCTTCCTGGAGGATGGCGCGGGGCGCGACCGTCTCGTGCTCGAGGGAGACGCGTACGTCACGCGCCGCTCGGGATCCCGGGCGTCAATCACCGATCTCGAACGCATCGCTTCGACCAGCCCGGAACGACTCTCACCCAACGTGCTGCTGCGACCGGTGGTGGAGAGCTACCTCCTTCCGACCGTGGCGTATGTCGCAGGCCCTGGAGAGCTGACCTATCTCGCCCAGTGCGAGCCGTTGTATCCCGCCCTCCGGGTCACGCCGCAGACCCCGGTGGCGCGGTGGTCCGGCGTGCTCGTCGAGCCGCGAGTCGATCGCGTGATCGAGAAGTTCGGGGCGACACTGGATGAATTGCTCGCGCCGGCGAATGCGCTCGAGGCGCGGGTGATACGGTCCCAGCTGCCGGCCGGTCTGGTCGAGGCGGGCGCCCGGCTTCGCGCGGCGATCGACACCGAGTACGCCTCGATCCTCTCCGCGGCCGTCGGCGTGGACCCCACCCTGGAACGGCCCGTCGGGGCGGCCCGGCAGCACGCGCTGTCCGAGCTCGCCGAGCTCGAGAAGAAGGTCCAGGGGCACCTCAGGAAACGGGAAGCGACCGAGCTGGCGCAGGTGGCACGCGCGCGGACCGCCGTGCAGCCGGGAGGAAAGCCCCAGGAGCGCGTCCTTGCAGGTGTCTCGTGGATTGCCCGGTACGGCGCTCCGCTGCTCGCGCAGGTGCGCGACGCGGCGGCGGCGTGGTACCGGACCGCACTTGCTGGGGGAGGAGTGGAGTCCTAGACTCCGGCAGCTATGGCATTCGCGCTCATCGGGATCATCATGCTGGTTGCCCTCATGATTCCGATCTTCGGTATCCTGGTCGACTCGCCCATCGGGCGTGCGATCGCTCGCCGCCTCGAAGGTCCCGAACAGACCATTCCCGCGAACATGAGTGACCTCGCCCGGAAGGTCGAGCTGCTCGAGGCGGAGGTCGATGACCTCACCCGCGCCGTCGAGTCGCTCAAGGAGGAGAACCAGTTCTTCCAGAAGCTGCTCGAGGACCAGGCGAGCCGTCCCTCGCTGCCGCCGCGCAACCCAACCTGACCGGATCCCGTCGTCCCGCCGCCGTCTTCGTGGCGGGCGGCATCATGCTGAGCCGCCTGGCCGGGCTGGTTCGCCAGCGGGCGCTGGCGCACTACCTCGGCCTCGGACCCGAAGCCGACGCGTTCGCGGCCGCGTTCCGCATCCCCAACCTGCTGCAGAATCTGTTCGGCGAGGGCGCCCTCTCGGCCGCGTTCATTCCAGTGTATGCCCGCCGCCTCGGCGCCAACGACACCGAGAGCGCGCGGCGCGTCGCGGGCGCGGTGCTGAGCTGGCTCGGGCTCATCCTGAGCGTCGTCGTCCTGGTGGGCGTCACCGCGGCGCCCTTGCTGGTGGACATCCTGGCTCCCGGGTTCTCCGGCGAAAAGCGCGCGCTCACGATCACCCTCGTGCGGCTGCTCTTTCCCGGCGCGGGACTGCTGGTGTTCTCCGCGTGGTGCCTCGGAATCCTCAACAGTCATCGGCGTTTCTTCCTGTCGTACGCCGCCCCGGTCGCGTGGAACCTCGCGATCATCGTGACGCTCCTCGTGGCCGGGCCGCGGGTGACGCCGGCCCGGCTCACGATGCTCGCGGCCATGGCCTCGGTGGCGGGAAGCCTGCTCCAGTTCCTGGTGCAGCTCCCGGTGGCGTTGCGGCTCTCCGGTGGCGTGCCCCTGGGTCTCTCGCGACAGGACCCGCAGGTCCGCGAGGTCGCCCGCACCTTCGGCCCCGCGCTCCTGAGTCGCGGCGTCGCGCAGCTGAGCGCGTTCATCGATTCGATGATCGCGAGCCTGCTTCCGACCGGAGCGGTCGCCGCCCTCGCCAACGCGCAGCTGCTCTACTCGCTGCCGGTGAGCCTCTTCGGGATGTCGATCGCCGCGGCCGAGCTTCCCGCCATGGCGAGCGAGACCGGCCGCGGAGAGGACGTCACGGCCGCGCTGCAGGCCCGGCTCGCGCGCGCGATGAGCCGGGTGGCATTCTTCGTCGTGCCGAGCGCGGCCGCGTTCATCGCGCTCGGTCACATGGTCGCAGGGCTGGTGTATCAGAGCGGACGGTTCGACGCCGAGGATGCCCGGTATGTGTGGGTAGTGCTCGCGGCCTCTTCCGTCGGACTCCTCGCGGCCGCACTGGCCCGCCTCTTCGGCAGCGCGTTCTTCGCCCTCGGCGATACCCGGACACCCTTCCGCTGCGCCGCGACCCGGATGCTGCTCGGATCCACGGCGGGATTCCTCGCCGCGCGGTTCGGGCCCGGACTGCTCGGGCTGGAGCCACGCTGGGGACTCGCGGGACTCACCCTCGCCTCGGGGACTGCCGGTTGGGTGGAATTCGTCCTGCTCCGCCGCGCCCTTCGCCAGCGGATCGGACCGGTCGAGCTGCCGCCCGGGCGACTGCTCCGCCTCTGGCTCGGGGCGGCCGCGGGTGCGGCGGCCGGCTGGGGAACTCTTTACCTCCTGCGCGCGTTTCCACTGCCGGTGCAGGCCGTCGCAAGCCTGGGAGCGTTTGGGATCGTCTATCTTTCCATCTGTCGAAGGCCGTGAGAGGTGAGCCGTGAGACGTGAGACGGGGACTCTCCGCATCGCGGCAATCGCAGGAGTGTAGACGACACGATCCCTCCCACCTCTCACGCCTCACCTCTCACGCCTCACGATCTCGCAGGAATGCTCGAGCGAAGAATCGACACCCTACCTTCAAGCCCCGGCGTTTATCTCTGGAAAGACGCCGACGGGAAGGTTCTCTACGTCGGCAAGGCGAAGAACCTGCGGTCGCGGGTGCGCAGCTATCTCGCCAGCGACCAGTCGGGCAGCGTCAAGAACGCCCGGCTCCGCCAGCTCATCGCCGATGTCGAGACGATCGTCGTCCCGGACGAAGCGCAGTCGCTCCTCCTCGAGAACACCCTCATCAAGGAACACCAGCCGCGCTTCAACATCCGGCTCAAGGATGACAAGAGTTACCCCTGCATCGTGGTGACGCTGCAGGAGCCGTTTCCTCGCGTGCTGGTAACGCGGCGACGGGACATCAGCGGCGCCCGTTACTTCGGCCCCTTCACCGACGTCGCCGCGATGCGCCGTTCCCTGGGCGTGATCCGCCGGATCTTCACCGTCCGCAGCTGCGCCGACGACCTGCCGCGTGAACGGCGCGACCGTCCCTGTCTCGACTTTCACATCGGGCGCTGCCGGGGCGCCTGCGTGGGCTGGCAGGAGAACGCGGAGTACCGCGAGATGATCCGCGAAGTCATCGCGTTTCTCGAGGGGGATACCGGTGACGTGCGGGGACGCATCCGCCAGCTGATGAACGAGGCCAGCGAGCGGACGGACTACGAGCGCGCGACCGAGCTGCGCGATACGCTCCGCTGGCTCGAGCAGGTGGATTCGCCGCACTCGGTCGAGCTGACCGGGGGAGGGGATGCCGACGTGATCGGGTACGCGCGTGATGGCGACGATGCGGTCGGCTTGTGGCTCCGGGTCCGCGACGGCAAGGTGGTCGCCCGCGAGCATCGCTTTCTCGACAACCTCGAGGAAGAGCGCGACCAGGACGTGCTGAGCGCGTTCCTGGTGCGCTGGTACGTTCCCTCCGAAGGCCGGGCGCGCCGGATCCTGATGCCGTTTGCGCCGGGGGACGCCGAGGAGCTGTCCGCCCTCCTGTCCGATGCGCGCTTCGTCATTCCAGAGCGGGGAAGGGGATGGCGGTTCATCGAGCTGGCGGAACAGAACGCCCGGCACCTGCTCGAGAGCCTGCGACTGGAATCGTTCGAGGTGGAAGAGCGCGCCGAAGATCCGGTCTATGCGCTCGGCCGCGACCTCGGGCTCACGGTCGTTCCGCGAAGCCTCGCGTGCATCGACATCTCGCACAACCAGGGGCGCGACATCGTCGGGTCGCTGGTGTGGTTCGAAGCCGGACGTCCCCGGAAGGCGGAGTATCGCCGCTTCCGCATCAAGGGCCTCGCGCACCAGGATGACTTCGCGGCGATTCACGAAGTGGTGACCCGCTATCTCACCCGCCGTCGCGACGAGAACCTCCCGCTCCCCGATCTGCTCGTGATCGACGGCGGCCGCGGCCAGCTCAACGCCGCGCGGGAAGCCGCGCGAAGCCTGGGCTTCGAGTCGCTGCCGCTGGCGAGTCTCGCCAAGCGGGACGAAGAAGTGTACCTGCCGGACTCGGCCGAGCCGCTGCGGCTTTCCCGTCGAAGCCCGGCGCTTCGGCTGCTGCAGCGGCTGCGCGATGAAGCGCACCGGTTTGGCCTCGCCTATAGCCGGCATCGGCGATCGAAGCGAACCATTACCTCGGAGCTGCTCGACATCCCGGGCATTGGACCGGGACGCCGCCGCGCGCTGCTCGAGCGCTTTGGAAGTCTCGCCGGGGTCCGGAGCGCCACGCTATCCGAGCTCTCCGCCGTTCCGGGTGTGTCGGCGGGACTCGCCGAACGGATTCGAGCCTATCTTGCAGCGCATCCATGACCACCACGAACACCAGGACCCTGGACTGGCACCTCGAGTGCTCGGAGTGCGGCAACACGCGCGAGGCCGACGGCGTACCGACCGTGTGCGAGTGCGGGCGACCCTGGCTGGTGCGATATCCCGACCGTATCCATCCCGTCACCGAACGCGCGGAGCTCCGCCGCCGTCACGGGATGTGGCGCTACCGCTCGTTTCTTCCGCTTTCCGCTGGTGAGCAGCCCATCACGCTCGGCGAAGGGGACACCCCGCTCCTGCACACGCCACGGCTCGGCACGGAGCTGGGCCTGCCGGAGCTTCGGGTGAAAGACGAAGGCGCCAACCCCACCGGCTCCTTCAAGTCGCGGGGGCTGAGCGCGGCGATCACCCGCGCCGTAGCGGCGGGGGTCGATCGCTTCACGCTGCCGACGGCGGGGAACGCGGGTGTCGCGGCCGCGGCGTATGCAGCGCGCGCGGGCGCCGAGGTTCGAGTCTTCGCCCCCGCGACGACTCCTTCGTTGATTCTCCGCCAGATCGAGCATTTCGGCGCGACGCTCGTGCTCCTCGACGGTCACATCGGCGACTGTGGCAAGGCCTCGCGGGCCTGGGCGGCTGAGTCGGGGGCGATGGACCTTTCGACGCTGCGCGAGCCGTATCGCATCGAGGGCAAGAAGACCCTGGGTCTCGAAGTCGCCCTGCAGCTCGGCTGGCGACTTCCCGATGCCATCATCTACCCCACGGGAGGGGGGACCGGTCTCATCGGGATGTGGAAGGCTTTCCAGGAGCTCAAGGCGGCCGGCTGGGTCGAAGGGGAGTATCCGCGGATGTTCACTGTGCAATCGGCTGGCTGCGCTCCGATCGTGGAGGCATTCAACGCCGGTGCGGATCACGCAACGTCCTGGGCCGATCCGCAGACCGTGGCGAGCGGACTGCGCGTCCCCGGGCCATTGGGCGACAAGATGATGCTGCGGGTGCTGCGCGAGTCGCACGGTGGCGCGATCGCGGTGGATGACGACAAACTCACCGCCGCGGCCCGGTACGGCGCCCGACTCGAGGGGATCGATTTCGCGCCGGAGGGCGGAGCGGCGATCGCGGCCGCGGCCATGCTCCGGGCCAATGGGATGCTGGGGCCGGAACACTCGGTGGTGGCATTCAACACCGGGGCGGGCTGGCTCTATCGATAAGCCCATCTGCGCTCTGGCGATCTCCCGATCTGGCGATAGCCCGACTTCAGGATTAACTTTGTAAGTCTATGTCCGGACGTCGTTTCGCCATCATCGACCCGGCCGCGGGGATCAGCGGGGACATGCTCCTGGGCGCCCTTGTGGCTTCAGGCGCCCCCCGGGAGTGGCTGGAGGGTCTCCCAGCCCGCCTGGGACTCGACGGCGTGACGGTACGGATCGAGGACGTGGAGCGGTGTTCGATAAGTTCGGTGAAAGTCACGGTCTGTCTCCCCGATGGTTCCTCGGAAGGGCCGGGCGAGCCGCACCAACCCCACGATCATGGTCACGGACACCACCACCACCATGATTCCGGGCACGAACACGATCATCACCACCACCCCGACCCGCCTCACGGCTCAGCGCTCGCGTCGCACGGCCACAGGCACGTCGGTGAGCTGATTGCGATGATCGAGCGCGCGCCCCTCTCGCCGTGGGTGCGGGAGCGGGCGGTGAAGGCGTTCAACCTGCTGGGTGAGGCGGAGGGGCGCGTGCATGGCCTCGCGACCGCCGACGTCCCCTTGCACGAAGTCGGGGCGTGGGACGCGCTGGTGGACATCGTCGGAAGTATCGAGGGTTTCGAGCAGCTCGGCGTCACCGAAATCTTCTCGCGTCCCGTAGTGACCGGTGAGGGCTGGGTTCGCGCGGCGCATGGGCAACTTCCGGTGCCGGCGCCTGCCACTGCCATTCTCCTCGAGGGGATCCCGGTGGCACCCAATGGGCCGGTGCGGGGCGAGGCGACGACGCCGACCGGCGCAGCTCTTCTGCGGGTGCTTTCCGCGGGGTCAGCGCCGCCCCACTGGCGGGCGAGCCGATCCGGATGGGGCGCCGGCACCAGGAATCCGCGGGAGTATCCCAACGCCCTGCGGCTTATCCTGGCGGAGGGTGTCCCCGAGGCGGCACGAGTCAGCATCGTCACGGCTGACCTCGATGACCTGAGCCCCGAATACCTCGAGCCGCTTCGGGAAGCGCTCAGCGCCGCGGGGGCCCTCGACGTACAGTTGTGGCCGACCATGGCGAAGAAGGGACGGGTAGGCTTCCGCCTCGAGGCGGTGACTCCCGAGGGCAGCGAACCGGCCGTTGCGGAAGCCTGTTTCCGTCACAGCACCACGGCCGGTGTACGCTGGACGGCAGCCGAGCGGATGACGCTGCCCCGGCACGAGCGCTCGGTGAGCGTGGATGGACACGTCGTGCGAGTGAAGGTGATCGACACACCGGCGGGCCCCCGGGTCAAGCCGGAATTCGAAGATGTCAGTCAGGCGGCGCGAGCCACCGGGCGACCCGCCCTCGAGGTGGCTGCCCTGGCCCGTGCCGCCGCGGAACGCCTGGAGGCCCCTGGGGCCGAACGGCATGACCCGGTTCACAAGGAGCAGTAACGATGAATGTTCAGCGTTCGGCGGAAATCCTTCTCGCCCTCACCGTGATGGCGGCCGGGAGCGCGGGTGCGCAGGGGCGGGCCACCCGGCTGGTGGCCGATTCCGCCGGGAAGTTCCAGATCGCCTTCTGCAACCTGAAAATGGGTGGCAAGGTCGGCGACGGCCTCAAGGCGTTCAAGACCGGCCTCGAGGACAAGGACGCGGCGAAGCGCGCCGCGGCGCTCGACCAGGCCGTGAAGATCCTCACCACGGAAGTCTCCAGCGGCGGGCAGGCTGCCAGCGGCGGCGCCTGGTATTACCTCGGCCGGTCCTACCTGGCCCAGGGTGACGTGGCGGGAGCCGACAGCGCCCTCACCCAGGCCGAGAAGCTCCAGCCCGACTGTGAAATCGACATCTCGAGCTATCGCCAGAACGCGTGGGCGATCCTCGCCAACGCGGGCATCGAGAAGCTCCGCGGCGGTGACAGCGATTCGGCCCTGGTGCTCTTCCGCCAGGCCAACGCGCTGTTCGAGAAGCTGCCGCACGTGTATGAGAACGTCGGCGTTATCTTCGCGAACGCGGGCCAGAACGACAGCGCCGCGTTCTACTTCGGCAAGGCCGCCGCGATCGCGGAAGCCGACACCACGCTCAAGGACAACCGCAATTCCGCGACGCTCAATTACGCGATGACCCTGCAGCGGCTGGAGAAGCATCCCGAGGCGATTACCGCCCTGACCAAGTACCTGAGCTGGAACCCGAACGACACCGACGCACGGAAGTCGCTGTCCTGGTCCTACCGCCAGTCGGGGCAGGCCGCGAAGGCCGACTCGATCGATGCCGCCATGGTCAACGAGTTCGCGACGATGAACTACGACTCGCTCTCGGCCGGAGACCTGATGGCGGTCGGCGTGAGCATGTTCAATGCGCAGAAGTTCAAGGAAGCGGCCGAGGTGTTCGAGAAGCTGCGCGCGAAGAATCCCTGGAGCCGCGACGCGGTGTACAACCTCGCGAACGCCTACCTCGCGCTCAAGGATTGGCCCAAGCTGGTCGAGGTCGGCAAGCAGCTGGCCCTCATCGAGCCGATGAACGAGGACGTCTACCGGCTCACCGGCCAGGCGTACCGCGAGCTCAAGCAGCAGGACAGCCTGCTCCGGGAAGCGGAGCACCTCGTCGGCCTGCCGATTTCGGTGGACGTGAACACCTTCGCGATGGGGACCACGTCTTCGCGCATCGAGGCCACGGCCACCGGCCGCAAGGCCACCGACGCGGCGGGCAAGGACCTGAAGCCCACTCCCGTTTCGCTCACCTGGGAGTTCCTCGACCCCACGGGGAAGGTGCTGGGCTCGCAGGACGTGAATGTCCCGGCGCTCGAGCCGGGTGCCACCCACGCGATCAAGGCCGAAGCAAAGGCGCCGGGGATTGTCGCCTGGCGATACAAGCGGAAGTAGCTTGAACAAGCCCGCGCCGGGACCTAGGTTCCGGCGCGGTTCTGCGGGCGTAATTCAGTTGGTAGAATGCCAGCTTCCCAAGCTGGACGTCGCCGGTTCGAGTCCGGTCGCCCGCTCTTCGAAAGGTTTTCGCCGGACCCCGTCGGGGTCCGGCGTTTTGCTTCAGGCGCCCGTGAGGAGTGAATCCCGACTCACGACGCCGGTCGCTTGGAGTTCGTCTTGTCGAGCGCCGCGCGGAGGCCGCGGGCGAGCTTCACCGCGTCGTCGTTCGCCCAGAAGTGCATGAAGAAGAGCCGCGGTTCTTCGCTCAGCAGATGGTTGTGGAGCGACACCACCTCGATCCCGTGCTCACGAAGTGTTCGAATGACCGCGTTCACCTCCGAGCCGAGCATCACAAAGTCACCCGAGATGGCCGCCTTGCCCCCGGACGTCGGCTGGAAGTTGATCGCGGTCCCGAGTCCCATGGACGGGGGAACCTCGAACTCTCCGTCATGAATGGTCTCCGCTCGCGGTACGCTCACCTGATAGACGCCACCGTTCACGCGGCCCGCGTAGCCGAGTGCCTGGGCGACGAGCGTGGTGTCGAACCCGAAGGCGCCGGCGAGCGCGGCCGGCGACGCGGGTGGCGGAGTCTTGGTGAGCGCGATCGCCGCGCGGATCGTCTGGCCGATCTTCACGGGGTCGCCCTGCGCGTGGACATGGACGTAGTAGACCCGCGGCGACTCACGAAGGAGATGATGATGGATTGCCGTCTGCTCGATGCCGCCCTCCTGCAACCTGCTCACCACCGGATTGATCTCGTCCTCGCCAAGGACCAGGTCGCCCATCGCCATCACGCCTCCGGTCGCGGCCTTCATAGCCACCCATCCGCCTAACGCGAGCCCGGGCTTGATCAATACACCTCCGGCCGTGACGCGCATGTCGCTCCGGGGGAAGTTGAACCGATGGACCTCGCCGGGCTGGACCACGGAGGGCCTTCCGACGGCCGAGTCGACGGCCTTCCAGTTCACGGAATCGGCGACCGCCGGGGCCTGCACTCGGTTGGCCAGGCCGGCCGCCGGTGCCGGCGCACTCGCCAGGGCAGCGAGCGAGACGGCCACGATTGGGGTCCACCCGGAGCCCGTCCACGGCATCTTGTTCGAGAACCAAGGCACAAGGACCTCCTTGCTGCATCAATGGTGAGTCACCAGACAAGGTGAATCTGGACCGGTGGAAGAGGTGATTCAATCGCGCGGGGCCCGCCCTGAGTGGGCGGCCATCTTCCGACCCGTACTACCGGGACTTCTCCCCTCACCGCCATTTTGCGTTGCCAATCGGTCCCGCTAGTCGATCGCCACCACCTGGTCCAGGCACCGCCAGGTCGAACCAGGAACCGCATGACGCCAGTCCTGAATCCGGAGTATCTCACCCGGCTTTACCGTATCGTCAACGAAAGCCCGTTCCCGAATCACTTGCCGATGCGACTGACGGAAATGACCATGGACACATCGCGGGTCGAGCTCGACATCGCGCCGTGCCACATGCAGCCGTTCGGCATCGTCCACGGCGGCGTGATTGCTACCTTGGTGGACACCGCGACCTTCTGGGCGGGCATTGGGCCGCTCCCCGACGATTCGGGATTGGTGAACGTCGACCTCAAGCTCAACTACCTGGAATCCGCGACCAGGGGACGGCTCATCGCCACCGGACGCCGGATCCGCACCGGCCGGACCATGAGCTACACCGAGGCCTACGTCCACTCGGACGCGGGCAGGCTGATCGCGCATGGTACCTCGACCCTGATGGCGCTTCCGGGTAAGGGCATCGATGTCGGGGTGGCCAAGTTCCTGTGACCGAGTCGCAACGTCGCGCCGTCCTCGCCTGGCTCTACGCCGGGTGCCTGCTGATTGCGCTGCTGGTGACGGTCGGGGGCGTCACCCGCCTTACCGGCTCGGGGCTTTCCATCACCGAATGGAAGGTGCTCATGGGCACGCTTCCGCCGCTCAACGCGGACGCGTGGCACGAGCTGTGGCTCAAGTACCAGGCCACACCCCAGTATCAGCAGGTCAATACCCATTTCACCCTCGAGCAGTTCAAGACCATCTTCTGGTGGGAGTACGTCCACCGGTTGATCGCACGACTGCTCGGCGTGGTGTTCCTCGCCCCATTCGTGTGGTTCCTGGCTCGGGGATATCTCGATCGACCGCTCCGCAACCGGGCGATCCTCATCTTTGCGCTGGGCGCGTTCCAGGGGCTCCTCGGCTGGCTCATGGTGGCGAGCGGACTGGTAGACCGGCCCGCGGTCAGCCATTTCCGTCTCGCGGCGCACCTGCTGACCGCGCTGCTGACGTTTTCCGTCACGCTCTGGACGGCGCTCGAGACCGGCGATCGGGCCGGCGGGCAGGCGGGACGGGCCGCTCACAAATTGCTGGTGGCCTTCGCGGTCCTGCTCGTGCTGCAGATCACCTGGGGTGCATTCGTCGCAGGTCTCAAGGCAGGCGGGATCTTCAACACCTTCCCGCTCATGGGAGGCTCGCCCTTTCCTCCTCGCTTCGGCAATCCTTTCACGGATCCAGCCACCGTTCAGTTTGTGCATCGCATCCTTGGCAGCGCGCTCTTCGCCTTCGGCCTGGTACTCTGGCTGCGCCTGCGCCGGGAAGGCAAGCAGGGAATGGGCGCTGAGCTGGGCGGGGCCGTCACCCTGCAGTTCGCGCTGGGCGTCCTCACGATATTGCGCTGGCCCTCGAGCCCGGTCTTCTGGGGCGCCATCCACCAGCTCGGTGCCGTGGCGCTGTTGGCCGTCACGGTGCGCTCGCTCTATCGGTCGCGCATCCCATGAGCGCGACACGGACTGCGGCCATCATCGGCGCGGGCAGCTCGGGGCTCGCTGCCGCGAAGAATTTCCGCGAGGCTGGGTACCACGTCACCGTGTTCGAGCGGGAAGACGAGGTTGGCGGGAATTGGAACTTCGGCAAGCCGACCGCGCGGGTCTATCGCTCCACTCATACCATCAGCTCGAAGCCGGGAACCGAGTATCCCGATTTCCCGATGCCCGCGGCCTTCCCGGATTATCCCCACCACACCCAGATCCTGCGGTACCTCCGGGACTACGCGACCCACTTCGACTTGCTTCCCCGGATCCGGTTCAACACCGGCGTGAGTCGCGTCGAGCCGACGCTCGGAGGAAACGCCGGGACCCGCTGGCGGGTTTCCCTCGACAGCGGTGAGTCCACTGAATTCGATGCCGTGGTGGTCGCCAACGGGCACAACTGGTTTCCGAAACAGCCGGAGTATCCGGGCTCCTTTACGGGGCGCATGCTCCACTCCGCGGAGTATCGCGATCCCGGGATCTTCACCGGCCAGCGCGTGCTGGTCGTCGGAGGGGGCAACAGCGGCTGCGACATCGTGGTCGAGGCGGCCCAGAATGCCGTGCACGCCTGGCACAGCACGCGCCGGGGCTACTGGTACCTGCCCAAGTATCTCCTGGGGACGCCGGCAGACCAGGTGAACGACCGCATGCTGGCGCTCGGCGTCCCGCTGTGGCTGCGGCGCGTGCTCGCTATGATCGGACACCGGATGACTGTCGGATCACCTGAGCGGAGCGGACTGCCCGCGCCGGATCACAAGCTGTTCGAGACCCATCCGATCGTGAACTCGCTGCTCCCGTACTATGTCGGTCACGGGGATATCACGCCCAAGCCTGATGTCGCGCGATTCGACGGAGCGACGGTGCACTTCAAGGACGGGACCTCCGCGGAGGTCGACCTCATCGTGTTCGCGACCGGCTTCCTGATTCGATTCCCCTTCATGGAGGAGCGCCACCTCAACTGGCACGACGGCAAGCCGCGACTCTACCTGAACGTATTCCATCCGGTCTACGACACGCTGTTCGTTGCGGGCCTGATCCAGCCTGACAGCGGGCAGTTCGGGCTGGTGCACTGGCAGACGGTTGCGGCCGCGCGCTATGCCCGCGCCCGAATCGAGGGCCGGCCAGCCGCCGACCGTCTTGGCAATCGGAAGAAGGACCCTTCCGATGACGCCGGGAACGGGATCCGCTACACCGACTCGACCCGCCACCATGTCGAAGTGGAGCACTGGAGCTACCGGAAGAAGCTGCAGCGTTGGGCAGAGACGCTGGGCTGATCATCCGATGTGCGGCATCGTGGCCCTGTGGAATCGGGACGGCAGGCCGGTCGACCGCGACGCACTGCAGCGCGCGGTCCAGTCGCAAGCGCACCGCGGTCCCGACGACGAGGGCTACGTCCTCATCGATACGCGGACCGGACGGTTCGTTCAGTGCCGTGGCGCGGACACTGATCCACGCATCACGCTTCCCGCCCTGGCTGAGACCGGAGACCATCCGTTTGATCTCGCGCTGGGCCACCGACGGCTCTCGATCGTCGACCTCTCACCCGCGGGACACCAGCCGATGTCCTCCCGCGACGGGAAACGATGGATCGTCTACAACGGGATGATCCACAACTTCCTCGAGCTGCGTGACGAACTGCGTTCGCTGGGACACTCCTTTTCCACCGGAACCGACACCGAAATCATCCTGGCGGCCTGGGAAGCGTGGGGACCTGACTGCGTCCACCGGTTCAACGGCATGTGGGCCTTCGCGCTCTGGGATGGCACGCGATCCTGCCTCTACGCCTCCCGCGACCGTCTTGGTATCAAGCCGCTGCTGGTTGGCCGGGGCGAGGGGGTGATCGTGGTGGCCTCCGAGCTCAAGGCAATCCGGCACGTCCGGCAGGTGCCCACCGAGCTGGATCCGGAAGCAGTCCATCATTACCTGTCCCTGCTGAAGGTGCCGGCGCCCCTCACGATCTATCGGGCGGTGCGGAAGGTGATGCCGGGGCATGAACTGGTCATCCAGCGCGAGCGCGAGGAGGAACGCGCCTGGTGGCGGCTTGAACCGGCGGAAATTCAGGAGATCGACGAAGCGGCGGCCGAGGCCGAACTCACCGCACTCCTCGAGGAGAGCATCCGACTTCGACTCATCGCCGACGTGCCGATGGGCGCGTTCCTGAGCGGTGGAGTAGACTCGAGCATCGTGGCATCGCTGGCGGCCCGGGCGCTTCCATCGGAAGCACTGACGACGTTCACCTTGAGCTTTCCCGGCGAAAGCGCGGTGGATGAAACGGAGTGGGCAAGACACACGGCGTCCCACCTCGGCGTACGACACGTTCCGGTGCGTTTCACTGCCGATTTTTTGCGTGCGTTGCCCCGACACCTCGCGATGTACGATGAGCCCTTCGCCGTTTCGTCCGCGCTCGGCATCAGTCGAATAGCCGAAGTGGCTGCCGAGACCACCCGCGTCGTCCTGACGGGCGATGGCGGAGACGAGCTCTTTGCCGGATACCCCAGTCGCCACGAAGAGGTCGACCAGAAGTGGGACCGGATGGAGCGGAGCGCGTTGGCGCGCTTCCGTGGATCGCGCGCGGACGCGGCGTTTCCTCCCTCCCGCTGGAGCAGCCCCACCATGGCGGAGCAGCTTCGCACCCGTCTCCAGTCGATCCGGCTCCCGCCGGGCGCGGCGCGGGATCGCGGCTTCAACGCCCGACGCTGCCTGTTTCAGGAAGCGGAAAAGCGAGCGCTCTACGCGCCTGCCTGGCTCGATGCGACCGGACAGTTCGACACCCTTGGCTTTCTGGCCCACTCGATGCCTGCCGCGGGCGGCGACCGGCTGAGTCGCTGGCAGCTCCACGATGTCCGGACCTCGTTGCCCGACGAGATGCTGAGCAAAGTCGATCGGGCCACCATGGGGAGCGGCCTCGAGGCTCGGCCCCCACTCCTCGACCACCGCCTGGTCGAGCTGGCCCTTCGCCTTCCGAGGTCCCTCAAGATCCGGGACGGGACAGGGAAGTGGATCCTCAAGCGAATCGGCGAACACCGCGTGCCACCCGGGCTCATGGATCGGAAGAAACAGGGATTCACGATACCACTGGCGTCATTGTTCAAGGATCACTGGCGGGATCTGCTCGGAGACGCCCTCGCTCCCGCGGCGATCGCTCGCAGCGGAGTTTTCGAACCGCTCGCCGTGCAGGCCGTCCTGTCGCGTCAGGCGTCGCATCCCAACTACATCACGTCGCACATGGTGTACTCCCTCCTTTGCTTTCAGGTCTGGCACCAACAGGTCATCGAGCCATGACAGCCTCTCCAACGACAGCCGGCGTCACGATCATCGTGCTGACCCACGATCGTCCGGGCGCCTTGCGGGCACTCCTCGCGGCGCTCCTTCAGCAGGAGCTCGGGGGAATGGAGTTCGAGCTGCTGGTCTGCAACAATTCGTCGCGAAGCACAGTCTCGGATTCTCCCCTCACGCGGACCGGCCGGCTGCTGGGCCGGTTCAAGGACGTGAAGGTCCTCAACTCGAGCTACAACTGGCTCTGCCGCATCCGATATTCCCTGGCGACACTCGCCCGGCACGACGTGATCATGTTCCTCGACGACGACCTCACGCCGGTCGACCCTCACCTGGTCGCGCGCATGGCGTCGCTGCTGGCCACCCTCGGTCCCCATGACATTGTCTCGTGCTGGACGTCGCTCTGGACCGAGTGGGACGACGCACGGCTCACCAAGGTTCGGCTCGGATTCCTCTACCCGAAGCCGACCGTGCTGACGGAGGTCGATTACATCGGACCCGGCATCTGCATGTTCAACAAGCAGATCCTGATGCATCCCCGAATCATGAATCTCAAGGCCGAGGATCACGCTTCGGATTCCGGCTGGTTTCCCTGGCTGACGACGCTCGTGCACGGGACCCGCAAGTACTACATGCCGTCATACGGCATGCTCAGGGTCCATCCCGAATCGAAGATCGGCGGACTGACCGCGCTCAAGGGCTTCCGGAAAGGGCAGTACGCCGCATTCAAGCGCTGGTGGAAGCTGGGCTATCAGCCCGTCCTCGCGAGTCCCCACGCCCAGGATTCGCCGGAAATGACCGCGGCGAAGGAGTTGCGCGCCGAAGTTCGGGAATGGTAGCTCCTGCATTACGTGATTTCTCAAGTCGTAAGTCTTGAAATGAGGCCGCGATAGGGCGATCTTTCCCCTGGTATGATCAAGGTTACCGGGGTCGACAACGGCTCCATCGCTGAAGAACTGGGCCTCGTCGCCGGGACCACCCTCGTCTCCGTCAACGGACGCGAGCTCGAGGATTTCCTCGACTGGGAGTTCCTCACCTCCGAAGACCAGTTTCTCCTCCACGTCCGCCAGCCCGATGGTGAAGAGATCGAGTTCGACATCGAGCGGCCCGCGGCCATTCCCCTCGGCGTGTCGCTCGAGCCCGCGCGCATCCGTCGCTGCGCCAACCGCTGCGACTTCTGTTTCGTCGACGGCCTTCCCGAAGGCCTGCGCGATGTCCTCTATATCCGCGACGACGACTACCGCCTCTCGTTTCGCTACGGCAACTTCGCGACCCTGACGAATATCAAGGAGCACGACGTCCAGCGAATCGTCGAGTATCGGCTGTCTCCGCTGTATGTCTCGGTTCATGCGACCGATCCCGTCATCCGGCGCTGGCTGCTGCGGAACCCCACGGCGCCCGACATCCTGGAGCAGCTCCGGTTCTTTGCGAGTTACGGCATCCGCTTCCACACCCAGATCGTCATGTCGCCGGGGGTGAACGACGGACCGGTGCTCACCCAGACCTTCACCGATCTCTGGAACCTCGGCGATTCGGTCCTCAACGTCTCGGTCGTTCCCGTGGGCCTTACCGAGTTCAGCCGGAAGGACCGCTGCCGGGAGCCCACCCGGGACGAGTGTCGCGCCGCGGTGGCCGAAGTCGAGCGCTGGAGCACGCGGTCGCGGACGGAGCGAGACCTCCACTGGGCCTATGGAGCGGATGAGCTTTATCTCCGCGCCGATCTGCCGCTTCCCCCCGAAGAGGTCTACGAAGGGTTCGAGCAGGTCGAGAACGGGGTGGGCTCGATCCGGTTTCTCCAGCGCTGTATCCGCGAGGGAGCCGAGCAGCTTCGGGGCTGGCGGGGGCAGCGGATCGGCGTTGTCACCGGAACGAGCATGGGCCGGCTGATGCCGGAGGTGCTGGCGCCGCTCGCCGAAGCATCCGGCGCCCACTTCGAGCTGATCGCACTGGAGAATCCGCTGTTCGGGTCGAGCGTCACGACCGCGGGACTCCTGCCCGGCCGCGCGTTCGTGGATGCCCTGCAGGGGCGCGGCGACCTCGACCTGGCGCTCATTCCCGGGGAGAGCGTCAACGATGCGGGGCTTTTCCTCGATGACCTGCCGTTCGATGCGCTCGCGGATCTCGTCGCCATGCCGGTGAAGCTGAGCAAGACGTTCGTGGACGCCGCACCGGAGATGGCCGCATGAGCCGCCCCACCGTCGCCATCATCGGACGCCCGAACGTCGGGAAGAGCACCCTCTTCAACCGGCTGCTGGGGGGACGCCCGGCCATCGTCTCCGACCGCGCCGGCACCACGCGCGACCGCCATTTCGGCGACGGCGACTGGGCCGGCCGCCGCTTCTGGCTGGTGGACACCGGCGGCCTGGTCCCCGACTCCTCCGAAGCGATGGACAAATCGATCCGGAAACAGGTGGAGGCGGCGCTCGCGCAGGCCGACCTCATCGTCTTCGTGGTCGACGGCAGGGAGGGGCTGCATCCGGTCGACCAGGCGATTGCCGAGAAGCTGCGTCGATCCGGTCGCAAGGTCATCATCACTGTGAACAAGCTCGACAACCTTCCGGACGACGCCGCCCTCGCCGACTTCTACCAGCTCGGACTGGGCGAGCCGATCGGGGTGTCGGCGGCGGTGGGGAAGCAGAGCGGCGACCTGCTCGATGCCGTAGTCGCGGCCTTGCCGGAGCCGAGCCTGAGTGAGGATGCGGAGGCGATCCAGGTCGCGATCGTGGGCCGGCCCAACGTGGGGAAGAGCTCGCTCGCGAACAAGCTGCTCGGCGAAGATCGCTACGTCGTGTCGCCGGAGGCGGGAACCACCCGCGACGCGGTCGACACCCCGCTTCGCTACCACGACCGCACCCTGGTGTTCATCGACACCGCGGGACTCCGTCGGCGGAGCAAGGTTGATGACGACGTCGAGTTCTACTCGACCATCCGCACCCAGCAGGCGATCGAGCGCGCCGATGTCTGCGTGCTCGTCGTCGATGCGGCAGTCGGCATGCACGTGCAGGACCTCCGCATCGCCACCGAGGCGTGGGACCGCGGGGCCGGCCTCATCGTCGCCGTCAACAAGTGGGACCTGATCGAGGAGAAGGACAGCAACACGGCCGCCCGCGGACAGGCGGAGCTGGTTGCCAAGGCGCCGTTCCTAGAGTACGTGCCGTTCCTGTACGTATCCGCGCTCACCGGACTTCGCGCGCGCAAGCTGTTCGACCTGATCCTCGAAGTAGCCGATGGGCGCCACGAGCGCATCAAGACCGCGGAAGTGAACAAGGTCCTCGAGGAGCTGATCCAGCGGCAGATGCCACCCCAGAAGCCGGGCGAGGAAGTGAAGCTCCTCTACGCCTCGCAGGTGGGGACCGCGCCGCCCGTCTTCGCAATCGTGAGCAACCGGCCCGAGGAGGTGCCCGAGTCGTACCAGCGCTACCTGATCCATGGCTTTCGCGCCGCGTGGAAGTTTTCGGGATCTCCGCTCCGACTGCGATTCACGGCGCGGGGCGCCCGCTCCCACGGCAAGGCGCGGGGAGACGGACGCCGGTGACCGCCTGGCCCTGGTTCGTCGCCTCGTACCTGCTCGGGTCGCTCCCGACGAGCTGGATCGTGGTGAAGCTGGTCAAGGGCCAGGACCTGCGAAGGCTCGGCAGCGGCAACCTCGGCGCGACGAATCTGTTCCGCCAGCTGGGATGGAAGTGGGCCCTGCCGGCCGCACTGATCGACGTCGCAAAGGGAGCGGTCCCAGTGCTGGTGTTCGGACCGCGTGCCGGCGGCGGCGATCTCATGGCGCTCGCGCTGGGGGTCACCGCGGTGCTCGGCCACGTGTTTTCGCTGTTCGTGAATTTCAGGGGCGGGAAGGGCGTTGCCACAGGCGCGGGCGTGTTGCTCGGGCTCGCCCCGTGGGCGGCCCTCGTCGCAATCGCCATCTGGGCGGTGACGCTGAAGCTCACCGGATACGTGTCCCTCGGCAGCATCATTGCCGCGGCCGCGCTGGTGCCGGCGCTCTGGCTGCTCTATCCCGACAAGCACGACCTGGTCCTGCCCTTCGCCCTCCTGGCCACGATGATCATCCTGCTCCATCGCGCCAACATCCAGCGGTTGCTCAAGGGGACCGAGCACCGGTTCGGGCGGACCGCATGACCCGCGTCGCTGTGCTCGGTGGCGGGGCGTGGGGCACGGCGCTCGCCGATCATCTCGCGCGCAGCGGGACCGACGTCGTGCTCTGGGCTCGCGACTCGGCCGTCGTGAAGGAAGTCAACGAGTCCCATCGCAATGACGGCTTTCTCCCCGGCCACGGCCTGGCTCCGTCGCTCCGCGCCACGACCGACCTCGCCGCCGCCACGCGCGATGCGGAGGTGGTGCTCAACTCGGTGCCGAGCCACGCGACGCGCACTGTGCTGGAGGAAGCTGACTGTTGCATTGCGAAATCGGCGATCCTCATCAATAGCAGCAAGGGGATCGAGCTGGGGACACTCACGTTTCTGTCGGGCGTCGTTGCGAGCGCGCTGCCGGGGCGCGCGTACGTGATGCTCTCCGGGCCCTCCTTCGCCGAGGAAGTCGCCAGTCGGCAGCCGACGGCAGTCGTGGCGGCCTCCCTCGACGAGGCGGCCGCGGAGCGGGCCCAGACGCTCTTCTCGTCGCCCTACCTCAGGGTCTACACCAGTGACGATGTCACCGGTGTCGAGGTCGGTGGAGCGCTCAAGAACGTGATCGCCATCGCGTCCGGCGTCCTCGACGGACTGGGGCTGGGACACAATCCGCGCGCCGCGCTGGTCACCCGTGGTCTCGCGGAGATGACCCGGCTTGGCGTGGCCCTGGGCGCGGAGGAGCGCACGTTCGCCGGGCTCGCGGGCCTCGGCGACCTGATCCTGACGTGCACCGGAGGCCTCAGCCGCAATCGATCCCTCGGCGTCGCGCTGGGGCAGGGCCAGTCGCTCGCCGACTGGACCGCGGCGCACCGTTCGGCGGTCGAAGGGGTGAACGCCGCGCGCGCCGCGCTCGCCCTCGCCCAGAAAGCCGGCGTGGAGCTGCCGATTACCGCCCAGGTGGCCGCGGTGCTCTTCGATGGCAAACCCGTCAAGCAGGCTGTGAGTGACCTCATGGAACGCGCCCTCAAGTCGGAGCAACCGGCATGACCGGCCCGCATCCCGCCCAGGAATTCTTCTCCATCGGTGAGGTCTGCGCGCTCACCGACCTCAAGCCTCACGTCCTGCGGTATTGGGAAAGCCAGTTCCGGATCCTGAGCCCCGCGAAGAACCGCTCGGGCAATCGCGTCTATCGGAGCAGGGAGGTGGAGCTGATCCTTCTGGTGAAACACCTCCTGTACACCGAGAAGTTCACCATCGAGGGAGCCCGGCTCCGACTGGAGACCTATCGCAAGAACGGCGAGCTCAAGTCCGCCGCGCGGTCGGCCGCGTCGGTGGAAACCCTGCGGGAGCTGCGCGCCATGGTGCAGCGGGCGTTGGACGCGCTCGACGGTAAGTAGATTCCGGCATGCACATTCTGGTCAGCAATGATGACGGCATCTTCGCACCGGGGATCGCCGTACTGGCGGAAGCCGCCGGCAAGGTCGGGAAGGTGACGGTCGTGTCCCCCGATCGGGAGCAGAGCGGCACGTCGCATTCACTCACACTGCACCGTCCCCTCCGGCCGCGAATCCGGCACGATGGGTCGTACCAGGTGGACGGCACGCCCACCGACTGCGTGCTGCTCGCGGTCGGCTCGCTGATGCCGGAGCGACCCAAGTTTGTGTTTTCCGGCGTCAACCACGGGCCCAACATGGGCGAGGACGTGCTCTACTCGGGCACGGTCTCGGTTGCGATGGAAGCCGTGACGCTTGGCATCCCGGGCATCGCGTTCTCCTTCGCCAGTCGCAACGACGACCTGCTGAAGGACTACCAGGGCATCATCGACTCGCTGGTCAGGCAGATCACCGAGATCGAGAGCTTTCCGCGCGACATGGTGCTCAACATCAACCTGCCGGGCTGCCCGCCCGACGAGGTGAAGGGGATCAAGGTCACGCGGCTCGGCAGCCGCTATTTCACCGACTCGATCACGCCGATGAAGGATCCCTGGGGACGCGAGGTGCTGTGGATCGGGGGCGGGTCCATCACGTGGGCCGGCCGCTCCGACGCCGATCACGAAGCCGTAAAGCAGGGGTACGTGTCGATCACCCCGCTCCACATGGACCTCACCAACTACCCCCTTCTCGAGACGGTCCGCGGATGGCAACTCGCGACCTAGGCGGCGACAGCTACGGCGGCTATCGGAGCCGGCTGGTCGAGCAGCTCCAGGCCAAGGGGATCAAGGACCTGGCGGTGCTGCGGGCGATCAGCGCGGTGCCGCGCCACCTGTTCGTGCCCCAGGGCGTACGTCATCGCGCGTACGAAGACTCCGCGCTTCCGATCGCGTCGGGACAGACGATCTCGCAACCGTGGGTTCAGGCGCGCTCACTCGAGCTGCTGCAGCTCAAAGGCAAGGAGCGGGTGCTCGAAGTCGGGGCCGGTTCCGGCTACCAGACCGCGCTGCTCGCGCGGCTCTGCTCCCATGTCTTCGCGGTGGAGCGCGTCGCCTCGCTGGCGTATGCCGCGAAAGAAGCGCTCGACCAGGCCGGCGTCACCAACGCCACGGTGCTCGTGGGTGATGGCACGCTCGGATGGAGGTCCTGCGCACCGTTCGACGCGATCGTGGTTGCGGCAGCCTCACCGGGAGTCCCCGAGCCGCTCAAGGAACAGCTCGCGCCCGGCGGCAGGATGGTGATCCCCGTAGGCCTGGGGGAAACCCAGCAACTGGTCCTGGTCGAGCGGGAAGGCGACACGTTCCGGGAGACCGTGGTGGCCGACGTGCGCTTCGTGCCGCTCCTCGGACGACATGGGTTTTGAGGACATCCCGAGATCATGGAAATCCTGACGCACCTCATCGACTTCATCCTCCACATCGACGATCACCTACAGGAGATCATCCGCAACTACGGCGGACTGACCTACCTGATCCTGTTCCTGATCGTGTTCGCCGAAACCGGACTGGTAGTGACGCCGATCCTGCCGGGCGATTCCCTGCTGTTCGCGGCAGGGACCTTCGCGGCCCTGGGGTCGCTCGATCCCGTCCTGCTCACGGTGCTGCTCATCGTGGCGGCCGTCGTCGGCGACGGCGTCAACTACTGGATCGGGCACTGGATAGGACCGAAGGCGTTCTCGGGGAAGGTGCCCTGGCTCAGGCAGGATTATCTCAAGCGCACCGAAGCTTTCTACGGAAAGCACGGCGGGAAGACCATCGTGCTCGCCCGGTTTGTCCCGATCGTCCGGACCTTCGCGCCGTTCGTGGCCGGCGTGGGTCGAATGAAATACGGGCAGTTTCTCGCCTACAACGTGGTCGGGGCAGTGGCGTGGGTGACCCTCTGCGTCACCGCGGGGTACTTCTTCGGAAACCTCCCGTTCGTCCGGGACAACTTCAGCCTGGTCGTCCTGGGCATCATAGGAGTGTCCCTCATTCCGCTCGTGGTCGAGTGGATCCGTCATCGCCGGGCTCCGGCCGCGTAGGACGCCGGTTCGTGGTCGCGGGCCGGGTTCAGGGCGTCGGCTTCAGGTACTTCGTCCTGCGGCGCGCCCAGGAGCTTGGGCTGACCGGCTGGACCCGCAACCTCGAGTGTGGAGACGTCGAGGTCAGGGCATGGGGCAAGACAGACGCCCTGGCGAAACTGGGGGAGTTTCTGGCGGTCGGACCGCGTTCCGCCCGGGTCACAAATGTGGAAACCAGCGAGATTTCGGACGCAGAGGACCCAGGAAATGCATTCAGAATCCTCGGTTAGCCGTTTGTTCTCCCCTCGATTCTCACGGTCAGGCGGTCAGACACTCAGACTCCGTCCAACCCTTCTAGGAGCCCAAAGGGCTGATTAGTTTTAGGGGTTTCGCCCCCGTAGCTCAGCTGGATAGAGCGGCGGTTTCCTAAACCGTAGGCCGGGTGTTCGAATCACCCCGGGGGCATCCCTGGGACGAACCCAGAACCCCGAACACGCGGCGGGGCTACAACAAAGGAACGGACGCATGGCAGGCAGGACGGACGCAATGAAACAACCGGTCACTCCCAAGGCAGCTCCAGCCCCGACTCCAGTACCGGTCGCGGAAGGTCTCTCCAGCGAGGAGAGGCTCGTCGCGTGGGTCCAGAAGAATGCCAGGCTCCTGAGCATCGTCGGCGGCGTCATCGCCGTCGTGATCCTGGGAACATGGTTCATTTCGGTGAGTGCCAAGCGGAAGGAAAATTTCGCCCGGGCGCAGCTGGAACAGGCATGGAGCCTCGCGGATCAGGGGAATGTTCCCCAGGCATCCGCGGAGCTCCAGAAGGTCGCCAGCAATTATTCCGGCACTGACGCGGCCTCCGAGGCCGTGCTCTCCCTCAACCAGACCCGACTCGTGGCGGGGCAGACCCAGCTCGCGGTCGACGACCTGCGCCGGTTCATCGCGACCAACCCGCCGGCCCGCTTCTCGGCGCCCGCCAACATGCTGCTCGGTGGCGCGCTGGAGAATCTCGGCAAGCCGGCCGAGGCCGTGCCGGCCTACGAAGCCGCCAATGCCGCCGCAACGCTCGACCACGTGAAGGCTGAGGCGCTGCTTGGTGTCGCGCGCGCCGCGCGCACGGCAGGGCAGAAGGACAAGGCGGTCGCCGCCCTGCGGCAGATCATCGAGAAGTACAAGGAGACCGCGGCCTTCCCGGTGGCCGAGGTCCGCCTCGGTGAATTGACCACCGCCAACTAGTACGTCGGTCCTGGATCGAGCCTTCGCCCTGGCGGGAATCCCCGCCGGGGCGATTTGCTTCCCAGCGGTTCCCGTGCAACCCTAGAGTCATGCGGCGTGCGCTGATCTCACTGTCGTTCGCATTGAGTGCGTGCGAGAGCGCGTTGATCAATCCGATCGGCGACCTCGACGTCTGTCCCGCGGTCCAGGGTGAGTTCCCGCCCACCGACTGCGCGATCGTGCGCGGGTCGGTGCGCACGCCATCCGGAGTTCCGCGGGTCGGGGTTCCGGTCCGCGTCGATTCGATGGTCCCCGAAGTCGGCTACTACTACGCCTCGAGCACGGCTCTCACCAACTCGGACGGAGTGTTCGAGGTAACGGTATACCGCGTAAACCGGCTGCAGCCCCGGACCCAGCCCGACACGGCGCGCATCGAGATCAAGACCTACGCGACGACCGATCCGCACCCCGGCGACAATCCGATCGGGCGGGTTCGCGTGCTGATGTATTTCGCTGAGCTCGGAGAAACCGTCCGCGTGACGCTCACGGACCTCATCTTTTGAAGCTTCATGTCGATCCGCTATCCCCCCGCTCGTCGTCGGGGTAGAGGCCCTGGAATCGACCCCCAAGAGGAGGACACAACCATGCGATTCATGATCCTGGTGAAGGCCACCAAGGACTCCGAGGCAGGCATCTGGCCGGAGAAGGCGGAGGCAGAAAAGATGTTCGCGGCCATGGCGGCCTACCACGAGGAGCTGCAGAAGGCAGGCGTCCTGCTCGACGCCTCTGGCCTGCAACCCAGCTCGAAGGGCTGGCGGGTGCGCTACAACGGGACCAAGCGCACCCTGCGCGATGGCCCGTTCACCGAGAGCAAGGAGCTGATCGCCGGTTACACGCTGATCGAGACCAGGACGAGGGAGGAGGCCATCGAATGGTCCCAGCGGTTCCCGAATCCAGTTCGGGAAGGGGAGGATGCCGAGATCGAAGTGCGGCCGCTCTATGAGCTGGACGAACTGGCCGACTTGGGGACTGGCGAAGGGGTGGAGCGCTTCCGCGCCCTGGGTGTGGGTGGTAAGTAGGTCGCGCTTACGGGTCGATCACGCTGACCATCATCGTACTCGCCCCGGCAGGCCCGTCCCGCCGGGGCATGCCGTACGCCGCGACCAGCCGCTTCGCCGATCCGGCAAGGCTCACGTAGTCTCCAGGAAAGAACGCCTCACTCGATCGCCGGCAGGGAAGTCCTGGCCTCGGACAGAAGGACCCCTTCGGATGCGTGGAGGTCGCGAGCGTCGCCGCCTTCGTGAAGGTGCGTCCATCAGCCGAGCGGTAGAGCTCCACCGCGAGCGCTGTATCCGCAGCATACGCCATCAGCCAGAACGCATCGTCGTTCGCGGCGGTCGCGGGATAAGCGTAGCTCATCGGGCCCGCGGAGTCTGACAGGATCGCTCGAGGCGCTTGCCAGCCCCCTTCGGCGCCTCGAGTGCTGCACCAGACGTCCACCCGCGCTTCGGGCTTCGGTACACCCTGCGTCCAGCAGAGGAGCAGCCGGCTTCCCGGACCAACCGTGACCTGCGGCAGCTCGATGCTCTCCGTCGTGTCGGCGACCTCGGCGACGAGCTCGGCGGGCTCGAATGTCCTGCCCTGGTCCCGCGAGCTCGCGTGGAGTATCCGCGCACCCTCGCTGCCTCCCGGTCTCAGCTCATACCACGCCGCGTCCACGGTGCCATCGCCGCGCACCGCGATGGTCACGCCGAAGCCCTGCTTCGAGAGTGATATCACCGGATCGAGCGTGCGCCCTCCGTCACGCGAAACCGCGAACGCCGGAGAGGTCGTCACCGTCGTGTCCTTGAAGTCGACGCGATTGCGGGACCATCCGAAGTACAGGTTTCCGCGTCCGGGACTGGTCGCGTGATGGTCTCCCGCCAGCCATGACTTGTCCGTGAACGTCATGACTCCTGGCACTGACGACTCGACCGTTCCGAACACCAGCTGCGGTGAAAAGGCGCGTCCGCCATTGGTCGAGACTGCGAGGGCCGCGGCGGCGGTCATGAGACCCGCGGGAGCCGAGTCGGCGGTGAGTGAGAGATGATAGAGCGTGCCGTCAGGTCCGACGGCCATCGTGAGATCGGCGGCGAGGGCCTGGCCTGCGGGGGGAAACGCCTTCGGTATCACGCGCGTCCCGGACCAGGAGCCGCCACCGTCGCCGCTGCTCCAGGTCCAGGTGCGCATTCCGCCCCGGTTGTAGCCGGCGCCGTACTGCGCGCCCACGTAAATCCTGTCGGGCGAGGCCTGGTCGATCACCACGAAGGGCTCGAACGCGGAGACGGTGTCTTCGGGATTTGAGAGCGCAACGGTACGCACCACGGGGCCGGGGTCCGAGCAGGCGAGGGCGCCAAGCAGGAATGGCGTGACGCCCGTTGCCGAGAGCCCGTAGCCCATGGCCCTTACAACGCCCAGTCCAGCCTCAGGATGAAATCTCGTCCCGGATTGAGCGCGAAGGTCTTGTACCGGCTCAGGAAGTCGCGATATGAATGGTTCGCGATGTTGTGCACACCGAGGTCGATGTGCAGGACGCGATTGAGCAATGAAGCGTCGAACCCGGCGTCGAAATTGAGGAGCCCGTATCCTGCAGTCACCACATCCAGATCCGCCGGGCGGTGCTGCTTGTCCACCATCACGAGATCGAGCTCGGCGGTGCCGTTCTTCAGCCCCAGCCACCGGCCGTGGTGCGCCTGGATGCCGACCATGCCGCGCAGCGGCGGCGTGAGCGGCAGCGGCTCGTCGGTATCGGTGTTGGTGGCGTGCACGGCGTCGCCGCGGGTGCGGAGGGTCAGGCTCTTCGTCATATCGAAGTCGAGCTCGCCCTCGAAGCCATACAGGCTCGCCGTCCCGGACACATGCTGGAAAACCTGGAACCCGTCGATCACGTCGGTCGTCGGCGTGATGTAGATGTAGTCCTGCACATGCTGTGAGTAGACGCTGGCTTCCAGTCGCATCCGCGAGCGATCGATCCGGGTGCCGACATCGAATACCAGGCCGCGTTCGGTGGTCAGCGTGGGATCGCCCCGCTCAAAGCGCGCCTCCCCGAGATGGGGACCATTGGCGTAGAGCTCGAAGAGATTGGGTGCTCGCCAGGAAAGGCCCAGGTTCGAACGGAAGCTCACTCCCGGTGATGTCTCGTAGACCAGCCCGAGGGTGCCGGAGCCCGCGGTGTAATCGCGGCTGTCATCGGCGTTGCCGAGGGTGGGGTTCGCCGTCGCGGAGAGATGCCTGACGTCCAGGCGCGCGCCCGCCGCGAGCGTGACCTTGCCGAGGCGGTCTTCGACGACGACGGAACCTGAACCCGAGCTGATGTCGGCGTCGGGCACGAGGGGAATGGGGCCTCGGGTGTCGTTCGACTCCACCAGTGCGGTGGCGCCGAAGGTCGCGGTGACGCCGCTGGTCCAGGCCCGCGTGGCCGAGACGCGGCCGGTGAAGGTATTGAGCAGGAGGTCGAACGCGGTGGCTTCGTGGCCGGGACCGCCTCCCGGCACTTCATCGGAAACTTCGATCAGGGAATGGCGCTGGTACTGGGCGCCCGCGCGCCAGGTCCACGCCTGTCCCGCATGCAGCCAGTCGGCTTGCACCCGCTCGTCGGCGAGCTTCCGTTCCGGACCTTCCTCTTCGCCTTCTTCCTGACCGGGCGGAGGACCGTTGGCCTCGAGCAGCTTGAACTCTCCGCCATAGTGCGCCGCGCGCACGGTGAAGTAGCCCGCCGAGTTCCGGAACGTGAGCGCGCCTTCGCCATTGAAGGCGCCGTAGCCGGTGTTCTCCAGCTCGCCATCGGGGGTGTGAAGGTCCGCCGCCTTCCGGCCGATGGCCGTGAGCCTCCAACCCACGTTGCCGCGCGCGCCATCGTACCGAAGCAGCGCGTCCAGGTCGGCGTTGTTGGATGAGAAGCCAAGGCCGACCCTCCACCCATGCATCGGATCCTGCCCGACGGCGTCGGGCAGGGCCGGCGCCAGGGCGTTCACGACGCCGGTCAGGGCCTCGCTGCCATACAGCACGCTGGCCGGTCCCCGGATCACCTCAACTCGGCTGACCAGGGCGGCGTCGATCGACGGCCCGTCCTCGTCACTCCAGCTGTAGTCCTCGAGCCGGTGACCCTGATCCATAACCAGGACCCGGGACCCCGTGAGACCCCGGATGACTGGCTTGGCGATCTGGCCTCCCGTCGTCAGGCTCCGTACTCCGGGGAGCTCATCGGTCGCGTTGGCGATGGCCACGTTGCGGGTGCTGGCCAGCTCTCGGCCTCCCAGGACGGTGCTTGCCAGGGGACTCCGGTCTCCCTCGACGGCACTGGGAGCCGCTGTCACCACCAGGTCGGCTATCTCGACAGTGGCGGATGACTGCAGCTTCAGGTCAATCCGGTCTCCCGCCGATGCTCTGGCTGTGACTGCCGCGTATCCCGGGGCCCGCGCCACGAGGATGACCTGTCCCTGAGGCAGGCTCACGAACCGGAAGGCGCCCTGGGCATCCGTGGTGACCAGCCGATTGAGCTCCGGAAGGCTGACGGTGGCCCCGGCAATCGGGGCTCCCTCGGTGTTCCGGACGCTTCCTGAAAGGGTATCGGCAGGGGGATAGAACGGGGCCACGAGCATGGCCAGGACCGCAACAAGCATTCGTCCTCACTGGGTGAGCGGGTCTGAGATTTTCGAGTCCAAGAACCTACGCAGTGACGACTCAATTCGCTCGGGAGGCTTGATTTCATGGGCTGTCGCGGCCTCGTACGGGCAACATGCGAATGACGTATAAGATGTATTCTGTTAAGTAACCCTGTGGGAAAGTGGGGAAAACTCTTGGCGTTCCCCGGGCCTTAGGTCCTTAGGTCTTTCACTGAATGACCCCTGCGTAGACCAGGCGGCCTTCGCCGAGGAGCCAGGCGCCCTTTGCGCGGGCGCCATCCCGCTCGCCCGACACGCCGAGGCGGATCCCCCGGACGGTATGCCACTCGGACGGCAGCGCATGCCGGCCCAGCTGGTCGGCTACGAAGGCGGCCGCGACAGTCCCGGTACCGCACGCCAGCGTCTCGGCCTCGACCCCTCGTTCGTAGGTTCGGATCCGCCACGGCCCGCCGCCATTTGACGGAGGACTGATGAAGTTCACGTTGGCGCCGGTCGGCCCGCTGGAACGATGGAACCGGAGCTCACGACCACGGCCCATGATGTCCACGGCGGAGACATCGTCCGTCAGCACGACCAGGTGCGGAACGCCGACCGTGCCGAGATAGAATCCCGACTCCCCCTGTCGGGGTTCAACCTCTACTGGAACTGGAAGGTCGAAGTCCGGGAGCAGAATCTCCGCCATGTGGCCCGGCCCGGTACAGCGGGTGCTCACCCGTCCCGCATCGGTGATCAGCGTCATGCCCTCCGCCGGCGCCATCTCCAGGAAGACCGCGAGGCGGGTCGAGCAGAGCGCGGCGTTTCCACACATGCTGGCCCGGCTGCCGTCGCTGTTTAGGAAGTCGAACCGGATCTCACCTGGAACGGCGGTCGGCGTCAGGACGACGAAGCCGTCGGCCCCTGCCCCCATCCGGCGGTCACACAAGGCGACGATCTTCTCCGTCGGCCATTGGTCGAGACGGGAGTGACGGCCATCGAGGACGACGAAGTCGTTCCCCGAGCCGCTCATCTTGTAGAAAACGGTGCCGGTGCTCACAGCCTGCCGAAGAGTGACGCGAAGCGAAGCCACCAGACCATCCAGATGGCTTCACGGACGATTCGCTGGTTCATCTTGCTCTGGCCTTCCACCCTGTCGGTGAAGATGATCGGCACCTCCACCAGCCGAAACCCCTTCTTCCAGGCCCGGAAATTCATCTCGATCTGGAAGGAGTATCCGTTGGACCGAACGCGATCGAACGGGATTGCCTCGAGCACCCGGCGGCGGAACGCCTTGAACCCCGCGGTGAGATCGGTAAGCGGGAGGCCGGTGATGATCCGGGCGTAGATGCTGGCCCCGGTGGACAGCATGAGGCGGGAAAGCGGCCAGTTGATCACGTTGACGCCGGACTTGTAGCGCGATCCGACGACCAGATCGGCGCCCTCCTCGAGGCCTTGGATCAGGTCATTCAGAAATCGTGGATCGTGGGAGAAATCCGCGTCCATCTCGAAGAGCGCGTCGAACCCGCGCTCGAGCCCCCAGGTGAAGCCGGCAAGATAGGCCCGACCCAGCCCCTCCTTGGACTGGCGATGGAGCACGTGGACGCGCGCGATCCCGCCGGCAAGCACGTCGGCGATCCTGCCGGTGCCATCCGGTGAATTGTCATCGACGATCAGCACCTCGAGCCGGTCATCCTGGCTCAGGATGACGGGGACGATCTGCGAAAGGTTTTGACTTTCGTTGTAGGTAGGAAGGACGACGAGGAACCGTTCAGCCATCGGCGCGGCGTGTGCGGACCAGGGGCACGAGCCAGAGCCCCAGCGCGGCGATGAGCGAGATGAACGTGATGAGCCGGCCCTTCTCGTACGCTGCGGAACGGAATTCGAGACTGACTTCCTTGGCTCCTGCGGGGAGCGGAATGGTGATCAGTGAGAATTGTCCCCGGTAAACCGTCGCCTGTTGCCCGTCGACCGTGGCACGCCAGTCGGGATACCAGTTCTCGCTTACGACCAGCCATGACGGCGCGACCGCCTGCCCCTCCAGGCCGATCCGCATTTTTCCCGGCTCCCATGCCAACAGGCTCGCGCGAACCGAAGACGGAGCCGGAAGGCTGTCGGGAACCGCCGCGGTCACGACGGACGACGTATCCGGGAACAGCACGATGCGGTCGACGGGAAAGCGGGTGTCGAGCAGCGTGGGAATGATCTGGTTTTCGGGGACCTTGGCGCCCGAGGGTACGACCCTCGCCCATGTAAGCATGGTGTCCCGGGCGTACAGCACCGCCTGGGCGCCATTCGCCGTCTGCACCGGGCCGACGACCCGATGCCAGCCGGTGAGCTCGATGGTGTCCCCCACGATGATGAACCCCACGTCGAACAGGTCCCAGATGTTCGGGCGGATCTGGTTGGGGTGATGATTGAGCTTGCCGCCCAGCAATTCGTCGAAGAAGCGCTCCTGGTTCCCGTGATAGCCCAGCAGCGTCGGGATCCGGTGGGCCATCAGCCAGGAGCCCTGATAGGCGCCGGCGTCGAGCACGCGGTAAGGCAGCGGCAACTTGCGAAGCTCGGTGGTGATCGCATCCTCCCCGAACGTCACCGAAACGCCCGGCGAGAAGGAGAAAAACTTCCGCTCCACACTCCACATCTCGGCGAGGACCACCGCGGCGAGCAGCGCGGCCGCGAGCCCGGCCTGCACCTTTCCCTTGGTAATCGCCCAGACTACGGCTCCTCCCGCCAGTGCGATGATCAGCACCCGGATGCCACCCATCCGCAGGCCTTCGCTGTTGGCCATCGCGCGTTGCAGCTGCTGAGGGATCGCAATGGCCTCGGCGACCGACTGCAGCATGCCAACCACCCCAAGCAGTCCGAGCACGCCGAAGACCGCGACCGGAATGAGAGCCTGCCGGAGAGTCACCTCGCCCTTGAGGAGCCGGTCGGCGCCGAAGCCCGCAAACACGCAAACCGGCAACACGGCAAAGAGGAACGCCATGCCCGGGGCGCGAACCTTCTTCATCATCGGCATCAGCTCGAACCAGAGCCGGTAGAACGGCGTGTGCCCACCGAACGCCACCAGCAGGAAGAGGATGCCGATAACCGAGAGCGCGATCACGATCCGCCGCCGGCCCTTGTCACGGAGGCCGAGCCACGCGAGCACGAGCGGGATCAGGCCGACGAACTCCGTGTGGGTCTTGAAGAAATTCTCGCCCCAATACGCGGCGTGGATACCGTTGAATTCGGGATAGAAGACCGACCATAGCTCCGACGGAGCCATCGAGAACGCCGTCGCGTAGTTCCAGTCACCACTGGTGCCGCCTTCGGCCCGGGGCGAGAACGGGATGTACTGGAGGAACGGCAGGGCCTGGATCATGTACATCCCGAATCCGAGCGCTACCGCCCCAACCGCACCCAGGATGACCTTGAGCCGGCGATCCGCCGAAGGCCGCTCCGGCGCGAGAAACACCAGCCAGAGGCCCCAGAGGAGCGCCACGATGAGGAGGTAATAACTCATCTGCGGATGGCCGTGCAGCGCGAGCGCGACGGCGATCGCCGTGAGCCCGTACGCCGACGTGCGTCCGTCTCGCACTGCACGGAGGATCGCGAGCAGCAGGAGCGGCGCGATCGCGGCGACGAAGAGCTTCCCGTCGTGACCGGGACTCACCATCCCCGCGACGAGCCCGGACAGCTCGTAGGCAATTCCAGCGGTTACTGCCGCGCCCCAACCGGTTCCCAGCGCGCGCAGCAGCGCATACATCGTGCAGCCCGCGATCACGATATGCCCGGCGAACGCCAGGTTCATCCCGACGTCCGTCGGAACGATCCAGCGGAGCCAGGCGGTGGGATAGAAAATGTCCCCGTGCATCGCGCCGACGAACGGCATCCCGCCGAACAGGTAGGGGTTCCAGAGCGGGATCCTGCCAAACTCCTTGAAGTACTCGGCGCCGAACAGTCGGAAACTGTAGCCCGCCAGGATCTGATCGTCGCCGGGAAGGAATTGCCCGGTGAGGATCGGCCAGAAGAGCGTGAGCCCCGCGACAACGAACACCAGGGTTGCGATCAGTGCCGGGCGACGGGGCTCGAACTCACGCACGAAGACTCTCCCTGCGACGAAGAAGGAACGGAATCACTGCGATCACCTCGGCCACCGTCATGCCCAGCCGGGCGACCGCGGCGTACGCGAGTGCCGGCGCGAGACCGGTATGGTCCCGGAGCGCCATGACCAGCACCCCTTCGCGGACTCCCAGTCCACCCGGAGCGAACGGCGCGATGACGCCCGCGACGTACGACGCCGTGTAGGCACCAACCGACTCGGCCAGTCCGGGGGCCGACTGCGAGAGGACCCCCCGGGCAAACAGCCAGAAAGCTACGCCGTAGCCGAGCCAGGCGGCGAGGTTGGCCAGGACACCGAACAGGATGACCGGCGCGGGGGGAAAGTGCCTGAGGTCGGCTCCGGGTGCCACCCTCGCGACGACCCGGACCACGAGCGGCTTCCAGAGGGCCAACCCGACGGCGAGGATCGCCACGGCCGCGGCCACGATACTCACCGTTCGCGAGATCGCCACGCCGAAGATCGCCACCACGAGCGCGCCCGTCCCCAGCGAAACGACTTGAAGCAGGATCGCCGACGCCGTCGAAACCCACGCGGGCACGCCCCGGCGCTCGGACATCACCGCCATCCCCGCGAGCGACCACACCTTTCCCGGCACGTACTTGGCCATGCTGGAGAGAAGCCAGATGGCCGAGCCTTCCATCCACGGCAGGTGGTACCCCCACCCCGCGACCAGGCGCCGCCACGACTCCGCCTGCACCGCGAAGACCACCCAGATGACGGCCAGCCCGGCGATCAGCGGCCCCGCCGAGACATGCCACGCCAGCTCGGCGCCCCGGACCTCATTCCAGTTCCGCCAGACGTAACGGACGACGAAGAGAGTGACTGCGAGGCCGAGGAGGATTTGCGCCGCGTGAATGACGCGACTACGCACTCAGCGCCTCCCGGTACCATGACTCGGCCCGCTCGGCCACGGCTGAAGGGGACAAGCGATGCCGCCATTGCCCACCCGCGGTGCGTGCCGCGGCTCGACCGGCGGTGGAACCGAGGAGGTCACCGATACCGCTGGCCACTCCGTCAACGCTGGGCGGGACCACCCGCACCGCGTCGCTTCCGGCCAGGTCGAGGAGGCCCCCTCCATCTTCACACACTACGAGGGGGACGCCGGACATCAGCGCTTCGGCCCCGGCGAGACCAAAACCCTCCGCTCGAGCCGGGAGCACGGCAAGGCCGGCGTGAAGCAGCCGCGCGCGAACCTGCTCGAACGGGAGCGCGCCGGTGAACTCGAAGAGTCCGGCGGAGCCACTGCCCTTCGCGAGCGTCTCGAGCGCGGTGCGCACCGGCCCGTCCCCCACGATCACGCACTTGACGCCGAGGCGCGCGGCCGCGCCGATCACCAGGTCGACCCGTTTCTGCGCGGTGAGCCGCGCGACCACGATGAGCCCCTCGCCGCCACCGCTCCACTCCCATTTGTCCGTGTCCACCGGCATCGGCTGGATATGGCCCTCGCTGAGCTCGCGTCCCGTGGTTTGCATGATGCGGGTGGCAAGATACCTCGAGACCGCGGTGACGACCCTGGCGTGCCGGAACACCCGGCGCGCGAGCATCCGGGCGGGAGACAGGTCGAGTAACCGTACATCGGTGCCGTGGGTGGTGACGACGAGCGGCAGATTTTCGGGCGCGGCAAGTCCCGCGGGGAGCCACCAGTGGGCGTGCACCACGACCTCGCTGGCGCCGGCCGCAACGCGGCGGGCCTCATGGCGCAGGGCTCGATGGAGCGTCCAGAGCGCGGCGAGTCCCTCGGGGGTCCGGATCGCCTCGGACATGGCGCCTGTGTAGGCATAGCGCTCCCGCTCCGGCGCCGCGTACCGGGCGCGGACGACGGGAACGCCGTCCACCTCGTCCTCCCCGCCCTTCCCCTGGTCGCTGGGCGCTACCACGCGCACATCGATCCCCCGCGCGCACAGCGCGGTCGCGAGCGGATGCAGGAACGCACCCGCGATGTCCCCGGCGTGCCGGGGATAATTGTGAGTCAGGAATACAACCCGCACGCTTACGGACCCTGGTCGCGCCCCATCCGACTGATGGCGCGTATCATCTCCCGTTGTTCCTCGCGCATCCCCGCCACGAGCTCACCCACGAACCCGAAACCGAAGAGCGCGATGCCACTGATGACCATGGTCTCCACGAGGTTGAGCAGGGGGCGGAACCCGATGCCATACCCGAAACGAAGCACGAGGGCGACGATGCCCGCAATGAAGCCGATCACGAACAGCACCGCGCCGGCGACGCCGAAGAAAAGCATCGGCTTGCGCCCGAAGCGCAGCTGGAACCATACCGAGAGGAGGTCGAATACGCCGATCGGGATGCGGGTCCAGTTGAACTTGGACACGCCCGCGGTGCGCGGGTGCAGGGGCACGGGAACCGAGGTCAGCCGGTACCCGTCCGTCACGGCAATGACGACCATGTAGCGGTGCCAGTCGGGACGCATTGGGACGTTGGCGAGGGCTTCACGCCGCCAGGCCTTCACCGAATTGAGGTCCTCGACCTGCACGCCGAACAGGAGGCGACAGAGGCGATCTTTCCAGCACATTGGGATCCTAAGCTTAGAATTCCACGTGGACAAGTTGTCGCGG
>JADMIO013010582.1_pt1 | contig 133521 bp, 128 predicted proteins | sample 8958161 | NCBI WGS metagenome assembly JADMIO01 (sample SAMN16585339, study PRJNA669376) | soil metagenome | isolation source: Crop rotation soil | place: USA: Cullars Rotation, Alabama | collected 2011 | reverse complement strand
CCGTGGTCCCAGACTAATAATCAGACCGACGATACGAGTGGGACCGTGGTCCCAGTCTGATTATCAGACCGACGATACAAGTGGAACAGTTATGCCCGGGAATTCCTGCAGGATCGATCCGCTCGAGAAGCTTTCTAGTGGTACCAACCCAGGCAGGTAGCACAGTGCGCGCCCACTGCCTTACGGATAGCACGACGCATCTTCGCCGCAGCGTTGTTCCCACGGGCGATAGCAGCACGCCGCTTCGCATGGCTCTTCACACTGCGCTGTGCCTGATAGGTGGCGTGGTGCTGAGCACAGCGCCCACCATGAGTAGCCCAGTCCCTACAGTCGAGACACCGGGTACGCATAGGGCACCCCCCCCCCCCTTCCGGGGACACCCCCCTATCCGTCGACACCCCCCTACCTACTCACGTGAGTAGGCTGGGCGCGGCAGCGCTAGAAGCGACCGCCCGTCATGAAGTGGGCAGTGAGCCAACCCATGAAGGCCAGTAGCGCAAAGCGTCGAGCACGCACCCAACCCGAAGGCTTGCCTGTACTGCCGCTTTGCGTGGCGAACCATGACCAGACGTGTTCGCTCAGCGTGTCGCCCGGCTTCTTATTGAAGAGCGCTCGACCCTCAATGACGCCGAACGCGGCAAGCCATGCGAGCCAAGCGATTGTGTATCCGCTCATTGAGCCCCCCGACGGATTCGAACCGCCGACCCCCTGATTACGAAACAGGCGCTCTAACCGAACTGAGCTAGGGAGGCAACGCCGGTCGCTCAACCCTGGGAGAGATCAGGGGAGTGACCGGCCTGAGTGGGTAGCGCTCGACGCCGTTCCTTAGCGGTGCTTGATGCGTGGCGCGTAAACCCCTCTACCTATATGAAGGTTGTCGGCAACCTGATTCGGGGTCACAGCGAAGGGCGCCCGGGTGACGCTGTGATGAAGTGGCGTGAAGTCTGGATTACCCAATGAGAAGTCATTAGGAATGTGTGTTTCGAGTCATTCCGTCACAGCATCACTTCCCCCAGGTCAACGGCTCGCCCCGCTGTGCTGTGGTGACGGAGTCACTGTTACTTAGGCTAACTAACTAAACCGAGACAAGAGAAATGGGCCGACCGGGGGACCGGCCGACCCTTCCCGCTGCCCCAGGAAGCCCGCTGTGCGCCCGTCTCAGCGCCTAACAGGCTTCCCGGGTGTCTCGCTACGCCGCTACGTCTTCCGTGCCGTCCTGGGCGTCGTCTTCGTCGTCGTCGGTCGGCGGCTTCGCCCACGTGATCGAAGCGCGCTTCTCGATGGGCGTTCCCTGCCCCCTGCCCGTAGTCGACTTCGTGACAACGATCTTGTCTACGAAGAGCCCGACGAACACGCGCTTGTCGTCTACTGACGCGCGCCCCCACCACGACTTAGGGCCGGTCGGGTCAGCGTCGGCGTCTTCGGGGAACCATTGGTCAAGGGGAAGCTTCGGGGCTTCGGCGGCTTCAAGTTCGGCAAGCCGCTCTTCCGCCCCTTGCTGCCGGAGCGTCAGCGCTGCCTGTTGCTTCCGGAAGTGCTTCCTGCCAACGGGTCCGTCGTACGCGCCTGCCGCGCGGTCTTCGTACAGCTCTTCAAGGGCGTTCAGGGCGTCGGCGCGCTCCGCAACAAGGTTCGCCCGTTCGCCGCTCTTCTCAGGCGCCTCAGTGAGCTTGCCGAAGCGTCGGGCGGCTTCCCACAGAAGCGCCAACGTCTCTTCGTCGCCTTCGGCGTGCCTGATCTTGTTGAAGATGCGTTCCGCAACGAACTTGTCGAGTGCCGCCATGCTGACGTTGCACGTGCCTTCGTGCTGCCCAGGTGCGGACGGGTCGACCACCTTCCGGCGACGGCAGCGGTAAGAGTCCTTGATCGATTCTTCCCCGCGCTTCGAAGTCATGACGGCGCCACACTCGCAGTACAGCTTGTCCATGGCGGACAGAATGGCTTGCCCCCGGGAAAGCCCCTTGCCGCGCCCCCTGCCGTCCAACCACGCCTGAAGCTCATACCACTCAGCGGGCTCGATGATCGGTCCGCAATCAAGCTCGACCGGCCGGAGCGTGATCGGGTCGCGCTGAATGCGGTAACCCTCAATCTTCGTGGTCGGCGTGCCGTCCGGCTTCTTCTTGTAGATCACCTCAGCGGCGAAGCCCGCAATACGCGGGTCCCGAAGGATTCGCATAACGGTTGCCGGGTCCCAGGCGCTTGAAGCGGTCTTCTTCCCAATCGTCTCGCCCCGGGTCGGCACGGCGTCAGCGTCCATGCGCTTACAAAGCCCCGTGATGCTGCCCGGGTGAATGGCGGCTTGACTGCCCGGCTTGAAGGGAAGGTGTTTGTGCGTCTTGATCTCACGCCACCACCACCGGATTACGTCGGGCTCGAACTCGAAGGGTCCGGTAAGGGGAGTGGTCGAGTGCGCAAGCTTGTTGATGACGACATTGACCATTCGGCCGTTGCGCGTGATCTCCTTCGTCTCCGAAACAAGCTCGAAGCCGTAAGGCGCCTTCCCGCCGACGTACCCGCCCAATTCGCGCTGAAGGTTCTTCGTGTCGAGAATCTTCGCCGACTTCAGCGAAGATTCTTTGTGCGACGCGTCGAGCCGCATAATCAGGTGAATCAGGTCCATGACGTTTCCCTGCCGGAAGACGCCTTCCTGAGTGGAAACAATCGTCACGCCCAGGGCGAGCAATTCCGAGACAATCGGAATCGCGTCCATGACCTTCAGGCGCGAGAAGCGCGACACGTCATAGACAATGATCATGTTGAGCCGCCCGGCGCGGCATTCGTTCAGGATGCGTTCGAACTCCGGGCGCTCCGCCGTCCCGAACGCCGACGTGCCCGGCGCTTCGCTGAAATGCCCGACGAACCTGAACCGGCCCCCGTCGCGCTCGACTTCGCGCTGAAGGTCGGCCGCCTTGTCTTCGTTGGCGCTACGCTGTGTCGCTGGGCTTGCTGCGCTCGAATTCTCGCGCTCGCGCGACTGACGGTCGTAAGCACCCGCGTACGTGTCCACCCCGGTCACAACCCCTTGTGTCATGTCGGCGACCCTACGCCCCCAACTGAGAGAACTCAAAGGTTACCCCAGTTGGGGCACTACTCCCGAAAACCGCTTCTGACCTGGGAAAACGTGAAGCCCCGGGGCATCCGCTGAGGGTTGCCGCCGGGGCTTCGGTGTGTCCGTCAGTACGGGCCATAGAGGGGCGTCGTGTAACCCACCCAGGGCGATTGCTCCGGCACGGGGAAGCCGCGCCACGCCTTCGGGACGTCGCGGTGAGTTCAGGCTTTTTCATATCTCATTGCCCCCGGACGAGCGTCTGCTCCGCCATTCGCCGTCCGCCGTGCCAATCGGATCAGCCGTCCAAATGCGGGATTTTCGTTAGTCGGAGGCCAAACGGCATTGAGCGTCAGCATATCATCAGCGAGCTGAAGAAAGACAATCCCCGATCCGCTCCACGTGTTGCCCCAGCAATCAGCGCGACCTTGCCCCTCCAACGTCATCTCGTTCTCCGCTCATGAGCTCAGCCACTGGCGAGCGGCATCGCATTCTTCGCATCCCGCCTCTGGCGGATGCAGGAAGATCAACGGATCTCGGCCCAGTTGACCCAGGGCTGTCGCCACAATGTCGCGGGAGCGGATCAACCGAGCAAAGGCATGACCGACTGGACCTTCCTTCTGAAGGCTCTTCTCCTTGAGCCACCTGTCCGCCAAGGCAAAGCGCTCACAGCAGTGGTCATTCTCGAGATAATCGACGCGTACCAACTTGCCATCCTGAAGAATGGTGCAGTGTCTCGGCACCCCATAGGGAACCTTTGCCATCAACTCGGCAAGATGCAGCGTCGTGTTGGCATCGTGTCCCACGCCGAGGAGAAGTACCTGCCCATCGAGTTCATGGACACGGGCGACCGGGCTTGCAGGCGAGTGAGGTGGCAGGGGCAATGGATCAGAGATGATCTGCTCTGCCTGTGGCCCCGCTGCCGCAAAGGCAAATGGATGGGCGCTGCGCTTTACATTTGGCAGGCGCCAGAATGTGTCAGAGACAACTCCAAGGTCCGGTGTAACGGGCGACGTGGCAGGATCGAACGGCTCGTCGTCCAGACCTGACCACGAGGGCATGACGAGCGTCCCTCCCGGACCCAGCGCAGCACGCAGGGCCTCGATCAGTCCAAGTGGCCCATCTTCGAGGGGCCGGACGCTACGGAAGGAGCTGTGGACCAGCAGCACACCGCCGGGGGTAACCCCAAGGTTGAGAAGCTGACCGATGAGCTCGGCTTTTCGCCATTCGTATTGCACGACATTGCACTCCACCGCTGATGACATCAGTCGATCATAGCACGATCAACGGCACTGTTGCAAATAGTCGGTGGTGATAAACTTATCATCCCCTTTTGCTGATGGAGCTGCACATGAACCCATTCAAAGGCCGGCATTTTCAGCGTGACATCATTCTGTGGGCCGTACGCTGGTACTGCAAATACGGCATCAGTTACCGTGAGCTGCAGGTCGACGGATCTTTTCCGCTGCATAACCCTGCTTCGGGGTCATTATAGCGATTTTTTCGGTATATCCATCCTTTTTCGCACGATATACAGGATTTTGCCAAAGGGTTCGTGTAGACTTTCCTTGGTGTATCCAACGGCGTCAGCCGGGCAGGATAGGTGAAGTAGGCCCACCCGCGAGCGGGTGTTCCTTCTTCACTGTCCCTTATTCGCACCTGGCGGTGCTCAACGGGAATCCTGCTCTGCGAGGCTGGCCGGCTACCGCCGGCGTAACAGATGAGGGCAAGCGGATGGCTGATGAAACCAAGCCAACCAGGAAGGGCAGCCCACCTATCAAGGTGTACTGCCTTCCAGACGAACGAAGAGCGATTGAGGAAAAGGCGGCGGCGGCCGAGAGAGAATATTCAGGCCAGTTATGCTTTCTGGCCTGTAACAAAGGACATTAAGTAAAGACAGATAAACGTAGACTAAAACGTGGTCGCATCAGGGTGCTGGCTTTTCAAGTTCCTTAAGAATGGCCTCAATTTTCTCTATACACTCAGTTGGAACACGAGACCTGTCCAGGTTAAGCACCATTTTATCGCCCTTATACAATACTGTCGCTCCAGGAGCAAACTGATGTCGTGAGCTTAAACTAGTTCTTGATGCAGATGACGTTTTAAGCACAGAAGTTAAAAGAGTGATAACTTCTTCAGCTTCAAATATCACCCCAGCTTTTTTCTGCTCATGAAGGTTAGATGCCTGCTGCTTAAGTAATTCCTCTTTATCTGTAAAGGCTTTTTGAAGTGCATCACCTGACCGGGCAGATAGTTCACCGGGGTGAGAAAAAAGAGCAACAACTGATTTAGGCAATTTGGCGGTGTTGATACAGCGGGTAATAATCTTACGTGAAATATTTTCCGCATCAGCCAGCGCAGAAATATTTCCAGCAAATTCATTCTGCAATCGGCTTGCATAACGCTGACCACGTTCATAAGCACTTGTTGGGCGATAATCGTTACCCAATCTGGATAATGCAGCCATCTGCTCATCATCCAGCTCGCCAACCAGAACACGATAATCACTTTCGGTAAGTGCAGCAGCTTTACGACGGCGACTCCCATCGGCAATTTCTATGACACCAGATACTCTTCGACCGAACGCCGGTGTCTGTTGACCAGTCAGTAGAAAAGAAGGGATGAGATCATCCAGTGCGTCCTCAGTAAGCAGCTCCTGGTCACGTTCATTACCTGACCATACCCGAGAGGTCTTCTCAACACTATCACCCCGGAGCACTTCAAGAGTAAACTTCACATCCCGACCACATACAGGCAAAGTAATGGCATTACCGCGAGCCATTACTCCTACGCGCGCAATTAACGAATCCACCATCGGGGCAGCTGGTGTCGATAACGAAGTATCTTCAACCGGTTGAGTATTGAGCGTATGTTTTGGAATAACAGGCGCACGCTTCATTATCTAATCTCCCAGCGTGGTTTAATCAGACGATCGAAAATTTCATTGCAGACAGGTTCCCAAATAGAAAGAGCATTTCTCCAGGCACCAGTTGAAGAGCGTTGATCAATGGCCTGTTCAAAAACAGTTCTCATCCGGATCTGACCTTTACCAACTTCATCCGTTTCACGTACAACATTTTTTAGAACCATGCTTCCCCAGGCATCCCGAATTTGCTCCTCCATCCACGGGGACTGAGAGCCATTACTATTGCTGTATTTGGTAAGCAAAATACGTACATCAGGCTCGAACCCTTTAAGATCAACGTTCTTGAGCAGATCACGAAGCATATCGAAAAACTGCAGTGCGGAGGTGTAGTCAAACAACTCAGCAGGCGTGGGAACAATCAGCACATCAGCAGCACATACGACATTAATCGTGCCGATACCCAGGTTAGGCGCGCTGTCAATAACTATGACATCATAGTCATGAGCAACAGTTTCAATGGCCAGTCGGAGCATCAGGTGTGGATCGGTGGGCAGTTTACCTTCATCAAATTTGCCCATTAACTCAGTTTCAATACGGTGCAGAGCCAGACAGGAAGGAATAATGTCAAGCCCCGGCCAGCAAGTGGGCTTTATTGCATAAGTGACATCGTCCTTTTCCCCAAGATAGAAAGGCAGGAGAGTGTCTTCTGCATGAATATGAAGATCTGGTACCCATCCGTGATACATTGAGGCTGTTCCCTGGGGGTCGTTACCTTCCACGAGCAAAACACGTAGCCCCTTCAGAGCCAGATCCTGAGCAAGATGAACAGAAACTGAGGTTTTGTAAACGCCTCCTTTATGGGCAGCAACCCCGATCACCGGTGGAAATACGTCTTCAGCACGTCGCAATCGCGTACCAAACACATCACGCATATGATTAATTTGTTCAATTGTATAACCAACACGTTGCTCAACCCGTCCTCGAATTTCCATATCCGGGTGCGGTAGTCGCCCTGCTTTCTCGGCATCTCTGATAGCCTGAGAAGAAACCCCAACTAAATCCGCTGCTTCACCTATTCTCCAGCGCCGGGTTATTTTCCTCGCTTCCGGGCTGTCATCATTAAACTGTGCAATGGCGATAGCCTTCGTCATTTCATGACCAGCGTTTATGCACTGGTTAAGTGTTTCCATGAGTTTCATTCTGAACATCCTTTAATCATTGCTTTGCGTTTTTTTATTAAATCTTGCAATTTACTGCAAAGCAACAACAAAATCGCAAAGTCATCAAAAAACCGCAAAGTTGTTTAAAATAAGAGCAACACTACAAAAGGAGATAAGAAGAGCACATACCTCAGTCACTTATTATCACTAGCGCTCGCCGCAGCCGTGTAACCGAGCATAGCGAGCGAACTGGCGAGGAAGCAAAGAAGAACTGTTCTGTCAGATAGCTCTTACGCTCAGCGCAAGAAGAAATATCCACCGTGGGAAAAACTCCAGGTAGAGGTACACACGCGGATAGCCAATTCAGAGTAATAAACTGTGATAATCAACCCTCATCAATGATGACGAACTAACCCCCGATATCAAGTCACATGACGAAGGGAAAGAGAAGGAAATCAACTGTGACAAACTGCCCTCAAATTTGGCTTCCTTAAAAATTACAGTTCAAAAAGTATGAGAAAATCCATGCAGGCTGAAGGAAACAGCAAAACTGTGACAAATTACCCTCAGTAGGTCAGAACAAATGTGACGAACCACCCTCAAATCTGTGACAGATAACCCTCAGACTATCCTGTCGTCATGGAAGTGATATCGCGGAAGGAAAATACGATATGAGTCGTCTGGCGGCCTTTCTTTTTCTCAATGTATGAGAGGCGCATTGGAGTTCTGCTGTTGATCTCATTAACACAGACCTGCAGGAAGCGGCGGCGGAAGTCAGGCATACGCTGGTAACTTTGAGGCAGCTGGTAACGCTCTATGATCCAGTCGATTTTCAGAGAGACGATGCCTGAGCCATCCGGCTTACGATACTGACACAGGGATTCGTATAAACGCATGGCATACGGATTGGTGATTTCTTTTGTTTCACTAAGCCGAAACTGCGTAAACCGGTTCTGTAACCCGATAAAGAAGGGAATGAGATATGGGTTGATATGTACACTGTAAAGCCCTCTGGATGGACTGTGCGCACGTTTGATAAACCAAGGAAAAGATTCATAGCCTTTTTCATCGCCGGCATCCTCTTCAGGGCGATAAAAAACCACTTCCTTCCCCGCGAAACTCTTCAATGCCTGCCGTATATCCTTACTGGCTTCCGCAGAGGTCAATCCGAATATTTCAGCATATTTAGCAACATGGATCTCGCAGATACCGTCATGTTCCTGTAGGGTGCCATCAGATTTTCTGATCTGGTCAACGAACAGATACAGCATACGTTTTTGATCCCGGGAGAGACTATATGCCGCCTCAGTGAGGTCGTTTGACTGGACGATTCGCGGGCTATTTTTACGTTTCTTGTGATTGATAACCGCTGTTTCCGCCATGACAGATCCATGTGAAGTGTGACAAGTTTTTAGATTGTCACACTAAATAAAAAAGAGTCAATAAGCAGGGATAACTTTGTGAAAAAACAGCTTCTTCTGAGGGCAATTTGTCACAGGGTTAAGGGCAATTTGTCACAGACAGGACTGTCATTTGAGGGTGATTTGTCACACTGAAAGGGCAATTTGTCACAACACCTTCTCTAGAACCAGCATGGATAAAGGCCTACAAGGCGCTCTAAAAAAGAAGATCTAAAAACTATAAAAAAAATAATTATAAAAATATCCCCGTGGATAAGTGGATAACCCCAAGGGAAGTTTTTTCAGGCATCGTGTGTAAGCAGAATATATAAGTGCTGTTCCCTGGTGCTTCCTCGCTCACTCGACCGGGAGGGTTCGAGAAGGGGGGGCACCCCCCTTCGGCGTGCGCGGTCACGCGCACAGGGCGCAGCCCTGGTTAAAAACAAGGTTTATAAATATTGGTTTAAAAGCAGGTTAAAAGACAGGTTAGCGGTGGCCGAAAAACGGGCGGAAACCCTTGCAAATGCTGGATTTTCTGCCTGTGGACAGCCCCTCAAATGTCAATAGGTGCGCCCCTCATCTGTCAGCACTCTGCCCCTCAAGTGTCAAGGATCGCGCCCCTCATCTGTCAGTAGTCGCGCCCCTCAAGTGTCAATACCGCAGGGCACTTATCCCCAGGCTTGTCCACATCATCTGTGGGAAACTCGCGTAAAATCAGGCGTTTTCGCCGATTTGCGAGGCTGGCCAGCTCCACGTCGCCGGCCGAAATCGAGCCTGCCCCTCATCTGTCAACGCCGCGCCGGGTGAGTCGGCCCCTCAAGTGTCAACGTCCGCCCCTCATCTGTCAGTGAGGGCCAAGTTTTCCGCGAGGTATCCACAACGCCGGCGGCCGGCCGCGGTGTCTCGCACACGGCTTCGACGGCGTTTCTGGCGCGTTTGCAGGGCCATAGACGGCCGCCAGCCCAGCGGCGAGGGCAACCAGCCGAGGGCTTCGCCCTGTCGCTCGACTGCGGCGAGCACTACTGGCTGTAAAAGGACAGACCACATCATGGTTCTGTGTTCATTAGGTTGTTCTGTCCATTGCTGACATAATCCGCTCCACTTCAACGTAACACCGCACGAAGATTTCTATTGTTCCTGAAGGCATATTCAAATCGTTTTCGTTACCGCTTGCAGGCATCATGACAGAACACTACTTCCTATAAACGCTACACAGGCTCCTGAGATTAATAATGCGGATCTCTACGATAATGGGAGATTTTCCCGACTGTTTCGTTCGCTTCTCAGTGGATAACAGCCAGCTTCTCTGTTTAACAGACAAAAACAGCATATCCACTCAGTTCCACATTTCCATATAAAGGCCAAGGCATTTATTCTCAGGATAATTGTTTCAGCATCGCAACCGCATCAGACTCCGGCATCGCAAACTGCACCCGGTGCCGGGCAGCCACATCCAGCGCAAAAACCTTCGTGTAGACTTCCGTTGAACTGATGGACTTATGTCCCATCAGGCTTTGCAGAACTTTCAGCGGTATACCGGCATACAGCATGTGCATCGCATAGGAATGGCGGAACGTATGTGGTGTGACCGGAACAGAGAACGTCACACCGTCAGCAGCAGCGGCGGCAACCGCCTCCCCAATCCAGGTCCTGACCGTTCTGTCCGTCACTTCCCAGATCCGCGCTTTCTCTGTCCTTCCTGTGCGACGGTTACGCCGCTCCATGAGCTTATCGGGTCCACTCGCGAACGCAGAAAGGCCCACCCGAAGGTGAGCCAGTGTGATTACATTTGCGGCCTAACTGTGGCCAGTCCAGTTACGCTGGAGTCACTAGTATTTAGGTGACACTATAGAAGCGGCCGCGACAACTTGTCCACGTGGAATTCTAAGCTTAGGATCCCAATGTGCTGGAAAGAGATTCTACATTGTATAATGTGCTTGCGGCATTGTTCCAGAATTTCAAATCACTTACCTGTTTCCACTCAAGCCCATCTTCCTTTATTGCCGAAAGCCACGGGCTTTTTTCTTTGTCAAGCGAAACCCCGAGCACGGTAAAGTTCTTGTCTTTGAACTGATGGTAGGTGGCGACCACATTAGGATTTTCCTGGCGGCACGGGCCACACCAGCTTGCCCAAAAATCGACTAAAACATATTTTCCTCTCAATGAGCTTAAGGTAAACGGTTTTCCATCAGTATCCGGCAGGGTAAAATCAGGGGCCATCTGTCCTTCCGTTACCTGGCCGGGACCAGATGAAGGCTGGGGTTGATTCTGAGCAGCGCTGAAGTCCATGAATTGTTTTGCCACCTGTGCAACAGAAGTGTTTGCAGGAAACTTTCTTGTAAGGCCGGATATTAATCTTTTTACCGTATCAAGGCCCAGTTCTTCCGCATAGCTTAATGCAAACAAGGCTATCACGGGGCTGGATGTAGTATCGATATACCGGCTAAGGAAGTTTTTGTAATATGTGTTGGTGGTGTTGAAATTATTTTGCGCGATGCCAGCCATACTATCACCACCCGGCTGGCCACCTCTCTGGGTGCGGTCGGCGCTTATCAGCGCCGTATGCAGCGAATCAAGGAGGATGATAAAACGGGTGAGCGAAACATTGGCTGGTGTGTTAAACCTGGCAGACTGAAGCGTTGAATCGTTTGCATCGGCATTGAAGGCAATGTGTGGCCGGTCATTGATAAAAATATATCCTGCATTTTTTTCAAACCGAAGCCGGTAGAGTCCTTCTTCAGTGGATTCGGCGTCCACCTCGAATGCTCCATTTTTTATTGAGGCGGTATCAAATACCTGCGGAGGTTGCTGGTTAAATGAGATCTGTTCAAGGTAAACTTTCTGGTCGGGTGCATTCCGCAGTTCGCCCTTAACGGTAAACACTCCCTTCTTTTCAGGGCTGTTACATGATAATAAAAATAACGTGGTTATACAAAAGAATGCTCTATTCATCGTGATGGAATTATTGATTTAATTTTTGGTTGAGTATTTTATTTGCGGCCTGCATGTCTGCTTTTCCCTTACTGATTTTTTTTACTTCACCGGAAAACAAGCCGATTAAATTTTTTCTGCCTTTTTTATATTCTGAAACTTTATCAGGCATTTTAGCCAGGACCTCATCAACCCAGGCGTTAAGCGAGTCATCATTTTTTTCCTGTAATACATTTAATTCACCGGCGATATCCATGGGATCTTTATCCGGGTACTGCATAAGCACCGGGAAGATCCTGGAAGCGGCTACGCCGAAGCTCACACTTCCGTTTTCCACAATTTTGATAAGCCTGGCCAATGTTCCGGCACTTATCGAAAGCTTTTCAATAGCCGTATTCGTTTCGTTCAGATAAGACTTGACCGGGCCAAGGATCCAATTGGCGGCAGCTTTATAATTATTGGTATGGCCAATAAGGGCTTCAAAAAAAGCCGCCGTCTCCCTGTCATCACATAATACTTTTGCATCGGCCAGCGGCAAAGCGTATTGCCCGGTAAATTTTTTTTCAAGCACTGCGGGCAGATCCGGAAGTGACGCACGCACTTCCTCAATTTTTTCATCGGTGATGAGAAACGGGGTAAGGTCAGGTTCCGGGAAATAGCGGTAATCATTAGCTTCCTCCTTTGTCCTCAAAGTGAAGGTGGTGCCTGCCGCCGCATCGAAGCTCCTGGTTTGCTGAATGACATTTTCCCCGCGCTCCACCCGGGCAACCAGGCGGTTTATTTCAAACTCTATAGCCCTTTTTACATTCCTGATTGAATTGAGGTTTTTTACTTCCACTTTCGTGCCCAGTTTTTGCTCACCACGCAATCTTATGGACACATTTGCATCACAACGCATACTTCCTTCTTCCATATTGCCATCGCATATTTGCAGGTAGCGGACAATTTTCCTTATTTCCGTTATATACGCAAAAGCTTCCTCAGCAGTATGCATATCCGGTTCGGACACAATTTCAAGTAAGGGCACTCCTGCCCGGTTCAGATCAATACATGTATAATCGGGATCAGCATCATGAATGCTTTTTCCGGCATCTTCTTCCAGGTGGATCCTGTTTAACGTGACGTTCCTTTGGACCCCCCCAACAGTAATGGTAACAAAGCCGTTCCTGCAGATAGGCGTGGTATGCTGCGAAACCTGGTAGCCTTTTGGAAGGTCGGGATAGAAATAATTTTTCCTGGCAAAATAATTTTCCCGTACAATGTCGCAGTTAAAAGCGAGGCCCAGTCGAATGGCAAAATCAATTGCCTTTTTATTCATAACTGGTAAAGTACCTGGATGCGCCAAAGAAACCGCGCTTATGTTGGTATTCGGAGCGCTGCCAAAGGAGGTACTGTCACCGCAAAATAATTTGCTCCTTGTTAACAACTGCGTATGCACCTCAAGGCCGATCACCGCTTCATATTTTTCTGAAAGCTGCATGGCGCGAAGGTATGAAAAGACATATCCAATTGTAGCCATAAAATATAAAGAAATGAAAAAGCTGCCTTTTTAGGCAGCTGTTCACGAATTATACAAATGGCTGAGAAAAGATTTGTGTGTTACAATTGGCATTATAAGTCAGCGCTGTTCAGCTCCTTTGGGATCTTCACGTCAAAATCCATATCTGCATTGTTTCGCTTTGCTTTTACCTTTATATTGTCTTTATCTGAATCGTTTAATTGATCTCTTATTTCATCCACATTGGATACTTTTTCTCCATTTACATCTGTTATGATATCATCTTTCTTTAAGCCCGCCTTATCAGCTGCCGACCCGGCCTCAACATTTAGGATCCTCGCTCCATTGCCGTTTTCGGTGTCTTCGATCTTTATGCCCAGTTTTGGACTGTTTTTGTTCCAAAACTTGTAATTGTAAAAAGTGCGGGGCATTTTTGGCATTGGGGGCATCGGGGGCATTTTAAAATTGAAGCCATTGCCACCGTGGTTTTGGTTGTCATAATTGAAAAAGTATGCCTTGTTTTGCTCTTTTGTTTCACCCAACTTCACCTTTACATCTTTCTTTTTATCGTTCCTGAGATAGTCTATCCGTACATTGTCTTCTGGTTTATGAGCTCTTACCGCATCTACCAGGTCCTCCGGAGAATTAATGCTTTTATCGTCGAGGCGGGTAATGATATCGTCTTTTTGTAAGCCTGCTTTTTCTGCCGCACTGTTTTTAATGACATTAGTAATTTTTAAACCATCGGTTGACTTTTCTGTTTTAACACCCAGGAATGCCCTTGACTTTCCTATGGTATTTCCTAACATGTCCTCGTTGTCGTTATCATTGTCATTGTCAAAAACGTTTATGTCCATGTCATCACCATCAGGAGACACACGGAACCGGCGTGAATGATCTTTGTTAAAATCTCTTGTCAGCACACTTAATTCATCACCGTGATAATCAGCCAGCGGCTTTCCATTTACCATAACGCTGTCACCATTAATTTCAATAGTGATCTTGGCATCCTTATCCACATTTTGGCGAATGATGATCTCCTTTGTTTTCTTGTCCCGGTTGTTACTCTTCTGGGCGCGGGAATAATTCGTTCCCAAAAGCGCCGCCAGCATTATGCCTGCAAAAAAAATATACTTTTTCATGGTAGTTAATTTTATATACGAAATGTTTAGTAGAACAAATGTAACAACTTTTACTTAACTACGAAAACTTTCGCAAATAATTAGTTTTTGTTAACAAATTTTGATTGTGGGGGATATGATTTTTGTACATAGGGTAACACTATTTACCTGTATCATTTCCCATTGTCAAAAGCTATAAATGACATAACCTGCATCTTATAAAGCGCGTGGCTCATAAGCAAGAAGCGTGTATTGCTGCCTGCAAAGATCTTAGCAGGCAAAGCCGTAAACGGGATAGTAAAGGGACCTGAATATATTATTCTTTGAGTGGCGGCACGCCGATTGTCGTTCTCCCGGAAGGCTTAACCGCTTAAACCAACATGGTGACCGGATTTTCCAGGAAGCGTTTTACCGTTTGCAGGAAGGCGGCACCCACGGCTCCGTCGACGCTGCGATGGTCGCAGCTCAACGTAACTTTCATAACATTGGCGACACCAAAGCCGGCATCTTTTTTTACAACGATTTCTTTGATGCGGCCAACGGCGAGTATGGCGCTGTCGGGCGGGTTAATTATTGCAGTAAAGTCCTCGATATCCATCATTCCTAAATTGGAAATGGTAAAGGTGTTGCCGGTAAATTCCTGGGGCTGCAATTTTTTATTCCGGGCTTTTTCATAAAGCCCTTTTGCATCAGCTGCAATTTGCGAAAGTGATTTCTGATCGGCAAAGCGTATTACCGGCACAATCAATCCATCGGGCATGGCTACAGCAGAACCAATGTGTATGTGTTTGTTTTGCCTGATGAATTCGCCCATCCAGCTGCTGTTGACAGCAGGATGCTGACGAAGGGCCATGGCACAGGCCTTTATAACCAGGTCATTGAAGGAAATTTTTACCGGGCTTATTTCGTTTAGGGCTGCCCGTGAGGTCATGGCATTGTCCATATTTATCTCCATAGTGAGATAAAAATGTGGCGCAGTAAATTTGCTTTCACCTAGCCTCCTGGCAATGGTCTTGCGCATTTGCGTATTAGGAATGTCCTCGTAGCTTTCCTGGCCGGTTTGTTCGAAAGGTTGTACAGGTTTAGCTTCTGGAGCTGCTTTTTTAGCTTCTTCCTTCGGTGCAGCCGTTGCCGGTTGATAAGAATCCACATCTCTTTTTACTATCCTGCCGCCATCGCCGCTGCCCGGAACTTTGGAAATGTCAATTCCTTTATCTGCAGCCAGCTTTTTTGCGAGCGGCGATGCTTTCACCCGTCCGTTTTGCGAAGGAGATCCCGCAGATTCCTGCGGGGCACTTCCTTCAGGCGCGACCGCTGTGACGGCCTGTTGTTCTTTCCCGGGTTGTTCAGGAGTCGCCGCACCAGCCTGGCTGTTTTGATCTTTATTTTTTTCGGCTGCCACAAAAGCGCTCACATCCGTTCCTTCTTTTCCGACGATGGCTATGATGCTATTCACTTTTGCAGCCTCTCCTGCCTCCACCCCAATATATAACAGGGTGCCTTCTTCATAGCCAACAACTTCCATCGTCGCTTTGTCTGTCTCCACTTCCGCAATTACATCATCGCTTTTAACGGGGTCCCCTACCTTTTTATTCCATTGTATAATTTTTCCCTCGGTCATGGTATCGCTCAACAAAGGCATTCTGATGACTTTTGCATCTTTAGGCAATTCAGCCGCCTGTGCCTTTTTTTCTGCCGGTTTTTCGGAAGATTGCGGCTTGGTCTTTTGCTGGTCCTCTTTTTTAGATGACGTGCCCTCATTCACTGCAGCAGCATCTTTTTCTTTCTTGTCGGCCTTCTTTCCATCACCTTCCAAAAGAGGAGCGTAATCTTCGCCTTCTTTTCCAACAATGGCTATGATACCATTTACTTTTGCGGCCTGCCCTGCTTCCACTCCAATATATAAAAGCGTCCCCTCTTCATAACCCACTACTTCCATAGTGGCTTTGTCTGTCTCCACTTCTGCAATTACGTCGTCGCTCTTAACCTTATCACCTACTTTTTTATTCCATTGAATGATTTTCCCTTCAGTCATGGTATCACTTAGAAGAGGCATCCGTATCACATTCGCCATAAATATTTTCTATTTTTTTGTAAAATGAGAAGTGAAATTAATGCAAAATCATCAAAAGATTTTCAGGACCTGGCCGCTGCCAGCAATAGAAATTTGTTGTATTCTACCACATAGCCGCCGGTAATAACGGTGCCACATTGATTACAGGGTAAAAAAAGCAATGTAACCCGGCGCGTCATTCTATGCGGATGCCTACAGGCCTATCCATTGAACTTCATCAAAACCAAAGCTCCTTTCCATCGCGATATCCCTGGTAATGAGTTCCCCGGACAAAGACACCCGGCTCACTTCAGTCTCAAAAACAATATTTCCTTTCTTTAATTTTACCTTTTTGTTTTTGCAAAACAGGTGCTCATTGTATTCAATATGGAGCTTATTGATTTCGCCGGATTCTACCGCCTTCAATCTTACTAATACACGTTCATGAAGCTCACGCGTAAGGCTGATAACATCGTAATGCGTTCCGGTAAGCTGCTTAAGTGAAACGGCGCTCAAATGATCTTTATCAAAATTCTCCTGGTTAATATTAAGCCCGATACCAATAATCGCCCACTGCCATAAGTTACCGTGGATAACATTTTCCACCAGGATACCGCCTGCCTTCCTGTCATTTATAAAAATATCATTGGGCCATTTTATTTTTATGTTTTCTTTGATATAGCCGGAAAAAAAATCGTAGCATGCGAGCGCGACGGCCATGCTAAGATGAAACTGCTTCTGCACAGGCAGCCACTGCATTTGTGCCACTATCGATAAAAGAATATTGACCCCTTTTTCACTTTTCCATATTTTGCCGCGCCTGCCTTTCCCCGAATGCTGTTCCCTGGCAAATACCGCTTCGCCGCTGTTTGCCACGCCCTTTTGAATCATTGCCATGGCATAGTTGTTGGTACTATCCACGCTTTCAAGAATTGTTAATTTTCGAGATGTTATTGTCAAGAAAAAGGTATTAGTAAAGAATTAGTATTTTTGAATAAAAGGATTGCCCAAATAGTTTGTAAAAAACTGCAATCTACCCGAATAAATTTTATTTTCTTTGGCTCCTAAACCACAGAAACGGACTTAAATTGAACACATTTGAATAAATTAACCTTATTAGCCACCAGGCAAAAACCTGCTCTTACCAGATTGACAAGAAACAGCAGGATCTTCAAAACAATAATCCATGCGATTCAGGAGAAAAAGGGTGAGAAAATCGTAAGCCTAGATCTTAAAAAAATACCTGAGGCAGTCACAGATTTTTTTATCATATGTGAGGCCACTAATAATATTCAGCTCAAAGCAATTGCTGACTCTGTTGAAATAGAAGTAAAGAAAAAGTGTGGGGAATTACCTTATAAACATGAGGGCCGGCAGGGAGAACAATGGATTTTGATAGATTATGTAAATGCCGTTGTTCATATTATGTTGCCGGAACCCCGTAAGTTTTACAGGCTTGAAGAAATGTGGAGTGACGCATCTGCGGCGGAACATTAACTTAAAATATGATAAATTCTTACTTTACGTTTGATATCGTACCGGTAAATGAAAGATCTTCCCGTGATAATTGCGGGTAATAAACTATAAATATTGCAAGGCAAGCATATATGGCAACTGAAGAACAGAAAAAGAAAATGATACAAAAAAGGCTGAACCCGGGTAGCAACAGCAGCCCGGAGGATGATCCAAAAAAACGCCCCAGGGTAAGCATCTACTGGATTTACGGAATTATTTTCGCCGCAATTATTGGCTATAACCTTTATAAAAACACCAATGGCGGTGGAGGGGTTGAAATTGCAAATACCCAATTCTATGCGATGCTCAAGCAGGGTGATGTGAACCAGATAAAAACCGTGGGCAATAAGAAACTTGTGAGGGTATTCATAGACCCGAAAGCCCTTCAGAATAATGTACCTTTTTATAGCAATGTCTTCGGAAATGACTATGAAGCTGTAAAAACCATGAAGCCGCCCCAGGCATGGTTCTCCATCATAAAAGACGACACTTTTGCCAGGGATATCGCCGATTTTTATAAGGAACACCCCGACGTGAAGGTCGCCCCCGATAAACCAGGCGATGAAGGCGAATTGTTTGGCCAGATTGTAAGCACATTGCTTCCCATTTTACTAATCGGCCTGTTATTTATCATGATGATGCGAAAAGTGGGCGCTGGCGGCGGTGGTGGCGGTCCTGGCGGTATTTTTAACATTGGTAAATCTAAAGCGACGCTTTTTGACAAAGGCGCAAGGGTCAATATAAATTTTGGTGACGTGGCAGGGCTTGATGAAGCGAAAGTGGAGGTCATGGAAATTGTAGATTTTCTTAAAACGCCAAAAAAATATACAGCGCTTGGTGGTAAGATTCCCAAAGGCGCCCTGCTGGTAGGACCTCCCGGAACCGGTAAAACATTACTGGCTAAAGCTATGGCAGGCGAAGCCCAGGTTCCTTTTTTCAGCTTAAGCGGAAGTGACTTTGTTGAAATGTTTGTAGGCGTGGGCGCAAGCCGTGTGAGAGATTTATTCAAACAGGCGCGGGAAAAAGCGCCCTGTATCATATTTATTGATGAGATCGACGCCATTGGGCGCGCCAGGGGGAAAAATATGATGATGAGTAATGACGAAAGGGAAAACACTTTGAACCAGTTATTGGTTGAAATGGACGGTTTTTCCACCGACATAGGCATCATCATTCTTGCGGCGACCAACAGGCCGGATGTTTTGGATAGTGCTTTACTTCGTCCCGGCCGGTTTGACCGGCAGATCACAATTGACCGGCCGGATCTTGTGGGCCGTGAAGCCATTTTTAAGGTTCATCTTTTGCCCATAAAAATATCCCAGACGCTTGATGTTCATAAACTGGCCGAGCAAACCCCGGGCTTCGCAGGCGCCGACATTGCCAATGTATGCAATGAAGCTGCCCTCATTGCGGCACGCAAGGGCAAAGACGCGGTAGATATGAGTGATTTCCAGGATGCTATTGACAGGGTAATCGGCGGGCTCGAAAAAAAGAACAAGATCATTTTACCGGAGGAAAAAGAAATTATTGCCTATCATGAAGCAGGTCACGCTATTTGCGGCTGGTTTCTTGAACACGCCTATCCATTATTGAAGGTTACCATTGTGCCAAGAGGTACCGCCGCGCTAGGCTACGCCCAATACACTCCTAAGGAGCAATACCTTTATAATACCGATCAGTTGCTCGACCAGATTTGTATGACGCTCGGCGGGAGGGCGGCTGAGACTATCTTTTTTGGTAAAATATCTACAGGCGCCAGCAATGACCTGCAGCAAATAACAAAAATGGCTTATGCCATGGTGACGGTGTATGGTATGAATGAAAAGGTGGGAAATGTGAGTTTTTATGATCCCCAGCAGGACAATACTTTTACAAAGCCCTTTAGCGAAGAGACCGGAAAGATGATCGATGAAGAAGTCAGGAAATTAATTGAGCAGGCTTTTATAAGAACGAAAGCACTACTCACAGAACGAAAAGCAGAAGTTGAAATCCTCGCCAAAGAGTTGCTTAAGCGGGAAGTCCTTTTTCAAAGTGATGTTGAGGCATTGATCGGAAAGCGCCCGTACGAGGAAAAGAAGGCGTTGGATTTTGTAGATAATCCAAAGGAAGCAGTTATCGATCCTCAAATACTGGGGAAATTTGTTGAAAGGCCGGCATAAACTGAAAACGATGGCATCATCTTCAAAAGAAAAGATATTAAAAAAGGTAAGAGAGGCACTGAGTAATCCGGTGCCTTTGCCTTTTCCAAAGAGCGAAGGAACGAATTATGTTTTTCAACCGCAGATGGATGACCTGGAAATATTATTTGCCGAAGAGTTTACGAGGCTTTCAGGCAAATTTGCCTTCTGTATGAGCGAAAAAGATATGAGGTTGCAGTTGCACCAGCTTATAGCTGAAAAAAAATGGAAAAATATTTATTGTGTCGAGGAAAGCCTTTTAAAAATTATCGACGACGGCAGCTTTACAGGCCTCAACAAATCGAATCTTGCCAATTGTGACGCCGCTGTTACGTCCTGTAAAGCCCTGGTAGCGCGTACCGGGGCCATCGTGATGACATCAGCACAGGAAAGCGGCCGTACGGTAAGTGCCTATGCGCCTGTGCACATTTGTATAGCCTGGATCAACCAGCTTGTGTATGATACAAGAGATGTTCTTAAGACAATGAAAGCTTCGGGAAATAGCCATATACCGTCTTTCATAACTTTTGCTTCGGGGCCGAGCCGTACTGCGGATATTGAAAAAACACTCGTGGTAGGAGTACATGGTCCTACAGAAGTATACCTGTTTTTGATTGACGAGGCATCTAAGTAAACTACCCTTGCAGGATGAAACGATCCAATGACTGACGTACGCAATAAAATATATTTCCTTTCTGATTTTCACCTTGGCGCGCCCGACCGTGAGACCAGCCTGCAAAGAGAAAAACAAATCGTAACCTTCCTGGATGAAATAAAAAAAGATGCCTCTCATATATTTATCCTGGGTGACCTCTTTGACTTTTGGTATGAGTACAAAAAAGTTGTTCCCAAGGGTTTTGTAAGAATTTTAGGCACGCTCGCTGCACTTACCGACAGTGGCATTGTTATTAAATTCTTTGTAGGAAATCATGATATGTGGATGAATGGGTATTTTGAAAATGAACTGGGTATAGAGGTGTTCCATAACCCGCACGAATTTGAATTTAGCGGGAAGAAATTTTTCATTGGGCATGGGGACGGCCTGGGCCCGGGCGATCACCGCTATAAATTTCTAAAAAAAGTTTTCCGCAATAAAATTTCCCAATGGGCTTTTGGCGTCATGCATCCGTCGATCGGAATTGGCCTGGCCGATTATATGAGTCGTAAAAGCCGTAAGGCTACTGGTAAAACTGATGAACATTTTTTGGGTGAGGATAAGGAATGGCTGATAATTTTTTCCAGGCAAATGCTGGAAAAAAAGCACTATGATTATTTTATTTTTGGCCATCGCCACTTTCCTATTGATTTCAAATTAAGCCATAACAGCAGGTATATAAATCTTGGTGACTGGATAAAATACAACAGCTTTGCTGTGTTTGACGGCGAAGACACGCAGTTGAAATACTATCGATCATGAGTGCCGGTTCAGCAAAATATGGTCACCTTTTTCTGCTGGCGCTAATGCTGTCTGCGGGTGGCATATTACGCGCGCAGGACGATTCTCTCTTTCGGTTTCTTAAAAAAATAGATTACCCTGTTTCATCCTTCACCGTTGACAACCTGGGAGAGCTTTATATTATTAATACCGATAACCAGCTTAAAAAATATAATGAGAAGGGAGATTCGGTTGGCGTTTTTAACCAGGTTACAAAATATGGGAAGCTAAGTTATGTAGAGGCCCAGAATCCATGGAAAGCTATTCTCTTTTACCAGGACTATTTGACCATTGTGCTGCTTGATAAATATCTTAACGTGCTCACGAGCATTAACCTTCGCAATCAAAATATTTTCAGGGTGAAGGCCGTCACCACTTCTTACGACAACAACATCTGGCTGTATGACGAGCAGGACAATAAACTAAAAAAGGTCGATGATGGCGGCAATACACTTTTCGAATCGGTAGATTTCAGGTTACTTTTTGATTCGGTGCCTACGCCTCAAAAGATAATCGACCATGACGGCTTTGTTTATTTATACGACCCCGAAAAAGGGCTTTACACCTTTGATTATTACGGTAGTTTTAAAAGCAGGTTGCCCTTTTTACATTGGGCCGGTTTCGAAATCATTGATAAACAAATCTATGGTTTCGATAAAGACCGCCTCTACCGCTACACCAGCCCTCTACCCGATGTAAAGGCCTTTGATCTTTCGACGTCACTGAAGGATAACCACGCTATAAAAGTGAGTAACCACAACATTTATATTCTTAAAAACCACCAGCTTCAAATTTATTCCCTGCAATAGATTTGGCCGATGTTTTAAATTGCACCATGAAATTTCTGGACCAGGTTTATCTTGACAATTCCCTGCGTAGCTACCTTGCCGTTGCCATTGCCATCTTTGCCGTTTTATTACTAAAAAGAATCATTTCGAAATACTCAGCTACCCTGCTTTTTAAGCTGGTAAAAGAACCGTCGGGTGCCTGGGACAGACAGAGTTTTGCAAGGCTGGTTATCAGACCCATTGAACGGGTTATCGTTGCGCTGGTCACCATTTTTTCGCTTGACCGGCTCAATTTTCCATCGGCATTTATGTTTAGCATTCACAAGGTGAGCAGCCAGGAAATTGCCGGAGGCGTGGCTTCTGCAATTATTGTCATTTGTTTCATTTCCTTATTGATAAGGTTGATGAACTTTTTGGTGCTCCTCATCAAAGAGAAAGCCAGCACAGATAAAACTCCGGGCAGGCTTCAGCTGTTGTTTTTTTTCAAAGATTTCATCAGGGTCATTTTAATTATTTTAGGCATCTTACTGGTGTTGAAGTTTTCTTTTGGCCTTCACATCAGTAATCTATTTACAGGCCTGAGTATCGTGGGAGCCGCCCTCGCGCTTTCCGCAAGAGAAAGCCTTGAAAATCTGATCGCGTCCTTTATCATTTTTTTTGACAAGCCATTTGAAACCGGCGACGTAGTAAAAGTGAACAATATAACGGGAACGGTTGAACGCATTGGACTACGGAGCACCCGGTTACGCACGCCAGAGAAATCGCTGGTAACAGTACCAAATAAACAAATGGTTGACAGTATATTGGACAACTGGAGTGTTCGTAACCTGGTAAGAAATGAAATAAAAACCCTGGTTTCGCCACATACTTCTTCAGAAGACTTGAAAAAAGTTATTTCAGGTATTGAAAATGTCCTTCTTGAGAAGAAAGAGGTTGTGCGTTCTTATTCTGTATACCTGCAGGAAATTAATAATGACAGTGCGGTGATCATGGTAGTTTATTTCGTTGACTTTCCCATGGAAACGGATGATCAAAATAAACTTAGACAGGATATCAACCTGGCCATTAGGAGGATGCAGGAGAACCATGAAATAAAACCCTCAAGCGCTGCCATGGTAAAGCTGGTTGATCATTGATATCAACGTGCTGATGGAGGCCCTGATCATGCGTACATACTACTGCCGCCTGCTGATGCAACGTCGCGTTCCACTTTTTGACCGGTATATATTAATCCGGGAAGTAGCTAACTATAAAACTAATGGTTTGCCGAAAGATCAAACACTTAAACTTCCGCGGTGGTTGGGTATTTGGGAGAATGGCAATATTTCTATAAATTATTTTTAAGCTCCAGCAGAAAAAGTTTCACTTTTTGCAAAGATTCGATCATGTCATGCTTTTCGCCTGCTGCCTTGTTATTTTTCAAAAATTCTTTTGCCCCGTCGATGGTATATTTTCTTTCGCGCAGCAAATGATAAATCATCTTAAGATTTTTGACATCTTCCGGCCTGAAAAACCGGTCGCCCTTTTTATTTTTTTTCGGTTTTAGAATGGAAAATTCATTCTCCCAGTACCGTATCAATGACGTATTCTCTTTAAACATGGTGGCCACATCACCAATCGAATAGTATTGCTTTTGAAAAAGTATATCGTCTGAAGGAATTTCGACAAGCCCGGCATCCGTGCCCATGTCTTTAAGGCTTTTCCGCCCTCTTTTGCGTTTGGGGATCCCGGCAGTTTTCCCACCAGGTTTTTTTTCCGGGACGCTCTTTTGAGAAGCGCTATCGAATTCAAAGGTTATTTGTGGGTTCGCCATTTAATTAGTCAAGACTTTTTGCGCTTCCGGTTGAAGCGATTTTCAATATTCTGTCAAATTGCTCAGGGGTAAGGTCGTTATAAAAAAAATAAACCGGGTCTACTTCCTGCCCGTTAATATGCACCTCGTAATGGCAGTGCGGGCCGGTGCTCTTACCGGTGCTTCCCACCCATCCTATTACCTGGCCGCGTTTTATTCTTTGGCCGGCTTTCACTTTAACCCTCACCATGTGGCCATATAACGTTTCATAGCCATAGCCGTGATCTATTATTACATGATTGCCATATCCGTCCCCGGTAAAGCCCGCCAATTGTACTTTGCCATCACCTGTTGCATATACGGGCGTGCCTCTTGATGCGGTAAAGTCCAGCCCTTTATGCATTTTAGGCGTTCCGTATACAGGGTCAATCCTCATGCCAAATCCGGAAGCGATCCTGTCAAGGTCGCGATTGCTCACCGGTTGTATTGCAGGAATGCAGGCGAGCTTCGCTCCCTGGTTTTTTATAAGATTTTCGATCTCGTTATAGCTGGCAAACTGGTAGGTGATCCTTGCTTTGATATTATTGAGCGTTTTAGCAAGCTCATTGCCCAGTTCTTCATCATTAATGGCTTCTATTTTTTGCAGCTCATTTTTTTGCTCGGTAAGTTTTGCCCTGGCACTGTCGGGCAAGGGAGTGGCCTGGAAAATAGACCGGTACACCTGGTTATCCCTTTGTTCAAGTGAAGCCATCTCCTGTTGTAATACCCGGGCCTGGGTGACAAGTACATCATAATTTTGTTTCATTTTCTCATACCGCGCTTCGGCAATTTTTGCCTGGGGCGAAGGGATAAACCGAAAGGCAAGAAAGACCAGTATAAGAGCAGTAACGAAAGATGTTGCCATAAAGCCAAAAAAACGCAGCAGCTTTACACGCAAAGGGGTTACAAATTTTTCGTAACGTAAACTATTGGTATTGAAGTAATATTTTATTTTTTTCATTACTTAAAAGCCGGCGCAGGCATTCAGGCAGGCCGTTTTTAAAATCAATGGCTGCTTGTAAATGCACCTAAACAAATATCTTTGACGTCTTTAATTTGCTATAAAAACAAAGATAGCTTCATAACCCACAAAACGATCTTAAAATTTATTAACGGCAATGATGACCAGCGGCGAGGTACGACAGCACTTTCTCAATTTTTTTAAATCAAAAGGCCATACGATTGTTCCGTCGGCTCCGGTGGTTATAAAAGATGACCCGAGCCTTTTATTTACCAATGCCGGCATGAACCAATTCAAAGATTATTTCCTGGGTAATAAAAAACCTCCGCACACCAGGGTCGCCGACACCCAGAAATGTTTGCGGGTAAGCGGTAAGCACAATGACCTCGAGGAAGTAGGTGTTGATACATACCATCATACTATGTTCGAGATGCTGGGTAACTGGAGCTTTGGAAACGCGGCCGGTAGTCCCCTGCCTTATTTTAAAGAAGAGGCCATAGCCTGGAGCTGGGAACTGCTGACGGAGATCTATGCCATTGAAAAAGACAGGCTATATGTTACGGTCTTTGAAGGTGATGCAAAAGAAAACTTACCAAAGGACGATGAAGCTATTGGCTTCTGGAAAAAGTGGATAGCCGAAGACCGCATCATTATGGGTAACAAAAAAGATAATTTTTGGGAGATGGGAGAAACAGGTCCATGCGGTCCGTGTACAGAAATACACGTCGACACCAGGACCGATGTTGAAAGAAAGAAAGTTGATGGCAGAACGCTCGTAAACAATGACGACCCCGAGGTAATAGAAATCTGGAACAATGTGTTTATTCAATATAACCGTAAAAAGGATGGCAGCCTCGACCTGTTGCCGGCAAAGCACGTTGACACAGGCATGGGATTCGAAAGGCTGGTGAGGGTTTTGCAAAAAAAGCATAGCAATTACGATACGGATGTTTTCACAGGCACTATTGCTGAAGTGGAAATATTGTCTGGTAAAAAATACAGTGGTTCAGCTAGCAAGCAGGACATCGCTTTTCGTGTCATTGCCGATCACATCCGCGCTATAGCATTTCCCATCGCAGACGCATTGTTGCCGTCAAATACCGGTGCCGGTTATGTCATTCGCCGTATCCTAAGGAGAGCCGTAAGATATTACTATTCCTACCTTGATGTAAAGGAGCCGTTACTTTATAAGCTGATACCCCATGTCGCGGGTCAATTTAAAAATGTATTTCCTGAATTAGCTAAGCAGATGGATTTTGTGAGCAGGGCAATCAAGGAAGAAGAAGAATCTTTTTTGAGAACACTTCATTCAGGCATTACCTATTTTGACTCGTTCATAAAAACGGGGGAAAAGACCCTTGCAGAAGGTTCCGCTGGCTTTATCAATTATAATGGTAAACGGTATGTTCATGATTCATCGAAGACAATTCCGGGAGAATTTGCATTCGATTTGAATGATACGTATGGTTTTCCGGTTGACCTTACCCAGCTAATGGCAAAAGAGTCGGGATGGGCCGTTGATATGAAAGGTTTTGAAACCTCCCTCCAGCAGCAAAAAGACCGGAGCCGTATGGCAGGCATTATTGATACACAGGACTGGATTTCGGTACATGAAAATGGCTCCTCAAAATTTGTAGGCTATAATACTTTGGAAGCAGGAAGTAGGGTTTTAAAATACAGGAAGTCAACATCAAAAGGGGAAGATGCCTATCAAATTGTTTTAGATATTACACCTTTCTATGCTGAAAGCGGTGGCCAGGTGGGCGACACAGGCCAGCTGGTTTTCGGTAGCCAGTTAATAACTGTAACTGATACAAAAAAAGAAAATGACCTGATTATCCACCTCACGCAAACACTACCGGAAGACATTTATACCGGTGTCGTTGCGAAAGTGGACGGGCAAAAAAGAATCCGTACGCAGGTGCATCACACCGCCACGCATCTTATGCACGCCGCCCTGCGTTTGGTTTTGGGAAAACATGTGGTGCAAAAAGGAAGCCTGGTTAATGAGGGTTATTTAAGATTCGACTTTTCTCATTTTGCAAAGATGACGGACCAGGAACTTATGGAGGTTGAATCGATGGTCAATGAGAGAATCCGTGAGAACATTCCTGTTGTAATAAAGGAAATGCCAAAGGAAGAAGCAATCGCATTGGGCGCTATGGCTTTGTTCGGAGAGAAATATGGAGACGTTGTAAGGGTGGTGATCATTGATCCGGCTTATTCGATCGAACTGTGCGGCGGCACCCATGTTGCCAATACAGGCGAACTCGGTATATTTAAAATTAAACACGAAACAGCGGTTGGTGCGGGAGTTCGCCGTATCGAAGCGGTAAGCGGGAAGGCGGCTGAAAATTTTATACATGAGCAGTTCGGGTTAATCCGTGAAATCCGCGATAGCCTGAAAAATCCAAAGGATATAGTGAAGGCTATCGAAAATTTATCCATCGAAAATTCAGCATTGAAAAAAATTGCCGATAAGTTTGAAGCAATCAATGCCATCACAATAAAGAACGAACTGCTTAATAAAATCCAGGTCATTGACGGGACGAATTTTATTGGGGAAATAGTAGGCGTATCGCAACCGGATGCTTTAAAGAAGATTTGCTTTTCTTTGAAAAATGAGTTGAAAAACTATGCAATTGTTTTAGCAGCTGATATTGACGGAAAGCCTCATGTTGCTGTTATGCTGGATGAAAGTATAAGCGCCGCTAAAAATCTGGATGCAGTCAGAATTATCAGGGAACATATAGCCCCGCTCATAAAAGGTGGCGGTGGTGGACAAAAGACCTTAGCTACCGCCGGCGGACAGGATGCCAGTAAGCTTATGGAAGTAATTAAAAAAGTACAACAGCTGCTCTACCCCAAATAGCAATGGCCGGCTATAGATAGCACCTGACTTTACGCCCCAGACGAGCACCATGTGTTATTAGCATGTTTCATAAATCATGTGAGCCCATATATGAAGATTAATTAGTTTTTCGCGTTTAAAAATTAATTCCTATTTTCATTCTTGCAAACACCTAAGGTGTACCTCTTTAAACACAAGCTATGAAACCATTTTACCTATTTTTCATTGCCACCTTCTGCTTTTCTTCAATTAAATCCCAGACTGTTATTGTTTCCGGTGTGTGTATGGCAGACACCGTCATACTAGATCCGATAGGTGATATCGATGGAAAACCAGCTTACGAAGGTACGGGCACTGTTGACGGAAATACCGGTGTAACTATAGATGTCTATTGGATGCCGGCGCCGGATAACCTTTGGGTGCTAGCCTATGATGGGCAGCCATATTTTCAAAATGCATGCGATACTACCCATCCCTGGAGTACCGGAAACGTTGATTGCCCCTGGACTGCCGTATCCGGTCAGACATGCACCGGGCCAAATCCATTGGCTTTAAGAGGTGCAGGCGCATTACTCGTAAATATCATCAGCTTTACAGCCAGCATAGAAAATAAGCAGGTTGTTGTAAAATGGAAAACGGCCAGTGAAAGCAATAATAAGGGTTTCGACGTACAAAGAAGCCAGGATGGTGTCAACTGGACCAGTATCGGCTTTGTAAATGGAAGTATAAATTCGGTGGTAGAAAAGGCATACCGGTTCAACGATGTAGCCCCTCTTCAGAAAAGAAGTTTTTACAGGCTGCGCCAGGTGGATATGGACGGCAAATTCTTTTATTCAAGGGTAGCTGTTGTTAATTTCAGGCAATCGGGATTTTATACTATTTCAAACAATCCGGGACCCGGAGTGTACCGGCTGCACATTGATGCAGGCACACTACCCGTGCATTATTCAGTTACAGATGCGGGGGGAAGACGGATACTGAGTAAGCGTAATAGCAGCCCCGGAGATCAGGCGATAGATATCAGTAGCTCCCCGGCCGGAATATACTTACTGAGCATACAAAGGGGTAGCAGCTTATTTACTGAAAGACTTATAAAATTATAACCTATGAAAGTAAGCCAATACAACCGCAGGAGCTTTTTAGGCAGTCTCGCCATCTTATCAGTAGGTACTGCTTTTGGTTCTACAGCAAAACAATTTTCTCCTGGCGGATCAGCTAATGATTTACAAAAAGAATGGAATAGCTTCTGGAAGAAATCCGGTGGCCGCACGCATCCCGGGCTGAGTGGCCCGCGCGGCGGCAACAACAGCAGTGTTACGAAGGGGCATTCTTATAAGTATGGAGACATGATATATTTCCCAAAAGAAGATATCCTGGCACAACCTACCTGGATTTTTTGGAATGATGGTGCAAAGGCTGCCGACGTCGTCGTTTCTTTCTACGATAACAATCAGCCGGCCGCGTGTATTATCCGTTTAAACCGGTATGAGATGGAGGCATTATATCGTTTGTCGGAGGAACCTGGTTCGAACGAATTATTATCGGCATTTCTGAATGGTGGGAAACGAAAAAGAAACCCTTCAGCAGGAACGCTTAAAACCAAGACCAGCTTCAAACAGCGTTCAAGGATACAGGAGGTCAGCTATTGCGATGGCCAAAAGGTCATTTTACATAAGAAATTTATTTATCACGTTTAATATTTACTTATATGGATTCACCATTTCTCGGTATGATTATGCTTTGGGCAGGAAATTTTGCGCCAAGGGGATGGCAACTTTGTAATGGGCAATTACTGTCTATCGCCCAAAATACTGCTTTGTTTTCACTGCTTGGCACTACCTATGGCGGTAACGGACAAACGACCTTTGCCCTGCCCGATCTGAGAGGCCGGGTGCCAATTCATTGGGGACAGGGGCCTGGTTTAAACAACTATGTTCTTGGCGAGGTTGGCGGCAGCGAGACGACTACTTTGCTGGTGAGCAACTTACCACAGCATACGCACCAGTTAATGGGTACACTTGAAGCCGGCAGTACTTCTTCGCCCGCCGGCGCCTTTTTAGCGAATACAGGTGCACTCGATAAAGAATACAGCGCGCAGTCAGCATCGCCGGCTGCTATGAATGTAGGTGCCATTGGCCTGACTGGTGGAAACCAGCCAATTGATAACCAACCTCCTTTTTTGGTGATGACCTATTGTATAGCTTTACAGGGGATTTTTCCTAGCCGTAATTAAACAAAGAAGCCGGTTATTTTTTCAAAATTGAAGGAGAATATTCAACCCGTTGATTGGTGGCATCAGTTAGAGGTGCAGTGGCAGGAGGCATTCAAAGTCGCCGTGTTGCGACATTCCAATGAACCTACTGCCGCTGAACTCGATTTTCTGTATAATTTACAAACCCTTCGTTTAGCAGGACCAACAGCTCCATTTCCAAATTTGCAGGTTGAACTCACAAACCTGAGCGGGATAGAGCATATGTCAAAGCTGGAAATTCTTATCATAACCCATCACAAAATAGCTACTGTTCGGGAGTTGCGAGATCTGACACGTTTGAAATCGGTATACCTGTTTAATAATTACATTACAAGTTTAGAAGGAATTGAATCGCTGACTAACCTGGAGCAGTTGTATGTGCATTGTAATAAAATATCTTCTATAGAACCGGTTGGCCAACTGCTCAACCTGCAGGAGTTATATGTAAATGATAATTGCCTCTCGAGCCTGGAAGGACTTACAGATCAGCATTCGGAAAAATTACTAAAGTTTGCCTGCCTTCCCAATGAACAACTGAAACAGAAAGAAATTATCCGCGCGGAGCGGGAATTAGGGATCATCTGCCGGAGGGGGGGAGCCTAGACCCAATCAAAAAGCATTGTTGTTACCCTTTCAGCGAATAGGAAGCGTCTATATAATTCAAGCCCATGAGTTGGCAATCCCGACATGCCTTGACAGGCTGGATTCCCTGGAAAATTTCCCAGTCATTGTGCCAATGGCTATATATAGGCGATAAGGAATTTACCGAACCGTTTTTTGACGATACTATTGCAATCTGCAGAAACCTGGATGAAAACCGCAAGCCATATAAAGTAGTTTCCGGCTTGGGTATGCTGGCCGACTGGTCCCCTGGTATCGATGCTTTAAGCCCGTCGCTAATCATTTTTCACGTGTCGCGCTGCGGGTCTACACTCCTGTCCCAGTTGCTGGCCCTGGATAAAGGCAATATTGTACTTTCAGAGGTCCCTTTTTTTGATGAATTGCTAAGACTTCCATTTAATGAACAGGGTATAGATGAGAAAGCTGCAGACAATCACCTGGTACATGCGGTTAAATATTATGGCCAAAAGAGACGTAAAAAAGAAAAATACCTCTTTATAAAAGCAGACAGTTGGCATTTGCATTTTTATGCACGGTTAAGGGCATTGTTTCCCTCCGTACCTTTTGTTCTGTTGTATAGAGATCCGCTGGAAGTGATCGGGTCGCACCAGAAACAGCGCGGGATGCAGTCAGTGCCCGGCATGATAGAACCGGCAATATTCAATTTCTCAAAGGAAGAGAGCAGTGAAGCGGACCTTGATATGTATATGGCAAATGTGCTTTCCGGCTATTTTAAAACCATGATCGAAATTAGCCAACATGATGCGCTGGTGCTGCCCCTTGACTATAAAACAGGCATGGAGAGTATCTTGAAGAAAATTGAAGCTTTTACCGGCTTAGCAGTCGCGAAAGAAAGTGTGTTGGTGAGGGAACGAATTCGTTTTCACGCCAAGCACCCTGGACAGCTATTTAAAGAAGAGTTAAAAGACTTTGTCTTGAAGGACCAGCTGGCACCGTTGTTCGGGTTGTACCAGCAATTGGAGTCTACCAGCCTGCATCAATAGTAGAAAGCACAATGCGCCTGCAAGGGCTGATTTACCGGTATTGGACAAACCATTCATCAATATAAACACGTGTAAAGTATTACATGTTCAGTGGTAACAGTCTTTATTACGTTTTTGCTTTTTTCGGGTCATAATTTTTCCCCGGCTAACGAAATAAATAATTCAATCCCGCAACCATTTAATCATTGCCGGGTATCTAAACCTGTCATCAATTTCCGGTGACGTAGTGGTCATGCCCAGCCATTGTAAAACCGGTACGCCGATATACTGACCGTTCCTGAAATTGTCCACTATAGAAGAACCGCCGCCCTTATAGCCATTTTCATGAAAAACAAAATTGGGATCTATTTGCAAATATATACAGGCCGCATAAGTCCAGGCAATAGCCATCATTTCTTCTGCTGCTGCATCCTTTCTTTGGCCAATATTGAAACCATCGAGGAGACTTCTCTCGGCCGAAGGCACAACAGCAATATGCGCGGCCTCATGTAAAATGTCGCCGTGAAATTTTATTTTATCGACGTCCATGACCAGTTTTCCTTTCTCAATTAAAAAGCCGGGGAGAAAACTGTCATCATCATTTATGGTTCTGTAAACCACGCCGATCTTTATTTCCTGTAAAAAGGAAATGGATTTTTCAAATGGCGGGATAGCATCCATAAAGTAATTTATTTATCCTGTTCTAATTTATCAGCCAGCTCGTTGGATACCCGGGTCCCTAACAACCGGAGCTCGTGAATGATCTTACTTTTATCCGCTTCACTATAAGGAATCTCTTCGTGTTTGACAGAAATTTCTTTTTTGAAGGCTGCATCATTGTTGAGTAAATCTTTTATCCAGTCATTTACCTTGCAGTCAATCACCAGGTGTATGCGGCTGGCTTCACCCAAATTACTTACGCGGTGCTTTAAAGATAAATTCAAATACCAGCACTCGCCTTCGCCCATCACAATTTTTTCATCTTCAATAAAAAAATTTACGTGGCGGTTGGTAACGACAGGAATGTGGAAGCGTGCTTCACCATCTTCAAAGCTCATTTCATGATCGGTATGTTCTTTAATGACAGCGCCAGGATCAAGCTTCATCAACCGCACTGACATTTTACCGCATTGAAAAAAATTGATCACCGCAGGCAGGTACGCGCACGTTTTTAAAAAACTGGTGTCCATATAGGTCATATTCTTTGGCTGCGCAGAAGCATGGACGGAAGTATGGATGTCGGTGTTGCCATTTATAGCCCGCAGCGGTAAAGTAGCCCATCCGCCTTCATACTGTTTTGTATTGTAATGGGGTTTCCACAGTTCTGCTTCAAGGCTCCGCACATCTGCCCGCATTTGCGCGGCGTCAAAACAGTGGTTTATACGAGCATACTTTATCATGTCACTGTACTAATCTTATGGGCAGTAAACGGGTCATTCCTTGCTAACGCTGAAACTTATTTTCAAATCAAGCCTGGCTGGTGAATTTTGAAGATAAAATTAGCGTAACTATTCTTTTAATCGGTCTTATATTTTAAAATTTGCCTTACATTTAGAAGTGAATGCAACTCTTCGATCTACCTTACAATTGCTCCGGTTTCATTTCGCATTTTTTTTAATGCCGGTTTATTTTTTTGCTTTAAGCCAGGTTCCAATTATAAACTGGTATGATGCCACGTTGGTTTTTATAATACTTCACCTGCTTGTTTACCCTGCCAGCAATGGGTACAACAGCTACATGGACCAGGATACCACACCGATCGGCGGGTTAAAAAATCCGCTCCGGCCTACAAGGCAATTATATTTAGTTACCATTTGTATGGACTGTGCTGCAGTCGTCATGGCTTTTTTCATCACGTGGCTATTTGCCCTGGGTATTTTTTTTTATATCCTTGCGTCACGTGCGTACAGTTACAGGAAAATACGGCTTAAGAAATTTCCTGTAGCCGGCTATCTTACCGTTATTATTTTCCAGGGAGGTGTCACCTTTTTTTTAGTATATCACGGAGCAGATAGCAACCACACAACGCATGTGCCCGTTATAGCTGTCATTGCCTCAACCCTGTTGATTGGTGGATTTTACCCGCTTACCCAAATATATCAGCATGAAGCTGATATTGCGGACGGTGTTGAAACTATTAGCTATAAACTTGGGTATACGGGTACATTTGTTTTTGCTGGCATCATATATGTATTGGCTTTTTGCATGTTGGGCCTGCAGTTCTATGCAAATCTCGAATGGAAAAGATTTATCATTTTGCAGGTTTTTATGCTGCCCGTGCTGGTGTATTTTTTTATATGGTTCCGAGGAGTTTTCAAAAACAAAAAGGAGGCTAACTTTACCAATACGATGCGGATGAATTTGTTAGCTTCTACATGTACCAATCTTGGTTTTATAACCCTTTTAATATTGCATATCATTGAGTAAAATTGTTTCTATAGCCACGGCGGTACCTCGTTACAAGCATGACCAGCGGGAGATTCTCACGTTTATGCAACGCGTGTATGCAATGAATGAAACCGATAAGAGAAAGCTTAAATTTCTATATAACCAAAGCGCCATCGATACCCGGTATTCAGTATTGCCCGACTACAGCCTGGGTGCCGGTGATTGGGAATTTTATCCAGCTACAGAAAACCTCGAACCCTTCCCCGACCTGGAGACGAGGATGGAATGGTATAATAAGACGGCGGCACCGTTATCTATTGATGCAATTGAAAAGTGTATTGACAATAAGTTGCACAAAGATGAAATAACACACCTGATTACGGTGAGCTGTACGGGTGTGAGTGCTCCGGGCCTCGATCTGCAGATCATGGAACAAATGGGTTTGCCGGCCAGTATTTTCAGAACTTCAGTGAATTTTATGGGGTGTTATGCGGCCATACATGGCTTAAAACTGGCAGATGCCTTCTGTGCAGCAGAACCGGCCGCACGGGTATTGGTCGTATGTACAGAGCTCTGTACGCTTCATTTCCAGCGTGAGAATACTACCGACAATATTGCTTCGAGCCTCTTATTTGGCGACGGGGCAGCGGCGATGCTTATTACCCACGACGCTAATGATTTGGATGGGCTAAAAATAAAAAGTTTTTACAGCGAAGTAACGTTCAAGGGAAAGAAAGATATGAGCTGGGAACTTTCTTCAACAGGATTTTTGATGACGCTTTCAGGGTACGTTCCTGACCTTATAGAGCAGGATTTTAAGAAGCTCCTGTACAATGCACTCGGGGGTGCGGGGATTAGCAAGACAGACATTTCTCATTGGTGTATCCATCCTGGTGGTAAAAGGATCCTTACTTCTATTGGAAACTGTATTGAAGTAACGCCTGCTGATCTTCAGCATTCTTATCATGTTTTAAAGAATTATGGTAATATGTCTTCGCCGACAATCTTGTTCGTTTTGAAAGAGATCGCAGAGTCCTTAAAAAATAATAAGGGCGATAAAATAAATATTTTTGGAGCTGCTTTTGGGCCCGGGCTCACGCTGGAAACATTTATTTTATCTGATGACTGACTATCGTTGCCGCTCATACGATAAAGAGCTGCTTGACAGCACGAACATTCCCTTCAGGGACATTGCTGAAAACATGAAGGAGCTGGAATTCATTAATTCATACCTGGGCGGTCACTCCATAACTATCGAGGGTTTCAAAAAGCTTACGGGCATAAAAAAAAATATTTCCGTATGTGAAATAGGCTGCGGTGGAGGAGACAATCTAAACGCCATTGGCCGTTTTTGTAAAAGGAATAACATCCGGGCACAGTTTACGGGTATTGATATTAATGCCGACTGCATTGAATATGCAAAGGCGAAATCGCAGGTTGACGATGTCACTTTTATGGTCTCCGATTACAGGCTGGCAAATTTTGAAAGCAAGCCCGGTATCATTTTTTCTTCCCTTTTTTGTCATCACTTTACGGATGATGAGCTGGTGGAAATGTTGCAATGGATGAAAGACCAAGCCGTGGCCGGCTTCTTTATTAATGATCTGCACCGTCATCCGCTTGCATATAATTTCATAAAATTTGCTACAAAAATGTTTTCATCATCTTACCTTGTAAAAAATGATGCGCCGCTTTCTGTATTAAGAGGATTTAGAAAAGCCGAATGGCAAAAGCTTTTAAAAAAAGCAGGGATCACTAACTATACCATGCAATGGAAGTGGGCGTTCAGGTATTTGATCGTGGTGCCCGCAAAACAGTAACTTTGGTAGTGGTTCCGGGGCATGGAAATCCACGAGGTTTGAACATACTGATCTACTACATCATCAAAACATACATGGTACATTGGCCGAGATAGCAAGTGACAAGAATCGGGTCGCCGGTCTGACGCCTTTTGACGTTGGCATAATCGGGGGAGGCCTTGCCGGCCTGTCGTTATCGATTTTACTTGCGCGTGCAGGGTATAAGATTATTGTATTTGAAAAGGAAAAGTACCCGTTCCACCGCGTATGTGGTGAATATATAAGTCTTGAAAGCCGTAAGTTTATTGAAGGGCTGGCTCCTGATCTTTTTAGTGTTGAGTTGCCTCTAATAAACAGATTAATTGTGTCGGCACCCAACGGAAATTTTCTCCAGGCCCCTCTGCACCCGGGAGGATTTGGCATCAGCCGGTTTCTTATTGACAATGAATTGAAAAATGTTGCTGTAAAACAGGGTGTAACCTTATTGGAAGAAACGAAGGTAACCGATGTAACGTTTGGCAATGATTCTTTTACCATAGCTTACCATGGCGGCAAAATATCATGTGCTGTCGTGTCGGGAAGTTTTGGAAAAAGAAGTAACCTCGATGTAAAGTGGAAAAGAGATTTTATAGTAGAGAAACGCAGCAAACTGAATAACTATATCGGGGTAAAATATCATGTAAGAGCTTCCATGCCCGTCGACACGATCGGGTTACATAATTTTAAGAATGGCTATTGCGGCATTTCCAGGGTAGAAGGCGAGCGGTATTGCCTATGTTATTTAACTACGGCACAAAACCTTAAAGAAAATAACAATTCCATCAGGGAGATGGAAGAAAATGTTTTATATAAAAATCCATTTCTCCGGAACATTTTCTCCGGATCAGCATTTCTTTTTCCGGAGCCGGTAACCATCTCGCAGATAAGCTTTGAAAAGAAAATGCAGGTTGAAAATCATGTACTCATGACTGGCGATGCGGCGGGAATGATCACGCCGCTTTGTGGTAATGGAATGAGTATGGCCTTACACTCATCAAAAATTGCGGCCGGGTTTATTACCTCTTTTTTAGATAAGCGCATTACAAGGGACGAGATGGAAAACCAATATGCGCAAGGCTGGAGAAAAAATTTTGCAAAAAGGCTGTACACCGGCCGTATGATTCAGAAATTATTTGGTAAAGAATTTGTCACCAATCGTTTTATTGGCCTGGTAAAACATGTTCCGTTTATCGTGAATGGCATTGTCAATGCGACACATGGGCAGGAGTTTTAGTAATTTTGTATGGATGGCTGAGCATTCAATCATATTATTTGATGGCGTATGCAACCTCTGTAATAGTGCCGTTCAATTCATAATAAAACGCGATCATACCAATCATTTCCTTTTTGCTTCGCTGCAATCTGAACAGGGCAGGAAGATATTGGCCGGGAATAATTTGCTGTCCAATGAAATGAACACTTTCATTCTTGTTGAAAACGGGAAAATATACGATAAGTCCACAGCCGCCTTAAAGATAGCCCGCAAATTGAAGGGCTTTTGGAGGTTGCTCTATGGTTTTATAGTGGTTCCGAAATTTATAAGGGATGCAGTTTATAACATCATTTCAAAAAACAGGTATCAATGGTTTGGCAGGCAGGATGAATGCATGATGCCAACACCGGAGTTACGGGCAAGATTTTTAAATTAGTAAAAGTCATGGCAAATAAAAAAACGCTTGTATTGGGTGCCTCTGCCAATCCATCTCGGTATAGCTACCTCGCCGTTAATTCTTTGCAGGCAAGGGGACATGAAGTGATAGCTATTGGCAGGAGAGCCGGCATGATTGGAGAGGTTCCTGTTGGTACCGAAGCAAAAGATATACAGGACCTGGATACAGTTACCCTTTATTTGAACCCGGCCAATCAAAAGCAATACTACGATTACGTGTTATCGTTACATCCAAAGCGCATAATATTCAACCCGGGTGCTGAGAATCACGAATTCGCATCCCTCGCTAAGGAAAAAGGGATCGCCACACAGGAAGCCTGCACACTGGTTTTACTCAGTACGGGACAGTATTAATACTTTTATTTTTGAGTACTTTTTCCCATATTTCTTATCCAATATAATTTTTATACCGGAGTGTCGTTTTATGATTGTCCAATACAATTGAAAACTGAATAATTCCAGGCCATGAAAACCATTTACACGGTAATTGCGCTGTTCGCAATTTTAACCGCATCTTACAAAACCAATGCACAGACACAGCTCGTTAAACCTGCAAAAGAGAATTTGTTTACTAAATTTTCTGCCAACATTCCCACTGCTGTTGCTGAATTAGATAAAACTTTTCTTGCCGCTGAAGGCTCTTCCATCCAACTGAATTTTGGCAATAACTTTTCTGTTGCCGGAACTGTTTTCTCATCTGTACAGCGCTATAGCAATCTTTCAAGTGTATTAATTAAGCTTCCATTGTTGAATAATTCCTTATTGTCTATTTCAAAGCGGATTAATGACGATAATACGGTTACCTATGTTGGGCGTATTATCAATGAAAAATATGCCGACGGGTATGAGTTGCAAAAAGACAACCAGGGACACTACACTTTCAATAAAATAAAAACTGCCGACCTTATACAGGATTTCTGATAACACACGCTTACGCTTCGATATTAAGAATTTACCCCTAAACCCTATGAAATGAAAAAGATCCTTACTCTTATTGTACCCCTTTTGACTTTACTTTTTTTTAAGGCTGATTGTCTCCCCGTGCTGAGCAGTTTTCCATCAGCCCAAGCTACGATTTTTTTGGATTTTGACGGCCAGCATGTACAGGCATCTTCCTGGAATGGTGGTAATTCGCTGAATTGTGCACCCTCCGGGTTGACAGATGCCCAGATCACGCAAATTTTTAACCGGGTCTCAGAAGATTACAGGCCATTTAATATCAACATTACTACGGACTCGACTAAATTTTTAGCAGCACCACTTACAAAGCGGATAAGGATCATCGTTACCCCTACCAGCGGATGGTACACAGGTGTTGGCGGTGTTTCATATACCGGTTCATTTACATGGGGCGACGATACACCGGGCTTTGTTTTTTGCGACAGGCTCGGACCTAATAACACCAAGATGGTTGCCGAATGTTGCACTCATGAGAGCGGCCATACAGTTGGCCTTTCCCACCAGGCAAAATATAGCGGTTCCTGTACATTGCTCGCAACGTATAACGATGGAATTGGTACCGGTGAAACTGCCTGGGCACCAGTTATGGGCAATAGCTATTACAAAAACTTTTCAGGATGGAATAATGGGCCGACTCCCAGCGGCTGCACTGCCGACCAGGATAATTTGTCGATCATTACCTCAATAAACGGGTTTACCTACAGGCCGGATGATCATACTAATGACGCCAGTGTAAATCCAACCGCCGTTACTATAAACAATCAATTGTTCAGCACTGATGGCATTATCACCACCAACAGTGATAAAGATGTATTTAAATTTGATCTGCAGGAATCAGGAACGCTGCACCTGGACGCAAAGCCATTTTCGGTAGGACCTAATAATGATGGTGCAGATCTCGATGTAAAGATAGAGTTGCTGGACGCATCTTTAAAGGTTATACAGGTATATGACCCGCTTACTATCCTTAACGTGGCGTTCGATACTACTCTGGAAGAGGGCACCTATTATGTAACTGTTGAAGGTGCTGGCAACAATAACGTTTCAAGCTATGGCAGCCTGGGTTCATACACCGTTTCAGGATCATTCAGACCTGCATTTACCACGCCCATAAGAGAAGTGTCCTTAACCGGCAAGAGCGATCATGAAAAACATGTTTTAAACTGGAATATCATTGCCGACGAACCAATTAGTAGTTTGACGCTGGAAAGTTCTGCCAATGGCACAACTTTTACAACACTTACGGCGTTATCCATTGGCTCAAAGAGTTATCACTATACGCCCTCTGTGACCGAAAATATTTATTACCGTATCAAGGTAATTTCCACGACAGGCCAGGTGGTTTATTCAAATGTTTTTTCTTTGAAATCAACAGGGGCGCCAACGAAAATATTTACCGTACCAACGATGGTTCACAGCGAAATAACCATACACGCCACGGAGGATTATAAATATAAATTAGCGGATATGAATGGCAGGATCTTACAGGCAGGAACAGGAATACCGGGAACCAAAACTATCAATATAAGCAATAACCCTAACGGTGTATACCTTATTCAGTTAATAAGCAATAATCAAAGAACAACAGAAAGAATTTTAAAACTGTAAGGTAGATTCATGTGTAAGTTAAGGGTCAGCGTTAGGGGCTGGCCCTTTTTTTTGTGGGTATGCCTGGACGCTGCGGAGCCGGTTCATTAGGCATAACAGGAGACGATAAACGCCGTTTAAATTGAGTTAAATAATTGTAATAGCTATATTTTGATTCCATTGTTGTAAGAATTTCGGTAATTTTAAAAAACCCTAATTTATGCGCTGGAGAAAATTTAATGGTGACCCGATCGAAATCCCGATTAAAGGTGCCGTGGAATCGGCCATACAAAGAGAAACAAATGCAGGGTACAAGCTCAAGGTCTGCATTGGTACCGATAGCCAGGTAAAAGGCAACGATACAGAGTTTGCCACGGTAATTGTTTTTCTCCGGGAAGGACATGGAGGCTTCATGTTCATTCACAACGAAAAAACCAAACTCGTTTACAGCATCAAAGAACGCATGCTGGTTGAGGTAGCCAAAAGCATTGAAATTGCTTATGAGCTATGCGATCTGTTCACCTTATATGATGTAGATATGGAGGTGCATGCCGATATCAATACAAACCCTCATTTTAAAAGTAATGAAGCCTTGCGTGAAGCTATGGGCTATATCCTGGGCATGGGCTTTGCTTTCAAAGCCAAGCCGGAAGCTTTTGCCAGCAGTAGCTGCGCCAATAAAATGGTAAACTGACTTTGAAAGGCTATGCGGGTTGCAGGGACAAAGCCCGGCTTGCCAAGAAGTCACATACCTGGTTAAAAAAGCACCGCTCAAGTTCTTTTCATCTCTTCATTCTTTTCTGCAATGAGATCGAGGATCTTTTCCCTACCCATCTTTTTTGTCGAGCTTGTAACAAAATGTTGCGGCAGAAATTGACGGGTCAACCGTAAACTTTCCAGGAACGACTTGACGTTTTTACTTACAAGCCTTTGTTTTTCTTTGTCAGCTTTTGTAAACAAAAGCGTAAATGGCACCTGCCACAGGCCTAGCTTTTGTAGAAAATCCAAATCAAGTTTCTGGGGTGTATGCCGGGAGTCGACTAATACAAACACATTAATAAGATTTTCTCTTTTCCGCAGGTAATTTTCAATCATTTGTTCCCATCTCCGTCGGCTGCTTTGTGAAACTTTTGCAAATCCATAACCCGGCAGATCCACCAGGTACCACTTTGTTTCATTATGATCACCCGGCTTCGGCACGCTGCTTATTTGAAAATGATTTATCAGTTGCGTTTTACCGGGTGAGTTAGATGTTTTAGCAAGTTTATCATTGTTGCAAAGCATGTTGATTAAAGACGATTTGCCCACGTTGCTTCTCCCAATGAAAGCATATTCCGGCTTATCCGGCGGCGGGCATTTTTCAAAGGAAGGGCTACTGATGATATATTCCGCTTTTTTGATGTGCATATGGGTCCCGCAAGATACACTACAAAAACACCGGCTTCCCTTTTAAGCTGGCAGAAATTAATTTAAGGAAAAGTGAAAGAATGGTTAACACCCTGTCATATTAATGCAAAAAACTATCTTTGGGCTAATGAACACCTATAGCCATGATTCAGTGGTTCCTTTCAGGCATTCTGCAGAAGGGAAAAAAAAGCAGGTGGAGACAATGTTCGATAAAATTGCTTTCCGCTATGACTTTCTTAACCGTTTCCTTAGCGCCGGAATTGATATGAGGTGGCGTAAAAAGGCTATTAAGGAACTGCTATCGCTGCGACCCAGGAATATCCTTGACGTGGCAACCGGTACGGGTGATTTTGCAATAACCAGCTGCCTGCTTTTAAAGCCCGAAAAAATTACCGGCATTGATATCAGTGAAGGAATGCTGGACATTGGCAGGCAAAAGATCAGGAAATATGGCCTGGAGCGACAGATTGAGCTATTAAATGGTGATAGTGAGGCAATTTTATTCGGCGATAGTTCGTTTGATGCAGTGACAGTTGCCTTTGGGGTAAGAAATTTTGAAGATCTTGAGCGGGGTTTATCTGAAATTTACAGGGTTTTGAAACCTGGGGGCAAATTGGTGATATTAGAATGTTCACGACCGTCCTTGCCGGTGGTAAAAAACTTTTACAATTTTTACATGAAATTTATTGCCGCAAGAATTGGCAGATTAATTTCTAAAAACAGCGAAGCATATCAATATTTAAATAATTCCGTTCAGCAGTTCCCGGAAAAGCAAACATTTGTTAACATTTTAAATCAACTAGGATATAGACACAGTTTTTACAAAACATTGAGTTTAGGAATATGCACCATTTATTGCGGCGAAAAATAACGGTATTGGTACTGTCATTCGTGTTTTGTTATACTGGGTCCATGGCACAGTTGCGTGATGTGATCAACCAGGAATTTCATGATGACAAGCCGTATCATTTTGGGATAGACCTGGGGTACAATAAATCCCATTTTTCCTTTACCCATCATCCCCGGTTTTTGCAATACGATTCCATCATGGATGTGGAAAGTATCAACAGTACGGGCATTGGCCTTGCCTGGCTTGTGAACGTGCGCATGGGAGATCACTTTGATCTTAGGCTTCACCCGCTTGACCTTACCTTTTCTGAGAAAGCTTTCCTTTATGCAGAAAATTACGCCGATGACTCCCTTATTGAAAAGAAAGTGCAGTCCATCACCCTTAGTTTCCCTGTTCATATAAAGTTCAGCAGCGACCGCATTGGAAATTTCAAAGTATATACTATCGCTGGCGGCAAATTTGACTATGACCTTGCCAGTAATGCCGGAGCCCGAAAAGCGGAAGACCTGATAAAATTAAAACGCTCAGACCTAAGCGTGGAACTTGGATTGGGGTTTCATATTTATTTCCCATATTTTGTTCTTTCCCCAGAGATAAAACTTAGCAGTGGGATCGCTAACCTGCACGCACGTGACCCGGACCTGCGCTATTCTAATGTCCTAGATAAGATCAATTCCAAAATGATCACCTTCTCCCTCACTGTTGAATAAACCAGGGTAAGAAGAATCATTTCATTTACGTATAGAGTTACTCCTGTAAGTAATTGAAAGCGCGGAAAATCTTTTACCCACGAGCTACATGGCTAATAATCATACTCCCTCCTCGCCGCATTCCACCGTATGCCAATGCCAAACATATTGGCATTAGCCGCACCCGTGTATTTTCTATAAAGATAGGAGCCTTCTACAAAGAGATTTTCCCTTAGCTCATACGATACAACCAATGAAGCATTCAACACCTTCACCTTGTTGCCGCTCCCGACAAAATAACCAAAGTCACTGGTGCGTGTGCCATATAACTCAAATGGATTGCTGCCAAAGTTTTCGCCCGCAGAATCCAAGCCCTGGTAATAATAAATAGCCCTTGCATTAATGTACCATTTGGGGGCGGGCTGATACTTAACTATCCCAATAAATTCCTGGAAGCCTGCTCCCAGCGGGTGCGCCAGCGGCTGATTGTAATGGGTGTAATTGGCCACAGAATCGGAATGCGAATAAGTGAAAGGCCGCACCCTGTTTGCCTCAAACTGCAGGTCCAGGTTTTTCACGCTGAAGGCGTCAACATATTTTACACCAAGCTGGTAACCAAATTTATTTGCCCAATAACCGTCATTCTTTGTAATCTCCTTTAAAAGAAATTCATCCAACAGGAGCTGGCCATACAACTGGAAATGGTGCGCCATATTAACTTTGAAATCAAAGCCGGCAAAAGCATTGTCGGGACTGCCGACAGTGCCTTCAATATGTCTTAAAAAAATCACCGGGTTCAGGTATTCAAAATCAAACCTGTTCTTTCTTCCAAAAATCACGCTCTCAAACAAACCTACATTCAGCCATTTGGTTACATTTATACTAAGGTGGTGGGTGGCCGCATACTTTCGATCCAATAAGTTGTCGCCTTTCTTTACAAATTCCGGCATGAGCTCCATGAAAATATTCTGGTAATTGAATTTCCAGATTTTAGTGTTAATCTTTAAAAATAAGTAGCTATCTCCAAAATCACTCAGCAGCAGGCTTCGGTATCCATTGCCAATAAAATTTTTATCATACCCGAACTGGAAGTCGATATATTTTGTGGCATTGAAAGTGATATAACCTCTTGCATCAAAATAGTCAAAGCCGGTTGTTTTAAAATCTTTATAAAATCCCACGCCAGGAACTGCATGGAAAGCATTCACGCGGCTTTGAAAGAAGCGCGGCCCCCTTTCCTGGTTGTCCGTAATAGTCGTTGAGAAACCGATACGGTTTGCAATAACACCCCGCGCCGTTATGCCGCGTTTATTATAGAATACGGTTTCATCATTGTCCGATTCCTTGCTTAGCTGGAAACATAATACCGGGTTTACAGCAAGGAAGAAATCTTTTACATTCACCTCGAGGAGATTCGGTTTGGTCACATAAAAATCTTTCAATACTGGTTTTTTGCTCAGGAAACTTTCCTTCGAACCTGATACCCATTCAGCATTATCCATGAGGATGCTGTGAAGATTATAGATATCGATTGGTGTGAGATTGAGTCCGGCCCACTTTTGTACATCCTGGCCGGTAAGAGAATTGGAATAGCTAAGGCGCGCGCTATCAAGATATTCCGCCTCCTGCACAAGAGACCGCCTGCTATATGGTTTTAAAGTTGCATAGTTGTAATTGGTGTTCTGGCCCTGCTTAATTTCGAGCCTGTCAATAAACTGGTATTCTTTCGATCCTTCGGGGAGGTAAGTCGTTTGCGCATTTATGAGGTATGGGCAAACAAATACCAACAGTATACAGAGGCTTTTTATAATTTGCATTGGGTTGGGTCTTAATTATTTAATTTCAAGATATGCAAAATTATCTTTTTAAGCAGATATCAATGGTCAATGAAGGGAATATTGATAAAAAAGACATCTACGTAAAAAAAGGCCGTATTGAAAGTATCGGGGATAACCTGAACGTAAAAGAAAACTTTGTAGAGATTAATGGAGAAGGGAAGCACCTGCTCCCCGGCATCATAGATGACCAGGTTCATTTCCGGGAACCTGGCCTCACGCATAAGGCAACCATCTATACTGAAAGCAAGGCAGCTATTGCAGGTGGTGTCACTTCCTTTATGGAAATGCCTAATACTTTGCCCAATGCGCTTACAGAAACATTGCTGGAAGAAAAATATGCTATCGCAAGACATCAGTCCCTGGCTAATTACTCTTTTTATATGGGTACCAGCAATACCAACGCTGAGGAGGTTTTGAAGATGAACAAGAGGAAAAGAAACATATGTGGAGTCAAAATATTTATGGGATCGAGTACCGGGAACATGCTGGTAGATAATGAGACGTCGCTTAGCCGGATATTCGGGCAAAGTGAATTGCTTATCGCGACGCATTGCGAAGACGAAAAAATCATTGCCGCAAACTACAGCCGGTTGAAAAATGAGAAACCGGTTTTAGCGCCTTCTGACCATCCGCTTGTCAGGGATGACAATGCCTGCTATCATTCTTCTTCTCACGCTATATCATTAGCAAAGAAGTATGGTAGCCGTCTTCATGTCCTTCACATTTCCACCCAAAAAGAACTGGATCTCTTTGAAAGTAGCATGCCGCTGAGAAATAAACAAATCACTTCGGAGGTTTGTGTTCATCATTTACATTTCACGGCCAATGATTATGAAAGGCTGGGGTATTTAATTAAGTGTAACCCGGCAATAAAAAGCGCCGAAAATAAGAGCGCTCTTTGGGAAGCGTTGCTTGATGACCGTTTGGATGTCATTGCTACCGATCATGCGCCACATACATTAGCCGAAAAAGCCGCTCCTTACGAACATGCCCATTCAGGCCTTCCTTTGGTGCAGCATTCATTATTGCTGATGCTGGATTATTATAAACGCACCAGGGACCTGCCTGCAGGCAAGCAGGTTTCATTGGAAAAGGTTGTCGAGAAAATGAGCCATGCCGTCGCAGATTGCTTTAAAATTGAAAACAGGGGATATATACGGGAGGGATATTTTGCTGACCTCGTCGTGGTGGATTTGAATGACGTAACCACGGTGAAAAATGAAAACATTTTATATAAATGCGAATGGAGCCCGCTGGAAGGTTCCACATTTCCGGCCTCCGTTATACAAACCTTTGTGAACGGACATTGTGCGTATTGGAAAGATAATTATGGAAACCACCTGTTTGATGAATCTGTAAAAGGCGAACGGCTCTCTTTTGGCAACTAGTGTGTTAAGTTAAGTTAATATGGCGAATTTATTTTTAACGTTTAGCAGAGGATAAAGGGCGTTTAGTAAGTTTAGGGATCCTAAACCTCCTAAACTTACTAAACAATCTAAACATAATTTCACGTCATTTCACCATTAACCTATCACTAATTAATTGTATGATATAAACGAATTTACAGGATGGAAACCGACAATACGACGCTAAACGATCTCGCGGTCTTTCAACGGGAAGAGGAATTTTCAATTTTTAATAAGTTGAATCTTACACGCACGGTAGGTGGGAGAGAGCGATTGAGGAAGAATTTCAGCTCATCGTTAAAGGACATTACTGCTATTCAAAATGTACAGGAAACACTCCGGCTCATAATTGAAAAAAGGGAAGAGTGGCCACTTACGATCAGTAATGGTTCTATAATGGTCATCCATAAATTTTACGAAAGCATACTCGATAAGATCCCGTCAAGACCTACACCTTCATCTGCTTATTTATACAAGCTTTTTCACGCAGCTGATTATTCCCTGGCAAAATATTCTACAGGCCACGCGTTTGATTTTGTAAAGGGTATCCAAAAGCTGATCTCTGTCTTTTTAACAGAAGATACACCCGATAATTTGAAGAAGGTTTTACAGAAGGCATCTGTCTTAATTGAAAAGCACCAGCTTAATATTATTTCTTCCAACGAAAAGCTGAGCAACCTTTCCATGCCGGAAATGCTGGGTCTTGCTTATTATGTGCGGTATCATTTAAAGCAAAATTTCGAAGAGCTGATAGAACTGTATTTTCAGCTGGATGCCTGGTACGGGATGGCCATGGCCGTAAGGGAATTCGGGCTGGTATTCCCGGCCTTCATTACTTCACAAAAACCGGAACTTAAGGTGAAGGGCCTGTATCATTTATTACTACATGAACCGGTATCTTATGATATAGAGCTGAACCAGCAAAATAATTTTATTTTTCTTACCGGTGCGAATATGGGCGGAAAGAGCACATTTATTAAGGCCGTTGGAGGTGCAGTCTTCCTGGCCCACACAGGAATGGGTGTTCCCGCTACCTCGATGGAGCTTTCATTATTTGACGGTCTTCTCAGTAACATTAATGTTGAAGACAACATCATAAAAGGAGAAAGCTATTTTTATAATGAGGTCCAAAGGATTAAAAAAACCATCCTTAAAATAAATGATGGCAGGAAGTGGCTCATCCTTATTGATGAATTATTCAAAGGAACCAATATGCTGGACGCTATCAAATGCAGCACCGTCGTAATTGAGGGCCTTATGAAGATAAAAAGCTCGCTGTTTATACTTTCTACTCATTTGTATGAAATAGGCGAGGCATTAAGAGAGTATCCTAATATTAACTTTAAATATTTTGAAACCGGTATCAGCGATGGCCAGCTTACGTTCAACTACCGTCTTTTAGATGGGATCAGCAATGACAGGATCGGCTATTTAATTTTACAAAGAGAAAAGGTTGTGGAATTGCTGGAGAAGCTCTGAACATCAATTGATGCGGGCAACTTCCATGGCCCTTCAGAAGCTGCTTACCATGTTAATTTGCATGCATTGGTTCGTGATACATCTTCGCTATGATGAGTCGTATCATTTTTCTTTACCTGGGTTTCTTATCCTTTGTTCCGCTTTTATTTAAGCTCCTCTTCACCTGGTATTTTACTATGTTGCCGATCAGGGATAGGGGGAGGGGATTGCCTATAGGAAACCTTACCGTGCTTTTTTCCCCATCATACCCTGAAAGCTCCTTTTTGAATTCGACAGCGTTTCTTGGCACGGGGTAAAATCCGATATGATTTTTCCAGGCTCCAAAACTTACCAGGTTTCCATTAAGCCGGAATGTGGGGATGTCATATCTTATGGCTTCCTCAGCTTCGGGTGCAGCTTTTTTGACCGTCGCCCGTATAGCTTCCAGCATTTGCTGAACATTTTTAGGAAAGCCGGCAATATATTCGTCTATGTTCGAAGCCGGCTGCTTTTTAATTGTATTGGCCATATTTCTTTTATCAAGGTTAATGAAGGATACAAATGTACAGCGTCCACATAAAAACTGGGGAGGTCGAAAGCGACATTATACGGCGGGATTGCGACAAATTAAGAATCAGGCAAAAGCTCTTTCCGGGAAATCAGGTACGGGCTGGATTGCAGCACATATTAATTTTTTCGTTTATACAGAGTTTTATTTAGTCTATATTCATTGAATGTTAGTTAAGACCTTCGGGAGTGCGGTATACGGTGTGGAAGCTATTTCAATAACCGTTGAGGTAAATGTTAGCAGTGGAAAATACACATCCATCGTTGGTCTGGCAGACAATGCGGTAAAAGAGAGCCTTGAAAGAATGGAGAGCGCCATAAAAGCTAACGGGTACCATTATCCGCGCACCAAGGTCGTGGTAAACCTGGCGCCGGCAGATATAAAAAAAAGCGGCACTGCCTTTGACCTGCCCATTGCTTTAGGAACTTTGGGAGCAAGTGAGCAGCTTGAAAATCCTGAAAAGCTGCATGACTATGTGATCATGGGAGAACTCAGCCTTGATGGCACCGTAAGACCGATCAAAGGAGCATTGCCAATCGCTATCCAGGCACGTAGAGAAAATTTCAAAGGATTGATCCTTCCAAAGGAAAATGCGCGTGAGGCAGCCATGGTGAACCAGCTGAAAGTATATGGGGTAGGCCATATCAATGAAGTGATTGACTTCTTTATAGATGAAAATTCAATTAAGCCCACCATTGTAAATACGCGCGAAGAATTTGCCAATGCACAAAGCGATTTTGAAATTGATTTTTGTGATGTCAAAGGCCAGGAAAATATTAAAAGGGCTTTGGAGATCGCTGCCGCAGGCGGACATAATGCTATCTTGATAGGTCCCCCGGGAGCTGGTAAAACCATGCTGGCAAAACGGTTACCCACTATTCTTCCGCCACTTACCCTGCAGGAAGCGTTGGAAACAACAAAGATCCACAGTGTCGCGGGAAAGCTGCCTGAAAATGCAACGCTGATTTCAAAAAGACCCTTCCGGTCACCTCACCATACGATTTCTGATGTTGCACTGGTTGGTGGTGGCGGTATGCCGCAGCCTGGTGAAATTTCGCTGGCTCATAACGGGGTATTGTTTTTAGATGAATTGCCCGAATTTAAAAGGACCGTGCTGGAAGTAATGCGGCAGCCAATGGAAGAAAGAAAGGTAACGATATCAAGAGCAAAGGTCGCATTGGATTTCCCTTCAAGCTTTATGCTGATAGCTTCTATGAACCCCTGCCCGTGTGGCTATTATAACCATCCAGACAAAGAGTGTACCTGCCCGCCAGGCGCTGTTCAAAAATACCTGAATAAAATCTCCGGGCCACTGTTAGACAGGATAGACCTTCACGTGGAAGTTACCCCCGTTGCCTTTAACGAACTGTCGTCAACACAGAACTTTGAAAAAAGTGAAACCATTCGTGCAAGAGTGGTAAAAGCTGCTGAACTGCAGGCGGAGCGGTTTAAGGATGATCCCGGCGTTTATTGCAATGCCCAAATGAGCAGTAAAATGCTCAAGGAAATTTGTGTGATAACACAGGTAGGTTCCAATCTTTTAAAAGTTGCTATGGAACGATTGAATCTTTCCGCCCGCGCCTATGATAGAATTTTGAAAGTGAGCAGGACGATTGCAGATCTTGCCGGCAGCGATGATATAAAACCGGAGCACCTTGCAGAAGCTATTCAATACAGGAGTTTGGATAGGGAAGGGTGGGCGGGATGAGCTTTTGGAAAGTTTTAAAACTTTCCAAAAAAAGTTGTTGATTCCGGACTCTACAAAAGTTGTTGGTAAGTAGCCATTGCAAATATTTAAAATGATACCAGGAAGTTATTATCACATTTATAACCACGCCAATGGCAGTGAAAATTTATTTATCGAAGAGAGAAATTATCACTTCTTCATTGAAAAAATTTCTATACACACCTTACCATTTATCAATTTGCATGCTTTCTGTTTGCTTCCCAATCATTTCCATCTTGTGATAACTATAAAAGAGTTTGAAGAGATTAAACTTTTGGAAAGTTTTAAAACTTTCCAAAAGTTGGCAAATGATAAACTGCAACCGTTAGTTGAAAAGAAGATAAGTAAGTCTTTTTCTAATTTATTCAGCAGCTATGCGCAATCTTTTAATAAAGTTTATCAACGAAAGGGTAGTCTATTTATGCCTAACATGAAATCTGTTCTTATCCCTGATGAAGCAGGTATTTGTAAAGCCGTTCACTATACCCATGCAAATCCCGTTCATCACGGATTTGTAAAAGATATGCAAGAATGGAAATTCAGTTCCTACAATGCCTATCTCTCCAAATCACCTACAAAACTTTTAAAAGGAGTTATCTTGGAAATTTTTGGAGGCAAAGGATATTTTATTGAATACCATCAGCAACCAATTGAGCTTAAATTAAAATGGGATGTTTAAGCTTTTAAACTTTTGAGCTATTAAACTTTTGGAAAGTTTTAAAACTTTCCAAAAGTTGCAGGTCATTAATAAAGTCTATCAACGAAAGGGTAGTCTATTTATGCCTAACATGAAATCTGTTCTTATCCCTGATGAAGCAGGTATTTGTAAAGCCGTTCACTATACCCATGCAAATCCCGTTCATCACGGATTTGTAAAAGATATGCAAGAATGGAAATTCAGTTCCTACAATGCCTATCTCTCCAAATCACCTACAAAACTTTTAAAAGGAGTTATCTTGGAAATTTTTGGAGGCAAAGGATATTTTATTGAATACCATCAGCAACCAATTGAGCTTAAATTAAAATGGGATGTTTAAGCTTTTAAACTTTTGAGCTATTAAACTTTTGGAAAGTTTTAAAACTTTCCAAAAGTTGCAGGTCAGTGTCGGGAGGCTAATATGCATTCTTTGACTTCGGCACAAGCATAGCAAACACACACGCCCATGCTACCACGCTTGCGCCAGCAGTTACTAGTATTCGAAAAATTTTCATTTGCTAATTAACTTAGGCTTAAGGGCCGAATAATAAACTTTAGTTGCACACTTTGAAATGCAAAGTATAGTTATTAACTTTGTATTTCAAAGTACTTTTAAATAATTGCTTCAATGACTACTAGAATTTTATTTGCGGCGTTACTGGTGGCGATGTTTAGCAGCAGCTACGCTCAAAACTTAGACAAAGCCAAACTGGACTTATTGTTTGACCGCCTGCTTGAAAAGAACAAAGCCATGGGCAGCATTGCTATCTCCAAAGACAGCAAGATCATTTACACACGCTCATTCGGCTATGGCCAGATCACGGAAACCATGAAAAAGCCGCTAACAGATGATACGAAATATCGAATCAGCTCAATTACAAAAACCTATACTGCTGTGATGATCTTTCAACTTGTTGAGGAAGGAAAATTAAAGCTTAGCGATCACCTGGATAAATTCTTCCCGCAGATTCCGAACGCAAGCAAAATTACCATTGCGCATATCTTGTCACACCGCAGCGGTATCCCCGACCTCGATGTAGAGAGCGGATGGAGAATGCAGTCGAGAACACATGAAGAGGTAATTGAAGCTATCGCCAAAGGCAAGCCGAATTTTGAACCCGGCAGCCGGCATCTGTATAGTAACACAGGATATGTTCTCTTAGGGTATATCGTGGAAAAGGTCGGTGGAAAGCCGTACCAGGAAGTGCTAAAGCAACGGATCGTTTCTAAAATCGGCATAAACAATACCTACATGGGTGTAGGAAATACCAAAGCCGCCAATAACGAAAGTTTGGCTTACACCTACCAGGGAACCTGGAAAGAAGCTCCCGAAATTGATTTGAGTGTTCCCGCCGGCGCGGGGGCTATCCTTTCCACGCCAACCGATATGACCAAATTCGTACAAGCCCTTTTTGACCTAAAACTGGTTTCTAAAAGCAGTCTTGACCAGATGAAAGCTATGCGTGACGGAGAAGGCATGGGATTGGAGCCTTTTTCATTCGCAGGCAGAACCCTTTATGGCCATACTGGTGGGAGTAATGTGTCGGGCGCATGGCTGGCCTATGAACCTGACGAAAAGGTGGCCATGGCTTATGCAACAAACGCAAAGATCATCCCGGTCTCTGAAATCGTCGCCGCTGTTTTTGATATCTACTGGAACAAACCGTATGATGTTCCCACTTTTAATGCAGTGGACGTAAGCCCGGAAATTCTTGAACAATATGTTGGTGTATATGTAATAGCCGGAAAACCGGTGAAAATGACGATTACCCGAAAAGGTGCCACGATTTCTATTCAAAATGGTACGAACACTATTCCGCTTGAAGCAATCACCACCAATAAATTTAAGCTTGCATACGGGGTTACCGTAGAATTCGATACAACAAAAAAGCAAGCGATCATCAAGCGCCCCCAGGGTGAAGGCGTTTTTACAAAAGAAAATTAAAAAAATACTTATTTAAAAATTGTACAGCTCGTGAAAATCTCAAGAACAAGATTTGTTATTATCTTTCTCGCTTCGGCGTTTGCCTTTCAGATCATCACAAATTTACTGTTGCAACCAGTAAACGGCGACTGGTTCCCGGGAACCAGCTCACCAATAGCCTGGAAGCGCAACCTAGCGGCAATCATATATCCTGTCAAAATTGTTTTGGTCGGTCCCCTGGCACCAATATTCAATGATCCGGACCCTGCACCCCCGGTTCGGGCGCTTGCCTGCGCTTTATACTGGACTGTCTTGGCATTAGTTCTCCATTTTCTCCTGAGTAAAATTATCCCTCGTAAAAAAGATGAATAGATTTGAAGAACTATACTATGAAGCAAAGTCTGATAAGTGGTTTCAAAACTTTGCTAATTTTTGTCGTGTATTCCTGGCGGTTAGTTTCATCCCGGAAGGTTATGTCAAAATCATAGGTGAGCGGTTTGCAGCCGGCCTGCCGTCCAATAATCCTTTAGGGCATTACTTCGATGCCTTACTGTTAACCGGCTATTACTACACCTTCATTGGCATTGGACAGGTTATAGCCGGTATATTAATACTCATACCAAGAACTTCGCTCCTGGGTGCACTAATGTATTTCCCTATAGCGGTAAATATTTGTGTGCTGACTTATGCCACCCGCTTTGACGGTACCCGAGCCGTCACCATGATGTTGTTGGCAAACTTGTTTATATTAATTTGGAATTATGACCGTTTAAAACACATTTTGCCATGTAAGCAGCCAAAAACAGAGGCGGTTATATTAAAAAAGCCCCCGGGCAAGCGCCTTCGGATCATATTTTTTGGAGGCTGCTTTGCAATGCTGGCTTTTATCATTGTAGGTACGGCCTATTTGTATGAAATAGGGCCTTGCAACTCTGAAGAGGAATGCAGAAATCAATGCGCTTCCAGTAAAAACCCCGTGGCTTGCCAGGTTTTTTGCGACTGTATTTATAAGCAAGGTAAAGCGCTGGATAGTTGTTTGGCCGCTTTTAATAAGGCGAAAGATATTCGCAGATCTGGTGTGAAGTAGCGACGAAAAGGCAACAGGCAAATCGATGCCCGAGTAAGATTTAGCTGCAGGTTGAATGGCGGGACAATTTCAGAACAACTATTATCATCAATGTCAAAGCCGCCATGTAATTCAAAATTTATATAGGGCCAAACAACACTCATCGAACGCAAGTTTCAGGCGCAAGAGTCAACACACAAAACCAAGCTAGCATGCTTGCGCCAATAGTAGGGGGTGGGCGGCTTGATGGGCAGTTTTTGGTTGAGGCACAAGCATGGCCAACCCACAAAGACATGCTACGCTACCACGCTTGCGCCAACAGTGGGCTACTACGCTTGCGCCAACAGTGGGCCAAACAACACTCATCTAGCTCAAAGTTCAGGCACAAGCATAGCCAACACACAAAGCCATGCTACCACGCTTGCGCCAACCGTGGGGTAATTCGAAATTTATTTTAGTGCCAGACAACACTTGTCGAAGGCAAGTTTCAGGCACAAGCATGGTACCCACAAAGCCATGCTGCTACGCTTGCGCCAACAGTGGGCCACAAGGAGGGAATCAAAGGCGATTGGGTTGCTAGCAGGCCAAAGCCGCCTGCATTGGCATAATATATGAGACCGGTAAAATAAAGCCCCCAGAACAATTTAAATAAATAATTATGAGTAACAATAAAGCCGAAGCCATCCAGGACCCAACCAGCCGTTATGAACAACCACCTTTTGAAAAACAGGAACAACAAACGCCTCCCGGTTCTGAAAGCAACATGAACCCGAAAGCCGACCATGGAGAAACGTCTTACAAAGGATCAGGGAAACTTAGCAACCGCACGGCCATAATCACGGGTGCCGATTCAGGAATAGGGCGTGCCGTAGCCATTGCATTCGCCCGCGAAGGGGCTGATGTGCTCATCTCCTATTTAAATGAAGATGATGATGCAAAAGAAACCGCTAAGTGGGTAGAAGAGGCGGGCCGTAAAGCTGTGCTGCTGCCGGGTGACATAAGTGAAGAAGCGCATTGCAAAAAAATCATTAGCCGGGCTATGGATGAATTTGGTACGATCGACATCCTGGTGAACAATGCTGCCTTTCAAATGTCACATAAGTCATTGCAGGAGTTATCAGCGGAAGAGCTCGACCATACTTTTAAAACAAACATTTATGCTATATTCTATTTATGTAAAGAAGCGGAACCTCATTTAAAACCCGGCAGTACCGTTATTAATACTACCTCGGTTAACGCCTATAAACCTTCGCCGGCTTTATTAGCCTATGCAGCAACAAAGGGCGCTATTCAAAATCTGACTTCAGGTCTTGGACAACTATGGGCAGAAAAAGGTATCCGCGTTAATTGTGTGGCACCCGGGCCCATCTGGACCCCTTTGATTCCATCTACCATGGAACCTGAAAAAGTAAAGTCATTTGGCAAAGATGTCCCGCTGAAGAGACCGGGCCAGCCTGTCGAATTGGCGCCAGTATATGTATTGCTCGCTTCACAGGATTCGAGTTACATGACCGGTTCTACCGTGCAGGTAACGGGTGGTTCTCCTACGATATAACAATAAGGATAGGTGTGAGGAGGCCGTTCCACAACACGACTAATAAATCTACCGTGCTAACTACCATAATAGCAAGTCAGTACATGAAGGCCAATGTCAAAATTTTTTGGGAAAGGATACTCCTTATTTGGTAATGTATTCGGAAACAAGCTTCTCAATGGAAGTAACGGTCACTTGCGGAATACGCTTAGTCGCGTGAACACCGTATTCCGTTTTGATATAGCACATGACGCTTCCCATTCAGCGATCGCGTTTCGGATATTTTTATAAACCAGCTCATTATCAAAATCGGGTGGCGGTACTTTTATAAGGGGGCTATCGTGCACGGTTATTTTTTTTGAGCCGAATTTTCTGATCAGGCAATCGTCTTTAAAATTAACCAGGTAAATAAATCCTTTTCCGGCTGTAAGCCTTTGAACAAAACATGTGCATGTAGTTTCAGCAAACCTGAATTCTATAAAAAATTCGAGCATGCAATTAATGATTCATGAACCATGCCACCCGCCAACAGCACCCTTTATTTTCTTCAATTTTAAGAGAACGCTAACCATTAGGTGCGGACTACTGTTTTTTGCTTTCGTTGGCGATCCTTTTTACTCTTCTTTCAACCGAATAGCCGGTTAAAACAGAAATAAATGAACCCGCTATAAAATTGCCAAAAGTGGCGTTGGCGAAAAAGATAAATAACAGGCCGTGCGTATTGCTGTGTGTCATTGTGGGAGGTACCGCCACCAGGGCCTGGTTTGTCGTTTCTGACAATCCAAATATTCCGGCAACAAAAATAAGTATCAACAAAAAGCCGATAATGCAGGACACGATGATACCTGCAACCGTAACAAGGTGCCCCGATATTACCGTCTTCATCGAACTCTCCCTTACACGATCAATGAGCGTTCTCTTAAGGCAATACAGGCAAACAGCGACCATAAAAAAGCCATTGCCCGCATATAGCCACCAGGTGCTCTCAAAACGCTCGCTCCGGATAAAAAAGAATGCAGCCAGGCTATATAACCCGCCTGCAAAAATTCCGGCAATGATGTATTGCTTCCAGGTAGATCTTTTCAATTCAGGATTTTGCATAAAGTAATTTCTAACCACATGATAAAAAATCATTCCAAAAGAAGTTAGTTGCGGCGACTTAACTAAAAAGGAACTTTATCGTTGAGGTGATAACGAGCGCCATTCAATGAATGCAGGTCTTTATAAGTCCAGATGAGATTGGGCAAGCCCTAAGACTTATTCATCCGCATATAGCTACCTGAAACTGAAGGTCTTTAACGGGATGTTAAAGTGATGCATGAAATATCAGTCTATCCCTTTTTCCGGCAAACATAATTTCCTAACGTGTTGAGCGCTGACCCGTCAATCTTTGCACGACCACAGGAAACCTGTTAGGCATTGTATGGATCATGAAGCCTGCTGCGCGGGTGACAAAACACGCCCGAAAAAAGACCCGCTTACCCCATAGTTTACAGGGTCTACATGCATGGCGATTTTACTCTACAACTCGGCTCATATGGAAAATTTTCTCCTCATGATTTCGTCATTTTATTGAAGATTTCGCGATGGCATAAAATTTTGTGATTAGAACTTTTTATCCATAACCGTTTATTAAACACCTAAAATTTTCATGTATGAAAAAGAAAGTTTTTTTAATGTCTTTCGCAGTTTTATTTGCATTAACTGCCTTTTGCCAGAATAAGGAAAGCGGCGTTACAAATGACAGCACGAAATCAAATACCGGAAGGACGCAGATGCATTCTCAAAAAAAGAAAGTTCACAACAAGCAAAGCGGAACGCACTACCACAACGGGTCGTCAAACGCTAGCTCTGGCGACACTTCGTCCGGTATCACGACACCGAATACCAACAGTAGTGTAAGCGGAACATCAAACGACGCCAGTGGCAGTTCGTCTGCATCCGGCAGCCGGTCCGGCTCAAAAAGTGGCAAAACTGGTAAAAACCGTGGTAGCGGGTCAGGATCCAATAGCAGTGGCAACGGATCAGGCACCAATGGCGGTGGTAGCTCTTCAGGCTCTGCTGGTGCCCCGCAAAACAAATAGCACAAGCCTACGAACCGTACTTATCATTTTAATGTAAACTTTATGAAACGTAAATTTTTTTTCGTTGCAAGCCTCATGCTTCTTGCATTCGTATCGTGTGATAAAAACGACGATGATAACAATCATTCCCTTAACAGCTCTGACCAGAATTTTTTAACTACAGCGGCTTACTCGAGCCACGATGAAGTCGAATTTGCCCAGTTAGCGCTGGCAAAATCAACCGATGATTCAGTGAAAATGTTCGCGCAAATGATGATCACAGATCATACAAAAGCCCTGATGGGCCTCGATTCACTGGCTGGCCAGTACAATGTTAACTTGCCAACCACAATTGATTCGGCTCATGCAGCGCTTAAAACAACCCTTATGTCGCTCTCAGGTATTGATTTTGATACAACTTACGCAGCCGGCCAGGTTAGAGATCACATGGCCGCGGTTGCTCTTTTCCAAAACCAGGCGAATGGGGGTGACAATGACAAGGTGCGGGACTTTGCCACCAGGAACTTGCCCGTGCTGCAAATGCATTTGCAAATGGCGGATTCGCTTACGAGCTACCTGCACTAGTTGTTGATTTTTAATTATAGGAATGGCGCAGCGTACATCTGCGCCATTTGTATAATAGTATATGATCACCATACTTTTATCCACGTGTTTTAGAATGCTGGTTCGTCAGGGTTCACATGAGATGGAACGCATGTACATCAGGGAGCCGTTACAAAATAATGAGCGCGCATGTTCCTGTAAAATCATAAGTTGCAACCGGCTCGCCACGTGGTTGATATACCAAATACTGAGTAGAAAAATTCAATACTTTTTGCGTGTCAAGGCTATGAATTTACAACCAAAAGATGCGCTTACCGAAAAGGAGGTGGAAAGTGGCCTCAAGTATGTGATCTGGGATGGGCTTACAGCTGAAGCAATGACCTCGCTCACCGGCGGAGCCTTTTTAGTGGCCCTGGCCGTACTTATGGGGGCCAGTAACTTCCAGATAACATATCATGCAGATTAATAGTTACAGGCGCTGAGTCCGAAAAATCAATTTGCCGCGAAATACAGGAGGATGTGGGTGCCGGATGCATCTCACTTGCCGGCCGCTTACCGGTCGAAGAATTTATTGCACTGATCGGCCAAGCACCTCTTGTGCTTTCAGTTAACACCGGCACTGTACACATTGCAGCCGCAACCGGTAGCTCTGTAATCGTCTTGTATGCTCTTACCAACCCGCAGCATACTCCATGGAAAGTTCCGTCATCGGTTCTATATTTTCCGGTAACGGAAGCGGAGGAAAGCAGGAACGAAGTTGTGCGGTATATGTCGAGGCAACTGGCACAAAAGCACACGCATACGCCATCTCCGCAGGCTATTCTTCATGAATCCAGGAAACTATTAAGGCTGGCTAGCGTGAATTAAAAAGTGTCACAAAATCTTATACATGGTAAAAAAAAATGCATGTTTGCGGTCAAGGGGAAACCTCAAAAATATTTAAAAATTTTTCCCGATAAAATTCGAATGGCATATCAATTGTTATTATCATATGAGACGTAATCTATAATTAACCACCTAAACAGTCAAGCTATGAAACGCATAATAATGGCCTTTCTTTGTATGGGCGGGCTTTATTCTTCCTTCGGTCAAAATACAGACAGCAGCCGCTCTAATCAAAGCGGAAGGGCAAATAATGACAGCACATCTATCATGAATAACTCCTCCCAGAATCCTGCTGCTCCGGGCACGCATTCGGCGGATAGCATGAGAAACAACTCGAGCAGTGTAAACAATCCTGTGAATAATAATGCCAGCACGAACAATGGCAATATGCCCGGTGACAGTAGTTCCAGGACTAATAACAACATGAATAGCACTAACCCAAATAACAATAACAGCAGCAATAATAATAGCAGCACCAACCCAAACAATAATAGCAACACCAATAATAGCCTCAATAGCACGAACTCAAATAGCAATAATAACAGTAGCCAGCTAAATAATAATATGTCAGCGGATAGCGCTTCCAGCACTAATAATAACAATGGTAACGCAAACAATAATCCAAACAATAACAGTGTAAACAGTTTGAATAGTGGTGTAACTAACAACGCAAACACTAACAACAGCAACGCTAATTCGGTCAACAATAATAATAATATAAATAGTGATAGCAGCAGGAATAACAGCACAATAAATAATGCAAGCAGCAATATGAATAATAATGCCGCCACTACCAACAACAGTAATAATATGAGTAGTGATAGCACTGCCACTAGCAATGCGAATGCAAATATGAACAGTAATATGACTAATTCGAAAGCAGAGAGTACGACGAGTAACAGTACCAATCCCAATGTTAACGCAGCACCTAGCGCAAATGCCAACATGAGCAGTTCAGGCGCTATGTCAGGTATGAATAATAATTCGTCTGCGGGGATGGGTGTAAGCACGGTAATGGCTTCGCTTCCGGTCCTGGAGAATTATGTTCCGGATGCAGTAGTTGCACGCATAAAAGAAAAATTCGCAAACACGGTTTATGATATCACAAGTATAAAACGCGCAACGGGAATGGTCTATATGGTTAGGACAACCAGCAACGGTACTTTTAAAACTGACATTATAAATGAGGACGGAACAGTTGCTCCGCAAGGTAACGGACAATAGTGCGGCAGGTAAACATACAGTAGCTGATAAAGGCACTTACAGCTGCCGGGAATGATAAACAAGTGCGAGGAGAGCATGGTGAATTCCGGCAGCGTGGTTGAGGATATGCAGTAGACAGATTTAACGGGCGGCATACATGCCGCCCGTTTTTAGTATGGCACATCTGTGTATTTTATGGGGGCAGCTTTTTTTGAATGGTCAAACGGCTTTCCCCCTTGCTTGCACATCAAGTATCACGCTCAGCATCAAGTTGTTTTACATCCTGGATTATTGCGTTGCTTGTTAATACAGAAAAAAAGTGTTGTCCGGCCTAATTTTTTTAAATTTGGACTACACGGTAAAAGGTTTACCGGTGGGAAACACTTACATGAATGTTACGGTCAGCAACTGATAATGAGGCGCCCTCACAAAAAATAAGACAGCTTGCGGCTATCATGTTTGCCGACATGACCGGCTATACCGCGCTTATGCAGGAAGATGAAGAGCGTGCCCATATTTTAAGGAACCGGCAGCGGCAAACCCTGGAAAATTTCATTCCGGGCCATAACGGAAAAATCATCCAGTATTTTGGCGATGGCACGCTTAGTATTTTTGGTAGTGCGATCGACGCCGTAAAATCAGCGATTGACATCCAAAAAGAGTTACAAAAAGAACCAAGGGTAAAATTAAGAATAGGCCTGCATTCAGGTGATATTGTTTATGACAGCGAGGGTGTTTATGGAGATTGTGTAAATGTTGCATCACGGATAGAAGCATTATCTGTGCCGGGTGCTGTATTAATTTCCGATAAGGTATTTGATGAAGTGAAGAACCAGGCCGGCATAAAAACGAAGCTGCTTGGAAAATTCAGCTTGAAAAATGTTACCAGGAAAATAGAAGTTTATGCCATAACCAATGAGGGACTTGTTATTCCCACGCTGGCAGAAATATCTATAAAGGCAGGATGCGAAAGAAGTATTGCTGTGCTTCCATTTGTAAACATGAGTGCTGATCCGGAAAATGAATATTTCAGCGATGGGATTTCTGAAGAAATTCTTAATGCCCTTACCCATGTTGAAGGCCTGCAGGTAACGGCCCGGTCTTCGTCTTTCTCATTTAAGGGAAAAAATGAGGATGTGAGACAAATAGGAAAAACACTTGGGGTAAACACGGTACTGGCAGGCAGTGTGAGACGCTCAGGAAAAAGAATGCGCATCAATGCGCAGCTGGTAAATACAGCTGATGGATATCACATCTGGTCAGAGGTGTATGACAGTGATATTGAAGATATCTTCCAAGTACAGGATGAGATTTCTCTGAAGATACTTGCGCGCCTAAAAGAGAATTTTGCGGCTGAGGCGCAAAATGATCCTATTGTTAAACCGCCTACCGACAATATTGAAGCCTATAATTTATATCTCCGCGGTAGATACCACTGGAACAAATCCACGCCTGAAGATATTCAAAAAGCCATTTCTATATTCGAGAGGGTCATAAAGATGGACCCCGATTTTGCCTTGCCCTACTGCGCGATTTCTTATTGTTTCTCATTTATGGGCTCGGCAGGATTAATGCCTCCTGCCGAAGCATTTTCCAAAGCAAAAGAATATACGTTAAAGGCAATCGAAATTGATCCGAATCATGCAGAGTCGCATCTTTCTCTTGCAACCATTAAATTTTTTCACAACTGGGATTTTGATGGCGCTGAGCTGTCCCTTAATAAAGCGTTGCGGCTTAGCCTGAATTCTTCCCTGATCAACCAGGTCCATGGCTGGCTTCTTATAGCCAAAGGAGACTTTACAAAGGCCATTGAAAAAATGGAACAGGCTATCATACTTGATCCATTGTCCCTGCCCTTAATGAGTAACCTCGGTGACGCTTATTCCTTTGCCGGAAATTTTAACGAGGCCCTTGCCCAATATGACAAGATTATAGAAATGGATCCTACTTACCGGCGGGGTTTTGAAGGGCGCGGAATGATTCACCTGGCAACCGGTAATTATGAAAAGGCTGTTAAAGATTTTGAACAGTACCACAAGCTAATTGGAAACCCGCTAAAAGGGCTTAGCTCGCTGGGACATGCTTACGCCGCTGCAGGCCAGACTGATAAAGCGTTTGAATGCCTGGAAAAATTAGTCCTGCGGGAAAAAAATGAACCGGGCACTATTCTGCATATGGACTACGCATTTCTATATTCAGGATTAAAAGATTTTGACAAAGCCTTTTATCACCTCAATAAAACTTATGAGCAACGGATCGGCATAGCCTGTCTTGGAATGATATTTTGCATAAGGTATCCGATGCTTAACGAATTAAAATCAGACCCCAGATTTAAAGAACTTACTGCGAAGATGGGAATACGGGAATAAATGCTTCTTTATATATAGGCGGAGGAGAAGGTGCCGTTCCTTACCGGAGCAAAATTTAGGGCTCTACACTTTCCAGGATGGGCTGGTTGCTGGCATTCTTCGATTCTTTGATAATGCCCAAAACAGATACTACCGCCGACAACGCCTGGAATATTGCGGAAATATATTGGTGCTTTAGTGCTGTCAGGTAAATGAGTATGAGGTGTGCAATACAAAATGTGCCCCATCCCTTCGTGTTATCTTTTGATGCGAGAAAATACGTTGCCCATGATGCCAACAGCGCAGAGAGCGCCTCAAGCATGGTTAATCCGCCATTGAAAGTAATAATGGTTATTCCCAGGGCGATAAAAGATAATAATACCGTGGCAATTATCCGCGCACTTTTGGAAAGTGCCTTATACGAGAAATAGCCGTAAAGCATCAAAAAACTAAATCCTATTTGTACGACTGCGTATATGGTAAATCCTATCAGGAAAAAGTATATGACGAACAATATGCCGGCGAGAAAGCCCAACATCCATCCTGACCGCTTCCCAAGCAACAACAGGAGTTTATTAGCGAATCCAAAAACACTGGAAAGGATCTGGAAAATAAGCAGGGTCATAGAGGGAATAGCTTAAAATGGATGAGTTTTCCGTAATGCGTATGCTTTACAAAATTTACTGCTCGCAACATTTGACATATTTAGCCTGGCTTTTGCGTTACGGGTGTCTTCAGGAATTTGACGCCTATAATCAGTAGCCAGGTTAGCCACAGGGTGCTGCCGACCAACCCTGCCAGGTTCCAAACCGGGAAAGCGGGAATAACTGTTGCAAAAAGGTCACCCTGTGCCAATAGATAAATCGTTGCGGAAATGAAGCCCAACCCAATTACCCATTTTGGAAAAAGGCCACTTTTATTAAATGCAACGGAGATCATAACAGTCCAGGCAATAGTGAATAGCTGGCCCAGATGTTCGCCTAATAAAACACCACCAAACTGGTGTACTACCCGGAAAATTATTTTAATAGATTCCCCGGTCGTCTCATTGGTAGCATTCACAAAATCACTTGCCAGCACCGGAACCACAAATACCCATCTTAGCAGCCCGGCCATCTGCACAATGATTGAGATAACGCCCAGCGTTGTTGCCCACCGAACAAAATAAAATCTGTTTTCTAGTTTTTGCCCTATTGAGATGTAGGCCATCAAAATAGGTAGTCCGCAAATAGCAAATAAAAACCAAACGAAAATCAGGGATGCGCCTTTTCTATGGAAGGTAGTGAGGATAAATCCGGCATCCTGACGCAGAATGGCCGGGTAATCAAAAGTAATGGCAAGTATCGTATAAGGAACTAAAACGCCGGTAACGCCGGCGACAAGTAAAACGCCAATAATTTTTTCAGTTCTCATCCTTTAGTTTGTGGAATTCATTAAGATCTGCATGGAAGTTGTTTTGGTATTTAAGTAGTCGGACCGCCCCCGGAAATCTGAGGGTCAAACCTCAGTTATTTTTTATAACTACCAATATACACATATTTTTAAGTGAGTTCATTATTGAAGGTTTCATTTTGAAGCTCATCCCAAATTATTTTGCTTAGTGATTATAGGCTTTTATCTATTTTTTTTTGCCATTGGCGCTCTTTTATAAAAGAGCCCGGGTTCAGTATCAGCCGCGTCCGCTAAATTTTTACTTTGATTATTCTGTAAATTTGCCCCATGAAATTATTACTTTCTTATTTAAAGCCTTACAAATGGCTGATAGCTTTAGCGCTTGTTCTTGCTGCAATAAACCAGGTATTTTCGATGCTGGATCCTTACTTTTTTGGGAAGTTGTTCCAAACGTATGGAGTCAACGCCCATGAAAAAGGATATTATGAAAAGGCAACTTTTATCAAAACAGGTATCAGGACCAGGTCAGAATTTATCTGGGGAGTACTCGGGTTCCTTGGAATATTGATAAGTGTGGCCATGATATCGAGGATAGCAAAAGCATTCCAGGATTATTTTGGAAATGTGATCGTTCAAAAGTTCGGAGCCAAGCTATTTACGGACGGATTAAGGCATTCATTAAGACTACCCTTCCAGGAATTTGAAGACCAGCGGAGCGGTGAGACCCTAAGTATCCTGACAAAAGTACGCGCCGACACGGAGAAATTTATTGTTTCCTTTATTAACGTATTATTTGGCTTACTGGTAGGCGTAATATTTGTTTCCGTTTATTCCTTCACCTTGCACTGGTCAATAATGCCGGTATACTTTGGGGGCATTGTTTTACTTTCCCTGCTTACCGGCTTTCTTAGCAAGCGGATTAAAAACATCCAGAAAACCATCGTTAAAGAAACTACATCACTTGCAGGATCCACCACGGAAAGCTTACGCAATATCGAGTTGGTTAAAAGTCTTGGGTTAACTGAGCAGGAAGTGAAGCGGCTCAATAATAACACCTATAAGATATTAGGTCTCGAATTAAAAAAGGTCAAGAGCATCCGCAGCCTGAGCTTTATACAGGGAACATTTGTAAATGCCTTGCGGCAGGTGATCATGTTCATGCTGATGTGGCTCATTTTTGGAAACATTATTTTACCGGGCCAGTTACTCACCCTTACTTTTTATTCATTTTTTATTTTTGGCCCGTTGCAGGAAATAGGAAATATTATCATCACTTACCGGGAGGCTGAGGCTTCTTTGAATAATTTTCATAACCTCATGACCAAGGCGCCGGAGATGAAGCCTGAATCGCCGTTAGATTTTGGAAATATTGAAGAGCTGGAGTTTGTGAACGTAAAATTTAAGCACCAGACTGCCTCGCAGCATGCCTTGCTTAATATCAGCTTTGATGTAAAAACCGGCGAAACCATTGCATTTGTGGGGCCTTCGGGTTCAGGTAAAACAACTCTTGTAAAACTACTGGTAGGTTTATACCGCCCGGAAGAAGGAAAAATATTATACAACAACATTGATGGAAAAGATATCGACTTTGATAAGTTGCGAACGCAAATAGGTTTTGTAACACAGGATACGCAATTGTTTGCTGGTACCATTAAAGAAAACCTGCTCTTCGTAAATCCATTGGCTACGGATGACGAAATTCTTGATGTGCTCAAAAAATCATCCTGTAACAGTTTGCTCAGCCGTGCTGATAAAGGACTCGAAACATTAATTGGTGAAGGCGGCATAAAGGTATCGGGTGGCGAAAAGCAAAGGTTATCAATTGCGCGGGCGCTGCTCAGGCATCCTCACCTGTTGATCTTTGATGAAGCTACCTCCTCGCTTGATTCACTCACAGAGGAAGAGATCACCAATACCATCAAAAATGTATCGTCACAACAGGAGCAGATCACTATTCTTATAGCGCACCGGTTAAGTACCATCATGCATGCCGATAGGATTTATGTTCTTGAAAAAGGGGAAGTGATTGAAACCGGCACACATGAAGAGCTCCTTTCACAAATGGGATTGTATTATGCAATGTGGCGCCAGCAGATAGGCGAAAGAAAAAAAATGGCAGCCCAGCCGGTTATGAACTAGCTGCATCCAGTAGTATATAAGGCATGGCTAACTAGAAAGCATACTTTTACAGGATGAAGAATGAAGAAAAAAAGCCGAAACCGAATTACATATGGAGCATCCTCACCATGCGGTGCCCGAGGTGCAGGAGGGGAGATATGTTTAAGAGCCGGAATGCATTTAAGAAATTAAACCTCACCCACATTTTTGATATGCATGAAAAGTGCCCGGTTTGTGGCCAGAAATTTGACCTGGAGCCGGGCTTTTGGTATGGAACCGGTTATGTAAGTTATGCTTTAATGGTGGCGCTCTCCGCAACTACCTTTGTTGCCTGGTGGGTAATCATTGGAATATCCACCGATGATAACCGGATCTTTGGCTGGCTTATCTTCAATGCTGTACTGATCGTTGTTTTGCAACCCTGGTTCATGCGCCTGAGCAGGGTAATCTATCTAAATTTCTTTGTGAGCTATAATGAAAATTATGAAAGAGATAAAAGCAGGGAGTTGTATGGTGATTAATATCGCGGCGAAGCCTAAACAACTGTCCTGTTGATCCCCGGATCTTCAGCCTTCAATGTGTCCTTACCAGCGCCGCTGAATATACGGTATATTGAAGCCAGGATAAAAATACCGCCAAGCACTACCACTATGGATGAGCCTGCCGGGAAGTCATAGTGGAAGGAAAAGTTCAATCCAAAAAAACTTCCAATCACACTGATCAACAGCGAAATGATCAACACGGCGGCTTTATTTTTTGCAATCATAATGGCAGATACTGCCGGTATGATAAGGTAGGAAAAAACGGGGATCACCCCATTTATCTTTACGGCAAAAACAATTGCCAGCCCTATTGAAATATAAAATAGAAAGTTCCAGATATTGAAGATGCCGACCAGGTGGTTCACACCGTTTTCAAATGATTCCGTAAGAGCAAAAAACTTCCTGAAGAAAATTAGCTGGATAAGCAATATGCCACCCGCAACAATACTCACTGCCCTGATCTGTTCCCAGCTTACCGATAGTATATTGCCAAATAAGACTTCCTGGATGTCGGAATCGCCATGGGCTGTTTTTGAAATAAATAACACGGTAAGGGCCGATGCAAATGCATACAATATGCCGATGATGGCTTCCTGTTTTAGCCGTTTATCGCGTATGTTAATGAATGACATCAATAAGGCGCCTGCAAGCGTAAAAATCAAAGGAATAGAAGTAAGGCCCGTCCCGATAAAAGCGGCAAATGCCACGCCAAGCGACGATATTTGACCCAACGCCAGGTCAACGAAAACAATGCCCCTGCCCACAACATGCACCCCAAGGTAAGATAAGAGTATCCCGGTAATAACTGCGGCTGCGAAAGCCTGCACCATGAAAGGCAGCTGAAACATTTGAAACATGCTTTCTGAGTTTTAAGATCAATACTACAATTTTATTTATTTCAAAGCTCCAGTTATTTTGTCAATATCATAATCGAACAGATCAAAATATGTTTTTATTTCAGGGAAGGCATTCGTGGAGGTCGCCAGGGTCAATTCCTTCACGCCTGTTTGCTTGGCGACTACATCTGAGGAAGAGGTGGTAAAATAGGGAGATGAAATAATAACTTTTATATTGTTCGATTGTACCTCCTTAATCACTTTAACCAATTGCGAAGGTGATGGAGGAATGCCGGGCTTTGGCTCCATAAAATCAACGATCTGCAATCCAAAACGTTTTTCAAAATAAACCCATTCGTTATGATAGGCAATGATCTTTGCACCGCGAAACGGGGCCATTTTAGCCTGCCACTCCTTCATCCGCGCATCTATTTTACTAAAAAAGGTGAATAGGTTCGTTTCATAAAATGTTTTATTAGCCGGATCCAACCTTTCTAAACCATTGGCAATATTTCTACCGATGACCTTCCCGTTCAATGGATCAAGCCAGTAATGCGGGTTTCCGTAAATGTGAATGTCGCCTTCGCCCCTGTTGGATGAAGAAGGAACCTGTAACAGGCCCACGGATTCCGATGCATCAACATATCCCGGTGAGCCTTTTTGAATCTTCGAATTCCTTGCGCTGGTGAGCAACTGCGGTGACCAGCCGGTTTCAAGATCAAGGCCCACTGTTACAAAAAGATCTGCATTTGATAAACTAATGATATAGCTGGGTTTCGGATCCACAAAATGAGGGTTCTGGTATCCTGTTGCAATGGATATCACTGAAACTTTATTACCGCCGATCATTTCAGTGATGCTTTTCATGTCGGGAGTAGTGGTAACCACTTTAATCGTGCCTGCCTTGGCAGAGGAAACGACCGACAACAACCATAAGAAAGATATACATAATACTTTTTTCATAATGCCATTTTTTCTTTTATTTTTTAAATTAATACTGGTGCGCTCCGTGAGCGCCAATAACAAATATCCAGCGGAGCCAGGCCTGGGTATAATCGGGTTCAACATTCACGCTGGTATGTTTTCCTTCTATTTCGATTTTTTGAAATTCAGTGGCATACCATCCTGCTGTAATGGAGTAGGCCTGTACAAGAATGCTGTGATCGTATGGCCTTTGCGCGTAATCATACCGTGCAGTCAGGAACCACCGCTTGGCAACCTGGTCCTCAACAAATGAATAGAATCCAAAGGAATTGTGTGCCTGGTTGGATGCATACCTTGCATTGCCATAGAAAAATTCACTTTGCCAGGTGACCGATTTGTACGTATTCATTTGTACAGGTTTCCATTTATAAGTGAGGTCGACTGCGGCAATGTTGGTGTTTCGTGAAGAATCATTGGGGCCGGTTATACCGGTTAGCCCTAGTTCGAGCGTGGCATTCTGGCTAAGGGTAAAAAAATTTTTCAGGTGCCCCAGGTAAACAAAACGGTTATTTTCACCCCGGTTAAAGACCGGCGATTCGGAAGTGCCTGATGTGGCCTGGAAAATGAGTTCCTGGTAAAAGGACTTGGTAGGGGCAAGCCAGCTTAGCGAAGCGCCCTCATCATTTAAACCTTCTTCGCCAAAATAATTTACATAAGCTGCGGGAAGGTCAATAAAAGGTAAGGCATGTGGATGAACCGGGTTGATCCTGCCTGCCGCCTCCCTGAATTTCCCAACTTTTAATTGCAGCCGGTAAGGTAAGGTAAGTGTCGTAAGATAGCCTTCCTCGACTTCCATACCATACTTGTGCGTGATCGGTTCCCTCGACAACGAAAGAAAAAAGTCGGCCCTTATGTAGGGGTCTACAATAGATTGAAATGACACTTCAGTCTCGTTAAGATAAGCGTCGACGTTCTTTTTGCCACTGCTCAGGTAGGAGGTCCTAAAGTCTGCCACAACGCCGATATCCGGGTTGGCCGATATCGCTGACCTTGTTTGCTGCGGTACAGGCTCGGGATTGTTAGCCTGCATTTGTTCCGTGATTTGCTTAAGCAGGGTTGAATCTGTCGCAGTACTGTCTGTAACTATTTGGGAAAATAATGGGTGGCAAATGCAATGAGCCGATAAAAAGAGAATGATTACTTTCTTCATGTATATTTGAAACAACGTTGCAATATATGCTTAATTTAAAATCAAAAATCCTCATTCACAATAATTTGACATGTTCGTGTTAAGTGTCTCTTGGTGTTCAAATGGGCATTTTGTGAAAACATAAGGGAGCCGTTTGGCTCCCTTATTGATGATCCGTGATTTGTCTGGCAATGTCGTCGTGCACTTATATGCAGCCACAGCATCAAATCGGCACTAAATATTACGTATTCACCACCTGAACTGCCGTTCCATAGCACAACACTTCTGTGACCCCGTTCATAACCTCATTGGCATCGTACCTCATGTTAATGATAGCATTGGCGCCCTTTTCATTAGCATGGTCGATCATATGCTGGTATGCCTCAATCCTTGTTTTTTCACAGAGATCCACATAAATTGAAATAGTTCCGCCAAGTAAGGTTTGCAACCCGCCCGCTATATTTCCAAAAAGGCTGCGTGATCTCACGGTGATTCCGCGCACAATTCCCAAGTGCTTGGTCACCCTGTATCCTTCGAGTTGATTGCTTGCAGTGATGAGCTGTTCGTCTACCATATTAATTTTTTATGTGTCAAATTTAACATACTTTTTCCTGAAGCATTTTAATAGCCATTTTTTTGTTGGGCTTGGTTCGTAATTTGCATCCTTTGACTTTTTAATATAAATATTTATTTTAACCCGATGTTACAAACTGCAGAAGACATTCGCCTGCTGAATGAAAAGATAAATCATTCGGCTTCCTTTATTGATAAAATACATGCCGAGATAGGTAAAATAATTGTGGGACAAAATCATATGGTGGAGCGGCTGTTGATCGGTCTTTTGAGCAGTGGGCATATTTTGCTGGAGGGCGTGCCGGGTCTTGCCAAGACCCTCTCGATAAGATCGCTGGCCAGCACAATTAATGCGCAATTCAGCCGTATACAGTTTACGCCCGACCTGTTGCCTGCAGATGTGATCGGCACCATGATCTATAACCAGCAGAAAAATGAGTTCATGGTTCGCAAGGGGCCGATTTTCGCGAATTTTATACTTGCCGATGAAATTAACAGGGCTCCGGCAAAGGTGCAAAGTGCTTTACTGGAAGCTATGCAGGAAAGGCAGGTGACCATAGGAAATCATTCTTACCCGCTCGAAGAGCCGTTCCTGGTGCTGGCGACGCAAAATCCTATTGAGCAGGAAGGGACTTACCCGCTACCTGAAGCCCAGGTGGACCGCTTCATGTTGAAAGTTATTATTGACTATCCCACGAAAAGTGAGGAACAATCCATTATCCGGCAGAATGTGCAGGGGTTGAAACAGCCGGCGATCAGTGCAGTGGTATCTACTTACGAAATATTAAATGCGCGCGAGCTCGTGCGCCAGGTGTATATGGATGAGAAGGTAGAACAGTATATCGTTGACATTGTATTCGCCACCCGTTTTCCCGATACGTATAACCTGGCTAAGCTGAAGCCATTAATTTCCTTTGGCGGTTCTCCCAGGGCGAGCATTAATCTTGCTTTGGGCGCAAAAGCGTATGCATATTTAAACAGGCGCGGCTATGTGATCCCCGAAGATGTAAGAAATGTGTGCAAAGATGTATTGAGGCACCGGATAGGCCTTACCTATGAAGCTGAAGCAGAGAATGTGAATGTTGAGATGATCATCACAGAAATATTGAAGGTGGTGAATGTGCCTTAGAAGTGAGGTGCGTAAGGTACGGCCTTGATTCTCTTTGCCACTATGCACCCTACCGCCTAAACCATCTAAACCCCTAACCCCTAAACCCTAAACCATCTAAACCCCTAAACCCTAAACCCTAAACCCTAAACCCTAAACCATCTAAACCAATCCATCAACCCCCAACCATCACCATCATATGCTTTCAACTGCAGAAATAATAAAAAAAGTAAAGGAACTGGAGATCATCAGCAAAAGGATCACCACCCACCTTTTTACGGGCGAGTACCATTCTGCATTTAAAGGCAAGGGAATGCGGTTCAGGGAGGTTCGTGAGTATTATCCCGGCGATGATGTGCGGTTTATAGATTGGAATGTGAGCGCGCGGTTTTCGCACCCGTTTACCAAAGTGTTCGAGGAAGAAAGAGAGCTTACGGTCATCCTGCTGGTTGATGTAAGCGCGAGCGCTTTGTTTGGCACCGTGCACAGTACGAAAAGGGATCTTATTACGGAAGTAGGCGCAGTGCTTACCTTCAGTGCTATAAATAACAACGATAAGGTAGGCGTCATCTTTTTTAGTGATAAGGTTGAAAAATATATTCCGCCAAAGAAAGGAAAACAACATGCCCTGTATATAGTAAGAGAATTGCTGATGGCCCAGCCAAAACGGACCGGTACAAACATCAGCGAGGCATTAAAATTCTTTTCCAGGTCCAACCAGCATAAAAATATTGCGTTCATCATGAGTGATTTTATAGATGAACAATATGAGGATAAGCTCCGTGTGATGAGCAACAGGCATGATGTTATTGGCCTTAAAATTTATGATAAGATGGATCTAACACTTCCCGATATCGGCATGCTGGAAGTGCAGGATCTCGAAACGGGCAAAATGCAATGGCTCGATACGTCAGATACGATGGTCCGCCATAATTACCAGCAAAATTTTTTGCAGGAAAGCGAAAATTGTAAAAATATTTTTAAGAAATCCGGCGCCGACCTTTTGCACCTACGCACTGATGAAGACTATGTCAAAATCCTGCAACAGTTTTTTTTAAGAAGAAAATAAAGCGAAAAGAAAGCAATTGTATAAAAGCGTTTATCATAAATGGTTGGTTGCCGTCATACTTCTTATGAGTGCGCTGGGGTACGAACAACATACATGCGCCCAGCCTGCGGTAAAGACGACCGTGGACAAACACAAAATACTTATTGGTGAACAATTACATCTTAAGGTGTTTACCACGATGCCCGATAACACTTACCGGCTTTCCTGGTTTAGTATTCCTGATAGCTTCGGTCATTTCCAGGTGGTGCGGCAAAATAAGATCGATTCATCATTTGCCAATGGAAATATAAATTTCAGCCAGGATATTACGCTTACCAGTTTCGATTCAGGGGTACAGGTAATTCCTTCCTTTGTTTTGAATGCGGAGCTCCTGCATGGTGACACCGCTTTTAGTTTGCTTACCGACTCTATCCCCGTACAGGTCACTTTCTCACCAATGGATAGCGTCAAAACATTTCACGATATCAAATCAATAATAGAAGTAAAAAAGGAATGGGCCTGGTGGTTATGGGCTATTTTGGCGGTTGTCATCGCACTTGTTATATTCTGGATAAGATTTCTTATTAAATTTCTCAGGAAGAAACCTGCCCCGGCAGATCCATTTATCTCAAAGCTTGCACCTTATGAAGAAGCTATGCAAGCTTTGGCTGGTCTTCAACAGCAGCAGCTGCTGCAGAAAAATGTAAAAGAATATCATACAAAGCTTACCGAAATCTTTAAGCGCTACCTTTCAAGGAAGACCAAAATATACAAAATGAACCTTACTTCCGATGACATATTGATGGAGCTCGATGATTACGGGCCCGGTAAAGAACGGGTCTTTGCTTTTGCAAATTGCCTCCGCATGAGTAGCGCCGTAAAGTTTGCAAAATACCTTCCTTCCGAAATTGAAAGCGAAAGATGCCTGGAGCAGACAAAAGAAATGATTACAGAAATAAACAACAATTTAAATAAGAAAACAGAAAGTGGTATTTGATTATTTCAACAATATAACATTTGGGCAGCCGCTTTTTTTTCTTTTATTTGCTATAGTCCCCTTCCTCATTTTCTGGAAGGTGTTCAGGGGGAACAGGCAGACGGCCGCCATAGGGGTTTCTACCACAAAGGGTTTGTCTAAAGCCCGTTCCTGGAAAAATACTTTTCAAAATATTCCATTTATTTTAAGGCTGCTGGCGTTGAGTTGTATTATCGTGGCACTGGCGCGGCCGCAGGTAAGGTTTGAAGAGCAGCAGTCGGAGGGAGAAGGTGTTGATATAGTTTTGTGCATTGATGTAAGCGGAAGTATGACGGCACAGGATTTTATACCCAACAGGATGGAGGCCGCAAAGAAAGTTGCAGAAGATTTTGTCAACAGGAGACCGGATGACAGGATCGGCATTGTAATTTTTTCAGGAGAAAGTTTTACGCAGTGCCCGCTCACTACAGATCACTATGTACTGATAAGCCAGATTGAACAAATAAGAAATGGATTATTAGAAGACGGCACAGCGATCGGAAGCGGCCTGGCAACCAGTGTTGACAGGCTGAGAAATAGCAAATCAAAGAGTAAGGTGGTTATTCTTTTAACCGATGGGATCAATAACGGGGGCCTGATAGATCCTGCTACGGCGAAAGAAATAGCCAAAGCATTCAAGGTGAAAGTATATACGATTGGTGTAGGTACCGATGGGTACGCACCTACGCCTGTAAGTACGCCGATGGGTATCGTAATGCAAAATGAAAAGGTGGCGATAGACGAAAAGCTGCTGAAAAATATTGCGGATGAAACCGGGGGCAAATATTTCAGGGCCACTGATAACAAAAGCCTGAATAGCATTTATGCAGAAATCGACCACCTGGAAAAATCAAAAGTTGAGATCACTACCTTTCGCCGGTTCACAGAAAAATTTTATCCTTTTATTTTTGCTGCTATGGCATTATTATTACTGGAAAGCGTTTTGAAATTTACCGTGTTTAGAAAATTCCCATAGCGTTATTTTGTTCATGTGACAGCCGCGTAAAATTCTTGGAGAGAATGGATGTTCCAATTAATGCGCCGTAGCGCACCAACGGGTGGAATGACCATTGTGCCGAATCTTCCTAACTTGCAGCCATGTTCGCTATTGTCTATAAATCAACAGGAAGCTGGTATACCATCAAGGGCGAAAATGGAGAATTCTACAATGCCCGCATCAAAGGAAAATTTAAAATTGACGGGATCACCTCTACCAACCCTGTTGCCGTTGGAGATAAAGTAGATGTAGACAAAGAAGATATAGAGGAAGCTTCAATGGTGATCACCAATATTTACGAAAGGGAAAATTATATCACCAGGCAGTCACCGCATAACAAGCACCAGCATCATATCATTGCTTCGAATCTCGACCAGAGCCTTTTATTTGCCACACTTAAAGAGCCCAAAACGTCGCAGGGTTTTATAGACCGGTTCCTGGTCGCGTCGGAAGCTTACCATGTTCCCGCGATCATTGTCTTTAATAAAAGTGACTTATACAAAAAAAAAGAATGGGAAAAACTGGAAGAATTAACAAGTATCTATGAGGAAAATGGCTATAAGGTAGTGCCGATGAGCCTTGAGCAAAATACGAATGTGGACCAGGTCAAAGAGCTGCTAAAAAATAAGGTGACCCTCTTAAGCGGCCATTCAGGGGTAGGAAAATCGTCTTTTATCAACAACGTGTTTCCGGAGCTTACCTTGAAAACGCAGGATGTGAGCGACTGGAGCGGGAAAGGCCTTCATACAACAACGTTTGCAGAAATGTATGATTTACCGTATGGTGGAAAAATAATCGATACGCCTGGCCTTAGGGAATTTGCTTTAATGGATATCGAAAAAACTGAATTGTCACATTTCTTTCCCGAAATGAGGGCCCTGATCAATGAATGCCGTTTTAATAATTGCATGCATATTGAGGAGCCCGGCTGTGCGGTAAAAAAGGCAGTTGAGAATAAACAAATCGCTGCGGGCAGGTATGTTAGCTATCTGAATATTTTAGGCTCTATTGATACGAAAAAATGGTAAGCTGCAGCTTAGATGTGTGCCGCTTTAACCTTCAAAGCAGGCGGTAAATCGCGGGGTTTGTGGATGGCAGGTTAATTTGTAAATTCCTTTTTGATGTCGCCCTAGTAGGCATTCCTTTCTAAAAATTTAGCAACTTCACGAACTGCTTTGTTTTGTTTGGACATCACCTTGTTGTTGTGGGGTAAAATGGACACCCCATTGAATATAGTGTAGTGTAATGTAAGAAAATGGTTTTTGTATTTAAAATCCCAATCCAGTATCTCAGTATCGTCAACCTGGTTGATAAATTTAACTTTCAATCCGTCCTCTAATGTATCAGCAATTGAATAGAATTTTGAAACACCGCAATTGTCGTCTATTACTGCTTCTGTTCCACCGAAATTTGTTTTTAAATGATAACACATAAACTTTGTTTAGGATTTTTATAGGTCAGATTATATATACGTCTTATTCTACTGCTAAGATTTGAACTTCCCGGCTTTTCTTGCTGCTTTCGCCGATGCTTTGTCTCCGGATAAGATCTTTTCAGCCCCCACGTTTTTGCCGTTTGTAGGGCATCCATACGTCTCCTTCTTTTTAAAAATGAAACAGCCTGAAAGAAGCCAGGTGCAGAGCACCGCTAAAATTATTGTTTTCATTTTTTTCATAAAGATGCAAATTATTTGCCTCTAAATGCCATTACACTGTTAAGATTTGTACAGATGACCAGCGTTCATACTACCGCAATTCGCCACAAGCTTGCTTACGTTTTAAACCATTCGGCATACATCACATAATTATTAGCGATCCTGTCGATTTCACCACCAATCATTTCCACCGGAATATTCTTTACTTTTTTAGCAGGGATTCCAGCATATATACTGCCAGGCTCGACAATGGTGTTTTCAAGTACAACGGCCCCGGCAGCGATAATGCAATTACTGCCTATCCTGGCATTGTCCATAACTATGGCGCCCATACCAACCAGTACATTGTCATCTATAACGCATCCATGTACGATTGCATTGTGTCCGATGCTCACATTATTTCCGATAATTGTGGCGGCTTTTAAATAAGTGCAATGCACAACGGCCCCATCCTGCACATTTACCTTATTTCCCATTCGGATACTGTTTACATCTCCGCGGATTACTGCATTAAACCATACACTACAGTCCGCGCCCATAATGACATCGCCGGCAATGGTAGCATTTGGAGCAATATAGCAGTTTTGTCCAAATGTGGGCGTGAAGCCCCTGACTTCAATGATTAGCGACATATTTTTATTTTTGTTACATCAATAATTCAGGCAAGGCGAGCGTGTTTTTGTTAATACAGCTATAACCTTTACCGCCAATTGCATGGCGTCTAGCTTAAAAAGCGATACGCACATCAAATAGTACACTAATTTCGTGAAAATATACGAATACCAACGGGCAACCAAGTCGCCCTGTCATCATCTTAAACCTGCATTCATATTGACCAATCGCGAGGTATTTTTAAATCATATAGGGCAAACGTCAGCCGCGCCGCTTGGACTCGAAATTATCCGGGCCGAGGGATGTAAATTGTATGATATACACCACAAAGAATACCTCGATCTTATCGGTGGTATCAGTGTTTGCAATGTTGGTCACCGGCATCCGAAAGTCATTGAAGCTATTAACATGCAGGTAAATGATTACCTGCATGTAATGGTTAATGGAGAACTGGTTTTATCGCCACAAACCGCTTATGCAAAATTATTAACCGATCATCTTCCTCCTTCTCTTAATACCGTCTTTTTTACTGCATCGGGTACAGAGGCCACGGAAGGAGCCATGAAACTGTCGAAAAGATTCACGGGACGCATGCAGGTCGCTGCGTTCAATAAGAGTTATCATGGCAGTACGCAGGGCTCGCTGAGCATCATGGGAGATGAATATTGGCGCAATGCCTTCCGGCCGCTGTTGCCTGGTATATTGCGGCTCACTTTTAATGACATGGATGAGCTGCAGCTTATCACGGAACAAACCGCCTGTGTTGTAGCAGAAACCATCCAGGCGGAAGCCGGGGTCCTAGTTCCTGCAAAGCAATGGATACAGGCGCTCAGGAAACGCTGTGATGAAACAGGCGCTTTGCTGGTCTTAGATGAAATACAATGTGGATTTGGAAGAAATGGCACCTTATGGGCTTTTCAGCAGTTTGATATCGTTCCCGACATATTGCTTCTTGGCAAAGCGCTTGGAGGCGGCATGCCCCTTGGGGCCTTCATCGCTGATAAGAAGATGATGGACGCACTTACCAATAACCCGGTGCTTGGTCATATCAATACATTTGGAGGCCACCCCGTTTGTTGTGCGGCCGGCTATGCTGCTATGAAGGTCCTTCTCGATGAGCAATTGATCGCTGAAGTAGGGCTTAAAGAAAAATTGTTTCTGCAACACCTCAATAATCCGGCAATAAAAGCGATCCGCAGCTGCGGTTTGATGATGGCGATTGAATTTGAGAATCCCCTGGAGAATAAGAAGGCCATAGACGCTCTTATTGATGCCGGTGTTTTTACTGACTGGTTTTTATTTGCCCCTGAGTGTTTACGGATTGTTCCGCCGCTTACGATTTCGGCAGCAGAAATCCTGGAGGCATGCAGGCTTATTAACCTTATAAAGTTGCCCGGATAATTTGCTGGACAATTTGCAGGTATTCTTTCAAGTGGCCATATGGTATTGCGGGACAGAAGAAGGCCAACCAAAATTGTTAGCGGGGTTTTACTGGGCTTAGTCCGTGCAGTGCTTACAGGCTTTATAAATGTAAATTTTGCTGCGACATCAACAGGCAAGTAAGGTGTAATTTTTTTGCTACTGCCCATACGCAACGCTTTTATCTTCCGAGACGGCCGCCGTAATCTTACCAGTTAGCAGCGGCAGCGTCATGCCATTTCTCGATCATTAATAAATTGTATAAATTTTTTGCTAATGTCAGCATGATTGATTTACTTTGTGTTTCAAAGTACTTTTATGAATGCCCAAAATGAATCTTTGCAGGAGTTGCAGCACATCAAAAAGATGATGGAGCGAAGCAGCCGTTTTATCAGCCTCAGTGGTTTAAGTGGGATTTCTGCGGGTATTTGTGCTTTGGCAGGGGCTTGGTTTGCAAATGATGTAATTATTCATAGCAGCGACGCGCCCGGCAACGGGCTCACCAGGTCAAACTATGGCGAAACGACGATCAAAGAACTGATGGGCAGTAGACTTTTTGAAATTGCGCTGGTTACTTTCATCGGCGCCCTGGTACTTTCTTTTATATTTACCTGGCTGCGAAGCAGAAAAACCAATACGCCTGTTTGGGGCATTACTGCACGCAGGCTCATGATCAATGTAGCCATTCCTATGATTGCGGGAGGATGTTTCCTTTTGAGAGAAGCCCAGTTGGGGAATTACGGATTAATTGCTCCCGGCTGCCTCATATTTTATGGACTCGCCCTGGTAAATGCAAGCAAGTATACCCTGATCGAGGTGCGCTACCTTGGCTATTTTGAAATCATTCTCGGTATCATTAATTGCTGGCTGATCGGCTATGGATTGTATTTTTGGGCTGCCGGGTTTGGTGTTTTACATATAGTATATGGTTTCCTGATGTGGTTTAAATACGAACGAGCAACGATGAACGCATGAACAACCCTATTGAAAATCTTAATAAAACATTTGACAGCCGGGTGCGCCTGGGTATTATGAGCACCCTTATGGTAAACGAGGAAATAAATTTCAATGACCTAAAGCAACTTATGGATGTAACAGATGGTAACCTTGCTTCCCATATTAAGTCCCTGGAGGAAAGCGGTTATATTAAAGTTAACAAGGGATTTATTGGCCGGAAAACAAACACGACTTATACCATCACTAAAATTGGTGAAAAGGCATTTCAGCAACATCTATCGGCATTGGAGAAAATGATCAAAACAATAAAATAATTTTTTTTGTTTATATACTTTGAAGTACAAAGTACTTTTAAAAATAAAAATATGGTAAAGACCAGCAAGCAAATGATCGAATGTTTTGTGCCAACTTATTTCCTGCGGGTCTTATTTAGATTCCACTCCAGCTGTATCAAACCTCCGGGGAATAACCAATTTTAAAAACTTCATTGAAACCGAAAAATGATGCACATGAAAAAGATAACTATTTTACAGTATTTGATCGCAGGCGCCATCATCACAGTCATCTTCGCCGTTACCTATGCTGCAGTTCAACAGGGCTATCGCACTGCTGCCAATGATCCCCAAATACAAATTGCGCGTGATATCAATACCAGGTTGCGGCAAGGTAAGCCCGTTGATGCTTTCTTTGCCGATAGTGTCGATATCACCAACAGCCTTTCGGCCTTTGCTATTCTCTATGATGTTGCCGGCAGGCCCATCCGTTCTTCCGGTTACCTTGATGGGAAAATGTTGCAATTGCCTGCCGGCGTTTTTGATTATGCAAGAATACATGGGGCACACGAAGTAACCTGGCAACCAAGAGATGGGGTAAGGATGGCGATGGCCATTGTTAAAACCGCAGCTGCCTCCATCGGTTTTGCCGCCTCGGGGAGATCATTACAGGAAGTTGAATTAAGAGAACACAATCTTGTGACCATGATGTTCATCGGCTGGCTGGTATGTATCGCCCTGTTGTTAATGCATGCGCTTGCCTATTCGTATACGGGTGGTCAGAAACCACCTGTTCACTAATCTAATGAATTACACTCGCAACATTGCTGTAAAAAAGCTGGCTATGAAGTTCCTGAAATCGTTTATGTATGCGCTGCAAGGGATAAGATACTGTTGTGTCTTTGAAAGGAATTTCAAGGTGCAGCTCGCCATGACGGCAGTAACTATTTTTTCGGGACTGCGTTTCCAAATATCAGCAATCGACTGGATGGCCATACTTATTTGTTTGGCATTGGTACTGGGCTTTGAGATGGTGAATACGTCTATTGAAAAGCTTGCTGACACCATAACGACGTCATTGCACCCCTCTATAAAACAGGTAAAGGACATTGCTGCAGGAGCAGTATGCCTTGCCGCGATCTTCAGTTCAGTTATCGGCTGCATTATTTTTATTCCCAAACTTCTGCCGTTAATCAAACACCTTACTAAATGAAAGCTATTTCCATCGTTCCGCTCGTTATATCCGTTGTTGGCTTTACCGTTTGCCTGTTGGTATTCAGAATTTGTTATTCCGGGGGGCTGATGTATGCTTTCATCGCGTGGAATCTTTTCCTGGCCGCAATACCACTTTGCATCAGCGCTGTTTTATCCAAGACGAAAAGAAGGAATATTCAATGGCTCTTATTTGCCGCCTGGTTATTGTTTTTTCCGAATGCGCTGTATATAATTACAGACCTTGTACACTTAAAAGACAGGCAGCCTGTACCCTATTGGTTTGATATGATCTTAGTTTTTTCGGCAGCAATGAACGGGCTTATCATGGCATATGTATCCCTGCGACAGGTCGAATGGTTTTTGGGAGCAAAATTCAGTAAACAAATAGCCTCGTTCATTTTATTAGGCTGTATATTCCTGGGCGCGTTTGGAGTGTACATTGGTAGATTTTTGAGATGGAACAGCTGGGATATCTTAATAAATCCGTTTGACCTCGCATTTGAAGTAGCACAGCATATCATTAATCCCTTTCAGCACCCTTCCACCTGGGAAGTGACGACGGTACTGACTTTTTTCTTCTCAACATTTTATTTCGCGGTGAAAAAGTTGCCGCTTCCTGACGGCTAAAGCAAATTAAAGATCCCGGCAAATTTCCTCGCTGCCATATATTCATATAGCAAGGCATTGATATGCCCCTCCATATCTTTTTGTTATCAAAAACAAACATCAAAAAACTTTAATAGCAATATAACGTAAACATTATGCAAACATCCCAGGCCTGGTTAGCGCATTTCGCCAGCAATATAAAAATAGAAAGAATAGATTGGCAATTGAAGCCTTCATTAAGCAGTACTGAAAGAAATAACATCCTGTCGGCCTTACAGGCATGGCAACTGGGAGAGACATCCGACGGATCGCATTTACTAAAAGCCTCCCGGAGATATGCAAATAAGATCGGCGATGGTTATTATCTGCGGGCAGTAGAATTGTTTATCAGGGAAGAACAAAAACATGGTAATAACCTTGGCAGGTACCTGGATGTCATCGGGGAAAGAAGAATAGTAAAGAACTGGGCCGACACCTTATTCAGGAGGATACGCTATTTCAATTCGAGTATGGAATTATGGACATTGGCTGTTATAACTGTTGAGAGCACCGCCCAGGTCTTTTACCAGGCGCTTAAGGAGGCCACCGGGTGCAGGCTGTTACGGCAGATATGTACAGACATATTAATTGATGAAGCTTACCACATCGATTTTCAAATTGAAAGACTTTCCCTCATTTACAACCGGAAAAGCTACCCGGCAAAACTTTTCTCTTATTACCTGTTTAAAGTATTTTTCTTTTCAACGGTGACCGTCGTATGGCTTGCCTACAGGCGATGTTTCAGAGCCGGCAGGAATGATTTCAAAACCTATTGGAAAAAAATGAATCTGAAATTTTCGAAAACTATCGGCAGGTTAAAAGCGGGCAATACACAGGCAAGACTGGTGAATAGTGCGGCTTGATCAACAACAGGGTCATGGCGACGAACAATAGGCATAAACGCCCAATCGTCTTGATGGCCTATACACAATACCGCCTGTCGTTTTTAACCGGCCTGATCAGCCGGTTCTTATTGCTAAAAATCAAGGCCCATGCTAAAATAATAAATTGGCTTACCCCTGAAGAACCCGTTCATCTGCCAGGCAGCATCAAACTTTAAGAAATAGCCCAGTAACGTGCTTCTTGCGCCAAAGCCATAGCCACCAAGGAACGGTCCAACGCCAGGCGCCTTGATGTTCACACGCACCGTGTTAGGGTCATTCGGATCGGTATAGGTTATGTCGGGGCGTTTAAGTTTAGTATATCCTCCATTCCACGCTGAGCCAAGATCAATAAACTGGATAAGCTGGAAATTTCTTACGAAAGCATTGTTTATAGGTTTACTAAAGAGTGTTGTAAACACGGGTAACCGGAATTCACTGTTGATCACAGCTGCATTATTCCCATTCGCCGCATTTTGAATAAAGCCCCTTAGGTTAACCGCCAGCGATTGAAATGCATAGTCTGCATCAGGGGCGGGAATATTGGAGGGATTGAAATAACGATAAGTTTGATTGCCGTTCTTATCTTTTTTTACATTGTCACCCAGCATCACCCAATTGTCTATACCGCCGAGGTAATAGATCAGCTTTTGATTGCCCCAGCTGAAATCTGCGGCAATTCTGCCTGCCCAAATGAAATTGCGGTAAATAGGGTAATAAGCCCTCGCATCGAATCCCAAATTATACGTATAACGCCCTTCGGTATTAGAGAGTTTGCTTAACTGGCCGTTTAGATCGATGTAGGCCTTATAGCGTATGCCGTTCCAGATATTTTGTGCAGGATTTATGGTATTATCATAGACATATTCAACATGCAGCAATCCATATGTTTTAGTAATATCAGGCGTCTGCAGGGTGACGGTATCCGGAACAAAAGTATTAACCACTACGCGGTCTTTCCTCAGTCCAAAATTTACCCGCACGCTTTTGGTAACACTGAAAGGATAAGTGATCCCTGCCTGGTAAAGGTTGGAAAAAACCCTTCCCGGGTAGTTTGTATTTGATGAATCAAAGAAGGAGAAGTTGACCTCTTGAACATTCCGGTAATACGTAAGGCTCCAGTCAATCCTTTTACGAAGATTATTAAACTGGAGCAGCCAGTCATTATCCTTCAAATTGCTGGAGAGCCGGTACCCGCCGGTGATTTTAATGTCCTCCATTATGTCCGCAGTACCTAGCCGTACTGTACCATCTAACCCCGTACTCGAGGACAACGTTATTGGGCCCGCCCCGCCCTGGTACAATTGAAACCTTGAACCAAGAACATTGTTATTAAAGCCCGCTACAATATAATCGGTGGCAAACTTTAAGGGCTTGTATGGAAATATCTTTGCAGTTGATAATACGGTAGGTTCGGAGGCGAGTTCCTCCGCCGCCCTTGCTGCCCTGCTGCTGTCTCTTTTTTCATCCTTGAATTCATTCTGAAAAATGTCCTGCTTTTTTGCTGTATCAGCAGGTTGGGAAATTACTTCCTGCCCTTTCGAAATTTTATCAAGTTCCATCAGCCGTTTCATATATGCAGTAGGTGTTGCCGAAACGTTGCGTCTTCGTAGCGTGTTCTCATCTATTTTAAGCTTATACAAAATCTTCTCATCGCCCTGGCGGGTTACTTCGCTTACCTGGCTATTATCTCCGGCAACCCTGGTTTCCCTGAGGCTGCTTTCATAATTGGTTAGTGGGAATACATAGGCCGAATCGCTGGAAACAGCAATAACCGCTACGGAATCAACATCCTGCTTTTTATACACTTTTAGTAAAGAATCTACATAGTCGGCCGTTGGATTGCGCAGGATATCATCACCGATAAGCACCATGGTATCAAGCCCTTCTTTTTCGGTAGTAAAAAAACCTGCATACCGGTTGCCTACTCCATTCTCGTCATTGACAAATGTAAAATGGTTGTTGTTGTATTGCGTCGGAAACCGCGCATTGCCAAATTTCAGGTTGCTTAGTTGAGATATTTGATTGAGCTCTGCCCTGTTGGTAGCGAAGTCGGTGATCAAAAAAATGTTATAGCGGTTGTTGAGCAGTGCAGTGTCTGAATTTTTTGCGCCCGAAGACGGCCGGTTGCTCGAAAAAATAATGCCTGTCTTGTTTGGAAAAGAAACAAAAGAGGGGTCCAGGTCATCATACACATCATTCGTAACCTGCTTGGCTTTATCATTTTCAATATCATACGTATAAATGTCTGAATGCCCATTTTTTACCGCGCTGAAAAGTAGCGTCCTGCTGTCAAGCATATATTTCATATCCTGCACCTGGTCAAAAGTGCTCGTCAGGTCCCTCACGTATGGTTTTACCCGGGTAACCGCATCGTAAACAAACAGTTTGATGTGCCCTTCCTCTTCATATAAGACCGAAAGCCTTGTCCCTTTAGGATCCCAGGCCATCATAGGATAGTTGGGATTAATCTCATCGATTTTACTTTTTGCACCAAATTTCAAAAGCGTCTTATCCACATCCCCGTCATTCAGCAACAACCTGTACTGGCCTTTTTTATATTGGACAACGGCAAAAGAGCCGTTCCGTTTATTGGGGTTCACATTAAAATGAAAATAATCTACTCTTTTTCCGATAGTAACATTGGTAATCTCGCTTCCTTTTGGATAATTTCTCCGGCGCGAAATGTCTTTATCATATTTGACCGTCTCATATTCCATAAAATCTGCCAGCACTTCCTTAAACTTTCTCTTCTTCGTAACCTGCTGCGAGGCCCTGTTCAAATTCTTATACACCCTTGCCAGGTACAACAAATAGGTCGTATTCTCCCTCTTGTACCGTTCTTCAATAAAATACCAAAATGCATGGCCGGCAAGCAAGGGTTTATCAAAGGCAAACTGGTAGAAATTTTTATATTTGCCGCTTAGGATCTCACTTTTCAGGTTGTCATCAAGTTCCGTACTCCAGTTTTGTCCTGCATAAGCAACATAGCCGTCAATGAGCCATTGCGGCAAATCCAGTAATGCCTGGTTACCCGCCACTTCGCCAAGATCGTCGCCGAATAAAAGATTTTGGGTGAGTACTTTGGCAATCCCTTCCCTAATCTGCCTGCGCAGATCTGCATGATTGCTGTTATAATACACAATCATCTTATTGTTAACCAGTTTTGTAAGCCCTCCCGGGCTCTGCCAGTCAATTCCAATACCAATGTTGCTTTGCTGCAGGTCGTTGAAAGTGTTGTAAATAATAATGTTTGCCCTGCGTTGTAAGCTATATTCAACAAACTTCTCGATACCCGGTAATTCCTGTTCTGCAACCTGGGCAACATACTTTGCGATTTCCTGTCCATTTTGGTTGTAATAGGAATTAAAATTGAGCGTTTGGTAATATTGCCATGTAAATTTTTTATACTGAACGCGGTTTTTTCCAAATTCCACACTGCTTACCTGTGCATTTGCCACCAGCCCAAGCATGAAAAAAAATATCGCATATAGAAATATTTTTTTGTCAATATGTTTCTTATGATCTTGCATGTACGGTACGTTATAATTGCCCTAAAATTAAAGGTTTCGGCTTAATCGGGGAAATGAAATTAACTGATTTTTACAAACGCTATGTTCCAAATCAAAGTTTTAACTTTTAATCCTGTTCAGGAAAATACTTACGTGCTTTATAACGAAGATAATGGGTGTATCATAGTCGATCCGGGCTGTTATTTTGATGCCGAAAAAGAAGAATTGAAGTCCTTTATTGTAACCAATCGGTTGCGTCCACAAATGCTGATCAATACTCATTGCCACCTGGACCATGTATTTGGCAATAAATTTATTGCAGAAGAATACCAGCTGACCCTTCACCTCCATAAAAATGAAGAAAAGATCTTAGAAATGGCACCGGCGTCAGGCTTGTTATTCAATCTGCCTTTTGATAATTATAACGGGCAATTCATTTTTCTTAAAGAAGGCGATGTTATTTCATTGTTTAACGATACGTTAAAAGTGATCGAAGCTCCCGGACATTCGCCGGGCAGTATTTGCTTTTATTGTGAAAAGCAGCATTTCATTATTGGCGGAGATGTTTTGTTTCAAAGAAGTATCGGTCGAACAGACCTGCCCGGAGGTAACCACGGACAACTGGTCAGGAATATACAGGAAAAATTATTTAAGCTACCGGAAGATGTAACCGTCTATCCGGGCCACGGCCCAGAAACGACCATAGGAGAAGAAATGAGGCTTAATCCATTTTTGGCAGGAGTATAGAGCAAGCGAAGTAGCGAGACCTAAAGTATTTACAAATGATCGCCTGCGAGACAGTTTGCCGGAATTGCCACCTTATTGGACAAGCCAAGACTAGTTACCAGGTTTATGGTGATTAGTTTTTAATCTCCATCACCAGTTCTACCAGGACGCCATTCGTATCTTTTGGATGAAGGAAACAAACGAGTTTATTGTCTGCTCCCTTTTTTGGGACTTCATTTATTAAAGTAAATCCATTGTTGAGCAGCCTGATTACTTCTCCCTCTAAGTCATCTGTTTCAAAAGCGATGTGATGCAACCCTTCCCCTTTTTTTTCAATGAATTTATTGATAACACTTCCGGGCGCATACGCTTCTATGAGCTCAATCTTGCTATCGCCTGTTTTAAAAAATGCAGTATTCACCTGCTCCATTTCAACCACCTCCGTTTTATAGCATGGTGCATTTAACAACTTTTCAAAAAGGGGGATGGAAACCGACAACTTTTTTACCGCGATGCCAATGTGATCGATCTTGTTCATGAGTTCACTTTGCTTCAAATTTACTATTCCATTTATTAATATCGATCGAATGTGCAGGGTATTGTCGCAACAAGGCACTTAGATCCTTTTAATGCTTTTGGCTTAAATTTGACAGCCCAACAGTTTGATCACCTGGCAGGCCTATTACAGCTATGTTGACATTACCCATTTATCTGGATAATAATGCCACGACCCAAATGGACCGGCGTGTGCTGGAAGCAATGCATCCTTATTTCCTTACTCACTATGGAAATGCAGCCAGCAGGAGTCATTCCTTTGGCTGGGAAGCGGAAGAGGCAGTGGATTATGCCCGGGAACAGGTGGCCCAATTAATAGGCGCTTCATCGAAGGAGATCATCTTTACTTCAGGTGCCACGGAAGCCGACAACCTTGCGCTCAAAGGTATTTTTGAAATGTATGCAGCAAAGGGCAACCACATCATAACGGCAGTTACAGAACATAAAGCCGTGTTAGACACCTGCGCACACCTGGAAAAGCTGGGCGCCGATGTCACTTACCTGCACGTGAAAAGTGACGGGTTAATTGACCTGGAAGAATTGAACAAATCGATACGGCCCGGTACGATATTGATTTGTATTATGTATGCCAATAATGAAATAGGGGTAATACAACCCATTAAAGAAATAGGCGCCTTGGCTAAAAAACATGGAATATTATTCTTTACCGATGCGACCCAGGCGGTAGGAAAAATTCCGGTGGACGTTGTTAGAGACGGCATAGACCTCATGGCTTTTTCGGCGCATAAAATGTACGGCCCAAAAGGGGTGGGTGCCTTATATATGCGTCGCAAGAACCCAAGAGTAAGGATTACCGCCCAAATGGACGGCGGCGGGCATGAAAGAGGAGCAAGAAGCGGGACGCTAAACGTTCCCGGGATTGTTGGCTTTGGAAAAGCCTGCGAACTGTGCAGAATCGAAATGGAGAAAGACAGCAACCAGGTCAAAACACTGCGCGACAAGCTTGAATCTGAACTGTTGAAAATTGACGGAGTTTATGTAAACGGGAGCAGGGAACGCAGGTTGCCTAATGTATCTAACCTCAGTTTTCAAGATACCGACAGCGAAGGGCTAATGCTGGGGTTTAATAAAAATATCGCCGTGAGCTCCGGTTCGGCGTGTACTTCCGCAACACTTGAGCCATCTTATGTGCTGAAGGCCCTGGGCGTGGAGGATAATTTGGCAAAGTCTGCGATCCGCTTTGGCCTGGGCCGTTTCACCACCGAAGAAGAAATCGACTATACGATTGGCCAGGTCAGTGACACGGTAGCCAGGCTAAGAAGTATTTTATCTGAATAACGGGCTTTTTTCAAGCTAATAAGCCTGTCAAGTTTAACAAGTTGAACTTGGTAGCCTTTCACCCACTATTTCGCCTTTTTCTTGACGGGCGGCACGGGCGGTGGCGGCGGCAATTGTGCCGGCTTGACCGGTGGTGGCGGTGGCGGTACCGCCTCCGAAAACGCTATAACCGGGACGGGTGGAACCGGCGGAACTGGCGGTGTGGGCACTTTTTGTATTGCGGCGGGCACGGGCGGTGGTGGTGGCGGTGGAACACGTTTTTTCGTTTGGGCAAAGGATGCGGCTGATAAAAAGAGGCAGGCGGCAAAGAGATTTACGCGGAAAAGTTTCATAATATTTTTTTACTATGATTCCGTAATCCTGACATTCCATAATTAAAATAAAAAAACCCTGTAAACACAGGGTCTTTCAGTTGGTTTAGGTAAACTTTTAGAAAAAGAATCTCTGAAAATTGCTTTTCAAGTCTTCAGGCGTGTTTTGGTTTAATCCTTTTTTCGGAGATTCTCAGGGAATAGAAAAGTTCTATGTAATTGTCAGGTAGATAAGCTTAGTAACTAATAACATAACTATGACAAGTGTTTATTTTAAAACGCTGCTTGAAATAAAATCAAAAACCGAGAATTATTTTTCAACACCTAAATTGCACTTTTTCCCACAGTATGATTTCAATCGTTAAGAAGGAATTGCACCAGTTCTTTAACAGCCTTACAGGATATATTACCATAATTTTATTCCTGTTAGTGAATGGGTTGTATCTTTTTGTTTTGAAGGACAGCAATATTTTTGATTTTGGCTATGCGGTGCTGGATAAATTCTTCGAACTTTCCCCCTGGATATTTATTTTTCTAATACCTGCCTTATCCATGCGCAGCTTTTCTGATGAATACAAAACAGGCACGTTCGAAATCCTGCAAACACGGCCCCTTACCAGGTGGCAAATCGTAGGGGGCAAGTATTTTGCTGTATTTGCTGTTATCCTTATCGCCTTGCTGCCAACGCTGCTGTATGTGTATACTATTCATTCCCTGTCTTCCGGGGCTGGCATAGACAGTGGAGGTATTACCGGCAGCTACATAGGTTTATTTTTACTCGCCTCTGTATTTGCTGCTATTGGGGTATGTTGCAGCAGTTTCAGCAACAATGCCATCGTGGCTTTTTTGCTAAGCGCTTTTTCCTGCCTTATTTTATATTTCGGCTTTAATGCCATAAGCAAGCTTCCGTTTTTTACCGCCAATGGCGACTACTATATCGAGATGTTGGGAATTGATTTCCATTACCGAAGTTTGAGCCGCGGCTTATTGGATACGCGCGACCTTATTTATTTTCTAAGCCTCGTGTTCTTATTTCTCCTGATCACTGTAAAAAATCTGCGCAAGCGGTAATATTACCTCATGGAACCCTTTTTTAGAAAGATATTCAACGGCAAGTTCTGGCTCCCGTTTACCCTATTGCTTTTGGCTTGTGTCAATTGGGTGGGCTGGATGTTTCACGGTCGCGTAGATTTTACCAATGAAAAAAGGTTTACGCTTTCGTCCTCCACGGTGCATGTCTTGCAAAGCCTGGACAGCACCGTTAATATCAAGGTACTACTGGCAGGCGACATAAAATCTGAATTCAAAAAACTTTCCAACAGCACAAAAGAATTGCTTGACAATTTTAAAAATTATGCCGGTAAAAACATTGAATATACATTCGAGATACCCGGAGAAGGCCTGAACGATTCTCTAAAAGCCAATTTATACGATTCTCTTGTAGCTATGGGCCTGCGGCCAACCAATCAGCAGGTACAAGTAAAAGAGGGTGAAGGAAAAAATCAACGGCAGGTGTTCCCCGGAGCCATTATTAAATATGGCAGCAGAACTATGGCTGTAGATCTGTTGCAGGGACAGCTACAAAAAAATGTGTTTAATTCAGATGATATCTTAGACAAACAATCGCTTAACAGCGCTGAAGCGCTGTTGGAATATAAATTTGCCAATGCCATTCAAAAAATAACACAGAAAGACATCCCCGTAGTGGCATATGCGTATGGAAATGGCGAGCCCCAGTTTGGATTTCCGCCGGTGAATGATGTATTTGAAACGCTCGGGAAAAACTTTATTGTAGATACGGTGAATGTAAGGACCCAGCCGATCATTTCACCGGAATACGCTGCCGTAGTCATTGTAAAACCTGCAACGGCATTTACCGATGAAGACAAGTTCAAGCTGGACCAGTATGTAATGAATGGAGGCAAGCTCCTTTTTTTTATTGACGTTTTATACGCAGAGAGAGACAGCCTGCAAAACGGCGATCTAACGGCGTATGCAAGAGAACTCAATTTAAGTGACCTGCTATTTCGTTATGGTGTGAGGATCAATACCGATATCCTCGCAGATCAGCACTGCGACCGTATACCGGTTGAAGTGGGTACTGTTGGAGGGCAAAGTCAGAAAGCACTGTTGCCCTGGCCTTATGCGCCGTTGTTGCAACCCGGATCTGATCACGTTATCGTAAAAAACCAGGCAGATGTGCTTGCCCAGTTTGCAAATTCTATTGATACCTTGCCAGCAGCAGGCATCAGCAAAACAATACTATTATCGTCCTCCGGCAATGCCTATACCTTACCAACACCCGCTATAATAGAGTTGAGCAGCCTGCAAACTGAGGTGGATGTAAGAAAATATGACCGGAAAGACATTCCTGTGGCTGTTTTACTGGAGGGTAAGTTTTCATCGCTCTTCGCGAACAGGGTAAGCCAGGCCCAGCTCGACACATTAAAACATTACGACATTCCTTTTCTCAGGGAAAGCGCTACGCCGGGAAAAATAATCATCGTAAGCGATGCGGACGTTGTAATCAACCAGGTTTCTGAATCGATAGGTCCTCTACCGATGGGAGCGAATAAGTATACTAAGATCCAATACGCGAATAAAGACTTTTTTTTGAATTGTGTTGAATACCTTGCTAATAAGAAGAATATCCTGGAGGCACGGGCAAAAGACTATACGCTTCGCCTCATTGATCCCAAAAAGGCTGCTGCTCAAAGGCTCACCTGGCAAATAACGAACCTGGCATTGCCGGTGTTGCTAATCATCCTCGGTGGTGTAATTTATCAGTGGTGGAGAAGAAAAAGATACCTGATCTAATTGCCAACTTAAGCCAACACATATCTTTGCCGCAATATTGTATACATGAATTCAACCGAGTGGACGTATGTTGTGTTTGGGATCGTGATTGTGATGGCATTGATTTTTGACCTGGGCTTATTGAGCAAGAAATCAAAAACGGTGTCCATCAGGCAGGCATTCTTTCAAACTGTTTTTTGGGTAACGCTGGGACTGGGATTTTTTGTATTTGTGTGGTTCGAGGATGGCGAGACAAAAGGGCTGGAATACATAAGTGCTTATCTTATGGAGTGGGCGCTGAGTGTGGACAATATTTTTGTTTTCATCCTTATATTCTCCTATTTCGGTATTGATGACAAACATTCCAACCGTGTATTGCTGCTCGGGATATTGATCGCAATAATTTTGAGGGTGATTTTTATCACTGTTGGGATAGCCATGGTGCAAAGATTTTCCTGGCTCCTGTATATATTTGGTGCCTTCCTGGTTTATACGGGTATCAGGATGTTTGTGATCGACAGCGAGAAAGAATTTGATCCTGAAAAAAACCTGGCCTACCGGCTCATTAAAAAGATTGTTCCGCTGACGCAGGAGAACAGCCGGGGAAAATTTACCAAAATAATAGACGGGAAAAAGCATTTCACCATGCTCTTCGTGGTGATGATATTGCTGGCTTCAACAGATATCGTCTTCGCCCTTGATTCCATACCCGCAGTGTTTGCCATTACCCAGACAAAACTGGTGATCTATACGTCAAATATATTTGCTGTGCTCGGGTTGCGCTCCTTATTCTTTTTACTGAAAGGTGCGGTTGACCGCTTCAGGTATCTTAAGGAAGGCATAGCTGTTGTGCTGGTATTTATCGGGCTAAAAATGCTGGTTGAATACTTCGGCATACATCTGCCTGTATGGGTTTCTCTACTGGCAATCGTGACCTGTATATCCAGTTCTATATTATTTTCCATGTATAAAACGCGGAAAATAAGAAATAGCCGGTGACATGAGCCATGCATGTATGTAGCTTCACTGATTTTGGAATGCAAATGTTGATTTGTCTAAGATCCAGGATTCCATTACATGTCAGAAATAAATTAGATTCATGGAGCCGGAAGCCCTAAAAACATTTGCCCCCTGTTATTGGATTCAGCGATGCAGTAAGCCTTTCATTTAAATTTATTATTCACTTGACCGTAAACATCCACTTTACCATTGATCAAATTGCCAGGCTCACGGGGGGCAGCGTTCTGAATAGCAATGCACATGTGCCCGTTCCTGAATACCTTTCGCTTGACAGCAGGAAAATTATTTTTCCTGCAATCACCGTCTTTTTTGCCATAAAAACCCCGCACCATGACGGGAATAGTTTTATTGAAGGACTATATGAAAAAGGTGTAAGGAATTTTGTCACCGGCAACGATAGTATCGATATCAACACCATTCCCCTGGCCAATATAATTTTAGTAAATGATCCCGTACGTGCTTTACAAAAGCTGGCTTCGCACCATCGAAGCCTTTTCCAAAAACTGCCGGATGGCCGTGAACTGCCGGTCATTGGAATAACAGGCAGTAATGGTAAAACGATCGTCAAAGAATGGCTGCACCAATTACTGGCCCCGGATTACCAGGTGATAAGAAGCCCGAAAAGCTACAACTCCCAGATTGGCGTTCCATTAAGTGTGTTAAACCTGAGCTCCTCGCACACACTTGCCATTTTTGAAGCAGGAATATCCCGTACCGGGGAAATGAAACAACTGGAAAAAATTATTCAGCCAACCATCGGCATATTTACCAATATCGGGCAGGCGCATGATGAAGGCTTCAGTGACCAGGCACAGAAAATTAATGAAAAGCTGCGTTTATTTATTCATGCGAATCACCTTATTTTTTGTGCCGACAATAGTGCCATTAAAAAAGAGGTCGCTACTTTTCGGAAGGAATTAAACAATAAAAACAACATGCTGCAATTGTTTTCCTGGGGCAAAAGCAGCCGGGCCAAATTGCAGATCACCTCAACGAAAAAAAGAAGCACGCGTACAAAAATCAATGCCGTTTTTGAAGGCAAAAAATTGTCCATAACAATCCCTTTTACCGATGATGCTTCTGTTGAAAACGCTATTCACTGCTGGTGCATTGTTTTGCTACTGCGGGTGAAGGAGAAAGAAGTCCGCAGGCGGTTTTTATCCCTTTATCCTATTGCCATGCGGCTCGAGCTGAAACAGGGCGTGAATCAGTGTACCCTTATAAACGACAGTTATAGCAACGATGTACACTCCCTGTCAATAGCACTTGATTTTTTGGCGCAGCAAAGGCAACATAAAAAGCATACGGTTATTTTATCAGACATTTTGCAATCCGGGCGGCAACCTAATGAGTTATACAGGGATGTGGCCCAGCTTCTTCTACACAAAAAAATAGATACGCTTGTGGGCATCGGCCCCGATATGTACTTACAACAACAGGCGTTTCAATCCCTGCCGGAAAGACATTTCTTTTTAACTGTCGAAGAATTTTTGAAAAGCCTGCCGGCTTTCCATTTTCATGACCAAACTATATTGTTAAAAGGTGCGCGGAGCTTCGGTTTTGAACAAGTAAGCCAGGAGCTGGAACAGAAAATACATCAAACGATACTTTCCATAGACCTGAAGGCCATTGCCCATAACCTAAAGCAATATAAGGAGTTGCTTCAACCGCAAACAAAAATCATGGCCATGGTAAAAGCATTCAGCTATGGAAGCGGCAGTTATCAAATTGCTTCGGTTTTGGAGTTCCATAAGGTGGATTACCTGGCTGTTGCTTATGCAGATGAAGGTGTTGAGTTGCGCAAGGCTGGCATTACCTTGCCTATCATGGTTATGAATGCCGAAACCGTCGCTTTTGAATCGCTTGTTAATAATAACCTCGAACCGGAGATATTTTCGTTCAGTATTTTACATGAATTTGAAAATTTCCTGAGATCATCCGGGATCAACGATTATCCTGTTCACATAAAGGTCGATACCGGTATGCACAGGCTTGGATTCACTAGCGACGATATGAAAGAATTGCAGCGCGTTCTTAAGGGCGATTCAGCTATCAAAGTTCTATCTGTGTTTACCCACCTGGTTGCGGCTGAAAATGAAATGGAAAATAATTTTACGCTTTTACAGGCAGCAATTTTTAAAGATTGTTGTAGTATAATTGAAGACGCCCTGGGATATAAGTTTGCCAGGCATGTGGCCAACACCGCAGGGATAAGCCGGCAGCCCGGCCTACAAATGGATATGGTACGCCTGGGCATCGGTCTTTACGGGATTGACAGCAATACCGTCATGCAATCCAGGTTAAAAAATGTAACCACGCTTACCACTACGGTCTCTCAAATTAAAAAGGTGAAAGCAGGTGAAACGGTTGGCTATGGTCGACATGCACGGCTGGAAAAGGACAGCATGATAGCAACCGTACGCATCGGATATGCAGATGGGTACCCCAGGAGCCTTGGGAATGGCCGCGGCAGGATGTTGGTACGCAATAAGCCCGTGCCCGTGGTTGGCAACGTGTGTATGGATATGACCATGCTTGACGTTACAGGACTTGATCTTACACGAGAGGGAGACGAAGTGATTGTATTCGGCGAGGCACTCCCGCTGCCCACCCTGGCCGCATGGGCACACACGATCCCCTACGAGATCATGACCGGAATTTCACAACGCGTGAAAAGAGTTTATTTCGAGGAATAAACCGTCGCCGGAAGTAAAAGTCCAACCCCGGTCTTTCATATTTTAACGGCTATGTCTTTACTAATAATTAACGTATTTGATTAGAACCCTTCCTCAATTTTGTTATCTTTACGCATCAAATTTATTACGTGAAAGGAAGAAATGTTTTTTTGATCATATGTCTTGTTGTTTTAGCTGACCAGGCATTGAAAATTTATGTCAAAACCCATTACCATGCCGCCGAATCACATCCTATTATTGGCGACTGGTTCAGGTTGTATTTTATTGAAAATGAGGGGATGGCTTATGGTTGGAAGTTTGGAGGCGACTGGGGAAAAATGATCCTCACTTTATTCAGGCTTGCGGCCGTAATTTTCGGTGTTTTTTACTTAAGGAAGATCATTCAAAAAAAATACCATCCCGGGTTTATAGTTTGCGCCGCCCTTATATTTTCAGGTGCTCTTGGAAATCTAATTGACAGTATGTTCTATGGACTTATTTTTGAAGACAGCAACGGGTTGTCATATAATGTGGCAAAAATCTTCCCGGAACACGGCTATGCAGGTTTCTTGCACGGAAAGGTTGTGGACATGTTGTACTTTCCTATCATCAGGAATGCGCATTTTCCTTTATGGATACCTGTTTGGGGCGGGGAAGATTTTGAATTTTTCAGGCCAATATTTAATTTGGCGGACGCTTCAATTTCCACTGGCATTATTATCATACTTGTATTTCAAAAGCGTTTTTTTAAAACAAACGTCCGGGATACTCATGCTAAAAGCATCGAAACAGGAACACTGGTTAATGATGAGATGCAGGTATCGTAGCAGCCGTAGCCCAAATATTTAAATTCGTACCATGAATCGTCTCAAAATCACATGCTATTTCATTTTAGCTGCCGTACTGTTCAGTGCCTGCAGGAAAGAGTACAGCCTTGAAGGTGGCGGCCTTAAGGTGCCCTCGGGTACGTGGGAATTTAAGGACAGCCTCAAACAGTATATTGGCAATATGGATACGGCCTATATCGTATCACCGGCAGGTTCCGGAACAAAAGAATTGCATCTGATCGGAAGATCTGCAGATGGTTCCCAAACATTCCACATGCATTTATTTGCCACGACATTTACAACAGGAACCTATAAGGCTTCGTTATTTCAGTCTTCTTTTGAATATACAATGCCCGCAAAGACCCTATATGAGGCGAATGAACTGATCGGGGAATTTATTGTTACGATAACGTCTTTTGGCAATAATGTGATTTCGGGAACATTTGCCGGCGCCGCCGCGGACTCGGCAAATAAAACTATTAATTTAAGCCAGGGTAAATTTACCTCGACGATTGCCGCAAGTGCCTCAGGTGTATCGACAGGCGTCCTCGGCGATAGTGCGGGAAACTGCAAGCCGGTAATCCTGGGTGGTGCCTATTTGAAAGGTGCGGCACTTACCACATCCAATACCGTGCAGGTGCAGGTGGTAGTGGCAACGCCCGGTAGCTACTCGATAACTTCTAATACTGTTAATGGCGTTACTTTTTCAAAGACGGGCACTTTTAGCTCCACCGGCCCGCAAACCGTGCTGCTGGACGGCAGTGGTACCCCTGTAAATTCGGGCATACAAAATTTTACGATTAGCTATGGAAACAGCCAGTGCGCATTTAAAATCGATTTTGCCAGCCCGGCCTCCGGTACGCTCGGCGGTAACGGCGCAGACTGTACCCCCGTAACTCCTGCTGGCGTTTATACCCAAGGCATAGACTTAACGGCGGCTAACACCATCCAGATACAGGTAAACGTTACAACAACCGGGGCGTATACTATTTCAACCAACACCGTGAACGGGGTGAGCTTTACCAAGTCAGGAACATTTACCTCAACAGGCATACAGGATGTAATACTTACCGGTAACGGCCTTCCGCAAAGCGCCGGGTTGCAAACTTTTGCGGTGAGCTTTGGCACCAGCGTTTGTAATTTCAATATAACCTTTCAGCCGGGCACGACGCCTAACGATTATTTTCCTTTAACGGTAAATTCAAACTGGACCTATATTGATGCAACGGCTACGAGGACGTATTATACATCAGTGATAGATTATGCCCCTTCATTAGGAGGCAATACCTACCAAACTATTGCAGTTTCGGGAGCTGCAGGGGACCCTGCACTTGATTCCTTATATTATCGCAAACCCGGCGGCGATTACTATCAATATGTTGATTACTCAGACGTAGTGCCCCTCGACCAGCCGGTCGCGGGTGAATTTATATTTTTAAAAGATAATGTACCTGCCGGTACCACCTGGTCGTCACCAACGGTGAGCGGCACTATAAATGGAGCACCCATTACCGCATATATTACCATGACCATTCTGGAAAAGGCTGTACCGTTAACTATTGGAAATTTCAATTTCCCTGATGTGATAAAGGTGAAATATGAATATTTTATTTCCAGTGATCCTGTAGCTATCGAAACCGATTACCGTTGGTTTGCAAAGAATGTGGGAGAAATAAATGATAGCTTCGAGCCCAACGCGTCTGTTAATAGTTATTTAATAGCTGACTACCATATCTTTTAATCAAACAGGCTAACAGCCTTTCACAACACCAGTAAGTACAGTATAAGGGATTCCGGCTTCCGAACATTGTTGAGTTCGTAAGACCCTGCCAGGCGGGTCTTTTAGCCAGCTTTAAACAGTTTATACTGGAGCACGGTATTATTAAACGATGTCCTTAAGATATAGATACCCGGAGACAGCCGGCTTACATCATCGAGGATAACCTGTGAGTTGCCTTTGCCAAGGGGTATACTTTTTTTGCTGACAATTTTTCCAAACAGGTCATAAAGATTGATTGTTACCTGGCCTTCGGAAGGCACAAAAACCTCTACGTTTATTTGCGATTTAAATGGATTAACTACGGAAACTTTAAAGGGCGCATTTGCATTATACAGGGTAATGACCTTTGAATACCTATCGCCGTTCTTTGACTGGCTTACCAGCTTCAGCCTGTAGTACGAGAGAAAGGAAATGGTTTCCGGATCAGTAAAGACATAACCCGCCTGGTTTGCATCATAGGAAGCGCGGATCACGCCAACTTTTTTAAAGCTCAGCCCGTCGCTGCTCTTTTCTACTTCATATTTTTCAAGGTTTTCTTCATTTTGAGAAGACCACTGCAACACAGCTTTGCTATTGATTACATTTCCATAAAAGTTGAGCGGGTTACCATCAAGTACATTGCATTTAGTGGTGTATATTTTTAAAAATATTTTTTGGCTGTTATTTACAGCACAGCTTGGGTTGCTTAGATTAGAAAAAGTGGTGGCAACTTTAAGGCGGTAATACTTTCCGCTGTCTGCAGCCACTGCATTAAAGAGGGTATCAACAACATAAACCCATAAGCCGTTTACTAAAACAGGCACTTTTGTGCCACAAACGCCGGTGGCAGCCCAGGTAATTCCATCGTTGCTTTTTTCCCAGCACCAGTTCACATAATTGTTGAAATAACTTTTAACGGTATCGCTTAAGGCCACGGGCAAGCCTTTGCATGAGGTCGTAGTGTCTTTTGGGTTCATGATCAGGTTAGGATAACACGTAGCGAGCTTTATATCATCGAGCACCCAGTCATTGCCACCTCCGCCCGCGGCATTGTTTTTAATGGCGATCCTGAATTGTGTTTCCGTGGGACCGGTCTTGTATATAAATCCCCGTTTTTGCCACGTTTGGTTATAAACAAGCGTCCCGGTAGTAAAGTAATCAATATCGTTTATCGTATACGAAAGATTGGGTAACACACCGGGTGTATATTTCTGGATGCTGTTAGAATCTGCACTACATTTCCCACAAATATTTCTTACCCAGGCAGAGAACTCATAATATGTATTAGGGCACACATTTTTAATGGTATCGCGATAAGCTTCCCCCGTGGGATAAGCAGCATTGACCACCAGCATATATCCACCTGTTTGACCAGGAGTCGTCGCCGGGTTCCCTAAAGCGGGGTTGGCAGCACCGGTATGGTCACCAATGATGTCCCAAAAACCATTGAATACCCTGTTAGCATTTGCCGTGGGTACATATGGGCCGGTATTATCGGTGGTCCCATTACTGCTGGTATTGTTTGCAATGGCGTAATAGTTATCCTGGGGGGAATTAAGGCCCATATTTACTTTTGTATAGCCAGGAACTATTGCCGGCAATAAGCGGTTTTGTGTATTGCCGCTTTTAAAGGAACTGTCTGCCGCAAAACTGGCGCTTGAAAAATTAGTGCAAAGCGCCTGGTTTTTAATAATCTTAATGCCTGCATAATTGAACCGGTAGCTTTTCTTTAAGCCGGCAGTATCGATATAAAAATTACCCGTTAGGTGTATGGTGTCACCGAAATTGGCAGTGATCAAAAGTTTGTAAGCAACAATGAAAAGTGTCGTTCCATAAAATTTTGGAACGTTGCCCGGTGTCACAGTTCCACCACCCGTCGTTGCTCCGAAGTTCGCGGTACCCGAATCCGGTTTTGCCGCTCCTGCACCCAGGTTTACCCTTACCCTGGGTATGCCGCCGCTCTGGTCGTATAATCCATAGTCATCGAGCTTGGCATTTGTGTAAGGGCCACGAAATAACACGCCTTCGTTAGTCACCAGCTTCACGGAATTATTTATGTATTGGGTGCCCGTACGGATAGTGTCTATATAATAAAAATTGTTGGTAATGGCATTAACCTTCACCAGGGCATGCACTTCAATGGTGTCTCCCTGTTCGAGTGTGCCACCGGCGATGTTGCGGCTAAGATTGATATAGCTGTAACTGAATTCAAGTTTTTGAGCTGTAGCAGAGGAAGTGAAAATTATTGATAAAAAAGGTATAGCCGTTATGCAAAGAAGGAAATTTTTTAACCTGGCCCTATACCGTATGGATCGGCTTACAATGCGAAATGAACACCTATTTACTTTAGGGTAAAAATTTCTCATATATAGGAATTGTCAGATTACAAATATTTATATTATTCGTTAATTAAACGCCCGGAGCAATTACCTTATTATAAGTAGTTTTACTTTATTAGCAGCTGTAGTGGATGAAAGATTTTATGTAGCAAAAATTTGGAACCCTTTTTAGAATGATTTGACCCTTCTGTACCCCGTGCAGGGGGGTTGAATTAGTTTACCTTGAATAATTTATTCTGAATGACCTTATTATTGAATTGCGCCCGCAAAAAATAGATGCCTGCCGGTAATTTACCCGCATCATCCAGGGTGACGGCGGTATTGCCTTTATTAAGCTGAACGTTCTTTTTGCTTACGTAATTGCCATATGCATCGTAAAGGCTGATTTCCACTTCTCCGTCGCGGGGAATAAAAACATCCAGTTTCAAGTCACTTTTAAAAGGGTTAACCGCAGAAACCCTAAAGAGCGCATCATTATTATACAGGCTAATGATCTTTGAGTATTTATGGTCTACAGATGACATACTTACGAGTTCCAGCCTGTAATAGGCCATGCTCGAAATTTTTTCCGGATCGTTGAAGATATAGCTGGCACCATCAAGATCATTAATTGCGGAAATTGCGGCGATACGATGGAAGCTTATTCCATCAATACTTTTCTCGACTACATATTCTTTCAAGTTTTTTTCATTTTGTGTGCTCCATCTCAAAACCGACTTATCATTGCCAATCGTTCCATTGAAATTCATGAGTTTTGTATCGAGTAAGGTGCAGGCTACGTTAAATACTTTTAAAAATATTTTCTGGCTGTTGGTCACAGAGCAATTAGGGTCACTTAGGTTAGAGAACGTAGTTCCCACCTTTAGCCGGTAGTAAGTTCCGCTATCCGCTTTCACCGTTACGAACGTCGTGTCGACCACATAGACCCACAGGCCATTTACCAATGTAGGCGTTTTTGTGCCGCATACACCTGTAGCTGTCCAGGTGGTTCCGTTGGTGCTTTTTTCCCAGCAAAAATTAGTGTAATTATTAAAGTAACTTTTTACCGTATCACTTAATGTAAGTGAAGCTGCGCTGCACGATGTAGCGGTGTCCTTTGGATTATTGATGAGGTTAGGGTAGCAGGTAGCCAGCTTGATATCATCAAGCACCCAGTCGTTGCCTCCTCCGCCTGCCGCATTATTTTTGATGGTAATCCTGAATTGCGTTTCTGTTGGCCCTGTCTTATAAATAAAGCCGCGCTTTTCCCAGTTCGTATTGTGCAGAATATTGCCGGTAGTATAATAATCGACATCATTAATGGTATAAGAAAGGTTTGGCAGCACGCCCGGTGTATAGGTTGGGCTACTGTTCATATCTATCCCGCACACTCCGCAAATGTTCCTGACCCAGGCTGAAAACTCATAGTAGGTATTAGGGCATACATTTTTGATCGTATCCCTGTAAACCTCTCCCGTAGTAAAGGCTGCATTCACTACCAGCATGTAACCGCCCGTTGTTGGCGGTGAAACGGGTAAATTCCCTGTCGTTTGATTTGAAGCGCCTGTGTGGTCTCCAATGATATCCCAAAACCCACCGAATACGCGGGAATTATTGGTCGTAGGTTTAAAGGGTCCGCTGTTGTTTGTTGTACCATCGGCACTCGTGTTGTTGGCAATAGAATAATAATTATCCCCGGGTGCGTTTGGCCCTATATTGATCTTTGTATACCCCGGAACTATTGCCGCCAGGGCCCTGTTTTGAACAGTTCCTGTACCAAAAGAACTTTCGGCAGTAAAAGTTGAGCTGGAAAAGTTAACGCAAAGCGCCTGGTTTTGAATTACCTTGATCCCTGCATAATTGAATCGATATGTTCTGTTGATCCCGGACGTATCAAAATAAAAATTTCCTGTAGGATGTATGGTATCTCCGTTATTGGCGGTTATTTTAAGCTTATAAGCAACGATAAATAAGGTCGAGCCGTAAAATTTAGGCACGCTGCCCGCAGTGACCGTTCCACCACCCGTATTACTGCCAAAGGATGCTACACCCGTGCGGGCGTTTGAAGTTCCGGTACCGATATTGACCCTTACCCTTGGCGGGCTTGTTGAGGCATAAGCTCCCGGATCATCATTCGATGCATCGGTATAAGGACCGCCCACCACTACACCCTCATTGGTAATGAGCTCAATAGAATTATTTACATATTGTGTACCAGCCGGGATCGTATCTATATAGTAAAAATTATTCGTTGTCGAGTTAACTTTTACCAGGGCATGAATTTCAATGGTGTCGCCACTTTCAAGAGTTCCTCCACCGGTGTTACGCGTAAGATTGAAATAGCTATAGCTAAATTCAAGTTTTTGGGAAAAAGTATATAAAGGGGAAAATATTTGGAAAAAACATACTGCACAAATGGTCCATATTAATATCTTTCTTTCACGTCCATGAAAACCTGTTATGATAGTTTTTTCAACGTCCGGAGAAGCAGAATTGAATTTTCCAGAATAAATTTTCATATAAACCGTGGTTTTGGATTAAAAATGTGGTTTTCCGGGAGATTCATTTTTAAAAACGCATTGTCATCCAGGTTTATTATGCAAAAAATAATATTCAGGTACCGGGGAATGGTGATTATTTTACATGCGTATAATAATTTCGCTGCATCATTCGTTTGATTATCTGCTGACTAAGAAAGGTCTATAATTTTATTACCAATCCTAAACTCAATTCCTTGAAAAAACTTATTTACAGGTCAGTTTTCCCTGTTGTACTTATGTTCTTCGCTTCCGTCATCTATGCTCAGAACGAGCCATTTATCATGCGTGTCGTAAACCCGGGGTACCAGTTAAATTCAGCCTGGGAACTTACATGGGGACCGGATGATTCATTGTGGGTAACTGAGAATAATAGCTACCTGGTGAGCAAAATAAATCCTGCCGACGGTGGAAAGACCCAAATACTGGATATGAGTTCACTGAAAGATTTTACAAGTCCTCCAAAATGGCCACAAGGCGGCCTGATGGGAATGGCTCTTCATCCCACGATGTACAGCGAGTGGCCAAATCCCTCCAAGCCGTGGGTATACCTTGCGTATGTATATCATTATGCAGCATCGACCGGCTGTTCTGATGGGAGCGGTCCGTGCAATTTTAAGACGAGGATTGTACGGTATGATTATCACCGGTCTACTCATTCTCTTAGCAATCCGCAGGTGATCATTGAATCATTGAATGGTAGTAATGATCACAATTCAGGCAGGTTGGCGATCGGTAAAATAAGTGGGGTTTCTTATCTTTTTTATACCATCGGAGACATGGGCGCCGGGCAATTTAATAATGTGGGCCGCACCAATTACGCTCAACGGAGAGATACGCTCGAGGGCAAAATATTGCGGTTTAACCTGGAGTCTGATGGCGATGCAGGGTTATTGGATAAATGGATCCCCGACGACAATCCATATACGGATGCCAATTCCAAGAAAACAGCCGTGTGGAGTTGGGGACATAGAAATGGCCAGGGCATCGCCTTTGGATCAAATGGAATCTTGTATCAAAGCGAGCAACAGGATAAAAGTGACGATGAAGTAAATATCATTGAAATCGGGCGCAATTACGGATGGCCGAAATTATCCGGCTATTGTGATGGAAATTATAACGGACTAACGCTTGCCAATAAGTCCATCGTGAGCGAACAGACCAATTGCGCCAATTTAAATTCTAAAGACCCGGTATATACTTTATTTACCAATGCCACACCCGGAACGTTGAATACCGATTACCTGACCTGGTCAACGGTTGCGCCTTCAAGCATTGATGTTTATGAAAAAAATGTGATCCCTGGCTGGAACCGGTCTTTACTCATAACATCGCTTAAAGCAGGCAGGGTATTCAGGCTTCATCTTGATGCGGCCGGGGCCATCGTAACAGATAGCTCCACGATTCCTGCCATGCGGGGAAAAGGAAGGTACCGTGACCTGTGCATTTCGCCCGACGGTTTGAAAATTTATGTCGCCTGTGATATATCCGGACAAACGAGCGGCCCCACCGGATCATTTAATGGCGGAGGTACGCCGCCAACAAATGCAGGTAGAATTCTTGAATTTTCCTATACGGGTTCTGTGCTTTCCATAAACGGGGATTCGTTATATACCTACAGGAGAACTACTTCCGTAAAAGTTTCTCCAAACCCGGCAAGCAATTTTTTATATGTACAAAGTATACGAAACATGAGCAAGCCGTTGCACTATAAGATCTACGATGCTACAGGAAAGTTAATCAGCACCGGAAACAGCAATAACGATAATTTCACCATCGATGTCAGGAAGTTTACTCGGGGGATGTATATCCTGAAATTGTACAATGCTTACCAGGTAAACCTTGCTACGGAAAAAATTGTGGTCAACTAGGCGGTATGCTCTGGTACCGGCATTATGAAGAGATATTTCGCAGGCGCTCATGAATGCAGTGAACGTTTCAAACTTTTAGCAGGTTGTGGGCAGGAAGAAGTTCTGGCTTTTTTTTAGGCACCCCCAGGGAGCGATAAAGCCGTATACCTTCGGTTACACATATCTTTGATATAAGGTGCGCGCCTGGCCTATTCAATCTTTCCGACCATGTCCTTAGGGACCACCCATTCGTCAAATTGTTCGGGAGTAACATAACCCAGTTTGACTGCCATTTCCTTTAAGGTCGAATTTTCTTTATGGGCCTTCTGTGCAATTTCAGCTGCTTTATAGTAACCAATTTTGGTATTGAGGGCGGTTACGAGCATGAGGGAATTATCTACGTGCTTTTTAATATTTTCCAATATGGGCTCAATTCCTTTGGCGCATTTTTCATTGAAGCTGTTGCACCCGTCCCCGATAAGGCGGGCACTGTGAAGGAAGTTATAAATCATTACCGGTTTGAAAACATTGAGCTCGAAATGACCGCTGGCCCCACCGATACTGATCGCTACATCATTGCCCATAACCTGCGCCGAGATCATCGTTAGCGCTTCACATTGCGTAGGATTCACTTTTCCGGGCATGATGGAAGAGCCCGGCTCATTATCGGGGATATGGATTTCGCCGATGCCGCTTCGTGGGCCTGAAGAAAGTATCCTGATATCGTTAGCGATTTTCATCAGGCTTACGGCAACAGTCTTCAGGGCTCCATGTGTTTCTACCAGGGCGTCATGAGCGGCCAGTGATTCAAATTTGTTTTCTGCTGTTTTAAAAGGAAGACCGGTAAGCTCAGCAATAGTTTCAGCAACATTTTTTGCGTAACCAGGCGGGGTATTTATGCCGGTACCTACGGCCGTTCCGCCGAGCGCAAGCTCACTTAAATGCTCCATCGTGTTCTTTATAGCTTTCAATCCATGATCTAACTGGGAGGCGTAGCCGCTAAATTCCTGGCCAAGGGTTAAAGGGGTAGCATCCATGAAATGTGTGCGGCCTATTTTTACAACCGTCATAAATTCCTTTGCTTTGGCAAGCAGGGTACTTTTTAGTGCCTCAATGGCGGGCAGCGTAAGATCGACCAGTATTTTATAAGCCGCAATATGCATTGCGGTAGGAAACGTATCATTACTCGATTGTGATTTATTCACATCATCGTTGGGATGAAGAATTTTTTCCTTGTCAGTAAGTTTTCCCCCGTTTATCACATGACCCCTGTAGGCAATCACTTCGTTTACGTTCATATTACTTTGTGTGCCGCTGCCGGTTTGCCATACTACGAGTGGGAACTCATTGGCTAATTTTCCTTCCAGTATCTCATCGCATACTTTACTGATCAGCCCACATTTTTCCTTGGACAACACACCGGCATCAAAATTTGTAATGGCGGCAGCCTTCTTTAAATAAGCAAATGCCCGGATGATTTCTTTGGGCATTTTATTGATATCCTGTGCGATTTTAAAGTTTTCGATGCTCCGTTGTGTCTGGGCTCCATAATAAGCTTCCGATGGTACGCTTACTTCTCCCATGGTATCTTTTTCAATACGGTATTCCATTGTGATAAGTTCTTTATTGCTGATGTATAAAACGCCCCGGCAAATTTACTTCAAAAGGAATGCGTTATCCGAAAATTATATTTTTCTTCGTTTTATTACTGCCCGTTTCCTTAAAAAATTTATTATAAAGAAGTTAAGAGCAGTAATGGCAATTACAATCCCAATTAAATAGACAGAAACAACAAATCCTGAAGACAGTTTGCCATGCAGCAAGCCATTTTGTTTCGTATAATAAAACCGCGCGTCTTCCAAAATAGCCAGGAAAATGATTCCGGCCATAAAATATACAATGCAGCACAGAAAAAATATTCCCTTCCCGGATCGCCAGTAAAAAAAATTTGAAAGCAACAATAAGATCATGGAAAAAATGGTGACTATATTGTACAGCAGGTCATTGTTAAGATCAAACAGCCGCACGACGGTTGTAGGCGAACCAGTATTCTGTAAGACGGTATGCGTATGAAAGATCCAGAAAGCAGTACATAAACATATTACTGCAAACAGCAACAAGAAAATCCTGTTTATTATTGCGGTCTTCATTTTTTAAAGATACTCAACAATTTGCATGATGTATTGTGGCACTTTAAATAATTAGTTTCCTTTGAATAGCGGTTTTCTTTTTTCGATAAACGCAGAAGTGCCCTCTTTTTTATCGGCTGATGTGAAGGCCTCGCCAAACAACTTTATCTCTTCATCGTAGCCATTTATATCAAAGCGATAAAAAGCATTTACAGCCGCTATTACTTTGGAAACAGCTAACGGTGACCTGGACATGATCACCTGTAATATTTCTTTGGTTTTGTCAAGAAGGCTACCCGGTGATGTCACATAGTTTACGAGGCCGATGTTCTTTGCCTCGGCGGCGTCAATGATATTACCCGTCATTATCAATTCCATGGCCTTGCCCTTACCAACGATCATGGTTAAACGCTGTGTGCCGCCGTAACCAGGTATCAGGCCCAGGTTCACCTCGGGCTGGCCAAATTTCGCATGCTCACTTGCCAGGCGAAAATGACAGGCCATTGCCAGTTCACATCCTCCACCTAAAGCAAATCCGTTAACAGCTGCTACGACGGGCTTTAATGAATTTTCTATTTTAAAAAATATCTGCTGTCCTTTTCGTGCCAGGCTGGCTCCCTGGTTATCGCTTACTTGTAAGAACTCGGAAATGTCAGCGCCGGCCACAAACGCTTTGCTTCCCTGCCCGGTAATAATGGCTGCTTTGATATTTTTATCCTCATATACTTTTTGCATAACCGCATCGAGCTCATCAAGAACGGTCGCGTTCAAGGCATTTAATTTGTCGGGCCGGTTTATGGTAATCGTCAATATGCCGTTATCCAGTTCGGTGAGCAAAGTTGAATACATAAGTTATAGTTTATTAGGATTTTTATTGACTTCAAATTAAAACAGGGTCAATTCAGCGCTTCATTTGTTAGCGGTATCCGAGCCGTGCGGGCCCGGATCATAAAATTAAAAGCTCCGGTGCGTATTCACCCAGCTTTTTATGTACGCCGCAATTTCAGCCGTCGAAGTTCCGGGTGGAAATAATTTTCCAACACCCATTTCATTCAAAGACCTCATATCGTTGTCGGGGATAATACCCCCACCGGTCAACAATACATCATCCATTTTTTTTTCTTTAAGCAGCTGTAATATTTTCGGGAAGACCGTATTGTGTGCACCGGAAAGTATACTAACGCCTATTGCGTCTACATCTTCCTGCAGTGCTGCATTTACAACCATTTCAGGTGTTTGCCGCAAACCGGTATAAATTACTTCCATACCGGCATCACGAAGTGCTGTGGCTATTACTTTAGCGCCACGGTCATGTCCATCAAGGCCTACTTTTGCCACCAGCACACGAATAGGCCTTTGTATAGCCGGACCATCATTGCGCGTTAAGTCATTTTGTTCTTTCATTGGCGACAAAGGTACAGGGGATTGTATGAAACTATGTGCCGGGCGCTGCATTGAATAAAGAAAGGCCATGCGTTATCCTTTTCAGGGTTTCTTCCTTTTCCAGCAGTTCCGCAATGTCAAAAACCCCCGGCCCATATTTTGCTCCCACAAGCATAATCCGCAATGGTAACATAAGTTCTCCGGGCTTCAACTGGTTTATGGCAGCAATCTCTTTAAACGTGTTTTCAAGTGCACTAGCCTCCCATGACCCGCCCAGCATCCAGGCACGCAGCAATTCAGTAAAAAAAAGATTTTTTTGCCCGCTCCATTTGGGCAGTATCGAAACCGTATCAATAGCAGCCGGCGTTTCAAAAAAGAAATTTGCCTGTTCCCAAAAATCGGTAAGCAGGGTGCAACGCTCTTTAACCAGCTGCAAAACCTGTTCAAACTTTCTTTCATCTGTAATTGCAATTCCTTTGGCTTCAAATAGATTTTTTACAAAGGGTTTCCAGTCCTCGACAGCGGTCTTCTTAATCCATTCGTGGTTGAACCACTTTGCTTTTTCATAATCGAATTTTGCGCCGCTTGAATGCACCCGTTCAATACTAAATTTTTCTACCAGTTCGTCTAATGAAAAGATTTCTTTTTCCGTTCCGTCATTCCAGCCAAGCAACGCAAGCATATTAAGAAATGCTTCCTTTAGAAATCCGAGTTCTTTAAATCCTTTCATCACTTCGTTGGTCTTCGGGTCTTTCCATTCCATTGCAAATACCGGGAACCCAAGCCTTTCGCCGTCTCTTTTACTTAACTTGCCGTTTCCGTCCGGTTTTAAGATCAACGGCAGGTGTGCCCATTCGGGCATTTTAGCTTCCCACCCAAGATATTTCCATAATAGCATATGAACAGGGGCGCTGGGAAGCCATTCCTCCCCGCGGAATGCGTGAGTAATTTTCATTAGATAGTCATCTACAACTACAGCAAGATGATAAGTAGGCATTCCATCGGCTTTTAAGAGCACTTTATCGTCTACGCCGTCGGTACCCATTACAATTTCGCCTCTTATCAGGTCCCTGAAAAATACAGATTCGTCCCCGTTCAATTTTAAACGGATCACATAGGGCATGTTGGCCTTGAGTAACGCTTGAGTTTCTTCGGGGGATAGGGAGAGCGAATTGCGCATGTTCAGGCGAACGGAATGCCCATATAGCAAGTTGCTTTTACCCCTTGCTTTTAAGTTTTCCCGCATAGCCTCAATTTCTTCGGGCGAGTCAAAAGCATAATAAGCATGGCCCTTTTCCACCAGCTCTATTGCGTATTTTTTATACAGGCTTTTGCGTTCGCTTTGCCGGTAAGGACCGAACGCCCCTTCGCCATGGGCTCCTTCGGTGGGTAAAATGCCGCACCAGGAAAGGCAGTCTACCAGGTACTCTTCTGCTCCCGGCACATAGCGGTTTTGATCGGTGTCCTCTATTCTCAGGACAAAATCACCATCATATTTTTTTGCGAACAGATAATTATACAGTGCTGTGCGAACACCGCCCAAATGTAGACCCCCGGTAGGGCTTGGGGCAAATCGTACTCTTACCTTTTTCATGGTACAAAGATAAAGGCCTGTTGTGTATAACCGCATTTCGTTTTGCGATAAAGCGCATCCGCAATCCGATCATGGTTGGCTTTAGTTGCGCCGCATCTTGCGCGAAGAAAGAGCTTGAGGGTTGTGCAATAAAAAACCTGTGAAAATTATCACAGGCTTTTTACATAGGGATTTAAGCTTTTACTCAACAAGTTTATCTCAGCAGGATAGTCCGCGGAGTATTGCCATCAACAGTAATGGTCGCAATACGATCGCACGAACCGTCTCCAAAATCAATTACCGCAAAATGATTGGGCCCCTGTATTTTCAGCTTGCCCATATCAATATTGTCGCAGCTTACTTTCTTTTCCAGCGCCTCTGTGATTTCACAGGTTCTTGTTTTGCCGGCAGGATTGGTAACAGTATGTGAGCCGGTTATTGAAAAAACGTCATCCAGTAAGTTAAAAGGAGTTGATGAGCCGGCGGTTTGAACCACCTGTTGTGTACCGCTATGCAGCCAGAACTTTCCACCGGGACCGGTCACTTTCCCATCCACACATTTACGCTCCCAGCTTTTGATTGCTCCCTGGCTGGTGTTGGTCCAGGTAATCGTTCCTTCTTTTTTGAACCCGCTCACATGGTAGTTATCGAAAGTCATAACGGCAACACTGCCCGATTTTCTAAGAGAATCTGTAAGTGTTATAGTTAGTTTGCCACTTCTTGTTATACCGTTATTTGAAGTACATCCTGAGCCGAAATCAATGATAATGGTTTTTGGGAAGCCCTGGGATATGCTTACATTAGGACAATTGAGTACATTCAGCGTTTCGGTGGTGCCTGTAGCCCGTCCGCCGGCAAAATTGTTATCTACCGCTGCTTCATTCAAAATATATTCCGCATCAGAATTCAGATTTTCAGAGATGGCCTGGTCGCCGCTTAGCTCAAATGTGGTTTCAAGTTCATTTGAAGCAGCCGGGCTATCTTTTTTACACGAATAAAGCCCCGTTGATACCGTTAAGATTGAAAAAGCAAGCAGATAGTTTCTTAATTTCATAAAGTATTAATTAAAAAGGTTACGATAGATTAATTTAAATCTCAGACGGAACTTTGTACCAAAGGTTTAATTGATGTAAAGATTTATTTTTTCCCCATGTTTTATTTTGTAAAAACTCCCTGGTGGCTAAAAAAATTGTATCCTGGATGCATGTGGGAAGTTCAGTCAGCCGAAAAAGATATTTACCTCACATTCGACGATGGCCCGCACCCCCAGGCAACTACATTTGTTTTGCAGGAGCTAAAAAAGTACAATGCAAAGGCGACCTTTTTTTGTATCGGTAAAAATGTTAAAGAACATTTTCCCATTTATCAACAGATTATTTCGGATGGCCATAGGCCTGGTAATCATACATTCAGTCACTTAAACGGCTGGAAAACAGCTGACAAAAAATATATTAGTGATATAGAGCAAGCGCAAAATATTATTGACAGCCAGTTGTTCAGGCCGCCGTATGGAAGAATAACAAAATTCCAATTAAACGCCTTAAGCAACCAAAGATTTAATTTCAAGGTAGTAATGTGGAATGTGTTGAGCGCGGACTTTGATGAAAAAATCAGCCCGGAGCGCTGCTATTTAAACGTCATCCATAATGCCGGCCCGGGATCCATTGTGATTTTTCATGACAGCCAGAAAGCAATGCCGAGGTTGACCTATGCCTTACCACGGGTACTTGAGTATTTCGCCGGCCAGGGGTTTCGCTTTAAGATCATTCCCTGATGGTAGGGGTGCTTAAAAAAATTGGGCCGGGGTAGATACCCCGGCCCGTTTTTAATCCGTACCCTATGAAAACTGTTGTGAAGTTAATAAATTGTTTTTAACAAATCAACAACAATTTTACATAAGTGGAATAATATTATGGTTGAGTGTCACTTTATTGTGCGTGTAGTCTTCAATTTATAAACACATTGTCCCCTACAACCTTAAGAATATTATTCTTTATTAGCATACGTATTGTGTGTCTTCTTATTCCTTTTTAATGCAAGCGTTAAAAATCCATAGTAAATATACGGTCGCAATTTGCGCCTATACGATATCACGGGACCCCCTGGTATAGCACGCCATTTATTTTAAAAAAAGTTATTTTGATGACATTCCAAATGTAAAATTCCATTCCTGCTCTACCTGGATGGAGACAAATGAAGGTTGAAACAACCAGGAGTTACTGCCAACAGTTGCAGGAAGCCGCTGTAAAAAACAGTCTGCGAAGCCATGAGCACAATTTGTGACCGGGTCATTACATATTTTATTTTTCTTTGCTGTCATGAAACTGATCGATACGCATACACATTTGTACTTAAAGGAATTTGCTTCCGATATTGACGAGGTAATATCCCGGGCCATGGCCGAAGGCGTAGCGAAATTTTTTCTTCCTGCCATCGATAGTACCGAGACAGTCGCAATGTTTGAACTGGAGAACAGGTTTCCCGGCAGGTGTATGGCGATGATCGGTTTACATCCCTGTTCGGTAAAATCAGATTATACGCATGAGCTCGATAAGGTGAATGCGTTATTAGAAAAGCGGAAATTTGCTGCAATAGGAGAGGCGGGACTCGATTTTTATTGGGATACCTCATTTCGGGCGGAACAGTATGAAAGCCTGGAGATACAGGCGGGATGGGCCCTGCAATATAGCCTACCCCTGGTACTACATACGCGTAATGCCCTGCAGGAGACTATAGATGTGGTAAAAAAATATGCCGGGCAAGGTCTTAGCGGCATATTTCATTGCTTTGGTGGAACACTGGAACAAGCGAATGCAGTTATTGACCTGGGATTTTATTTGGGCATCGGAGGCGTAATTACCTATAAAAATTCGGGCCTTGCAAACGTTATAAAAGAGGTGAGCCTGGAGCATATTGTGCTTGAAACAGACGCGCCGTATTTAACACCGGTACCGTTCCGGGGCAAAAGAAATGAAAGCAGTTATCTAAAATATATTGTGCAGAAAATTGCCGAAATAAAAAAGATGTCGTCAGAAGAAGTGGCGGAACAGACGTCGAAAAATGCTGAAAAAATATTTTCTACCGGTCTCGATCAACATGGTCCATCGTGATAGCCCCGTTCGGGTCACGGGAAGGAAGCGAACCATAGATATCCTCCTTTTGTTATATGGTTGGCAATGTCGCCTCAATCTTAGGCCACTAAGGTTAAAATTCGATTCACTGAGTTTTGAGTAAATTTGCAATGCTAATATTAAATACCTGCCCTCATAAGAAATCTTCTGCCATATAATTTATTGTTCATTTTTCTTGCAACTCTATGCGGAAGAATTGATGCCCAGGACCGGGTGATCACGGGCCGGGTTACCGATGCGAAGTCGAAGCTTCCATTGGTTTCCTGCAGTATTTATTCGCTCAATTCAGGTAATGGGGTTATTACGAATGAAAATGGAAAATTCACGTTTAGCGTAAGCGATAAAACAGATTCAATTGCCGTTTCAATTATCGGCTATAAGACAGTTTCAAAAGCGGTATCAAAAGCCCCGGAACAGGTTATAAATTTTGAAGTTGAACCAGCTTCGGGCGCAATGGCGGAGGTGGTGGTATCTATAAAATCAAAATATAGTAAAGCGCAGAGATTAATTCTTAAGGTAATAAAAAATAAAGACATCAACGATGCTTTTAATAATAGAACCTTTCAGTGCCAGGTTTATGATAAGATCGAAGTGGATCTTAAGAACATCCCCGAGAAGATACAAACCAACCGCCTTCTACGGCCGCTTGCCTTCGCGTTTGAAAACATGGATACAACTGCAGACCACCAGAAGATCCTGCCTGTTTATTTATCCGAGACGAATGCCAATTATTATTACCGGAGAAATCCGGAGAAGGATGTATATGAATATACGGCAATTAAAAGCTCCGGACTTGACAACCAATCCATTTTAACTTACGTGGACGGGCTTTATAAAAAGATCAACGTTTATAACAACAATATAAAACTGGCAGATGTAAATTTTGTAAGCCCGGTTGCAGACAATGCATTGAGCTTTTATGATTACCATATCCTGGACACGATTTTTTTTGGCAACCATCGCTGTATACAGGTCCAGTTCTCGCCCCTGCACTTTGGTAGCAATACCTTCAATGGTTACCTATGGATTGCAGATACCTCCTATGCAATAAAGTCCCTGGTAATGCATATGGACAAAAATGCCAACATCAACTTTGTAAATAAATTTGAAATATCACAGTTCTACGAGACCGGTGACCAGGAAAAATTCTTACCACAGAAAACGATCCTGTACATCGATCTTGTGGCACCCATAAAAAAGAAAACAGGCGTGATAGCAACAAAGACCACGCTCTACAAAAACATTATCCTCAATAGTGATTCTATAGATACGGCATTTGATAAAAAATTAATGCCCATGTCCGCATTTTCCGCAGATACTGCCCATAGAATGCCAATCGACAGGTTTGAACCCCTGAGCAAATCTGAGCATTCAATTTACCTGCTAATGGACACCCTTACCAAAATCCCTGCAGTGGTAACCTACGGCAAAATTATCTCCGCGATAAGTACCGGTTATTATACGGTGGGCAATATAGACCTGGGAGACATCTATTATTTGTACACGAACAACATCGTAGAGGGTAACCGGTTTACTGTAGGATTGCAAACCAACCCGGGATTCAATAATCATATCCAGCTTCGGGGCTATGCAGGTTATGCTACAAGAGATGAACAGTTCAGGTATTTTCTACGCTCTGTGTTTGTGTTGAATACCAAAAGGTGGACTACCCTGAATTTAGAAATGAGCAGTGATCTTACCGGTACTTATGACCACAATGATGAACTGGACCAGAATTCAATATTTGCTTCTTTTTTCAGGCGTGTAAAGTACAACCAGACCCGGTTGTTAAACAGCAAATACCTGAAGGCTTCCTGGCAAAAATATCTCATTAACGACCTCGCCGTTGGTGTATCGGCCAATCATAATATACTTACCCCGTTCTTTGATGTATATTATACGCACAATGATTTTAAGCCCTACCTGAATAATATCTCGGAGACAAATTCATATGCCATAACCGGGGCGGCTTTTTCATTACGCTATTCTCATAAAGAAAAATTCATTACCCAGCATTACAGGCGCGGCAGCCTTGGAAGTAACTACCCGATTATTACCATCAATTATACAAAAGGTATTAAAGTAAGTAATGGCCTGCTTAAAAGTGATTTTGATTTCAGCAAATGGAATTTTTATCTCCAGCATGATTTCACCGATGGAAGGATCGGCCAGTTGTCTTATACGATTGATGCGGGCATAACCAATGGAGTGCTGCCTATTGTGTTGCTCAATGTACTCAAAGGGAATGATACCTATTATTATAATAAGTATGCTTTCAATAATATGAACCGGTTCGAGTTTGTAACGGATAAATATGCAAGCCTTGCTGTGCAACAGTCATTCGGGAGTTTTCCGTTCAAATATATTCCCTTGTTAAAAAGATTGAAATGGCGGTCACTGGCTACATTCAGGGGCGTAGTGGGTGGCATGTCGGAGGCCAATAAAATTGCTAATGGATATTATGATTCTACAATAAACTATCATTTTACCATTCCAGATAGAATACCATATATCGAATCCGGCGTCGGTATTGATAATATTTTTCACTTAGTAAGAATAGACGCCGTGTGGAGGATGAACTACTTAAAGAACCCGGGCATCTCGAAATTTGGCATCAAAGGCAGTATAGATGTAAAATTTTAGCAGTGGGCATGAGACTTGTCCTGTGCCTTAACACTCATGTGTTTATCAAATCTTGCCTGCTTAATCCCGGCCTCACATGTTTAGCTCGAACAACTGCCCATCTATACTAAATTGTATTTCCGTGGGGAAGATACGGGACACCGTATTTTTTGTCGAGAACCATATCCTGTCTTCGGGCACGATCACCAGCAGACCCTCATCTGTTCCGATGGCCCTGAAATGCGGCATCGGCGGTTGCTTGTCAAAATAGGCCAGGGGGTATTGTGACAGTAATTTATTTACGGTGGCGTCAAACCCATCTACAGGGATCACCAGTCCAATTTCGCTGACATTGCGAATATGGACCGGTGAAAATAATTCATCAGTATCGTCGCTGAGGTCAAACCTCGCAATGAACTCAAGAATATTTCCGGCCGGATCTTTAAAGTAAAACGATTTTGCATGCCAGTTTACAAAGTCAGCAACATAACTGTTGTAATCATCCAGCCACAAGAGTTCCATCCGTGCCTGTGCCCATTGAAAGGCTTCTTCAAATTTATTAGAAGGGATATTAAATGCATAATGATAAAAAGGGCTTTCTATGATGTCACTCTTATCAAAAGTTACCAGGGAAGAACCGGCCACAACAGACATATGGTCGGCATTTTGTTGAACAACCGGTAGCTCTAAAAGGTTCTTATAGAAATCAGCTAATACCGGCAGCCGGCTGGCCTTTAATCTTATTTCTTTGAGAAGCATGATGGTTACCTACTCACTTTCTTTATTCTTTTGTTCCGTTTCGTTGATTTTCATAAATGGCTTTAATATATCAATCGGCACGGGGAAAATGGTGGTAGAGTTATTTTCTGTTGCGATTTCACGCAGGGTTTGCAGGTAACGCAGGGTCAGTGCACTTGGCTGCTCGCTCAGGATTTTTGCTGCGTCACTAAGTCTTTGCGAAGCCTGGAACTCCCCTTCTGCAGAAATGACTTTAGCTCTGCGTTCGCGTTCTGCCTCTGCCTGCTTGGCCATCGCGCGCTGCATTTCCTGCGGAAGGTCAATTTGTTTTACTTCCACATGGGTAACTTTTACGCCCCACGGCTCAGTTTGTAAATCAATAATTTGCTGCAGCCTTATATTGATTTTTTCGCGTTGGGAAAGAAGCTCATCAAGTTCTGACTGCCCGAGTACGCTCCTCAGCGTTGTTTGCGAAAGCTGCGAGGTACCAACGAGGTAATTTTCTATTTCCACAATTGCTTTTTGTGGATCGATCACCCGGAAATAGATCACCGCATTTACTTTTATGGAAACATTGTCCTGTGTAATAACATCCTGTGGGGGCACATCCATCACGACAGTACGCAACGTAACCTTCACCATTTTATCAATGAGAGGAATCAGGAGAATAAGGCCGGGTCCCTTTACGCCACCGCCCAGGACCCTACCCAGCCGGAAGATAACACCACGCTCGTATTCGCGCAGAATGCGGATAGCGCTGGCAAGTATATACAAGGCAAATACGATTATTATTACGAGTACTAAGGGAAATTGCTGCGGCATAGTTGGTTTTTTTTAAATAATTGATGAATACACTTTTGTGCTTTGTATATCTTTTTAGCAGGATTACACCGGGTCAACATACAGGGTAAGATTTTTAATTTCCCTCACGACAATATTTTCGCCGGTTGCTATGTTACCCGAAAGAGACACGGCATTCCAAATTTCGCCATTTACTTTTACCGAGCCCTGTGGGTCCAATATACGAATGACTACTCCCTTTTTACCAATAAAAGTTTCGATGCCGGCGGCTGGCCTTGATCGTTGGGCTTTTAAGCCCATGCCCACTACAAATAAGAAAAATAAAGCCGTCAGCGAAGTAGCAGAAGCTATTACCGTCCAGGAAACTGAAACAAAATTTTCTGCAGGGCTGCTACGGAATAAAAACAGGGAGCCCAATAGTACGGAAATAATGCCGCCTATAGTAAGCAGGCCATGACTTACTATTTTTATTTCAAGCAGGAATAGGCAGATGCCAAAAATAATAAGAGACAAACCGGCATAATTAACAGGCATACTGCTCATGGAATAAAAGGCAAAAATCAGGGATATAACCCCTACAATACCCGGAAATATTGAACCGGGGTTGAAGAGTTCAAATAAGATACCATAGAAGCCTATCATCATTAACAGGTAGGCAATATTTGGATCGCTTAGCCGGTCAAGGATCTTCTGAAAAAACCCCATTTGCTCTGATTCGATATGCGCATTTTTAGTTTGTAATATTTTTACTGCGCCATTCACTTCGATCTTTTTCCCGTCAACCTGCATAAGCAGCTCCCGGTCGTCATTGGCGATATAATCAATAACATTTTTTTCAATGGCCTCTTCATCTGTTATGGAAACGCTGTTGCGCACGGCGTCTTCAGCCCATTCAATATTCCGTTTTCTTTTTTCAGCAATAGTTCTTATAAAGGCGGCGGCATCATTAGTCCCCTTTGCATTCATAATGGTATCAGGCGTTCCCTGTAATGATACAGGGTGTGCGGCGCCAATATTAGTTCCCGGTGCCATGACGGCAATATTAGCGGCAAGCGTAATAAATACTCCCGCCGATCCCGCATGAGCACCTGATGGCGAAATATAAACAATAACAGGTACCGTGGATTTCAGCATATCGCTTACGATTGACCTTGTGGAGGTCAATAGGCCGCCGGGTGTATTGAGGTGTAATAAAAGGCATTCGGCTTTCTCGGCCTCCGCTCTTGTTATGGCCTTATGAATGTATTCAGCAGATGCAGGATTGATGCCACCATTAACATTTATAGATATCACTTTTTGAGCCACAAGGAATGCCGGCAGAATAAGAAATAAAACCAGTGGTACTAATCCCCTCATAAAATTAATTTCCAGGGATGAAATTTGTTTTCAGAACAATGTAATATACCTAAAAGAGCAGGCAATACAAAAATAAAATGCGTCCTGCGAAAGACCATACAGGTCTACTACACATAAGCCGCAATCCTGTTTTCATGTTGTTTTTTTGTAATTCCAAACAGCCCAGGTGTTCAAGACAACAGCAAACAGCAGGATGGTATACAGGTGATATTGCACATCTTTTATTCCACTTCCTTTCAATATGATCATGCGCATGACCTCTATCAGGTAAGCCACAGGGTTGAACTTGGTAATAACCCTTGCCCAGCCAGGCATGCTATCTATGGGCGTAAATAAACCGCCCATGAGGATAAATATCATCAAAAAAAAGAACGCTATAAACATGGCCTGCTGCTGTGTATCACAATAGGTTGAGATCAGCAACCCCAGGCCTAAGACAGCCAGCAGGTAAAGAGCTACAAAACCATACAGCAAAATTATACTGCCCAGCGGAATGATGCCATAAACCAGCCAGGATACAACCAGCCCGAGCGAGAACACGACCAGGCCCAATATCCAGAAGGGAATAAGCTTCCCTAAAATGAAATCGTGCTTTTTGATGGGCGTTACATTAATCTGTTCAATAGTGCCTACTTCTTTTTCTTTCACAATATTTAACGCAGAAAGATAGGCGCCTATCATCGTGACAAGGACGGCCAGGATTCCCGGCACCATGAAAATGCGGTAATTCATCAGCGGGTTGAACCAATTTGAGGAAGTGATCTCAATAGTTGGGCTGCTGCTCAATTTAGCCGGCGACATCATTTGCAAGTGGATATCATTATTGAAGTCCCGGATGATCGTGTTTAGATAGGCACCGCCTAAATTTGCCTTTGTTCCGTTAATCGCATTTACGGCAATGAACAATTTTTGCTGGTCCTCTCTTATAAGGTTTTGTTCAAAGCCGTGCGGTATTTCCAATACCAGGTCTGCCTGGTCAGATTCAATCAACTTAAAAGCTTCCTTAAAAGAGGTGCTGAGTCCTGTAAGCCGGAAATATCCTGAGGCTATGATCTTTGAGATCAATTTTTGGGAATATGCCGAGCGGTCATTATCTACCAGCGATATATTGATATTCTTCACCTCGTAGTTAGCTGCCAGGGGCAATATAAGTAGTTGAACAATTGGTACGGCCAGTATGATAGCCACAATGGCTTTGTTTCTGAATATTTGCCTGAATTCTTTTTTCAACAAAAATTTAATTGTTCTCATGCCAGGCGGATTTTGAAATTTTTAATGCTTACTCCAAGCAGGAAGATGGTTATGCCTCCCAGGATCGCGGTTTCTTTCCAAATGGCCGCAAAACCAAGTCCCTTGATCATGATGGACCTGACTATGATGTAAAACCATTTTGCCGGAATTGCATTTGAAATTATCTGAAGCGCCAGGGGCATATTTTCAATCGGAAACATAAAACCGCTAAATAAAATGGTTGGCAACAGCATGCCCATTAATGAAATCAGCATTGCGGTTTGCTGTGTTTGAGCCTTAACTGAAATTAACAGTCCTAAAGAAAGGCAGGTGATAATGAACAGGGTACTCTCCAGGAACAACAAAAGCACACTTCCATTAATGGGAAGATCAAGCACAAAAACACTTAACAGTAAAATCGTTGTGACGTTTACCAGGGAAAGGATAAGGTAGGGAACCATCTTTGAAATGATAACTAATACAGGCCTGAAAGGAGATACCAAAAGAATTTCCATGGTGCCTGTTTCCTTTTCCTTTACAATAGAGATGGCCGTCATCATTACACAGACCAGCATGAGTACAAGCGCCATTACCCCAGGAACAAAGTTATGAACGCCTTTAAGCTGCGGGTTGTATAGCATTCGTGTCTCCGGCGTGATCCGGTATGGTGTCAACCGGTCCTGGTTGAGTTCAACCTGATAACTGGCTATTATCGATGATAGGTAATTGGTGAGCGTATTGGCAATATTCGGGTCAGAGGCATCGGCTATAATCTGCAGGGTTGCTTTATTTTGATGAAACAAGTTGTGATTGAAACCAACGGGAAATACTACCGCTATTTTTATTTTGCCTCCCTTAAATGCATGGTCTATTTCTTTCGGGCCAATGGCAGCTTTTTCAATGTCAAAATATTTGCTTGCACCTATCCTGGTAGTGATTGCCTGTGAACTGATGTCTTTTGCATAATCCACGATAAGGACTTTTGTATTTTTTACTTCGTTGGTGAGTGCAAAACCAAATATCAGAATCTGAACTACGGGCAGCCCAAACAGGATCAGCAACGTTTTCCTGTCACGCAGTACATGTGCAAATTCCTTTTTTACGAATGTGATAAGTTGTTTCATTATTTTGGTATGACCAGCCTGCGCAGGGCCCGGGGTGGTGCGCGCTATTAATTAATTTGCTTTTTATTCCCTTCTTTGCGCTCCTCTTGCTATGTGAAAAAATACATCGTTCATCGTATCAACGGCAAATTGCTTTTTTAAATTGGCAGGGCTATCCAATGCGGCAATTCGCCCGTCAACCATGATAGAAATACGGTTGCAGTATTCCGCCTCATCCATATAGTGCGTTGTGACAAAAATGGTGACGCCTTTTTCAGCCGTTTGATAAATTAAATCCCAGAATTGCCGCCGCGTAACAGGATCGACGCCCCCGGTGGGTTCATCCAGGAAAACAATTTTGGGCTCATGTAACAGTGCCACGGAAAATGATAACTTTTGCTTCCATCCGGGCGGAATGGCGCCGACCAATTTTTTTGCTTCGTTTTTAAGGTGCAGTTGGTTGATAAGTTCTTCACTCTTAAATTTGATCGCCTCATCGCTAAGCCCGTAAATACCTCCAAAAAATTGTATGTTTTCCAATACAGTCAGGTCTTCATACAAGGAGAACTTCTGACTCATATAGCCAATGTTTTTCTTGATCTGTTCGGCTTGTTTATATACATCAAATCCGGCGATGACAGCAGTTCCAGATGAAGGTATAGACAGGCCGCAGAGCATCCGCATAGCGGTAGTTTTGCCGGCGCCGTTAGCACCGAGGAACCCGAATATCTCTCCTTTATCAACTTCGAAGCTGATTTCATTGGCAGCTATAAAATCACCAAAACGTTTTGTGAGCTTTTCTGTTTTTATGACCGTTTCTTTCATCTTAGTTCTTCAATAATTTTATAAAGCAATCCTCGATTGAAGGTGTTACTTCAGAAAAAGCCACATCCTGTTGGCCGGCATCTTTGAGGTAAGTTAATAACGCATTCCTTGATCGCTCATCGTCATTCCTCAACGATAAATGAAGGTACTCGCCGAAGGTATTACACGTAAGCATGCCCGGGTAGTTATTCAGATCTTTCAGCAGGTCATATATTTTTCGTGATTTTATTTTATATAGCTTGCCAGGGTAAGAACGGATAATATTTCCGGGTGTATCGATGGATAATATCCTGCCATTTTGCATGAGGGCAATATTATCGCATAAGGTAGCCTCATCCATATAAGGGGTGGAGACCACTATGGTGATATGCTGTTGTTTAAGACGATTCAGCATTTCCCAGAACTCTTTTCTTGAAACAGGATCAACGCCGGTTGTCGGCTCATCTAAGAATAAGACTTCCGGCTTATGAATTAATGCACAGCATAAGGCCAGCTTTTGTTTCATCCCGCCCGATAACTTTCCCGCCCTTCGTTTCTTAAAGGGTTCAATCTGTATATAAATATCTTTGATTAGCTCATAATTTTCTGTTACGGTTGTTCCAAAAACCGTAGCAAAAAAATGAAGGTTCTCCTCTACGCTCAGATCCTGGTAAAGGGAAAACTTTCCCGGCATGTACCCGATGCTGTTGCGGATTTTTTTATAATCCTTCACGACATCAAGCCCATTAACGGTGGCAGTTCCGCTATCTGGAAGCAACAAGGTGGTAAGCATTCGGAATATACTTGTTTTCCCGGCGCCATCGGGCCCGATGATGCCAAACAATTTGCCTTTGGATATTGACAGGGAGACATTGTCCACCGCAACTTTTTTTTCTTTGCCGTAAACCTTTGAAATATTTGTGAGGGTAACCGCTTGCATGATTTTATAGCTTTACATCAGCATACATTCCGATCTTAAGGTACCCGTCATTGGCAACCCTTATTTTTATCGCATAGACGAGGTTGGCGCGTTCATCTTTTGTTTGTATCGTTTTCGGGGTGAACTCCGCTTTATCGCTTATCCATTCAACTGTACCCGTATATTCCCTGTACTTATTATTCGCAGCATCGACCAGTACTTTTACCGGCTGATTGATTTTAACGGAGGATAGCTGGTCACCTGAGACATAGGCCCTAAGAATGAGGGTAGATAAATCGGCAATTTTGTAAATTGGTTTGCCGGTTGATGTCATCTCATTAACCTCAGCATATTTAGCCAGTACGGTACCCTTTACGTTATTGATTATGTTACATTTTGAAAGCTGATCATTAACCTGGTCTATCTGCACCTTTAAAGGGGCAATGTCTGCCGTCAATCCATTAGTTTGTGTATTTAATTGGGAAGCCTGCGCTATTTTCTGGCTTTGAATTACAAGCAATTGCTTTTGCAGTGCGTCCACCTGACCGGTAATGTCATCCAGTTGTTTTGGTGTTGCCGCGTCCGCTTTAACCAGGTTCTCTATACGCTGTTTCTCGCGCAATTGGGTGTTTAGCTGGCTTTGTATTACCGCAACCTGTTTATTAAATGAATTGGTTTGTGCAGCAATATCGGGCGTTTTGCTCCGTACCGATTTTACCTGCGCTTCCAGCTGTTTCTTTCTTAGCGATAACTGCACACTGTCGATGAATCCTATATATTGACCCGGCTTCAATGTTTGGCCTTCCTCGATATTTAACTGTTTTATAATGCCGGTCGCCTCAGCAGCAACAATTGTTTCATTGGTTTCAAATGTGCCGGAAGCATCATAATCTTTTTTGTTACCGGTGCAGGAGAGCAAGGTGCAGGCCGCTAAAGCGATGAGAAGTAGTTTTTCCATGTCGTTTATTTGTTCTTCAGTTTCCCGATGTTGTTTTTTGATCGTATTCGGCCATGAGCAATTGCATCTTGTGTAAGGCCTGGTTTTGTTGAGCCCCGGCTTCTGCATTCACCTCGCGCAGGTAGTCGCTGGTATTGATAACGCCATATTCCAGCTGTGCCATTGCCGTATTTTTTATCAGGGCACGCAATTCAATTATTTTGTTATCCGATTCTATCAGTTCAAGCAGCCTGGCTATTTCCTCGTTTTGCCACTGCAGGGTATTGACAATATTAAACAGGAATGTTTCTTTCCGGATGTCTATCGATTTGCGGTTATTTTCAAGCAATGCCTTATCTTTTTTATAGGTATAAAATCCTGAAAGCGGCCATTGAGCCCTGATGCCACCGATATAATAGCCTGCAAAATCATTTTTTAACATGTTCAAAGCGGGCCTGCCATACCCCGCCTGTAAAAACAACGCAATTTTTGGATGGTTTTTCGCCCGAAGTAAGTTATCCTGGATGTCCACTTGTTTTTGCTGACTTTCAAAAAGCGACAATTCAGGCCGCGTGATATTTTTTGATAAAGAAATTTCCCGGGGCATTACCAGCCGGCTGGTCTCGTCTAAGGACCGGTTAATGAACTGACCGAGCATATTAAGGTAAGCTTTCCGTGTTGCCCGTAACTCCTGTGTATGCTGGCCGGCTTTTAGGAGTTCGGCCTGCAATACGTCCGTACTGCTTTTTAACGCGGTACCATTAGCAATGGCTGCCGTGGCCTTCGTAATTCCGTTTCGAATGTCCTTTTTGAGTATCTCATTCAACGTATCCTGTTCATTCACCAGCAAAGTGCCAAAAAATAACTGGTTGATACGTTGCTTTATGCCATACATATCCACTTCCAGCTGTTGATAGGCGATATCGGCATTTTGGTCTATTGATTTTTTTTGCAGTTTAATGATCCCCCCATCAGACAAAGTTTGATCTATCTCTGCATAAATTTTATACTGGTCTTTGCTGATTGAGGGGATAGTTGTATTCGGAATTTTTATCGGGATCTCCGTAACATCGGACTGATAAGTTGCCTGCCCGTTCATGGCGAACTGCGGTAAAGATGCCGTAGAAGCATTTTTGATTGAGTATTCCCGGGAGCTGGCTATAAGCGCTTTTTGTTTTGCGAGCGGATAATTTTCCCGTGCCAGCCTGTAGCACTCTTCAATGGTAAGGCTTGCGGCCGTTTGGCCGGTCGCGACCCCAACTACAATACACGAGCTGATAATTAAAAGGAAGAATTTCATCTTTGATTTATTTTGAACGTTGACCCGGGCTCTAGGACCCGGATATTTTTTTGCAGCAGCCAGGTGAACCTTTATTATAATCCCCGTTCTCACTCGAACCATCTCCTGAACTCAGCCGCTTTTTCTTTGCTTACAATAAGATCCGTTGTTTTTATACCCCGCAGCTTTAGTGTTAATTTCCCGCTATCATCACTATGGTAACGCTCTATAAACGGTAAATGGACAAGGTGTTGGCGATTGGCGCGGTAAAAAAGTTTTGGGTTTATCAATTCTTCGACTTCATCCAAAGAGCGGAAATCGGTAATGAACCTGTTTCCTTCACCATTAATCAAAAAGATCAGTTCGTCTTTGATAAATAAAGCGACATCGTGTATCGGTATTAATGTTACGGCACGCCCTATATGAACCGCAAACCGCTCTTTATATTTCCTGCTTTTATTCAGATCTTTAAACAGCTCTTTCATCTCCTCGAGGTATAATGCATTGGTGAACTTTGATTGCATGAGATGAAACTTCTGAAAAGCGTCTTCCAGCTCTTTCTTATCAATGGGCTTTAACAAATAATCAATACTATTTACTTTAAATGCCCTGATGGCATATTCATTGTAAGCGGTGGTAAATATAATAGGGCAGCTTATCTTTTTTTCGTAAAAAATATCAAGGCTGATGCCATCTGCAAGTTGAATATCGGATAATATCAGGTCGGGCTGGCTATTTTCTTCAAGCCATTTTACCGATGCCTTAACCGTGGGTATGGGACCAACCAGTTCTGCCATCGGCTCCAGCTGTTTCACCATTTTCATAAGGCTTTCTGCCACCAGCAGTTCATCTTCGATCACTAATATTTTCATAGCATCGGTAAATTTATTTCAAAGGTATTTTCCCGGTTGTTTATCAGTACTGGTTTGTCCGTTAGATACGTATACAGTTCCTTCAGTTGCTGCAGGCCCTGTTTGTTGGAACTTTCGATTTGCTTGCGTATCAGTTTGGTGTTGTCAATATGTAAATAGTCGCCCTCATCCCATATCCTGATTTTCAAGGGATGCTCGGCCTGCATTGCATTGTGCTTGATGGCATTGTCAATCAGCATTTGCAGCGTCACCATTACGATGCCTTTTTCTTTTGCCTGTGCGGTGATATTGACACTAACTTCCAATGCACGGTTATACCTGATGCGCAATAATGAAATGTAATGTTGAATAAAATTGATTTCAGTCTCTAAACTTACTACCTCGTTTTCTTTATGTTCCAATACATAGCGGTAAACCTTTGACAGATGTTTTACAAACTCGGAGGCCAGGTCGGGATCTGTTTGTATCAAGCCGTCAAGAGAAGAAAGCGTATTGAATAAAAAATGTGGATTTACCTGGTTGCGGAGATGGTGATATTGCATAAGCGATTTCTCTTTCTCCATTTTAACAGCCTCAACCTGTAAAAATGCTTTTTCCTCAACCGATTGTTGCCATTGACGAAAAAAATAGTAGGCTGACAAACCCAGGTTAAGCAATATGATCAATACGATTGCCAGTACGATAGCGAGCGCTATAAACTGGTGGTTGGCAAATGCGGGGAGATAAGGCCTTGCAGCTACAATAAACAATATAAATAAAGGAGTAAACAATAAGAGTGACGTGCAGATCTGTACAAAAATGCGCCTTGATGCATTCGTACCGAACGGGATCCTTTTATCTAAATAATCACTTACCCCCCTTATCATTACCCATATAAAAGATAACAGGACGAATTGGCAAAAAAACAGTAAGATATGTATACCGGCTGACCATTCAGGAATCATATAGTACCTGATTATGGTGACCATTACTGTGAAAAAAAAGATGGCTATATACGGGATATGATTCCACTTCATGTTGAATCTTAAAAAGTTTGTATCCTGCATTTTTGAGATGATTAAAAGGGTCTTGTGCCGGTGTGCTTCTTTTATGCAAGTTATTAAAAGCATAAAGCCTTTGGCAACTGAAATTCAGCGAAGCAGAAGAAAGCTACAGGTAAGCGGCGAAAAGCCGGGTCAAAATACAGGTACTTTCTTTTAGGGGAGTAAAAAATTAAAGCGTATGCTGACCGCTGCCCGACACCGATAGTAATACCGTTAGTGATTCCTTTTGCAGACATTAAAAAAAGCCCAGGTGATTCCCGGGCTTTCTTTTTGGTAGTTTCTCTAGGAGGTTCAATTATATTCTTTGGGGGTCAACAATTTTTGGAAGAATTAAAACTATAATTCTGATACAAAGTTAATTAGATATATTAAAAAACAAATAGTAAACGTACGTCAGTAATACTCCTATTGTTCCAGCTATTTATTCGGAAATTACTATACATAGGCATCGCTGTATTTATAGTCAACACTAAACAAGTGCGTCTTTATATTAATAATCACTGGTTATTCCGGGTTGGTTTCTCCTGGGTAAAGGAATGACTGCGTATAAATACTTGCCAATCATAACAGGTGATTTATAAATATACCAGAAGGATCAGCAACCCTTTTCGGAACCCGCGTTTCGTGTAACCATGACCGTTACTTGTCCACTGTGTATGGCAGCACAAATGCGAGAGTGGTAAAATGTAAGCCAGTACGCTTGTTTGACCACCGCCTCACCTGATGAAGATCACACAGGTCTCATTCCATAATGTCCTTTTCGCGGCACATCATGTACGGGATGAGCAAGGCGGTTGCCGGATAATTTTACCGGATGATGTCATGTTGAAAAGTACAACGGACCCGTGTTGTATGTCGCATTCCTTTACCATCTTTGTAAAAGCATCTACTGATCAACACAACTTAAAATTATATTATGATAAGAATACTTGCCGGGTTGGTTCTGTCTTTTAGCCTTTGGTTTAACGCCACCGCGCAGCAGCCGGCGCCGCAATTATTAAAGGAACCGGCAAACTGGGCTTTCGAAAGATTTCAGTTACCGCCTGTTTTTGCGCCTTCTTTCCCGTACCGGGGTGTGGAAGAACTGCGCTTTTCTCCTGGCATGTTCGATAAAGGATCGACAAATTATTTTACTTATGCTTTTGCCGCGCAACTTGACAGTACTTCATCTATGCCGGCTGATTCCATCAGGGATTACCTCCTTACATATTTTAAAGGCTTGTGTAACGGTACAGCAAATGACCGTAAGCTGGTGATAGATACGTCTAAAATAACAGTTTCAGTGAAAAAGAAAAAAGTTGCGCCGGAAACTGAAATTTATAATGCGTTATTGAATATTTTTGGTGTGTTTGCTGATGGCGCGCCCATAAAGCTGAATATGGAAATAAAAGTGTTGCCATATGCCCGTATAAAAAAAACGTACCTTATTTTTATCGCTTCTCCGCGTGAAAAGACCGACAGTGTTTGGAAGCAACTTTATAAGATCCAGCAAGATTTTACTGTACCCGCCGGTTTGGATAAATGACTGCCAAAGGAGGAATTTCTTACATTAAAGCGGTTGGAACTATGGTTTAAAAATAAGGTTTCACTAAACATATGGATCAGCGAAAGCCCGTTGATCATAATCATATAAATTCGAAGCAACAAAATCCTGAATGAAATGATAAAGACCTGGCATATTGAAATAACGGTCATTGCGCTTGTATTGGCTGTTATAAACCTGTTATTTGCGAATAATTTGGTTAATTGGATAACCACGGTGGCCATTTTACTGAGTTTTAACCACGGGCAGATTGGTGACCGGTTACAGGAGCAGCAAACGGTAATGACCGTGAAAACGGTTGAATGTTATCATAAATTAAACAAACTATTCGGCGCAAAAGAGATCGTATGGATCGTAGCCTTCTTACTGATGAAGAACTATGTTGCTATTGCCGGAAGCTTCCTTTTCTTTTATACCCTGTTTGGCGGAAATTTTACAGAAAAAAAATAAAACCGGTGCCAAGGTAGTGTCTTTATAGAATATGCTGTCCCAGGTGCACCGCGTACTGTCAACAAATATTTCCCACGCAATTTGACATGATCAATCGAGTGGTATCTTTTCCGCATTGAGAGCCAGCCACTGGTCAAAGTTTTTTAAACCGGGATTCAATTCTTTAGAAAAATCAATATCGCGTATGCCATTGTAGTCATCATTAAAATCGCGTTTAAACTGGAACATGTTGCCTAAATCATCAGCGCCAGGGAAACCAAAAGCGCGAAAGGTCCCGGGAGACACTTTATTGTAAATTATCTCGGTGCCCAACGCCTTAGTAAGTTTATCGGCCATTTCAGTTCCACTAAGTTTTTCACCGGCTACGCCAATAGTTTTCCCGATTAGCCCCGGGCCTTTCTTAAATATCCCATAGGCACATTTACCTATATCATCTGCTGCAATTGCGGCTAATTTTTTGTCATCCATTGGAAAAGTGATGTAGTATTTACCGTCGGCTGCTTTTTTTGGGCCCATTCCAAAATAGATAAAATTATCCCAGTAAAATGATGTCCTTAAGAACGTTACAGGTAAGCCTGCTTCAGTGAAAAGTTTATCGGCTGCACCTTTACCGTCAAAGTGCGGAACTTTATATTTGCCTTGCAACGTTGGCATCCTGTCATCATCCAGTGGAACCCAGTTTCGTGTATCTTCAAATGTAGACCAGATTATATGCTGAAGACCCGCACCTTTTGCAGCTTTTACAAAATTGATTACTTCATCATATTCTTTCTCTGCAGAGAAATGTGCCCAGAAAAAAGTCACGAAGAACGCCCCATAGGCCCCTTCCAATGCTTTTTCAATACTATTGGCATCATCGATATCGGCGGCCACTACTTCTGCCCCCATGCCCGATAGTTCTTTAGCCTTAACAGAATTCACATCCCTTGTAACCGCGCGGACGCTAAAGTTGCTTTCGGGATCCGCAAGTATAGCTTTCGCAAGCCCGCCTCCCTGGGCACCCGTGGCTCCAAAAACAGTAATAATTTTTTTCTGATCCATAGTTGTAAAGTTTATGTAAATGATTAAATCATTCCTGGCGGGCTTTGAGGTATTATTGCCGGCAACGCAGCTTCACTAAGTTTTCTAATCTTGGTCCAGGCTTTTAAAAATGGATCATGGATTTGAATATGAAAATAAGGTTTTAGCTAATAAAATTATAAATGAATATATATATATTTCTACCAGCCGGCCAGGCCAGTCGCGACCTCGAATGTTGGTTTGGTGATATAGGCAGCCGGGCGACCGGTGGTAGAAAGGTGGCTAATTTTTACGGGGACTGCTTTTTATAACCGCAATAATTTCAGAAAGCAATGACTTATCACCTGCTGAGTCCTGCAACAGTTGCCAGATCATAACGCCACCGGCATTTTTTAATGCCAAAGATGTTTTCTGCCGTATGGTAGGTATGCCATTATAATAAATCATGCCACCCGTAGCCGGCGCAACTTCATCCAGTTGATCTGCACCCGGGAAAGTTGTTATTATATCTGCATAGGACATACTTTCTCCATAAGCCGTACCAAAACAGTAGCCATAAAATGGAAGGCCGAGATTTATTTTCTTTGCGGGATAACCACGCGTGATCGACCAATACCGGAGATCTTCCTGTGCCTTCACATAGGTTGAATGAGGCCCGGGTTTCTCGGGTCTCCAGGGACCCGTTTCATCGTAAGACATGACATTGATGAAATCAAACTTTTCCAGGGAGGCGTTACTGATTATTTCTCCGTTCCAGCTGGCCAGCGCCGCAGTGAGTAACTTGCCAATTGGGTGCAAACCTGCAAAAAGCCCGCTTATTAGTTTATCATAGTTTTTGTCACTGGCATTATCATTTTCAAGATCAACATCAATGCCGTCCAGGTTATGGTCTATAGCAAGTTGCACAAGCGCCTGAATAAAAACTGTACGGTTTAGGTCCGAAAGTAAATCACGATAGTACGGGTTGAAACTGCCACCGCCTATAGATGCCAAAACTTTTATATTATAATCATGAGCTTTCTGCACGAGGGTATCAAAGCCTGCGGGCAAAATTAAAGCACCGGTAGAATCCGGATTTACAAAAGCGATATTTAGATGGGTAATATATTGAAACGAAACCTTGCTTACGTCAGCAGCGGTTGTGCGCCCGGCGGGTATATAGCCCACTACACGAAATTGAGAAAATGTAACCAAAGAAGATATGGAACAGGCGCATATCATAACAATTTTCAGGCAAATAAATTTTTGCATAGCGCTTTTATTATTTATTAAGGGACTGGAATGTTTGGTACCGATGAGTTGCAAATCTTAGCGATAAGATTTATACGATGGGTAAATTTTGTTTGTCATACTGCCGGCAAATATACCATCCGTTTAAAATTATAGTATCAAAAAATGGAAGGGCGGTGGCAACGTTCCACGTAAAATAAGGACTCAAGGTATGTTGCTAAGACAATTTTCCATTTGGCAACATGGGCAATGTTGTTAGTTCTATGCCAGTTGCATCAACTATAGCGTTACGTATGGCCGGCGCAAGAGCAACAATTCCTGCTTCTCCGGCACCGGAAGATGGCAGGTCTTTACGGTCGATCAATATAATGTCAATTTTGGGGATATCACTAAAACGCGGCACGCGGTACGCAGAGAGGCCGGAGTTTAGGATTTTGCCCCCGGCAAAATCCACCGCTTCAAATAAGGCACCGCCGAGACCTTGTATAACCGAGCCCATCACCTGGTTTTCGAGATGATGTGGATTAATGATGGTGCCACATTCAAATGCCTGTGCAACACGTAGTACCTCAACCTCTTTGTCACTATTAACGGCTATCTCTACGCATGTGGCTACGTAGCCACCTTTTTCAAACGCAGCCGCGAGGCCATAGCCGTGTCCTGCTGGTCTCGGCGTGCTCCAGCCAAATGCTTTGGCAGCGGTTTGAAGCGCTGCTATAAAACGGTCATCTTCCAGGTTTTTTAACCGGAAAGCAAGTGGGTCCATTTTAACCAGCCGTGCCAGGTCGGTCATATGACATTCACGGGCAAATACATTTGCCGTGGCTGCAAGGCCACGGTACGAACCCTGTTTTAACGGTGAGTCAGAGGGAAAATGTCCTATTTGTTGGTTTGCGGCCTTATACTGCGTCCCTAAGCCAGCACCGCCCGAATTATAGTTGTTGAATTTCCAGCCTGTGATGGTACCATCTTTATTAACCCCGGCGGTCACTTCGATTACTCCACCCGGCCTAAAGTATGCCCAGGTAAATTCTTCCTCTCTGGTCCAGGTAACCTTAACCGGTTTCCTGGCTTCCTGTGCAAGGCGCGCGGCTTCAATCGCGGCTTCCCCGCTGTGTTTTCCACCATAGCCAGATCCTGTATCAGGCACCATTACCCGCACCTTGTCTTTGCCGATCCTGAAAACATCAGCCAGTTCTTCCTGTACGCCGAATGGGCGCTGGGTACCGGTCCAAACGGTGAGCTTTCCATTGGCCCATTCTGCAAGCGCTGCCCGTGGCTCCAGCGGCACATGCGCTATATAATGAACATGATATGTTTTCGCATGTTTAAAATCAGCCTCAGCCAGTCCTTCTTCTATATTGCCCTTTGTTACACCTGTATTTCTGCCGCCGCTTTCGCCAGATGCATTCTTAACCAGGTAGTCAAAAACTGTTTCGTTTGATGGCTGGGCATTACGTTCTTCCCACCGGTAATTAATCGCTTGTAATGCTTTCGCAGCAGTTTTTACGTCCGGTGCTGCGACACCAACAAAATCACCATCCTTTACCACCATTACACCGGGGATTGCCCTGGCTGCACTAACATCGGCTTCTATAAGTTTCGCTCCAAATGAAGGTGGCCGCAAAATTTTACCGTACAGCATACCCGGTAATTTCATATCAGAAACATACAAATGCTGACCGGTGATAAAAGATCGCCCGTTTACCTTGGCAGCTGTTTTTCCAGCGACTTTCCAGTCAGCCGGCGCAGTCACACGCGCATTTTCGGAGATGGACATCAATAATTGCTGGCCCTTTGTCAATTCGCCGTAATGTATTTTTTTATTATCCGCATGATCCACCACCATCCCGTTTTCTGTGGTAAGGCCTTTAGCAGGCTTGTTCCAATTTTTAGCTGCCATATCTATTAAAGCCTCACATGCAGTAGCAGCTGCGCGGCGTAACTGGGTACCCATTTGTGGAGTTGTGCGGCTTCCAAAAGTTCCCGCATCAAAGGGAACAAGATCAGTATCGCCCATAATCATTTTGACTGAAGACACCGGTACATTCAGCTCTTCGGCTACGATCTGGGATAATGATGTACGTATATTCTGACCTACTTCAACTTTCCCGGTATATACGGTTACTGTTCCATCTTCCCCGATGTAGATCCAGGCTCCTACCTGGTTTACCGGGACGGCTGAGGATGCGGGCATCGCTTCGCCGGCAAACGACAACAAGTCGCGTAATACAAAGGCAATAGCAAGGCCGCCGCCCGTTACTTTGAGGAATTTACGCCGGCCAAATTCAAAATGATGCCATGAAGCAGGAGGAAGTTCCTCGTTCGTTGGCTCAGACGGATGCCGTAAGAAATCCGGATCTTTCATTATCAGGTTTTATTTTTCGAAGCCAGTTGTATGGCCTTTATAATGTACGGATAGGTTCCGCAGCGACATATATTTCCATTCATAGCTTTTACAATTGCCGCCTCGCCCGGGGCAGGATTTTTTGCAAGCAGCGCTACGGCAGACATGATCATGCCGGATGCGCAGTAAGAACATTGAAAAGCATCAGTTGCTAAAAAGGCTTCCTGTACCGCATGAAGTTTACCATCTCTTTCAAGCCCTTCTATAGTGGTGATCTCTTTCCCGGCAACAGACGCGACCGGTGTAATGCAGGAGCGTACCGGCGTACCGTTCACCAGCACGGTGCAGGCACCACAAGCCCCTTCACCACAGCCGTATTTGCTGCCCGTCAGCTCGAGGTTGTTGCGCAATACATATAGCAACTCAACATCGGGATCAACCGTTAGATCATGCTTTACACCGTTTACGTTCACAACCATAAATGCAAGCTTTGTATGCGTTGTAAAATTACAAAAAATGTCAGCAAAAATTGGCTTATGCCGGTAACTTACTGATGCCTGTTGCAGGACCAAAAACGGTTTTGGGCTTCTGAGATGACCAGGCTTTGAAAAGCCGAAACCGTATCAACGCAAATGGAAGCATTCTTTTTTTGCCTTTTGCCCGCATTAACAAGCAACATACATCGGGGGTGTTTTATAAACCTTCAATACGGTCGCGGTAACCCCTGCCGATGGGTATTGATATTCCATTCACCTCAATCATCTCTGCTGTATATGATTCAATCTTGCTGACTGAAATGATAAAGGACCGGTGAATCCGTTTAAAAAGATGCGCCGGTAAAATGCCCTCAATTTCCTGGGTGCTCATTTTTGAAATGTATTCTTTTTTTGTCGTGACAATTTTGATGTATTCGCGCTGACTTTCGATATACAGGATCTCGGAGAATAAAATTTTTACTTTCTTTTTTTCCACATGAAGAAATATGAAGTCTTTTTTTTCCTGGCTATCGACGACCGTTTGGCTTTCTCTTCGCAGGGTTTTTACCTTATTTACGGCTATTAAGAAGCGCTCAAAGTCAAACGGCTTCAACAGGTAATCCGTTACATTTAAATTAAATCCTTCGACTGCATATTGATGATAAGCGGTGGTGACTATTACAGCCGGGGGATGCGATAGTGTTTTTAAAAAAGCCATACCCTTTAATTTAGGCAGGTGGATCTTTCCAGCACAGTGGGATCCGAAGCTTGGAATTCACGTGACTTGAAGTCGCGGC
>JADMIO011305968.1_pt1 | contig 133565 bp, 113 predicted proteins | sample 8958161 | NCBI WGS metagenome assembly JADMIO01 (sample SAMN16585339, study PRJNA669376) | soil metagenome | isolation source: Crop rotation soil | place: USA: Cullars Rotation, Alabama | collected 2011 | reverse complement strand
CGCGACTTCAAGTCACGTGAATTCCAAGCTTCGGATCCCACTGTGCTGGAAAGTGGGCTGAATCCCTTGTCATACCGGCAAACCAGCTGCATGTACTCAACGAAGACGCTGATCTGCAGGCGGCCGCCTGCCTGGAGCCGGCTGCCTGTGCTGCCGACGCCGTGACCCGTGCCGCGGTTCAGCCCGGTGAGACGGTGGCGGTTGTAGGTGCGGGGAGTATCGGAGTCCTCGTGGTTCAGCTTCTCGGCGGCTTCCAGCCCTCGGAGATCGTCGTCGTCGAACCTGCCGACCGCGCTGCACAGCTCGCTCGCCAGTGCGGGGCAACCGCCACTCGTGAACCTTCCGCAGTGGCTGATCTGGCAGGGCGCTTCGACGTCGTTATCGAGACCGCGGGTGCTCCGTCCACGGCCGAGGCCAGCCTCGAGCTGGTCCGGCGTGGCGGCCGGGTCGTCCTGGTGGGTATTCCCGAAGCGGGAGACTGCCTGGATGTGGCCGGCATGGTGAGCAAACGAGTTGAGGTCGAAACGGTGTTTGGCGCACCGTCATCGGCCTGGAAAATCGCCGTCGACGCATTTAACGCGGGCACCCTCAAACCCGGCCTACTCGTAACGCAGGTTCTGGACCTTGCTGATGCGGAACGCGCGCTGCGCCTGCAGCAACGTTCCCCGGGCTCAGGGAAGATTCTGCTCAAGCCGTGATCTACGGCAATTCGAAGATCGATGGCCTGGAGGTCAGATGAAGGCAAGCGTCCTCGCCCAGCGCGACTACACGATCGCCGAGATTGACGACCGCATGTACGGCGCCTTTCTGGAGCACCTCGGCCGCGCGATCTACACCGGCATTTATGAGCCCGACCACAAGACGGCGGACGCCAATGGCATGCGTGGTGACGTTGCCCAGCTTGTCCGTGAGCTCAATGTTCCTCTCGTGAGATATCCCGGTGGCAACTTCGTCTCCGCCTACAACTGGGAAGACGGTATCGGGCCCCGCGAGACCAGGCCAACGCGCCTCGACCTTGCCTGGCATACATCTGAAAGCAACGCCGTAGGCATTCATGAGTTCATCGCCTGGTGCCGGACCGTCGGCACCGAGCCGATGCTCGCCATCAACCTTGGCTCGCGCGGACTCGACGAGGCGCGCAACCTGGTCGAGTACGTCAATGGACCTGCTGGAAGCTATTGGGGTGATTTGCGTGGCCAGAACGGCGAGCCGGACCCCTTTCGAGTCAAATACTGGTGCCTGGGTAACGAGATGGACGGGCCCTGGCAGATTGGCCACAAGACCGCCGACGAGTACGGGCGCCTGGCGAATGAAACTGCCAAGGCGCTGCGTGCGTTCGATAGCTCTCTTGAGCTGGTGGTCTGCGGATCCTCCCATTCGTATATGCCGACGTTTCCTGAGTGGGAGCGGATCGTCCTCGAGCACACCTACGACGTGGTTGATCACATCTCGCTGCATATGTACTTCAACAATCGAGAGCAGAACACGGCAAATTACCTCGCAATGAACGCCAGGCTGGACGAGTACATCGGCACGGTCGCTTCCACCATCGACTACGTCCGCGCAAAGAAGCGATCGACGAAGAAGGTCACGATCTCGTTCGATGAGTGGAATGTCTGGTATCACTCAAACGAGCAGGATCGTGCCATTCGTGAGGGGAGCGCGGGCTGGCCGCATGCCCCCCGGCTTCTGGAGGACATCTACAACTTCGAAGATGCACTGCAGGTCGGCTGCATCATCAACACGTTCATTCGCCGAGCAGACGTCGTGAAGCTCGCCTGCATCGCCCAGCTGGTCAATGTCATTGCTCCGATCATGACGGAACCTGGCGGCGACTCCTGGCGGCAGACAATCTACTACCCGTTCTTCTTTGCTTCCCAGTTTGGCCGAGGTACTGCCCTCCAACTCGCCGTGAACTCGCCGAAATACGACGCCGCGGTGGCTGACAACGTTGCGTATCTGGACATCTCGAGCGTCCACAACAGCGATGACGCGTCGCTGACGTTTTTCGCTGTGAATCGTCATCCAGACGAAGAGCTCGAGGTCGAACTGAGGCTCGCGGGATTCGGCCCTGCCACGGTCATCCAGGCGCAGGTCATGGCTCACCCCGACCTGAAGGCTTCGAACACGTTGGCTGACCAGTCAGCGGTGGTTCCGACGGACGCTCTCGCCGCCATCGATGGCGAGCACGTGAGGTTCACGATGCCGCCTCACTCCTACCAGGTCTTGCGCTTGAAACTAGTCGGTTAGAACGCGGTGCAGGTTCTGCCAGGGTGGCGCGAGCCTGGCGTTTGGCCCTTTCCGTGCGAGCCCCGACCTCCACGATTTACACATCGCGCACTGGCTGGTAATCCATTGCCTGAGATTTAGACAGGTATCGTAAGGGGACACGAAACGCCAACACGTTTTTAGGCGCGCTTGCCAACGCAAGTCGCTCGGTCGCGCAGTATCCTTCGGGCCGAGGTGAGTCTGTGAGAGCGAGCAGTGACCGCATCCTGGTTAGCCACGCCGGCAATCTGCCCCGACCTGCCGAGCTGAACAGCCTGATCGACGACGGCAAGGCAACCGCTGCCGCCAATACGGAAGAGTACTTCCGCCGTCTGCCTGCGGCTGTGAACGGCATTGTCGACCGCCAGATCGAGCTCGGCGTCGACGTGGTGAACGACGGCGAGTACGCGAAGGCCGGCAGCTACGGCGGCTACATCCACTCCCGTGTCACCGGCTTCAGTAATGTCCCTGCAGACCCATCGAAGCCACCGAAGCGTGCCGGGACTGCGGAACGGGATCGGCGTGACTTCCCGGGATTCTTCACATCCGGGCTCTGGTTCGCAGGTTCCGGTGGGCCGGTGCGCCCCGGCTTCGCCACTCCCGGCCAGATGCGAGACACCAACCTGCGTGCCTCCCGCATCTGCAGCGGTCCCGTCACCTATACCGGACACGAGGCGGTGCAGCAGGACATCGAGAACCTCAAGGCTGCAACCGCCGGCAAAGACGTCGAGGGCTTTATCGCTGCGCTCGGCCCGTTGAGTCTCGGCGCCGGCGTCCATAACGAGTACTACAAGACGGAAGAGGAGTACATGACCGCCGTCGCCGAGACGATGCGCGAGGAATATCGCGCCGTCACCGACGCCGGCTTCATCATCCAGGTCGACGAACCCGAGTTCTTCACGTCGTGGATGTTCTACCCGGACTGGAGCGTCGAGGACTACCGCCGCTACCTCGGTTTCTGCGTCGACGTAATCAACCACTCGATCGCGGGGCTACCGGAGGATCAGGTGCGGTTCCACTCCTGCTGGGGAAGCGGCCACCGTCCTCACGTCAACGACATCGAGCTGAAGTACATCGCCGACCTGCTTGTCCACATCGACGCGAGGCAGTACAGCATCGAGGCGGCGAACGTCCGGCACGAGCATGAGTACCAAGTATGGGAAGAGACAAAGCTGCCGGACGGCAAGATGCTCATGCCGGGCGTGATCTCGCACGCTACCGACCTCGTCGAGCACCCGGAGGTCGTCGCCGAACGCATAGTGAACTACGCCAATCTCGTCGGCCGCGAGAACGTGCAGACCGGTACCGACTGCGGCATCGGTTCTCGTGTCGGCCATGAGGAAGTCGTCTGGGCAAAGCTGAAGGCGATGTCAGAAGGTGCTGCAATCGCGAGCAAGAAGCTCTGGGGAAAGAAGTAACCGCCACAACTCGACCGCTAAGAGGAGGCAGAACGGTGACCCAGCAACTGACAAAGGGAGTAAAAGCCGGTACGAGAGTGCCACAGCCCAATCCGCCGGAAGCGGGAGAGCTGCAGCAGACCCACCGGGAGATCGACGGCCCCTACTTCCGGCTAGGCGCTCCAATGCGCTCCAATCTGCTCGAGCCCGGTGACCGGCCGGAGCTGGTTCTCAGTGGCACGGTCATGAACGAGCGCGGCGTGCCAATCCCGAACGCGATCGTAAACCTCTGGTCCTCGGACGCCGCCGGCAACTACGACATGATCGGCTACCGCTACCACGGCTACGTCGCCACCGACGAACAGGGTCGCTACGAGTTCACGACGATCATCCCCGGCTGCTACCAGCCCCGGAATGCCAAGCACTTGCACGTCAAAGTCCAGGGCAACAGCAGCCCAATTACGACGCAGCTCTACGTCGAAGGCGAGCCGGGCAACGAGGACGACGACTACTATCACTCCGATCTCGTTATCAGGTGCACCGCCGACGCACAGGGTACGAAGCACGGCACCTTCGACTTCGTGATAAAGCAGGTGACCGAGCGGGAGAACGTCACGCCGGAAAGCCTCGCCGCCCGCGTCGGCTGACGGCGATGGCATACGACCTGCTGCTCAAAGGCGGCCGCGTCCTCGACCCGGGCCAGGGGCTCGACGGGAAGTACGACATCGCGATCAGCGACGGCAAGATCGCGGCGATCGAAGCTGAGATCGATCCGAAGGAAGCTAAGCGTGTCATCGAAGTCCGCGGCGACAACCGCTACGTCGCGCCGGGCTTCATCGATCTGCACACCCACGTTGCCTATGGCGCCACGACTGCTGGCGTTGGCATGCAGTGCTGCCCGCCGGACCAGATCGGCGTGCGCGCGGGCGTGACCACCGTCCTCGATTGCGGCAGCGTCGGCGTCGCCAACATCGGCGCCTTCCCGGTACACATCATTCCGAACTCGAAGACGCGGATCCTGCCCTTCGTCAACGTCGGCAGCTACGCGCACACGATGCCTGGGCTCGCGGATGTCGAGCACATGGCAGACGTTGACGAGAAAGCGATCGCCGCCTGCATCGAGAACAACCCCGGCCTCGTCAAAGGCTTCAAGCTCAGACTCGTCGGTCCGGTCGCCCGAGAGCAGGGAGAGGCGCTGGTCTCGCTCTGCAAGAAGGTTTCGCGCGAACACCACCTGCCACTGATGGTCCACATCGGTGACGGCCCCGCTGACTTCAAGAAAGCAGGCGACACTACCAGGTTCCTGCTCGAGAACTTCGACCCCGGGGACATTCTCACCCACCTCGCCACGCCCCGCAGCGGCGGCGTCATGGTCGATGAAGCCCGTACGAAGCTCATGCCACAGCTCACCGAGGCACGACAACGCGGCGTCGTGCTCGACCCGGCCCTCGGTGCCGGCAACTTCGGTTTCGACGTCGCCCGACAGCAGGCGGACCTGGGGCTGCACCCTGACACGATCTCCAGCGACCTCACCGCCGGCGGCCGGACGCGCGTCGTCTACAGCCTCATGGAGTGCATGGGCCGCTTCATGGCAGCCGGGTACACGGTGCCGGACATGGTCCGTATGTCGACCGTAAACGCCGGGAAAGCCCTCGGGATGCAGGACGCCCTCGGCGCCCTTGCCGTTGGCCGCGAAGCAGACGTGACGATCTTCGACGTGCACAACGGCCGCTGGAAGTTCGTCGACACGGTACAGAAGGTCTTCACCGGCGAGAAGGCAATGACGCCGGTACTGACGGTGCGCGGAGGCGAGGTCTTCGAGCCGGAATGGGGGCCGCACCCCTGGGGCTGGCTGCCCGAAGAGGCATAGCGTCAGCGACGAACGGAGGGGCAAACGATGACCACGGGCACAATCGAGTTCCAGGTTGTCGAAGACTGGGAGAAGGCACCGGCAGAGTTCCCCCACCGCGACGTCGCGGCCGTGGCCACGGACTCGCAGGACCGCGTCTATCTCCACACTCGCTACGGCGACCGCGTCATGGTCTACGAGCCGGACGGGACGTTTCTGCACGCCTGGGGCGACGGCGTTTTCAACAACGCCCACGGCATTACAATCGGCCCCAACGACGCGGTCTACTGCACGGACAACCGCGACCATGTCGTCCGCAAGTTCACCACGGACGGCAAGCTGCTGATGACCCTCGGCACGCCGGGCGTCGCTTCCGACACCGGCTACGCGCCGCAGCGAGGCGAGGCGGCGAAGATCCATCACAACGAGACGATTCAGCGCGTCGCCGGTCCCTTCAACTGCTGCACGAACATGGCTATTGCCCCCGGCGGCGACCTCTACGTCGCGGACGGCTACGGTAACGCGCGTGTCCATCGCTATTCGCCTGACGGCCGCCTTCTGCACTCATGGGGCGAGATCGGTAGCGGTCCAGGGCAGTTCCACCTGCCGCACGGGATCTGGGTACTGCACGACGGCCGCGTCGTTGTCGCCGACCGCGAGAACGACCGCCTCCAGTTTTTCAGCCCCGACGGTGACTACCTTACGGAGTGGAACGACATCCAGCGTCCCTGCGCGATCTGTGAGGACCGCGAAGGCCTCCTGTACGTCGCGGAGCTCTGGCGCCCCATCGAGCCGGGACAGGGATCGTTCGTCCACGGCTATGCCGATGTGGACAAGCCCGGCCGCGTCACCGTCTTCGGCCCCGAAGGCGGCATTGTCGCGCGCTGGGGCGCTGACGCCGGCAATCGTGCCGCTCCGGGTAATTTCATCGCTCCCCATGGCATCTGCGTCGACTCGACCGGGGCGGTATACGTCGCCGAAGTCGCGGGGACGTACGGCGTCAGCGCAAAGCGGGTAGGACCGGAATGCGCCGCCCACCAGATCCAGAAGTTCGTGCGACGCTAGCCATCGCGTTCTGATGGCTGGAGCACTCGCAGGCCTCCGCGTTCTCGACTTCGGTCACTATGTGGCGGGGCCACTGACGGCGCTGATGCTCGCCGACCAGGGCGCTGATGTTATCCATATCGATCGCCCCGGCTACGAAGACAGGCCCTCGGACGCGTTCTTCATGCGCGGCAAGCGGCGGATCACACTCGACCTCAAAGGAAACTCCGACCTCGACATCGCGCAGCGCCTCGTCGACGGCGCCGACGTCGTCATCGAAAACTTCCGCCCCGGCGTAATGGACCGTCTCGGCTTAGGTGCTGCTGCGATGACGGCGCGCAACCAGCGCCTCATCTATTGCTCGCTGCCCGGCTTCCCCGCCTCCGACCCGCGGGCGTCGATGCGCGGCTGGGAAGGGATCATCGACGCCGCAACCGACAACGCGCGGCCACGTGCGGGTGAGCCGCCACCGGAATGGGACCCCAGCGTCCCCACCTACTCGGCGCTGACCATGGCGTCGAATCTCGCCGCGTTCCAGGCTGCAACAGCGATCGTCTTCGCACTGATCGCCCGCGAGCGCGACGGGCGTGGCCAAACGATCGAAGCTGCGCTGTTCGATTCAATGTTTACGCTGATCGGGCAGAACGGCGCCTGGCTGCACAACCGCGGCTGGCGGGAGCCGAACGGCATCCACGGGCGAGGCGCCGGCTGCTTTCGCTGCGGGGACGGCCGCTACGTCCAGTTTGACACCTCGAGCGCTCGTCACCTGACCTGGTTTGCCCACGCCGCCGGCATCGACCACTGGGGCGCCGAATACCTCGACATCACGCGGCTTCAGGACCCGCAGGCGAACGAAGCGCTCCACGCCCGCCTGAGAGAACTCTTCTTGACGCGGCCCGCCTCCGAGTGGGAGCGCATCGGCAACGCGGCCGGAGCGGCGATCGGCATGGTGCGGACGAGCACGGAATGGCTCCACGAGGAGCATGCCCATGCTATTGGCGCCGTGACGCAGGTAGACGATCCAATCCTCGGCCCTACGCTGATGCCGGGCCTGCCCGTGCGCCTCAGCCTCACAGACGGCAAGCCCGGTCGCGCCCGCGCATTGCCGGACGCCGATCGGGAGGCAATCCTCGATCAGCTAGGCTCTGTGCCTGCTCGACACGCCGAGACCATAGCGGACATCTCTGCGTCTCCGCTGAAGGACCTGCGAGTCCTCGACCTCTGTGTCGCGCTCGCCGGACCAACCTGCGGGCGCCTCCTCTGCGAGGCCGGCGCGGAAGTGATCAAGGTCTACCCCCCGGATGCAGGCGTCGGCGGCTACCTCAACCGCGGCAAGCGCTCGCTTCTCTTCGATATCGATACCCAGGAGGGGCGGAACCTCCTCTGGAAGCTCGTCGAGCGCTCGGACGTTATCGTCCAGAACTTCGCGCCCGGAACTGCGGAACGGCTCGGCATCGGTTACGAGCAGGTGAAGGCACGAAAGCCCGACATCGTCTACACCTCGGTGAGCTGCTACGCACTCGGCGGGCCGTGGTCTGCCGGCCGCGGCTGGGAGCGCCAGGGCCAGGCGGTGACCGGTATCATGGAGCGCGCTGCGGCAGTGCCGGCTATCCTCGGCCCCTACAACATCGTCGATATCGGCACCGGGACGCTCGCCACATTCGGCACGGCGCTCGCTCTCTTTCACCGCGCTCGGACCGGAGACGGACAGCACGTTTCGGCCTCGTTGGTACAGACGGCGACCTTCCACCAGGCGCCGTACATGCTGGACTACTATGGCGCCGTTCACGACGAGCCGCGCGGCTACGAGGCGCAGGGCACCAGCCCCCTTAACCGCTACTATCGCGCGGCCGACGGTTGGGTCTTCCTCGCAGCAACAGGCTCCGAACCGGCGCTGGCATCGGTCACCGGTGTCGACCACGATGCCTCCGATCCCGGGCATGTGCTCAGCGAGGTCTTCCTCGACAACACCGCGCAAACTTGGGCGAAACGCCTGCGAGATGCCGGAGTTGCCGCGCAGGAAATCGTCCCGCTCGCCCGCCTGATGGAGGACGAAGGCGTCCGAGCCCGCGGCCTCAGCATCTCGCAGGTCGTCGGGGAGCAGCAAGCAACGATGCCCGGAGTCGCTGTGCGCCTTTCCCGGACGCCACTTCGCCCGGGTGATTCGATCCACCAGCCGGGCTCCGATGCCGCGGCGATCCTTGCGGAGATCGGCTGGCCGGATCGCCTCCAGCGTCTCGAGGACATCTGGGTCCTGCGAGCATCGAATCTGCCTCCCGCCTGGGCGGGGGCCGGGTAGCCAGAAGCGTGTTCGCGAGACCACGTGGGCACTCCGCGTCCAGTGCCCTCACTTGGTGCTCGCCAGCATACCTAACCGACACCGATGACAGCCGTAAGGAGCTGTTCCGCTAACGTCAAGAGAAGCGTCGCAACGACACGCTCCTCGATGACGCCACTGACAGCCTGGCCGCACTTATAGGACTGACCGAAGTCGCCCTCGCCGCACTCTAGACGTTAGCGGAGGAATCGCTCCGTTAGGCTGTCGTCGAGGCCGAAGCGCTCCTCATCTCAGCGAAGGTCTTCAGAGTCGGTTTCAGAATCGAATGTGGTGCAGGAGGTGGGGGTCGAACCCACACGAGCCTTTCAACTCAACGGTTTCGAATTCGTTAACGAGGGGTTATTGCCGGTCGCTTGCGTCCATCTACGACGCGAATTCGCACCTCTCCAGCCAGCGTCGTCCGCCTACATTTGAAGATGTCCGTGGCGGTTCTGTCAGCGTCGCTGTCAGTGAGGGGACAACCGCCTCGGCACCGCCATTTCACGCTGAGGACTTGCGCTAAGCTAGCTCCCACTTTGCTTAGGAGGTTGACGCCTGAAAGGTTCAGTCGCAATCCGCGGCCTTCTCATCGCTGGTCTTCTTCTTCTGGTTTCAGTCGCGTCGTTTGCTGGAGCTCAGGGTGCCTACTACGCTCCTGGAACGAGTGGCTATGACGTCTCATTTCCCCAGTGCTCGTCTCGGCTGCCCAGAGATGGGGCCTTCGGGATTGTTGGCATCAACAACGGCCTACCGTGGTCGCAGAATCCGTGCCTTGCTTCTCAAATAGCTTGGGCGGAGGGCTTCTCCGCCCCGATGGCCTTCTACATCAATACGGCGAACCCAGGGCCACAAAGCCCGTACTGGAATCTTGGCGGCCCGAAGGCGTGCGACGGCACCTTCAGTCTTTCCTGCTCGTACAACTACGGTTGGAATGCGGCCAATCAAGCATTTACTGCTGCTGCGAACCAGAGGTCTGCTGCGGTGGCGTCATCACGCTACTGGTGGATAGACGTCGAGACAGTTAACAGCTGGAACGGGAGCACTCAGGCGAACGCGGAAACACTGAAGGGGTACGTCGATTACTTGAAGAATCGCGGGGTCACAGGTATCGGCGTTTACTCAACGTCCAATCAGTGGGCAGCGATCACAGGCGGACTTCAGCTTCCCGACGCCGCGACGTGGATGGCTGGAGTAAGAAATCAGATTTCGGCTAAGGGCGCTTGCGGGACGGCCTCATTCAACGGAGGTCAGGTGATACTTGCTCAGTACGCGAGCAAAGGATTCAGCGCAGACCTCGTATGTGGTGGTACTAAGCCGAGCAGATAGTCGGGAAGACGCAGTCAGGGCGCCGCGTAGATCACCACAAAGTACTTCATGTCACCGGCGAAACTGACTGCGATGCCGGCTCGCGTGAAGGACGGCTCGAGGATGTTGGCCCTGTGAGTCTGGCTTCCCATGAATCCGGTTTCGGCCGTCTGGACCGATTGGGAGTCTGGAACATTGTTCCGGGCAAGATTCTCTCCGGCCAGTCTGTAAGAAATTCCCATCCGCTGGAGAATGGTGAATGCTGATTCCCCAGAAGGCGATGTGTGGGCGAAATAGCCGTTGGCGGCCATATCGTTTGCCCGGCCTCTTGCCACGGCCGCGAGGCGATCATCCCAGGTGAGCGGAGCAAGCCCAGCAGCTGACCGGTCTGCATTCTGCGATTGGAGAAGTTGAAGGTCCAAACCAGCCGCCGTAACTGGTGACGCTGGCGGCAGGGCGGCGGGGCACGGGGTGAAAGACCCGGTCACTGAGGTCTTCCAGCCGTTGCTTCCAAGACTCGTAATTCGCCAGTAGTGCGTCCGGCCAGCCAAGACTCCCTGCCAGGCCAGGGTGGATTGGTTTGCCGAAAGAGGACCCGCCGAGAGGTAGGTGCCATCGGCGAATCCATTGTTCGTCACACTCAGGTCAAGCCACTGAGCGCCATCGCCGTCGGCTGTCCAGGAGAACGTGATGGTTGCCGTCGAGCCCGAGCAATTCGCGCCGGCGTTTAGAAGGACTCCCCCTTCACCGGCGTAAACCTGTTGATACTGCGCAAAGGAGGCCAGGACGAATACCAGTGGAAGGAGACCCAACAACCAGCGGTAAGACAACATTCGACTCCAGCGAATCCGGCGGAGTCACGAGGAGAGGCCTCCATGCCCACTTGCCGGTTATTCACTGGTTAGTCGGCATCTGGTTCGCGAGTAGTAGATGAAGCTTCCTTCGTCCGTGTTTCACCGAATGTGATCCTGTAGGTAATCCACGTATGAATCGGGGCAGCTCACAGGCCAATCGCTGAAGCCACCTTTTCCCAGCGCAGGGATTCGAGGCAACTACGTTCATTCTTGTAAGGAAGCGGTAGAACGAGCTGAAGCAGCCGAGCCTGGCGCCGATCGTGATTGAAGACGGCTGCAGTCCTGAGAGGCCGACCCCGTAGGCCCAGGCGAGACGTCCTGGCTAGAAACCTCGTCGGGGGTCTTCTGCGCCCGTCCGAACAAGTCGTTAGCATCCGGCTGTAGCTCTGGACGGTTCTTAGAGATCCACTCCTTCGCTCCTTCTCAGCCAGGAAGGCGTAGAGGGTTCGGCTCCAATTGGCCGAGCTGGATTTGTCGAGGTGGGCGATTGCGTTTGTCATAACGTGACCCTCCTTCGGAAGTCACGCTATGAAGCCATCGTGTGCGATACGAGTCAAGCAGAAGTTGGCCCGATAACCTAGACCATGGTTTTGAGCTTTTAGCTCAGCTGGATAAACCTCGACAAACCAAAGAGAGAGAGAACCGGTCGTTCCGGTCCTCTCTCCACTGGGGGTCCTTAACAGGCGTCTAGGCTTCTACGGGCTGCAGCGTCAACGAAACCTCCGTCGAACTTTCATTGAGAACGATGCCAGTTGCCTGTTCAGAGCGAACTTTCCCCGGTACGACGATGGCTGCAAATACGGCGGCCAGGGTGAGTAGCACCGCACTGGCGATGAAGCCTGTGGTGAATGCATCGACGAAGCCAGCTTGAGCAGCGCTGAGAAGCGTCGTCTGCACGTCCGCGGGCAGCGATTGTGCCATCACGGTTGCCACACCGATGCCCTCGCTCGCCGGGTGCACCATCTCATACGGCAAGTTGGCGCTGAGCGCTGCTTCGACGTTTGCACGGTAGAGAGAGCTCACGAAGCTGCCGACTGCTGCGATACCGAGCGCAGAGCCAAGCTCACGGCTCACGTCGTTCAGGGCTGAACCCACTCCCGCATCGTCGACTGGGACCGCGGCCATCACCATGTCAGTTAGCGGAGCCATGCCCAGGCCGCCCGCAAGACCGAACAGGGCGAGGTTAGCGATGATTCGGATCGTCGAGCTGTCTTCGGTGATCTGGGAGAGAAGAGCGACCGCAACTGCAACGACTGCGACGGCGGAGCTAATCAGGAGCTTCGGACCGACTCGGTGAACAGCGATGCCTGAGATGGGCGCACCGACCATCATCGCGAATGCGCAGGGAAGGCCGAGCAGACCGGCTTCAAAGGCTGAACGGCCCTGCACCAGCTGGTAAAACTGGGTCAGGAAAAAGAACACAACGGAAATTGCGAAGAAAACTGTACCGACAATCACGACGCCGGCCGTGAAGTCTCGCTGGCGGAAGAACTGCATCGGCAGCATCGGCGATGAGGCGCGGCGTTCGATAACGAAGAAGAACACGCCTGCCACTGCAGCGAATGTTAGTGATGCAAGCACCTGAGTGTCGGTCCAGCCGTGCTCACCGCCGGCAATGATGCCGTAAACCAGCGTTCCGAGAGTGACCGTGCCCGCAATTGCGCCCGGAACGTCCAGGGAACGAGGGCGAGGGTCACGAGACTCGGGGACGATGGTGAGACCTGCAAGTGCTGCCAGGACAACCGGGACATGCAGGAAGAAGATCGACGACCAACCCGCGTGGTCTACAAGGTAACCACCGAACGCGGGGCCCATTCCCATGGCGAGAGCGCTCACGCCGGTCCAGATGCCGATTGCCTTGGCGCGCTCGTCGCGGGGAAAGACGTTGGTGACAATTGAGAGCGTCGCCGGCATCACGAGGGCGCCGCCCACTCCCTGCAGGGAGCGAAATGCGATCAGGTGCTCGGCGCTGTTCGACAGGCCGCCGCCGATAGACGCCACGCCGAAGATGCCCATACCGATTGCAAGCAAGCGGCGTCGCCCGAAGATATCGCCGATGGTTCCTCCAACCAGCAGTAGGCTGGCGAGCATGAGGACGTAGCCGTCGACGATCCATTGCATCTGACTTGTCGATGCGCTCAGATCGCGAGCCATCGAAGGCAGCGCCGTGTTCACGATGGTGTTGTCGAGCATTAGCATGAACGTGCTGAGGGACATCACTCCAAGGACAGCCCAGCGGCGCGGGTGGCCGCTGGTCTCCTCGAACTGCTCCAGGACTTCGTTAGTTGTCTTCATCTCGTTGTCCCTTTCTCTTGCGCTACTGAATGAGGGCTCAGGCGTGAGTCGCGGCCATGCCGGAGCAGGTGCAGGACCCCTGCTCACAGCCACAGGCGCTGCAAGTAGCGACAGTCGCGCAGGAGCACGTCGCGCACTCACAGATGCCGCCCGATGCGGAGCAGGTGCAGGTCCCGCCGGATGCACAGGAGCAGTCGTCGAGCTGGCAGGAGGCGCCGCAGAAGCAGGAGTCGCATGCGCACCCTCCGAGGGAATTGCACGCACAGGCTTCGTTGGAAGCACAGCTGGAGGCCGAGTTGATGGCGACAACACCGCAGGAGCACTCCGTGCAGCCGCAAGACGTGCAGTCGCACTGCTCGGTGCACGCGCATTCGCTGCAGCTGCAGATGGCGTCGATGTGGTTCGGGGTGGTGTTGATGATGGTGTTCATTTCGAGGTTCTCCTTGCTTTCGTGCTGATGTGCTGGGTGGTTTTCGATGCGTGTCACGTGAGGTGTCTCCTTAACGGGCCGGCACGATGGCGCAGGCGCAGCCACCGGATGCCGTTTGAGGGCGCTCGCAGCAGCAGCCATCGCAGCCCCAGCAGGGGTCGAGGTCGCTGTCTGCGAGATGAATGCGGAAGACCTGGCTTGCCACCTCGCCGCGCTCCCGGTCTTCAAAGGGCGCAAGGGCTGACCTGCCACTCTCATCGAAGGACAGCTCAGCGACCGGCACGAAGCCGGCGCGCTGGATGCCGATCCCGGAGGGAAGGTTTTCGGGGGCGAAGATGATCCAAACCCGGGTTGCCGGAGGGCATTCGCGGCGGATGATCTCGGCCAGGAGCTGCGGGTAGATCCCGCGGTGGCGAAAGCCGGGCAGCGTCGCGAAGTCCCACAGGTAGCGGTGACCGGCTGGCAGCTGGATGTCGAGGTCGAGCTCGCCGATCGAGGCGTTTCGTGTCGCCACCCAGCCGTAACCGGCCGGCTTGCCATCCAGCGCCGCGAAGTACGGCCGGTGCCCATCTCTCCTCCGCCGCATCACTTCGTCCAAGGGGAGGTTGGCGATGCGGGCGAGCAGACCGTCGACGACGGTCGCTTCGACCGTCATACCGGCCTGCAGCGCCAGGTGAGGAAGTCCGTCTTCGTACCACCAGGTTGCGAGTGCCATCTCGTTGTCTCCTTCCTGTTTGCTTCTGAAGTCAGGCTAGGAGTGGCAGGGGAGGGTGAAATCACACCGATGGGTGAAGCCGAAGGGTGAATGCGAGCGATTGAAGGGGTGAGAACGGCCGAGGTTGGTAGACTTGCGATCGTTCTGAGGAAGGAACCCGATCCATGGTCGAATCGGCGCCGGCTCCGCTACTCGAGACGAAACTGCGTCCGCCGCACGCGCGCGACTCCGTCGTGGCTCGGCCTCGCCTCGTCGAATTGGGTCAGCGCGTACTGGACGTGCCGCTCTCCCTGGTGACGGCACCTGCCGGGTTTGGAAAGACGACGCTTCTTCTCGACTGGTACAACCGCCTGGATCCGCATGCTCGGGCCTGGGTGTCACTCGACGAGACCGATAACGACGCGGACCAGCTGGCGCTCTATCTGCGTGCCGCCGTGGGCCGGTCTTTGAACGATGCGGTGCTCGAAGACGAGCAGTTCTCGCTTGAGGCGACTATGGCGGAGTTCGTCAACCAAACAGCGGCCAGAACGGAACCCGTCATCCTCTTTCTCGACGACTATCATCTGATCGAGTCGCCTCGAGCTCACGCCGCACTGACCTTCTTCCTCGAGCATCAGGGGACGGCCTTCCACCTGGTGCTGGGGACACGTCACGACCCGCCATTGCCGCTGGCTCGCCTCCGCGCCAGGGGCCGACTCCTCGAAGTTCGCGCCGAGGACCTGCGGTTCACGCCCGAGGAAGCGGACGGCATGCTCCAGGAGCTGATCCCCTTCGACCTCTCCGGCGAGCAAATGCGGGCACTCGAAGAGAAGACGGAGGGCTGGGCGGCAGCGCTGCAGCTCGCGGCGCTCTCACTGCAGCGATCGACGAACGCCGGCGCCTTCATTGAGGCGTTCAGCGGCTCCAATCGCTTCGTCTTCGACTACCTGGCCGAGGAGGTCTTTCAGAGGCAGGATGAAGAGACGCAGACTTTTCTTCAGCAAACATCGATCCTCGAGCGCCTCACCGGCGGGCTCTGCGATGCAATCACGGGAATGCCGCGGGGCGACGTCCGCCTCTCGGAGCTGCTCCGGGCTAACCTCTTCCTGAACGCCCTCGGAGACGAAGAGCGCTGGTATCGCTACCATCACCTCTTCCGCGATTTCCTTCGCCGCACGCTCGAACAACGCATGCCCGACGAGGTCCGAACCCTGCACCGGCGCGCTTCCGAGTGGTTCTCCGCGAACGGCTTAATCGACGAAGCCGTAGCGCACGCGGTGGAGTCGGGCGACCAGACACTGGCCCTCACGCTCATCGAGCGAGGCATGCCGGTGGTGACGATGCGGGGCGATTTCCTTACGCCAGCCTTCGAGCGATGGATGGGGAGCCTGGCGCAGGAAGAGGTGTATCGGCGGCCTCGTCTGGCGTTACCTCGGGCACTGGCCTCTGCCCTGAGAGGCCGGGTTACTGAGGCGGAGCAGGTGGTCGACCGCGTCTCGAGGGTCGTATTGGGTCAGGAGCCACTGCCGCACGAAACCGACGAAAACGAGCGACGAGCGTTCTTCGGGATGTTGCAGACGGCAAGGGTCTACATCAGCAGATTCCGCGGTCGCCCAGACGAAGCGCTCGAGATAGCGGACGCAACGATGGCCGAATTGCCGCCGGAGGAGCCCGCAATTGCCTGGCTCGGCATGGTGCGACAAATGGTGCTCTTCGAGAAGTGGGCGCCGGACCTCAATGTGACGCTGGAGCAGGCGGTGCGAGTGTGTTTCTACCAGGGGCACCTCGGCGGCGCACTTGGTCTTCTCATGTTCGAGTTTTACCGGTTGGTCCTCTGTGGGCGCCTCCTCGAAGCCGAGGAGCACCTCCGCCGGTCCTTCCAGCGCGCGTATGACCACCACGCTCTGCCGGTCGTTGGCATGCTGCACGGAGCACAGTCTGAGCTCTTCTTCGAGCGAGGAGAGCTGGACGATGCTGAGGAAGAAGCGAATCGCTGCCTCTCGTTCGGCGCGCCGGGCTTCACTCCTGGTGTATTCACGCCTCCCGAGCTGACTCTCGCCCGAGTGCAGATTGCCGACGGCAGGATCAATGAAGCGCGTGAGTCGCTTCGACGCCTTGAGGACCGCGCGCGGCCAGTCGAAACGGTACAGGGCCTGCGCTCCTACCCCGCGTTCATCGCTGACGTGCGACTGCGGCTTGGCGATCTGCAAAGTGCCATCCGCTGGGCCGAAGCTTCGGGCGTCGATGCCAGTACCGAGCCCACATTCACGACGGAGTACGTCTGCCTCCTGTATGCGCGGGTGCTTCAAGCGGCCGGTCGCGGCACGGAAGTCTTGCCCCTACTCGCGCGTGTCGCCGAAGGGGCAACCGGCGCCGGACGTCACGGTCGAGCTCTCGAGGCCTCTCTTCTCGAGGCGTGCGTCCACCAGCGCAATGGCGACCACCGTACCGCGCTCAATGTGATGTCCCGCGTTCTACCCATGGCAGAGCGAGAGAATTACGCACGAACGCTTCTCGACCTGGGCGTCCCAATGCTGACGTTGCTTCGCGAGGTCGCCGTGGGCGGGCCGCACGCGACCTATGCATCGCAGCTCCTGTCCCTCGCCGGTGAAGAGGTGTCACCGGCAACTCGAGGCCGGATGGCGAGTCCCGACGACCTCAGCGAGCGTGAGCAGGACGTGCTAACTCTCCTTGCAAAGGGCTACGCCAACCGCGAGATCGCCGATGAGCTTGTAGTGTCGCTGGATACGGTGAAGACCCATCTGCGCAACGCCTATATGAAGCTGGGTGTCCACAGCAGAACGCAGGCGATCACGAAGGCCCACGAGCGCAAGCTGGTCTGACCCAACCTCCGGCTGTATCACCCGCCGCATTCACCCGTCCGGGTGATTGCCGGCTGCCGTGCCTCCCGCAAGCTGCTTTTGTATTCCAGAGATGTCAGGAGGCAAGCAGCAACAATGATTGAAGTACAGGGTTTGACAAAGCGGTTCGGCAATATCGCCGCCGTCGACGACCTCTCATTCACCGTCCAACCGGGTGTCGTCACCGGCTTCCTAGGTCCAAATGGCGCCGGAAAATCCGACGCCGAGAAATTCGTTGAGTTGCTGACTCCTTCAGGGGCAGCAATCAGCGTTGCTCCAGATGGCGCCCTGCTCGCGGCCGGCATTGACGCACCCGCTGTTGGCGAGATTGCGGCCAGACACGGCATTCGTCTCTACGAGCTGTCGCAACAGGTCGCAAGCCTGGAGCGCGCGTTCATGGAGCTAACCCACTTGATGAGAAAGCCGCCGTCTACGCACCTTACCTGGCTCAAGCGGAGCATATGAAGACGAGACCAGGGTGTTGAGGTCGTCGGCGTACAGCTCGTCCTGCATCTCGATCGACATCTGGGCGAACTCGAAGGGGTGAACGCCGAGGATGCCGACGAGCCAGCCCGTCGATGGGCAAGCGGTGCTGATTTCGATCATCGCCCGATACCACTCGTCCGGCGGGCCTTCGAGGCCGTCGTAGTGAATCGACTGGAGACCTCGGATGATGCCGGCTTTCTTGATGGCGTCCATAACGTCATCGAAAAACGCGGCGGTCCTTCTCGTGCTGCTACCGCCGAGAGGCAATGAACCTGAATCGACGCTACGCGCGCGGTGAGATAACAAAGGAACAGTTCGACCAGATGCGTCGCGACCTGAGTTAGCTCCATCTCGCTACTCTAGGGTTGTATGTAATCCTCCTGGCCGGCGAGAGGTCGATCGGGACGCTACGCTACCTCGATAACGCCCATCATCCCAAGGTCTTCGTGATCGAGGATGTGGCAGTGATAGACCGTTTTGCCGGTGACCTCCGTGAACGGAATGCGGATGCGGACCCAACCGCCAGCGGGCACGTTGACAACATCCTTCCATCCGGGAGAGGGGCTCCCGGACTGGCTCTGCGCCAGAACTTGGAACGGCCACACATGGAGATGGAAAGGGTGGTCCATCTGCGAGATGTTGCGAATGGTCCATTCTTCGGTCGTACCTGCCTTGACGCGAGCATCGACCCGATCGCCGCTGAACGTGCGGCCGTCGATTGTGAAGCTCATCCCCTGCATGGCAAAGACGAGCTCGCGAGTACTGTCCGCCGCATCGATTGACGCGCGGGTCTGCGGCAGAGAGGGAAGCTTTGCCGGTGGTGCTCGTTCACCCGTTACCCGAAAACTCATCAGGTCGACGGGAGCAGAGGAGGTCGAGTTTGTGCGGCCTCCCATCCCCATGCCAGGCGAACCGCGATCAATGGGATGCGTGCTGAGCTTGAAGGTTCCTGCCTCGATTGGCAAGACGAAGACCTCCAAGCGCTCGCCGGGAACGAGGTCGACCGATTCGACGACCCTTGGAAGAGAAAGCCGGCCTCCATCCGTTCCCACGACGTTGAATCGATGACCATCCAGTCGAAGGCGGTAGAAGCGAGATGGGCTGGCGTTGAGGATTCGCCATCGTTCGAGCATTCCCGTCGTGCTACTGACCTCGGGTAGTTGCTGACCGCTGACAGTCAGCAAACTGCCTTCCCGACCGAGCATTCGGTCTGCGCCCGTTGCATTCATTACGGACGATTCTGTTGCCCCGGGGTTCGTATCGTGCAGTAGGACGAGCCGCTCCTGTGCCCCAGCCACGCCGGCCGTGTCATCAAAGCTGTCTTCGAGGATGATCGCGCCGAAAAACCCAGCGAAGAGTTGAGCTGCCACCTGATGGTGAAAATGTGGGTGGTACCAGTAAAGTCCGCCGGGATGATCGGACGGTATGTCGATCTCATAGGTGAAGGTCTTCCCGGCTGGAACTTCAAGGAAAGGGTTGTCGGCGTTGCCGCTCGGTGAAACGCGAAGCCCGTGGGTGTGCAGGTTCGTCGAATAGCCCGTTCGGTTTTGAAGAACCAGCCTCAGATGGTCTCCGGGCCTCAATCGCAGTGTTGGTCCGGGACTGCTTCCATTGACGGTGATCGCCCAGCGTGAACCCCCGGCGATCGGAATGGTGGCCGGCGCGACAGTGAGGGTTGCCTCGAGAAGCCCGTCGCGGGAAACCAACTCAGCCGGGTTCGAGAGCGTCCCGGCAGGACCGCCGCGGGCTAGAGTCCCGGACTGCTCGGTCGTGACCTCATTTCCCGTACAGGCGCCCACAAAGACCGCTGATATGGCGGCCGTTGCCTGAACAAGGAACCTGCGGCGACTGAAATGTTGATCCAACACATACAGATTCTGGAGTGCACATGAGGGGCCTGTTCAGTGCCATTTGGCCTTGCATCGACGGACGAAATGCCAAGAAGACTGCGATTCAGGAAAGCGAGCTGTCCTGACTTCGGCTAGCAATCATCGGACGCGTCGCAGGAACCACCATCGCTTTAATCGCAGTCATATCGCTGCCGTGATGTACCTGGTCGGATCCGCGTCGAACCTCGTCTTACAACTCTCGGCGCAGAAGTAATGTGTTTCATCCAGGTAGACGCTCGTGGCGACGGCATCCTTCGGATAGATCATCATTCTGCACACGGGGTCAGTAACCTTGGTCAGCACCTCGCCTGCCGCACGTTTCTTTCGTTCGACCGCCAGTTGCTCCACCGGGATCGCGAGAGCGCTGGGCACGTCGTCTCCCCAGGGCAACGTGACCGTTCCGCGATCGACGAGGTACTCGATGCCTTCGCGGAAGCTCCTGGTGACGACTTCATGTGCTGCGGGTCCCAGCCATAGGAGGCGTCCGCAGCAGCACATACCGAGATGTTCAGAGCCCTCCGCCTGGTCGAAGGTAAGGCCGGCAACGCACCCGCAGGGGCACTGGTAGTTGATGTGAGCTTGCGTGGGCCGATCGCCGATCTTCGTTGTGTAGTCCATAACTCCTCCGACTCTAGGACGCGGCGACCGGGCCGGCACCACTCGCACCCTCAGGCATCAGCTTCACCCGCCGTAACAGCTGCGCGTTCAGCGCCACGATAATCGTTGAAAGACTCATCAGGACAGCCCCGACGGCCGGACTTAAAGTCACCCCTGCGAACGCAAGAACTCCGGCAGCGAGAGGGATGGCGACAACGTTATAGCCTGCCGCCCAAGCCAGGTTCTGCAGCATCTTTCGGTACGAAACCTGGGAAAGTGTCCTGACAGCCACGACTCCTCGGGGGTCGTCGGATGCGAGCACGACGCCGGCCGACTCGATCGCGACATCCGTCCCGGCGCCGATTGCGACGCCAACGTCCGCCTGGGCGAGCGCAGGAGCATCATTGATGCCATCCCCAACCATGGCTACGCGATGACCGCGGCTCTGCAAGTCCTTGACCGTCTGGGTCTTGTGCACGGGCAGTACCTGGGCGAAGACCTCGTCGATCTCGAGTTCCTTAGCCACAGCGTCCGCGACGTTCTGAGCATCACCCGTAATCATCGCGACCTTGATGCCTTTCTCGTGGAGCTGCCGGACGGCTTCGCGCGAGACCTGCCGGACGCTATCCTCGAGTGCAACGGCACCTCGCATCTGTCCATCAACGATCACGTAAAGCACCGAAGCCCCACGAGAACGCCATTGCTGAAGAGAGTCGTTCTCAGCTGTTGGCTCACTGAGCCCCAATTCGGAGAGGAGACGAGGTCCCCCAACCTGGACTCTTCGGTCGTTAACTGTCGCGACAACACCCTGACCGGCCACAGCCTGGAAGGCGCTTGCTGATGGTAGAGGGCCGTGCTTCTGAGCTGCGGAGACGATTGCTCGTGCTAGGGGATGTTCTGAGTCCACCTCTGCGGCGCCAGCCAGTCGCAGCACGGCCGCATCGTCTTTGTCGGAAGCCCAGACCCCGGTTACGACATGGCGTCCTTCGGTTAGCGTCCCGGTTTTGTCGAACAGGACGACGTCGATGTTCCGCATCCGCTCGAGGGCCAGCCGGTCTTTCACCAGGATGCCGTTACGAGCGGAAACCTCGGTCGAGATGGCGATGACAAGCGGTATCGCGAGACCGAGGGCATGAGGACAGGCGATCACGAGAACGGTAACCGTTCGTGTAACAGCTGCGTCGAGGTCACCACTAATGGCCCACGCCAGGAAGGTAACGATGCCGGTGAGAACGGCTACGTAGAAGAGCGCCGCTGCAGCGCGGTCAGCGAGCGCCTGGGCGCGAGAGCCTGAAGCCTGGGCCTCTTCGACCATGCGCTGGATGCCGGCCAACGCCGTGCCCTCTCCGGTTGCGTCGACTCGTAGACGTACCGAAGAACCGAGCACGACGGTGCCGGCGGCAACTCGATCTCCTACCGAACGCGCAACCGGCCGGGATTCACCGGTGATCATCGACTCGTCGAACTCTGCCTGACCTTCGCTGATCTGACCGTCCGCCGGAACTCGTGCTCCTGGTCGTACCAGGACGAGGTCTCCGATCTCGAGGCTTGAAACGGGGATGGTTTCCGTCCCGTCACCAACAATTCGCTCCGCTTCGTCGGGGAGCAATTCGGCAAGGGCCGCCAGCGCACCGCGGGTACGGCCGATTGCTGTCATCTCCTGCCAGTGGCCAAGCAGCATGATTGTCACAAGAGCAGCCAACTCCCACCAGAACTCGAGGTCAATGAGTCCGAGTGTGCTAGCAACGCTGGTAACAAATGCGACGGTGATCGCAAGAGAGATGAGGAGCATCATGCCCGGCTGACGGTCCCGGACCTCACGCCAACCACCGATGAGAAAGACGTGGCCGCCGTAGACAAAGACGAAAGTTCCGAGAACGGGCGAAACGAATGCGTGGCCCGGCAAGCCGTTTAGCGAGTACCCGAACCACTCTTGGATCATGTCGCTGAAGAGCACGACCGGAATGGTCAGAACAAGCGAAAGCCAGAAGCGCCTGCGGAATACCTCTGGGTCGTGACCCTCGTGCTTGTCATGGCCAGCAGGGCCACGGTGCATCCCGGCGCCATGGTGCATTCCGCCATGTTTTGCTGAGGCTTGCAATGAGCTGTCGTGTAGGGCCGGCTTATGGAGGGCTGAGGTGTGCTCGCTTTGACCCGGGGTGCCGGGAGTCGCGTCGTCCCCGTGCTGATGCCGCTGGTGCTCGTCGCTGTGGCTGGTTCTCCGATGTTCGTGCATTTGTTTCTCCAGGGTTAAGACTGTTTCCACCCTTAGAGACGCAGGACCGCCGAAAGGTTACACCCCTTTACGTGTTACACCTGACACGTGCAATCGAGGCAATGATGCTCCGCACAGACGCGACACGTGCGTTCCAGCTGGTGTCGCAGGGCCTGTCGGGCACGATAATGCCGAACCTTCAAATTGTTTACGGTGATGTCTAGTCGCCTGGCGACCGCATCTCCCGATTCCCTGTCGAGGTCGATGGCTCTGATCAGCTCCGCATACTCGGGCCTTAGGTTCGGCAGCAGGGCCGCAAAGCACTCGCAAGCACGCTTCCGTTCCTCACCGTCGTCAGGCCAGTCAATGGAGTCAATGTTAATGGTCGAAGCAGCGTCTCTACGTCGGTAGCTATCGACGACTGCATGACGAAGAATCGTGTAAAACCACGGCAGCAGGCGCTCGTTCGACCGCAGGTTCGGCGCCGCCTGGAAGGCCTTTAGCAACGAGCTCTGAAGGATGTCTTCCGCGAGCTCAGGGTCATTGATTCTGCGATGTAAGAATCGAAGAAATGTCTCGCGGCCGCTCAGCAGGACAGCGAGATCCGGTTCCTCTGAAACATTTGATGATTCGCTGTCAGGCTCGTCAGTCTCTATGGTGCTCACCCTTCAAGGATAGCTTCCAATATTGCAACGATCCCGGATTGCTTGATTTGCGCCGCAAGCTGCCTTATCGCCGACAAGTCCTGAGTACTCGCACGATTCAGTCATCGTGACGGCCCTTGCGGACGTCTGCTTGCGCATGAAACCGAACCCGAGGGCGATCGAGCGACTCTGCCATCTCAATAAAGCGGGGACTTCCCACAAAAGAGGGTAAGCTAGCGACGAGGTATTTCGATTGGGCACCCCACGACCGACGCTGGACATCCTGCCATCCGAGGTCGACTGGAAGAAGGCCAAGCGCCTTACTTACAACATTCACCAACGATTTCGTTACGAGTACCCTGCACCGATTCGTGATCTCCGCCAGAAGCTCATGATTCTTCCGCCCCTCGAATTAGGTGATCAGACGCGGTCCGGGTACGACCTCCGCATCTCGCAGGAACACGAAATCAGCGCGAGGCTCGACCCGTTCTCGAACACCGTCCTCGACGTTCGGGTGCCCCACGTTCGGAAATTCATCGAGTTCGAGCTCACGGTCACTGTTCATCGGAGTCAACCACTGGTCCCGCGTCTGCTATCTCCGGCCTGGTTGAATGATGACCGCCTTCTCATGCCGACCGAACGAACCGCACCAGATGGTGCATTGCGTTCAGCCGCAATGGAAATCGGTCAGAGTGCCAAGAGTGGGTTCGACCTCGCTGTTCGAGCAAACGCCTGGGTACATAAAGCGCTCTCTTACTCGTTTGATGTGACCGATGTCGACACAAACGCCTCCGACGCGCTTAGCGGAGGTAGCGGTGTGTGCCAGGACTACGCTCACGTTCTGCTCGCGATCCTGCGGCTCCTGGGTTTTCCTGCGCTCTACGTGTCGGGGCACATGCTTGGTGAGGGAGGAACTCACGCCTGGGTCGAGGTTCTCCTGCCGGCTCGCGATGGTTCGGGCCGAGCTGAAGCATGGGCTCTGGACCCGACTCATGGTCGAGAGGCGGACCTTAAATACGTGACCGTCGCAGTCGGCCGGGACTATGGAGATGTCGCTCCGACTTCCGGCAGCTATCGTTCGGCGTTCCAGGGCAACTTGCTTGCCCGAAAGCAAGTCAAGCTAACTGATGTGGTCTACTCGAATTAGTCGAACGATTAGAACGCCGGACGCCTCAACGTGACATGTTCCTACGAGTGGGCGTCCTCGAGAATCTGAGGAATATCGAAGTTCACGCCGCCGAAAAGATTAGGAGCAAGATGCGCATATCGTTTGGCTGCAGACTCGGGTTTGAGTTCCCTGTACCGGCCCCAATGATCACGACATTGACAGTTCACTCGTCGCGGTTCTCCGACCTCGAAGTGCCTGATCATCTTTCGACAGATTCAGGTGTGCCGATCGATGGCTACCGGGACAGCTTCGGCAACTGGTGCAATCGACTGGTCGCACCGGCTGGACATCTTGTGCTGGAGACTGCCGGGGTGATCCAGGATGACGGCCACTCAGACGAAGTCGATCTTGGGGCCGTACAGCATCAGGTGCAGGATTTGCCATCTGACGTCTTGCTGTTCCTACTCGGAAGTCGCTACTGCGACACAGACGTCCTGTCAGATGAAGCGTGGCGTCTCTTCGGGCATCTTCCTCTTGGGTGGGAGAGGGTCCAGGCCGTATGCGACTTCGTGCACAACCACATCGAATTCGGCTACAAGCACGCCCGCTCCACCAAGACGGCCTCGGACGCATACAGAGAGCGAACCGGGGTCTGTCGAGATTTCGCTCACCTCGCCGCAACGTTCTGCAGATGTCTTAATATCCCGACCCGCTACTGCACCGGATACGTCACCGATATCGGTCCGATTCGGCCCTTTGAACCCAATGATTTTGCAGCCTGGATCGAAGTCTTTCTCGGCGGGAAATGGCACACGTTCGATCCGCGCAACAACACTCGGCGCCCAGGTCGGATTCTGATCGCCACCGGCCGGGATGCAGCGGATGTTCCCCTCACTCACATTTTCGGTGCCGGGAAACTGACCGACTTCCACGTCTGGGCGGAAGAGGCTTCAGACGGGTCGGACATTTCAATGCATTTGCCGCCAGTCTAACGCAGCCTGCTGAAGACGTTTTATGCCTCGATTCAGCAAACGCGACACGATGAAGTCGTCGTGTTAGATCCAGCTAACAGCAGGAAACTCATAGCAGAAGGCCGCCACGCTAATCTCTTAGGCGCCGATAGGCCAGAACTAAGCCGCTGAACCGAATACCACCTAAGGCGAGGACGACCACTAACCAGAAGGTCCATAAGATGAACTGTCCCTCGAAGCCAACGAAGTGCAGTTCGCAGCTGCTGGGTGATTTGACGACTGACCCATAGATTCCTGCAACCACTCCAATTCCGAGAGTGGCAGAGAGTCCGTTACGAACGTAGGCTCCGAGGTTGGGATGAGGCAGTGTGTAGAGAGCCAGCGATCGCTATGGTGTCAGACTCATCCCAAAACGCGACATAGAGCATCCTCGATGAATCCTTGACGATCTAGCAATGGGCGAACTTTAAGGATTGGGAATAAAGCCGCATCCATCCTCGGCAAAGCGAGAGCACCCCAGGAACGGATCATGAGGCCCGGTCCTCTGGACCAGGAACCCGCTGCCGAATTGCGGACACTGTTCAGGAATTACGCTGCAGGTGACGCAGCCAACAGACGCGGGCGTAGCTCCGGGGTTCAGCCCGGGGCGGACATCAGTATCGCCTCTCCACAGCAGTTAGCGCTCCGTCTCCACATATCTGACAGTCGTCGAGTCGCCCATGGCGCTGCGGGTAATTGGCGCAACCCCAGAAGCGGTCCAAACTTCTCGAACGACTTGTGAAGGCAGAACGCTAGCCGATGAGCTTAGGGGCTGGCGAGACGACCCTGAATCCATACGACAGAATCATGGCCTCGAAGTCCTCCCGCCTGCCCTTCAGTTGTCCGGTCATCTTCTCGCTCCTGGTTGCGATGTAGCGAGGACCATAGCGAGCGATCTGATCCCTCAGTGAGGGAATCAGAATCCTCGCATTGTGAATGGTCGTGATCGGCGACAGGTCATTTGCGTCGGCATAATCAAATGAAATCTCTACGTCGTGATCCTGGTTGCTGGACATTCCGGTTCCTTTCGGGAGACTCGCTCCGCACTCCAATAATGGGTAAGTCTCATCGGATGAGGGTCGATGAGTTTGTGTGAGTTTGAGCTTCCCACCACTTTGTTCAATACAGAGTCGACACTGCGACGCGCTAGAGACTTGGCACGACCCTCCGACGAAGCTTCCATCTCTCACCTTCTCGGTCGATTTCAGGCACAGAGCGTTTGAGGACAAAGTCCTTGGACTGAGCGCTGGTGGAATCCTTGAAGGAATCCATAAAACGGCGTACCCCGGGCGGGCGAGAGTATCTAGATGGCCGGCGGGATGAGCGTTTTGTCTGCTGAGGTCGGCAGACTTCAGGTCATTCCCGAGTCATGCTCCTGGCGAGAACTTCTGAATCGTTCAGATGCCGGCTCTGTTGCGCTGCAAGGATGCGCTCCCTCCATGCATCAGGACCAGTGATGTTCTGGTGACTCCTGCGTCGGAGCCTAGCGGCGACGTGCGCTCGCTCACTGGTCGGTTGGAGCGGAAGGCCGATGAAGTGCCGAGAGAGATCCCAGCCCACGGCGGTGGCGCCCCCGATACTCTCCGAAGATCGCGCGCTTCATATCTGACCACTCGTCTTCTGCCAGCATCTCGTCTTGTGAGTTCCCAATCATGGTTTCGTCCAAAAAATCGGGGTTGCGCGGCGTGAGCCATTGGCCAGTGGGAGTCACAACGATGGAAATCGGAGCGAGCGGCGATACCTCATCGAGGTTCATCGTGTTCGCGACATGGATCCGCCGCTCGATCTCGGCAATCGTCTCCGTACGAAGCCCGGCAGGGGATAGTCAGCGCTGGTCGGAACACAGTCGAGGAACATCCGTAAAACGGTGCTCCAACGTTGTTCAGTCGCTTGACTTCTCAACATGCCGTCGAACCAGCCGCCAACGCGTTTGAACCTGAACTTCTGCACGAAGTTGGGTGAAACGCTATCGAGCGGCACCTTCTGAAATGGTTCGAGGAGTGCTGCGGAGTCCTGGATGGGATCCCGTGACGTGGCAGGCACGATAACGAGGGCGAATTTGTGGTCCATTTTTTATTGTGCTCCCGAGCGATTCTGCGCTAGTCGAGCGCCGGAGTTTCTTTAGCTTCGAGGAATGAGAGCTCGGCTCAACCGTTTTGGGCCCGACTTCGGGCGACTCGACTCGCAGTCTGGTACTAGGCGCGAATCACCTGAGCAGGGCCCGCGGTAGCCACGGTTATAACGGGTATGAGGTACAAGCCGAAGAACCGCTCAGCCGGTTCGACCCTTAAAGAGCGAGAAAAGATCAGGCGACGGCCAATGACGCTTCTGAAGCGCTGGCTCTTCGTCGCTCATTGATGGGAACGGTCCTTGTTTCGCCCGTAGGTCCCAGACCAGAAAGTTTTGCCACACACGATGCAGGTGAATTGTCCTGTGGGGATTTCCCCTGAGAACTCCTTGTCCACGTCATCATGACTGCAGATCTTGTTCCCCCACTCTCGACGCAGCCGTTCCGTTTCCTTGACCTGCATTTGTCTTTCTCCTCGACTCAAAAGCGACACTTAAGCAGCCTGGGTATGCCAGTAGCCCCCGCGGGCTTGCCGATACGCACTTCGCTGGGGAAGCGAGTTTCTCGCCCGTTGGATGCCTGCAGCATCGAAGCGAAGTTCAGACATCGTTTTATCTCCATCTGAAGCCCCATCGATTTCAGCGCCCCGAGGAATATGAGTAATCACATTCTTCCGGGGGTATGCGCGGCAGCTGCAGATGCGGATGGTATCAGCCTGATTGGGCGCTGAGGTGCCGCCACAGTTCGCTGCATGCTGGCTCGGAGTCTTCCGGCCAGGGCAAAGCTCATCATCCCCAGTCCGATCGCCAGCCAGGCTGACATATACCAGGGCACCAGGGTAAATTGCGCGATTGCTGCAACAAGGACGACTGCAATAAGCAGCACTCCAACGGCACGCCACAATGATTTCGAGTTCAAATGACTACCTTCCAATCGGCCCTAAATGTCCGATCCAGAAGGAATGGGGCGTTCACGGGCTGTGATACGAAGATACGTCTCACACCGTCACGCAATCGTTACCGCCATTGGGCCCAACGAATGCGCAACGATCGGGAAGGGCAGCCCGCACCGTCTGGCAATTGGCTACCGGACCGCCGCCGTCCGAACTTCAGCGGTCGAGTGCATCTCGCTCAGATGTCTCGGGATTCAAATTCGATTTCGATGGCCGGCCTCAAGCCGGCGATTCTCAGTAATAGAAGAGTGCGCGGCCTCTCCATGGCGGCTCGTCGTGGTTCCGGCGCTCGATACAAGAGCAGTAGTTTCGTCGGAGCTTTTAGCGTCCGCGCCGCGAAAAGCCGACGCCGCTAAATACAACAGCCAGATTCAGAACAATGATCACGAATGTAAGAAGGCTCCTAAAGCCCTCTTTTCTGATCCAACTCTAGCCGGCGATTTTACATGTAGCGGTAAAATCGCGGATTTCCTCAAACCAACGGCATCTCACATGCCTTACTCATCGAAACGACTCACACGATTAAACCATCGTTTGACTAATTGCCGGTTGTGCATGCCTAGCCGTCGTTCGGTTTAGTTCGACTCTAGCCTTCCACCGCTCCAGCGCAGTGCCTGCCTTCTAATTGCCAACGGTAAGTAGCATGAGGTCAATTTTCTTTATGCTGCGAAACCGAACGTCCGTTGAGTATGGCCAGATGACAACGCGATTGAGGGCAACTATATCAATCCCAGCGGAACCAGCGCATAATAATAAGGCACAGAGATTCTTCCCTCTAGCCTGCGGGTCTGTTGACCTCCAAGTCGACTCCTTCGTTTACTTCTCGGGCACTTCTTTGCGAAGGACCGGAGCACGTTTTTCGCTTCGTTCTTTCGTTGACCAGGCAGATCATCTGTCCGGTGAGAGCACCTCAGGCCCGGTAAGGACCTCGATCGAGGTAGAGAAAGAAGGCTCCCGTGACTTGTCCGTTTCGCACTCCCCTTTGTGGACTCAGCCGGCCCTGTGACAAGTGCCGCGGAGCGACGGTCCGCCGCTCTCGCACGTACGGCGCCTATTCTGCCGTGACCAAACGAAATCGCCCGGTCTAGCCAAAGGGAAATGACATGCCTATCGCAAGGACTCTCACCGATCCAACCTACAACTCTGCCCTGACTGGTTTAGTTAGCAGATTGGCAGCGACTCATGGTTCCTCATGGGGCCAGATAACACCGAACGGCTTCGACCGAAAGGTCTTCTTCAACCGGGCATCATTCACTCACCAGACCGACTTCGATAGCATCCAGCTCGGCCAGCGGGTTACCTTCGTCGAAGAGAGTGACCACATGAATGGTACTCGAGCGGTCGACGTCTTCCCGTCGGACGCGAAACCGTATACGGACTTTTCGCGTTTGTCTGGCCGCTGAGTTTTCAATGCCTACAAAGAGAGACTTACGAGAAATCTGGGAAGCAAAAGTGCGGATCGCACTCGAAATTGCCGAACGGAAGCACCCGGTTGTGAGCAAACTCGACCCGACGGATGCGGCACAGAATACGTCATTCAGAGAGTTATTTAAGCTTGCCCGACGAGACCGGGATGCAGCTGAGGCAACATACCTGGCGGCACCCGAGGAGCCGTTCAAGGGATAGCTCATCCGTTGATTCGGCTCCACGCTTGCGTACTTGCTTCCCAAGCAATCGCCCCCTCCAATTGGAAGCGAACTAAGCAAGAACACGATCACCTGTTGTGTCGGTCAAACCTTGCGGTCTAGCGTTTGCTACGCCTCAAGGGCAGCTTGGATGCGCGTCGTGGCTTTGAGATAGTCGAGCACAGTCAGAATCACCGTACCGTGAGACCACGTGAGGGGGGTCGCTCCAGCAGGCTCACCTGACGCGGGATCGGTCTGTTCAGCTAGCACCCCGCTCGAGAGTGCTCCTTGCGCCACCCGTTCAAGAATTTCCAACGGCACCGCCAAGTCACCCATGCATACAGCTTTCTGCAAGTGGTACTGCGCTAACCAGAGGGTACAAATGAACCAGGGATTGCCAGGAACGCTCATGTCAGCCGCCGCTTGGCGAAGCTGGTAGGAGTCGCCCTCGAAACGAGCTATTCCGCCGTACGCGCCCCCGATAGTCAGTGTTTCTTCGACTGCTGCCATCGTGGCAACAATCCTCGGATCTTCGGCATCAAACATTCCGAAGTACGAAAGGGCATACATGCTCGCGTCAACGATCATGTCTCGCTGGCACGAACCGTCGTTAGTAAGTAGGACGCTGCGGGCAAAGCGTCCTGTGGCGTCGTCGTAGAGGTGGCGTTCAGCGCCCGCCCGAAGCTCGTCAGCAGCTGATAAATAGGTCGCTGCCAAAGTTGGTTCGGCGAACAAGTCAGCAAAGAATGCTGCATCACGGAGCCCACGCCAAACGGTTGCAACCGAGAATGCGTGCACACCCTGCCGCTCCTCCCAGAGGTCCTGGCTCGGATGGGGCAGTCCAGTTTCTCTATCGCGGTAGTCAACGAGAAAGTTGGCCATCGTTACGATCATTCGGCGATAGAGCGAGGATACGAAGCCCCAGTCCCGGGTCTGCTCGTAGTGATTCCGCAACGCAATGAGGACCAGGGCTGTTTCGTCTTCTTGGATTGGCAGGCGGGGCAAACCTTTCTCGTCGATCCACGGGATCACATTGCTGGCGACGGAGCCATTCGAGAGGAACTTCTGAAGCATGTATGCATGTTGGCCGTCGGCGCTCGTGGTCATCGTCCGCTCGCAGAAGGCGAGGTACGACCTCGCCATCGATGCATAGCCGGCGTTGTCCAGCGCAATGGCGACAAGGGAGCCATCCCGTGGCCAGGAGTAGGCGTAGTTCTCGTGTCCTTGGAAGACGTCGGTTATCGGCCCAGTCGAGGCGCCATAGGGACTGAATGCAGCAGTGATCTCGGAGTCCGAGGAGGCAATGATCGCGCCTTCGCGGTCGACATGAACGGCAATCAGCAAGAGGGAACGCCGATAGAGGCGCTGAACAAGGCTCGGAAGTTCATCCAGTCCCTTGTGCCGATCGGCGTCCTTGCGAACCCAGGCGGACCAATAACGATGGGTACGCTCGATGAGTTCGTTCGGTGTGCGCTCTTGGACGAAGGTGTGGATATTTCCCACTTCTTCGAGGCTTGAACCGGCGGCGAGCCACGCGTGCGCGACTTTTGATCCGTTAGGTGCAACTACGCCGAGTCGAAGCTCGCCGACACAGTCCACTGAGCCGAAAGCGAGCGGCGTCCCTTGGAGCACGCCGTCCTCGGCATCCATCCAGGCGCCCTTCTGCGCGGTTGTCCATCCGTTAAAAGTGGGGTGTTCGCCCGTCTTTCCTGCAAGCAGTAGGTAGTGGCGGTTCTTGTACGCCACTAGCGAACGATGCCCGGGATGATAGAAGACGGTGTCCCCGACCGTGTTGCCACCGAGGGCTATGTCGAGATGCAAGAAGAGGCGTACTTCCATAGGTCGGCACCTTGTCGACCGAACGGTGAATCGTCTGAGCAAAACATTCTGATCGAAATCGACGGCGTCTTCGATGATAATCGCGACTCCCAGTCGCTCGCTGAGTACTTCGACGTGCGTAACGAGGGAGTCTTCGGCATACAGTAATGATCGTTGCCAGTCGGCGTCATCGAGCCAGCCAAACTGGCCATCGACCCAGACACCCAGCTTAGAGTGGCTGCGGTAGGCATGATTCTCGGTGCCGACGTGGGGGAAATAGATGTCACTAAGCGAGTAGGTCGCATCGAAGGTTACTGCCAGGCGACCATTGCCTAGAGGGAGGTCACGAGGCATGAATCATGCCATCTCCCTGTTTGCGCGCTTGTGGAGAGCGGAGGCTTTAAGGAGCCCGGTAGCCACGGCGCTCCACTGCATCTGTTGCGCTTTGAGGCGGCCGTTCGCAGACAGCCGTGCCGCAAACTCCGGGTTTGTGATTATCGAATCCAGTGCCGCTCTCGCCTCGAGGCCGTCAAGAGGATCTTGGAGGAACACAGCATCGACGCCATCCTCCAGCCACTCCGAAGCGCCAGCCGAGGCGCTGAAGATCGAGGGTAGGCCGCTGGCCAATGCTTCGAGGATGACAAGGCCGAAGGGCTCGTAAATTGTTGGGAGCAAGAACACGTCTGCTGCGGCGTAATACTGCTCGACGCTGCTGAATCTCGACCCGATAAAGGTGATGCGCCGGACCACGTCGGGGCCCAGTCCATCGATGAACCCTTGCAGCTCACCGTCTCCGACTACCAGGAGACGGACATGTTCTCGGCCTGGTCCACAGATCGCCTCAATCGCGCATCGCAGGCCCTTACGACCCCAGGAGTTGCCAACAAAGAGAACCGCGACGTCTGTATCCGAAAGCTTCAGTTCTTGCCTTGTGACGGCCCGGAATCGGCCTCGATTCGCCGGGGAAAAGCGGTGGATGTCGACGCCATTCGGAACCACGGTAATAGAGGCCAGGGGCGCACCCTCAAACTCCGCGAGATCTTGCTTGACGGACTCCGAGATCGCGACAATCGACGCATTCGAATGGCTATAGAAACGAGCTCCCATCCACGACATGATCCTTCCGTAGAGGGTATAGTCCACGTTCGCCACGCCCGCTAATGGATGCGGTGCGGGAAAGACACCCTCACGCTGCAAAGTGAGTTCACGCGCCTGCACAAAGTGCACCGTCGCCACGTCAGCAAACGGCGTGAGCGCGCCAATTCCGAGCACGTGATCGAAACCGCCACGTGGCCCCAACAGCATTGAGAACAGGAAGCGAAGTCGAATCGCCACATAGAAGCTCAGGTGAGGGATCAGCCAGCCGAAGGAAAATTCGGGGACGATGTGATATCTGACGCCGGGTAGCCGCGCGTTTGCAGTCCGGGCTGTAAAGATGTGCACCTCGTGGTTGAGCGAGAGTTCTTTCGCGACGGACAGCCAGTAGTGGGGTACACCGGCACCAGGTCCGACTTCAGGGCTGACGATGGCGATCCTGAGCGGTTTGGGGTAACCGGCAACAGCCAGATCAGGAATCGCAAGACTCGCCGGAGCGTTTACCATGGGGTTAAGGGCGATCGTTAGCTCCGATCCTATCGCCGAACCACGAACAGCACTTGTGGGATCAAGCACAGTATTTGCGACCTGATTTGACTAGCCGGATAGGAGTGACCCCTGTCAAATTACGGTCATCGCTTCTTCCACCAGGTTCTCGTTGACCCGGGTCGGCAAGACCAGGATTGGCTCCCGGCATGCCCGCAGCTCCGGGGTTTCGCACATCGATGGAAGAGGCACCGTTCGGGATCGTTCCGTCTTTCACCTGAGGTTCATCTGGGATTTCCATCACATTCCTTTGGACTGTTTGCCAACTCGTGTTAGATGCCGGTGACAGCGTCCTTCGTGGCCAGCGGGCCAAATCGTGGGTGGCGCTTCGACTTCGCGCGAATTGTGCGGCCCAATCGGGTCTTCATCTTTGCTGCAAATGTCTTAGCGCAGAGAGAAACTCCGACCAGGAGCAAACCACTTACGTACCAGGGCCCAAGTGGCAAAAACGCCAGGCCCACAAAAACGATCGCGGCCACCAGAAGCGGCCATTGCACGACTCGATAAAGAATCTTCTCGATTTCTCACCTTCTTCTGATCGGCTGTTACGTCGATCTTTTGCTCATCCGGTCTTGGCTAGGCCGCCAATGGCTCTTCCGCACTTTTAAGGGCGGACGCTGGCCAGACCGTGAGTAACGCGACACTGCGAAATTCCCTGCTAGGTCCAGTGGCCTCAAGGTGGTCCGAATCGTCCATAGCGGCAGAGTCTTGCGTTCTCTCCGCGGCTGCACCGAAGCAGGAACGGTATTGCCAAAAGGGGCCCTTGAGACCACAAGTAACGGTTCGGAACCGGGCAACCCATGGTTTTCCTTCTTTTGTTCGCTCATGGCCGCTCGCCGGGCTGACACCGGACAATGCCACGATGGGACGCCTTGGCCCGGTCTTGGCCAAGGAAGATGCCCGGAGAAAACAGAAGGGTCGGCTTAGTTAAGCTGGCTGGTCTGCCGCTGGAGGGAGATCTTATGCACGCACATCATAGGTAATTTTATTCAAAATAGATAGGGTTGATAGTTCTGGTTAATATCTGCGCACCGCCAGAACCTGATGCCTACATACAATCGGTCGACCGCCCACGATGGGCAAAAGTCAGCGTTTGCTCCGGCACGCACAGCGACATGGGAGTAGCATGTAATTACGCGAGAAAAAATACTGTGCTCTCATCCCTCACGACAAGAGGGCCATTTCAGGGGTTGTCCACGCCATGCCGATCACAAATATGGAACGCCCCGATGAAGGACTTCCGGGCGCTCAGGAGTTCTCCATCGTCGGAATTAGCAGGGCCTGGCACGAAGGTGGTAGCAAGTCCCCCGTCGCGACCAAACCATCGTTAGGTGCGATCTGCGCTTTGCCCAAGTGCAATGGGCTGGCGTGGGTGAAGCTCAAGACTTCGCGAGACGCTAAGCAACTTTGCTTCAGGCATTATGAGGCAGTCGTCGCGGCGTAGAATCTGCGACCTATATTCGCCTCACCACGAAGTCATCGTGCTAGTTGAGTCACGGACCTGGTGGACCTCATGCCCCTATGGGTTGACTTGAATTGCCGGCGGCAGGCGCTCTGGGAGTAGAAGGTTTCGGTCGTAGTCCGCTTTTCCCTGGCGACGATCCGTGTGATTGAGATTCCTGGAGGTCATAATTAGTCCGCCCTTGAGGACTGCGGCCGTTTGGCAGAGCACGTCTTGGGCACTCGCTGAGGGAGGACATCCAAATGATAACCGAGCCTATTGGCAGCTACCGCGGCTTCAGCGTCAGCGACCGTTTCAAGATGCCGGAAGCTCCAGGCCTGCCGATGTTCGCCGAGGACCACGCTCAGGAGTTTCTCGACCGAATCAAGGAGCGATCGGCGGAGTTCATTGCTCTCCCCGAAGTTGGCATCACAACCAATGGGACCGCTGTACCGGGTCTCTTCCCCATCCAGCAGACCGGCGTCTCGACGGCGCCAATTCGCGAAGCAGCCGAGACCTTCATTCGGACGCTCAGCGAGGCGCAGCGGGCTGAAGCCCTATTTCCGGTTGATGCGCCCGAGTGGGCGCACTGGGGCAATCCCTTTGAGACCCCGAACGGTACGTCCTTCGCACACATGACCGATGCCCAGCGAGACGCCGGCCTAGCCCTGCTCCGCGCATCTCTGAGCGAGAACGGATTCGAGACGACACGCAATGCGATGAAGCTCAATCATTCGCTGGGTGAGCTCATCGGCGACACGGAGATCCTTGGCGAGTGGCGCTACTCCCTTCTAATATTCGGTACCCCTTCCGACCGCGAACCATGGGGCTGGCAGGTTCAGGGACACCATCTGATCGTTAACTGCTTCGTTCTGGGCGACCAGCTCGTGCTCACGCCGAACTTCGTGGGCGCAGAGCCGGCGATCGCCGACGAGGGCAAGTACGCAGGTACCATGGTGCTGCAGAAAGAGCAGAACTGCGGCCTTGAGCTCGTGCGGGCGTTGAGGCCGGAGCAGCGGGGCAAGGCGATCCTCTTCCCTTCGACCCGAACCGAGGACATTCCGCCGGAGCGGTTCTTCGGCGGCGACGGCCGCATCGATGTCGGGGCGTTTAAGGACAACATCGTCGTCCCGTACGAGGGGTTGGCCGGCGAAGAGATGTCGGCGGGCCAGCATGAGCTCCTTCTGAACCTCGTGCAGTCGTTCATCGGACGTATTCGTCCCGGCCACGCCGAGATTCGCATGGACGAGATCCGCAAGCATCTGGCCGAGACGCACTTCGCCTGGATGGGCGGGACGGATGATGACAGCGTATTCTTCTACAAGGTGCACAGTCCTGTAGTGCTCATCGAGTTCGACCACCAGCGCGGCGTCTTCCTCAACAACGTCCAGCCGGAACGCTTCCACATTCACAGCATCGTCCGCACGCCCAACGGCAACGACTACGGGCGCGATCTGTTGCGCCAGCACTACCTGCTATCGCACACAAAGAACCCCTAGTCGAGGCTTCGGAGTTTGCGTCGAAGCACCACGGAAGCGTGGGCGAGTTGACTCGCCCACGTGACGCGGCGCGGGAAGAGAGGATGGTGCGCCATTGCTGTCAACAGATTCCACGCTGCCGTCGCAATCCTTTGCGGAAACTTTGATGTCCTGCAACTGATAGAACCGCTTGTCAGTGGGCGCCCTTGAGGCTCTTGGAACTCGAGCCGTTCTACGACGATGCCGTCATAGTGCGTGGACGAAGAATGCTCGATTCTTCAGTGATCCGCCGCGCTAGGCGACGAAGAGCGGCCTTCTCGGCGGATAGCCGCAGAGCAGCCCCGGCGTGTGGGCGCCAAGGGTTCTTACATGGACGTTTGGCGATTCTGAATCGCGGGGGCCCTGGTGACGAGCTCCCTCCAGGTAGATTTGACAGCTCCTAGGACCCTTAAAGTATCTTGCCGTCTACGCTGAGCCTAGCGGCGAGACCTGCACCAAGTGCCAAGCCCAGCGCAAGGAACGCGAGGCCCGACGATTGAAGCTTCACCGGACTGACGAGGCCGATCATTGGCAGGGCATCGATGACGAACAGAATGACTGCGATGAGATAGCAGAGTTCAACCAGGGTCGTTGGGTGCCTCCTTCGGCGGGAGGTTGGTGTCCGACGAATAGCTAGTTTCCAGTACCGGTCTGTATTGGCTTCGCTCCACCTTCGCGGGCACCGTCGGAGATGATCAGGATGTCTTCCGATCCCGCCTTCACCTCAGAGGGCTCGATGTCGTGCTTCGAGCCGAAGAAGCCGGTGGTCGAGTGATACGAGGCGACGGTGCCGTCCTCTTTGATCGTGACTTTGTCCACTGTACCGATCGACTCGCCGGATTCGGTCATGACGTTCATGCCGCTGCGGAAGCCGCCTGCTTTTGAGATCTCCACGGCGCGGACATTAGCATCGAAGGACTCCGTCGCTGCGTCACTTTCGACGGTGATGGCGTCCTTGCCGATGGAGCGGATGCCAGCCAGGGGGACGAGTAGTCGAGGTCCGTCTTTCACCTCGGGCGCCATGACCACCCCGAAGAGGGCATTGGCCCGAGGGTTGAGTAGCACCTCATCTACATGGCCGATTTGCCTGGCTTCGGTGTTCGATACGACCGGCAGGTTGAGCAGGTCTTTGAGCTCCCATGTGGACATAGCGTCTCCTCAGATGTTGGTGGACTCAATGAGTCGCCGGATGGCCGGAACGAAATCCGGTCACGCTGGTTCGATACAGATAGGCGTCTAGCTGGATTTCAGGGGGTAGAAGGTGGCTCCGTAATGGTCGGGGGAGCCGACGTGGGAGCATTGGATTGCCGTCTCTCGCCCCAAGGTGCGTAGCCGGCGAGGGTCGCGAGCGCGATCACGAGTCCAATGGCGCCAACAACCATGAGGATCACTCCGATGGTCTGAATGTTGATGCCGGCGAGGTCGAAGCTGACAGCGAAAGCAAGGATCGCACCGAAGGCGATAAGAATCAGGCTTGTAGCGGTAGTCATAGGTTCCTTGTGTTGTGTTCGTGGCAGCCGCTCTGGACAATGCGGCCTAATTCCTACCGTACAGCCGGACCCATCACCACAACGTCACGGAAGTTGGCGGATGCGAACGGTAACATCCTGATGACAACAGATGCTTAATCCGGCGAAGGAGATTCGTGTCAGAGTGGAGTTCCTCCCCGGCCGGTGACTTTCTTGAGGCTTCCCGACTCGGTTGTCGAGGCTTCCATCCTTAAAGCGAGTTGCATCTCGGGGTGCCGCACTGGAAAAGTGGACGCAAAGAGATTTGAGAAAGCGTCCAGAATGTTCAGCTTTCCTTCATCGATTCCCTGTCCACCAACGTCCACTGAGGTTGCTGTCAGCGCCGGTGTCAAAAAGGGCCTAGAAGCTACCGGAAAACCGTCGTCTGGGTCGCTTTCAGAATCAAAAGTGGTGCCGGAGGTGGGGGTCGAACCCACACGAGCCTTTCAGCTCAACGGTTTTTGAGACCGTCGCGTCTGCCATTCCGCCACTCCGGCATGAGATGAGTGCGGGGAAGTCCCGGCTGGAAACCGCGGACTATGCGTCGCCCCGTGTTGATCTGCAGCCTCGTCAGTCTACGGGCGGCAGATTCGACCAGCAACCGGTCACTTCAATATGACATAAGACTCGCATGGTGCAGATCTGAGCCAGCTAGCCAAGCTCCATCGACTCGATCAGCCCGCCGCTCAGCGTGAACCTGTGCACCTGGGTCGACTCCTGTAGCAGGTCGCCCTTCCGCTTGCGCCGCACCAGCTCGACGACAAGCGTCCCGTCCGCGTTCTCGTGGAAGGTCTGCGGTTCCAGCAGGGTGCCGCTTTCGGCCCATTCGCGAGTCCACAGCTCGCGGAGGCCTGCATGACCGCTTACGAAACCACCGTCGTTGCCGTGACTCCAGCGAACCGCCGGCTGGGTCAGCGAGAGTGCCCCCGGTGCGTTGCGCGCGTTGTAGGCGCCGTAGGCCCGGCGCAGCAGCTCTTCGTCCACAATCGTCGGCGCCTCCCTGCGCAAGATTCGCAACGCCGTTCCCTGGCGTTCTGGCACGCGCTACCCCTTCGCTGCTGCGGTCTCTTCGAGGTAGAAGATGAAGTCGAGTCCGCCCGGCGAGCGTCCGACGGCCGTCAGTGCCTCTGCCGCCTCGGCGCGATGTTGCAGCGCGTGCTGGTGCATCTGGGTGAGCACCTGCCAGACCGGCATCGACTGCGCCACGCCGTCGCGCCGGGTCCAGCTCGCCACTCGCTCCAGCTCCGCTTCGTCCAGCGTCTCGAGGTACGAGCGCATCGACGCTTCGTGCGTTGCCCAGCGCGACGTGAGAGCAGCGACCGATGGCAGGTTCGCCTCGGTTACGGCCTCGGGCGAGCTCGGGTCTGCCGCCGGAGTGCCCTGCAACCGGCTCGAGAAGATCGACTCGGACGCCAGCGTGTGCGTCAGGATCTCGCGGATGTTGTTGTGGCTGTAATTGTTCGAGGCCGCGTACTCGTCATCACTCATTCCCTCGGCGGCGGCGAAGATCTTGGCCAGCCCCCAGTAGTGCGAGTCGAACAGCGTGCGGATGTAGTCAGCGTTGTTCACGATGCCTCCCGGCCTTGACGATGCGTTCGATGCCGCAATCGTAGCTCAAGCTCAGATGAGGCGGTATCGCCCGTGGTGCGGAGCGGCCTTAGAGCTTCTTGATCGTCACCGTGCATCTGCTTGCGGTCGTGCCGCAGATGCGGTCGAAGGCGGCGCGGGAAAGGTCGACGTCGCTGCCCGGGCAACCAGGACAGGTGTCTTTGCGCACCATCGTCAGGCACACGCTTGTCGAGCCGCAGACCTGCACCGATGCCCCACACGGAAGGGTCGTGTCGAGCGCATAGCCCACGGCCAAGATCGTCGGATCGAGAGGATTGAAGACCTCACCACAGCCCATCGTGTTGCCGGCCAGACTCGAATGGAACGGCGTCGCATCGCCCGTCCACGGACCTGCACCTACGCCGGCCACGGGACCCGCCGCCCGCAACGCCGTGTTCGCCGGCGTCGCAGTCGGTGCGGGCGCGCTGCCACCGCTCGGTGTCACGACGACACCGAGGGCGACAGCAACGGTGGCCGTCGGCGGCACGGTGGTTGGCGTCGGCGTGGCCGGCACTTCGGTGGGGACAGGCGTCGGCGTTGCGGTCGGCTCCGGCGTCGGCGTCGAAGTCGGTTCGGGAGCCAGCGCCGTCAGCTCAACGGTGTCTTCGTCTTCGCTGTCGATGTCCTCATCGTCCGGTTCGGGCGTGGAGGTGGCGACCACCGTCGCGGTCGCGAGGGGAGTTGCGGTGCTCTCGGGGACACGCGTTGCCGTCACGGGCACCGGCGTCTTCGTCGCAGGAATCTCGACGATCGGCGTGCTCGCTGCCGCCTTCGACGAAGCGATGCCGGAAACGACGGGCGCCTTCGAATCGGGCGCGGCGTTATTCGACGTCAGTTCAAACCCGATGACGTCGAAGTGATAACTACCGTAGAGGGCTAGGACCAGGAGCGCGCCAATCAGGCCGCTGCGCACTCCGGGCCTGAGAAACCTCAGGCCGTTGTCCTTTCAGACATTGTCTTTTCAGACATCATGATTTCCTGGACCTCTGTTCCGTCCCACGTGCGCGCGGGGCTCGTAACGCATCGATGATGCACGAAGCATCACCCTTCTCAGGAACGCCACATTGTACAGGCATCGTTGTGCGACTTCGCAATCGGTATAGATAACCTTGATGGAGACTGCGATTTGTCGTTTTGGAGGCTGAAATGGCGAAGCAGGCCATTCTTTTCTTCCAGGCGGGCCTGTCAATGCCGCTCCCCCTCGGGCCCTGTTACCCTCCGAGCATGACCTCACGCCGCCCAGGCATCCCCCTCTTCGGTCTGAACCGGTTCGACAACCGCTCCGTGGCGCATTTTGCCGCTGACGTTCGCCGCGCTGAGGAGCTCGGCTGGGACGCGGCCTTTCAGAACGATTCCGCCCTCCTCCGGCGCGACCCCTACGTCATGCTGGCTGCCGCCGCCGCGGCTACGAGTCAGATCAGGCTCGGCACGCTGGTCGTGAATCCCGTCACCCGCCATCCCGCTGCGCTCGCGAACTCCGCTGCGACAGTAGATGAGCTGGCACCCGGGCGCACGCTTCTCGGTGTTGGCTCTGGCGGCGAAATCGGCGTGCGCTCGCTGGGCCTCGAGCCACGCCGGCTGCGTGACTTCGAAGCCGGTGTGAAGCTGATGAAGGGTCTGCTTGCTGGCGAGTCAGTCGATGTCGGAGCGGCGCGCCCGGCCGTCATGCAGATCCACCGCCCGGTGCCTGTCTGGGTCGCGGCCGGTGGCTTCCGCACGCATGCGATGGCCGGAACCTGCGCAGACGGCGTCTTCATCCGCATCGGCGCTGCTCATACGCCGGTCGCTGATGCTCTGCGCCAGGTTCATGATGGCGCCGAACGTGCCGGACGAGACCCGTCCAGCGTCCGAGTCGGCCTCATCATCGACACCGTCCTCAACGACGACGCCACGACCGCGTTGGCGATGGCCCAGGCGAGAGCGTCCGTGGCGGGCGGAGGGGATGGTCTGGTGTCGCCTGGGGAGGCGAGCCGGTTCAGCCTCTGGGGCGGCCCGGAGCGGATCGGCGAGCAGGCAGCAGAGATGGTGCGCACCACCGGGACGGACCTCGAATACGTGGTCTTCTCGCCGGTGCCCGAGCCGGAGTGGCCCGAAGCGGCTGGCTCCAATGGCTTCACGACACGCCTGGCGATGGAGGTTCTTCCCGCACTTCGCAGGGCACTCGCTTGAGCGATCTCGCCGGACAAAATGAAGCGGCCCTGAGTACACTTCAGGGCCGCTCGAGGATCCCCAGACCGGAAAACTGTCGGACGTCCCTGGCCCGGCAGCCTGCCCCCGGTTCGGTTATCGGTTAGTTGTTGTTGATGCGTGCGAAGCTGGTCGCCGTCTTCGGGTCGATGCGGTAGCTCAGGTCGGCGAGGACGGTTGCTACGAGCTGGCGCAGTGGCCAGCTAGAGTCCCGCATCTCCTGCTCGGCAATTTGCTCCGAGTCACCGTTCGCGCCGAGGTTGTGGCGGTTAACGGAAAGTTCAAGTACGTCGAATTCGGTCATGGTTTCGGCCCTTTAGTTCCAAGCAATATCTCGAAGTAAGTATGTTAAGAATACGAGAACTTTAAGGTCCTGTCAAAACAAATCAGGAAAGACCCTTGACAACACGCCAAGTCTTAATCGCAAGTTGCGCGCCAATAAACAACAGATTTCGTGGAAGTTAATAGTAGCTTAATTGCATCATCCGAGACGCAAACAACGGGAGCTTCCGCAATTGAAGGCTCCCGTTGTTTTGTAGAGTGCTCACCTCAGGCCACCGGCGCGGCGCCGTCATGCGCATCGTTCCGCAAAGCACGTTGAGCGAGCAGCTCTGCCATCAGCCGGTCCTGGACCTCCAGATGGGAGACGAAGAGCTCACGCTGCTGGCGATGCAGCCCTTCCAGTCTGGCGAGGTCGTTCAACGTTGTGGGGCGCTGCAAGAGTTCATTGAGAAAGTTATCGATGCGATTTCGGACCACCTCGATCTGGTCCCAGAATCGCTTGCACGCGTCGATATAATGCTGGATCTCGGCTTCAGGGTTCATAATTCCCTCCGGTTCGCTGGCGCTCGTTCCCGGGGCTGGAGCGAACGCTACCGCGCGGCGAGCACGCTCACGAGCGCAACGATCAGCACATAGCCCGTCAGGACGTACATTCCCCAGCTAAGGACCGTGGACATGCGAGAGTGAGGGCGTTGCCGCGTCTGATACATCGTTTCCTCCGTGGACCGGCAGGTTCGGTCGACGCAATCATCTTCTCAGCGCTTGAAGAGAAACCGTGAAACAGCAAGGCCCTCCGGGATTACACCCGCTTGCCGTCCGCATCTTCCGATCGTGAGGGTTAACGCCCTCCGGTTATCAATTTCGAGAAAATTTGCGGTCGCCGAATCTGGGCAAGCGGGATCGGACGGGATGATGTCAAACAGCGCCCCAATGGGGGCCAGACAGAATCGGGCTGAGGCCCTGCTTTCAAGCCGGGGTGGAGATGAGCTCCTTCAGCCCCTCCAGCTACGAGTCTGACCTCGGGCCGGCGTCATCCAGCGTCTGACCAATTGCTCGGATGGAGACGCCTGGGCCACTGAGGAATGTGCGTGGGAAGAGTCGGCATGCTCTCCGCGCTACTCAGGATCAAGGTAAGGAAGCGAGTCCCGAATAGGAGGTGCCACCGGGAGGCGTCACAAAGAATCTCCGAGAGTGCTTTCGACGCCCCTTCTCGGAAGTTCCTGGCGCTGAGTGTTTCAAGTCGTCTCAAGACCACCACGGCCCCGCTACCTTCCGGGCGGAAATCCCTGATGCAGTCATTGAAGGCATCGAGGTTCATCCCATAATCGTCAGGAAATCGGAGAGCCTCTTTGAACTCGCGGTGCATGGCGAGCTCGTCAGGCCATTCAGCACAATCGAAATCGACGACTTCGTATCCCTCTGCCCGTAGCCGGGCGAGGTCTGAATTCAGGAGCGTTTCGTCCCGGTACTGGTGGAGTGGTCCGTCGCGAAACAGGATCCAGTCGAGCCGTCCTGACAAATCTTCTTCATGCGAGAATGCCGCCATCGAACCCGCCTCACACAAAAGCAGCGGCCCTCAAATCGAGGACCGCTGCATTGAAACCTGTTTGCTGAAGATTGACCGCTACTCGAGGTAGTCGCGCAGCTTCTTCGAGCGGGACGGGTGGCGGAGCTTGCGCAGCGCCTTCGCCTCGATCTGACGGATGCGCTCGCGGGTGACGTGGAACTCGCGGCCGACCTCTTCGAGAGTGCGGCTGCGGCCGTCCTCGAGGCCGAAGCGAAGCTCCAGCACCTTGCGCTCGCGGGGGGCGAGGCTGGCGAGCACGTCCATCACCTGCTCCTTGAGCAGCTGGTGGGCGGCAGCGTCCGCCGGCGCGAGAGCAACCGGGTCCTCGATGAAGTCGCCGAGGTGGGAGTCTTCCTCCTCACCGATCGGCGTCTCGAGCGAGACCGGCTCCTGCGAGACCTTCATGATCTCGCGCACCTTCTCGGGCGCAATCTCCATGCCGCGCCCGATCTCCTCGGAGGTAGGCTCGCGGCCGTACTCCTGCACGAGTCGGCGGCTGACGCGGACGAGCTTGTTAATCGTCTCGACCATGTGCACCGGGATGCGGATCGTGCGGGCCTGGTCGGCGATTGCTCGCGTGATTGCCTGGCGGATCCACCACGTCGCGTAGGTCGAGAACTTGAAGCCCTTGCGGTAGTCGAACTTCTCGACGGCGCGAATCAGGCCGATGTTGCCTTCCTGAATGAGGTCGAGCAGCGACATGCCGCGGCCGATGTACTTCTTCGCCACGGAAACGACGAGGCGGAGGTTGGCCTCCGTCAGGCGCTTCTCAGCGGCGAGGCCATCGCGCTTCAGCTTGTTGAAGTGATCGCTGAGGATGCCCTCGCAGTCGGCGAGGACGAGCTTCGACTCGAAGTGGGGCGGCAGCAGGGCTTCTTCGCCGGCTGCGTTCGCCATCGCCTCGACGAGGTTCGGCTGCAGGATGTGCGTCACAATCGAGAGGCGGACGATCGAACGAGCGGCGTCCTCCTGCTCGATGTTGAGCTCCTTGGCGACCGACTCCATGAACTCGAGCACCATCTCGGCGTCGAGGAGGCCACGGAGGGCCTTGTCGCCAACCCGCTCGGCGAGCGGCTGCTCCTCGGCAAGGCCGAGGTGTTTGATCGCGTGATCCAGAACCGGCTTCAGGTTCCACATCTCGTCGAGGAGCATGAGGGCGATCTCGACGTTCGTGGGGCTGCTGCCGTTCACACCGCGCCAGGTCTCTTCGATGGCCTCGATGTGCTGGCCCTCTTCCATCTGGCGGGCCAGGTGCTTTTCGTCGGCGGCAGACAGCAGGAAGACCTTGCCGATCTCCCGCAGGTACATGCGAACCGGGTCGTCGATGCCCTCCTGGTCTTCCAGGGCGGCCGCGGCGTTCTGGGTAGCTTCGCGCTCTTCTTCCGCGTCCTCAGACTTGATATCGGGCTCAGACCAGATATCACCGCTGTCTCGGTTGCGGTTTTCAATCATGTCGGCGACTTTCCGGAAGGATTCGTCAGCGACGCCTACATCACTTGTCATCAGCATGTCTCCGGTTTCATCGGAAGCTGTCGTGGTCCGGCGGAGAGCTGTTGAGCGCTCCACTTCTCCTCGCAGCCGTAGTCAAGCCAGAGCAGGTTCACCGCAGCTTGCTACGGGCTCTGCCGGGATGGGTGTAGTCCTGAAAGGTCGGGGTCGGCGGATGTCTGGTCGTCTCTGCGATGGAGGTTCAGGCTTGCGATTGTATCTTTGAGGAGCAGTGACGCGACGGCTTCTGCCTCATCGTCCTCGGACGCATCCTCTGAAATGCCTGCCTCAAGTCTCGCGAGGGCGATTTCTGCAACCTGCCCCGGCCGTACCCTTGCCTCTCCTTCGGCAAGGGCCAGGGCGCTGGCCTCCTTGACCGCCCTCATTCTAGCCTTTTCAAGAAACGACACACAACTTAAGAACGCCGCCTCTACCTGGGCTGTTTCAGTGACTATCACTCGGGTATTCAATACCTCCCTGTAGTGTTCTAACAGACCAATGTCCTCGTCTGCTTCCTCGGTGACAGGCTCTCCAGCCAGCCACCGCCGGAACAACTCGCGGTTCTCGCTCTGCGTAAACAACTCTTCATCAAATTCGGCACCAAGGTGTGCAATCTCCGGCATACGGAACAGCATCGCCAGTACATATTCCTCGCGAAACTGCCGCGACCTTGGTGCCGGTTGCAGGCTTGTAGCAGGTTCGATACCTTCCGCCTCCTGCATCTGCTGCCGTCGCTGCTGTCGCGCCCGCCTCGGCATCTCCCGCCGCAGCGAGTCTTCGCTGGTGCGCGAGAGCCGGCTCAGCCGCTGCAGGTAGTGCGCCTGGAGCACCGGGTCCTCGACCTCGCCGATCACCGGCAGCACCTCATTCACCAGCTGAGAGCGGGCGAGAGGCTGCGAGAGGTCGAGCGAAGCGCTGGTAACAGACAGCAGGTGGTCGACAACCGGCTTTGCCATGTCGACGGCGCGCGGCCACGCATCGGGGTCGGCGCGGATCAGCTCGTCGGGGTCCTTACCCTGGGGCAGTGCCAGCACGCGGATATCGAGGGGCTGGCGTCGCTGTTGAGCGACCCCGCTGCCGCGCGCGGTTGCCGCGGCGACTACCTGCACGCCGCGCAGGTTTGCCGCGCTGCCCGCCTCGTCCGAGTCCATCGCGAGCACGACGCGCGGCGCCTGGCGCTGCAGCATCGTCGCCTGGCGGTCGGTGAGCGCCGTGCCCATCGAGGCAACGACGTTCTTGTAGCCGTGCTGGTGAGCGGCGATCACGTCCATGTAACCCTCAACGATTACCGCCGTGCCCGACTGCCGCATCGGTTCTCGTGCCCGGTCCAGTGCATAGAGCAGACCTCCCTTGTCAAAAATCGGCGACTGGGGAGTGTTCATGTACTTAGGCGCGTTATCACTTGTTTGAATATTCTCGCTTGGCAGGATTCGACCGCCGAATCCCACCACGCGGCCGCGGTCGTCCCGAATCGGGAACATCAGGCGATTGCGGAAGCGGTCGTAGCCACCCCGTTCGCTCTCAATCAGCAGCCCCGCCTCGATCAGCATCTCGTCTTTGAAGCCCTTGCCATTGAGGTGCGCCCGCAGCGTCTCCCACCCCGGCGGCGCGTAGCCGAGCAGGAAGTCATTCACCGCGCTGTCGTCGAGGCCGCGCTGCTCGATGTACTGCTGTGCTGTCGCCGCTCCGCCGAGCAGGCTGTGGAAGTACATCGCGGCTGCCTCGTTCGCGTCATGCAGCGTCTTGATCTCCTCGCGCCGCTTTCCGTCGCTCCGCATCTCGACGCCCGCCCGGTCAGCCAGCAGTCGCAACGCCGAGCCGAAGTCGAGGTTCTCCTTCTTCGCGATGAAGGAAAGGACGTCGCCGCCGATGCCACAGCTGCCGAAGCAGTGCCACGTCTGGCGGTCAGGGTTCACGGTGAAGGACGGTGTTCGTTCCGTGTGGAAAGGGCAAAGACCTTTGAAGCTGCGGCCGGCTTTCTGGAGCTTCACGTAGCCGCCGATAACCTCGACGATGTCGAGCCGCGCTTTTACTTCATCGACTGTGCTCATTGCTTCCCGCCCGTATATCGCTGTTCAGCCGGCTTTCCATACGGTCAGCCAGACCAATTCGCCTGTTGTTCCCGGGCCGTCGGGAATTCTCGCGATTGCGTAGAGCCACTACGCGCGCACTGGAGGACCAGTACAATTGTGCTCTATCGTACCGTTTCTCGACGGTGGAGGCTTGCGTTCGAGGAGGTTCTGCCAACATGGATCTGTATCTCGTCCGTCACGCGGCTGCAGGTGAGCGGGACTCGGAGCGCTGGCCGGACGACTCCCTCCGACCTCTGACGAAGAAAGGTATTCGCCGCTTCAAGAAAGCAGCAAGAGGCCTTGTCAGCATCGTCGATGACGTCGACCTCGTGCTCGCCAGCCCGTATCTGCGCGCCTGGCAGACGGCAACGATCCTCGAAGAAGCCGGCTGGGCGAGCCCTCTTCGCATGGACGAGCTGATTCGCGGCGAACCCGGTGCCCTCCTCCGCGCTTTGCGGCAATTCAGTGACATGAAGTCGATTGCCCTCGTCGGCCACGAGCCTCATCTCAGCCGCTTCGCCGCCGCCCTCCTCGGCAAAGCACCCTGGGGGGAGATGAAGAAGGGCGGTGTCGCGCGCATCGAGCAGGACACCCTCAGCATCAGCGCAGGCAACGCCACCCTCGGCTTCTACCTGCCTCCGAGCGTGATGAGAAACCTCGGCTAGATTTCATCCGAAGCTGAATAGTTCAATTTCGCGAGATTGAACCACAGGCTCTCCCTCTCGTCTTGCGTGATCGCCCCACAACCCAGCTTGCGAGCCATCGCGCTGTAGCCCTACTCCTGTGCTTCGCCCGGGCGACCGCGGAACCATCGCCGGAAGATCGACAGCGGGCGCTGCACCGCCTGCTCTTGTGGCGCCACCGCGTCGTTTCGCGAGGACCTCTGGGTGTGCTCCGGGCGGCCGCGCCGGAACGACCGCCGCAGCGGCTTCCATGCCTTCTCAACGTTCGCGTAGGTCTCCGGCCACTCCGCTCGCAGCTCGGCCATCCGGTGGCGACAGCCCTCGGTTAATTCGCCGAGACGCACAAGCGTCAGCGGTGGCCAGGCGCGGTCGCTGAGCGCCGTTAGCCGCAGCCACGTGATCGCCACCGCTTTGTCCTGGTGCTCGCCGAGGACGTCCTGCGCGTGCTTGATTGCCGTCACCAGCCCTACAGCCGGCTCGCCGAAGACGTCAGTCAGCGCCTCACTCGCGTAGCGCAGTTTCTTGCCCCGGATCCGCGCCAGGTGATACAGGTGCGGGTCGGAGTCAGATGTCAGGTCTTCAGCCTCACGCCGGAACTGCCTGCGACGCTTCTTCAGCACGCGCCGGCCGAACTGCTTCACCGGCATCGCTGCCTGACCCTGTCCCGGGTCGCCCTCGCGGAGGATCGCTGCCAGCTCCTCGGCCATCGCGTGATAGCGCTCGCTGTCCAGCGCCTCGAGCAGGCGTGTCCGCTCGAGGGCCCAGCGTTCGCGGCGCTCCTCGATCAGCGGGCCGACCGCCGTCGCATCTTCCCAGCTTGAGGTGCGCTGCATCTCGTCGAGCCATTCGAGCTGCACCTCGACGTCGCGGACCTCCCCGAGGCACGCCGCGATCCACTTCAGCTCAGCACGCGCTTTCTCGAACCGCCCCGGTAACGCAGGTCGGAAGGTGCTCATCGCTGCCCGCATCCGCCGCGTGGCGACGCGCATGTCGTGCAGTTCTTCGGGGTCCTCTCCCAGGCGCGTCCCGGGTTCGTGGTTGAGCATCGTTGAGAACAGCCGGCGCAGAAGCGCGTACGCATATTCGCCCGTAGTGGATTCGGGTGAAAGTTCCCTATAGCCGAAGTTGAACACCTGGCTCGGCTGAAGCTCCGCCGACTCCAGGCCAATCTCGAACTTTGACTTCTCTGCTGGAACGAGGTCGAAGGCCGCCTGGAGTGCATCGATGAAGCTGCTTGCCGCCTCCAACCCACCCGCCGTCGTCTCTTCCACCTCAACGCGCGAGAAGGAGCGCCGCGAGGTACCGTCGACCAGCACCTGCGCGTCGTCGAGACTGATCTCGGCGAGGTTCGCCGTGTCGTGCTCGATGTCGATCGTCCGCCGGCGGTTCACGATCTCGAAGAGGGGGCGCAGCGGGCGCCCTGCGGAGACCAGTCTCACGCGATTGCTGACGTCTCCTTCGCTGCCGTCCAGCCCTGCATCTCCATGCGGCAGCACCTGCGTAATCTCGCGCCGGCTGGCGAGGCCGCCCTTCGACTTGCTCAGCGCCTTTAGGGTCGCCTCGCCGGCGTCGCCCTTGCGCCGCACGCGCAGCGAGTAGCCGGCACGGAAAAGCGCCCAGTCCTCGGTATCGAAGTAGACGTCGTTTTGCACCTTGTCGCTGCCGGCTCGGAAAGTCAGCTGGGCATGGCGTGGCTGCGACCGGATCCAGCGGTCAACCGCATCGATATCAGCCGCCTCGAACTGCAGCTCACGCTCTTCGACGTCTCGTGTCATGGGAAGGCGATCTTACTGGATTGCTGCATTCTGGACGGCGCGAATTTCGCTATGCCGAAGCCGTCACGAGCTCCCGCAGGCCCTCGATGTGGCGCACGAAGTGGAGTTCCTGTACGGCGACTTTCTGCGAAAAGAGGTACTCGACCGTCTGCCGGCCATCTCGTGGGTGGATGATCGCGCGCTGGAGCCCGCCGTCGAGTCCGCCCGCTACATCTATTAAGCGTTCCAGCTCACGCCTCGCCGCCAGCAAGCCGTGGATCAGCTGCGGCACCGGCGATACGCGCCCGGCCCGTGCCGACTTCTCCTGCGCCTCGGGGTCCGACAGCATCACTTCCGTCCCATCGTGCTCGAGAGCGAGGCGAATGCGCTCCGCCCGCAGACGCTCCGAGACGAGCTGCAGCGCCAGGACTTCGGCGATACAACGGCCACCTTCGACGGGGCGCTTCTTGAACTGCTCCTCAGTGACACCGCGGATTGCGTCGAGCAGGCGGGCACGGCTCTCCGCCATGCTCTGGCGAATGACTGCTGCCTTCTCGAGGTCCTCGGCGCTCACGCCCTCAGTTTAGGGGCTGACGGTCTGGACGATAGGGGTTGCAGTGAGAGTCGGCGTTACCTGGACCTGCGTCGTAGGTGTGGCCGTCGCCGCTTGCGTTGTCGCCGTGGGAGTCGTGCCCGACTGGGCCGTTGCCACCGGTACGGTTGGCGTTGTTGCCGCGCCGACGGTGCACTGCGCTGAGTTGTCCGACGGGTCGATGTCCGCGGTACCAGCCAGCGCCACCTGCACCGAGGTTGACGGCGGCGATACCACCTGGTCAGTCGGAATCGTCACGCTCGAGCCCGGCTCGAGGTTCAGCTGGACTTGCAGCGTCGATTTCACCTGCGCGCCAACCAGCACGGAGACGGTCGCTGCTTGCTGGACGGTCGCAGCGCCAGCGTTCTTCACGATGACCTGGACCGGTGAGCCCGCCGTGCAGGCGATTGCGACCGCAAGGTCCGGGCCCGTCGCAACGGTCGCCGTCGCTTCGACCGTAGCCGCGACGGTCGGCCGCTGCTGGACGACCTGCGTCGGCGCCTGCGTGGCCTGGGGCCGCGGCGTCACGGTGACAATCGCGATTGCCTGCGGGTTGAGGTCCGCGATTTTCAGCGCGGTGGCAGGCAGCCAGCCGCGCAGAGTGGAGTTTTGGGGGAACACAATCTGGAACCACTTCGCGTCGGCATCGCGGCCCGTCACCGTGACCTTCTGGCCTCGCGGGATCGTGCCGAGCTCGCCACCATTATTAGGGCCCTCGCGCACGGTAGCCGCCGCGATCGTTTCGACACCGATCCCCGAGGGCTTTGGCGTCAGTGGGTTCTGCTCCGTCGCTGCCGCCACCGGGAAACCGCCGCCGCCACCACCGCCACCCGCCATGGCCACCACCACGATCGCCATCACGATCGCGCCGAAGACCGCAACCGCCGCAAGCACGTACGGGTTCGTCAGGAACGAATGGCGTCGCGGCAGGTACGCGGCATCCTGCTCATAGCCATCGAAATCGTCGAACTCGTCGTAGTAGGGCTCGGGGTCGGGCAGGGGCGCAGAGACAACCGGCGTCCGCGCAAGCTCTCGAGTGTTCGTCAGAGGCTGCGTCAGGGGTGCCGGGAACTCGCGCCGTCGTGGACGCGGTAAGCGTGACGTTGGGGATTCTGGTGTTTTGTTTGTCAAGCGGGGGTCCTGGCGCCCGCCAGCGCCGCGTTCATCGTAGCAGACAGGGGAGCGCGAAGCTAAACCCGAGATAGAGGTCGGCTATCCGCGATCGTTCGCTGCATCCGTCTTCACCTATATATGCAGCGAGGCGGCCGCGTTCTCGGGTGCATCACTCAGCGGTTGGGCGACCTATCGGCAACCTCGACTTACACCATGACAGCCGCGATCTGGCCTCATAACAACGCCATTATGTGAAATCAAAACTCAGAAAAGAAAAAAGTGAAAAAAGATCGCATTCCTCGTTAACCTCCGGTTCCCTACCTGCGTTTTCCTCTGCGACCACTCTCTATGGGATTGGTCGCATTTCATGTGAACGGAGGAGTCCCCAGAGACACCCGGCAATCGGAATCAGCACTCGGCGTTGCAGCTGCAATCTCGGCCGAGGGCGACGCAGAGTACAGCCGACCCGGGCACGGAGAAGACAGACAACGAAGGGCGACCGCAGTAGCGGAACCCGAAAGCGGCTTGTTCGCAAGGAGGAATCACTTGAAATTCATCAGAAAGGCACTGCTGCCGGCTTTCGTCGCCGCTGGCTTCCTGGGTTTCCTGGGCGCCATTGGTCAGACGAGCGTTCCGGTTGTGTCCGCCGCTAGCGGCGACATTTGTGCTATCGCTGACGGTCAGGATGCCACCAAGTCCCCCAAGCTCTTCATTGAAGAGGGCGAGAAGGTCTACTACCAGGCCTGGGTGGACAACGGCTACGAAGACGAACTGACCATCGATGTCGACCTGAACGACTTCGACGGCGGCGACAGCGACATCACCAGCCTCAACGGCACTTCCATTCCGCAGACCGACTTCCTCAACGACGTCGAGCTGACGAACGCGGGCAACGTCTGTGGCCCGACCGATGCGGAACTCAAGGCTGCGACGATCAAGGCCAACTACGACCTGCTCGTCCCGTACCTGCTTGCAGCTATGGACCGTGGTGAGTCCTGCTCGGCGATCCCGCCCAGCTTCACCCCCATCGCTTGCAACACCAACGCGTTCCCTGGCCACAACCAGACGAACGACCTCAACCCTGGTAGCCCGCTCCACAGCTGGCAGGACAACGACATTGACTGTGGTCTCGTCGCCGTCCTCGGCGGTGGCTGCAACGTTTCTAACGTCGCCGTCCTGGCTGCCGCTCAGTCTCTCGCCACCAGCATTGCCAACGGCGCCTCTTGCGCGACCGCTGCGGCTGCCGCTGAGGCGACCCTGATCGCGAACTGGCAGGGTGGTTACCTTGCTACCGCCGAGTACATCGGTGGCCAGCTTGAGGACTACCTCGTCAACCGCACCACTCCTTGTGGCGCGGGTGGCGCTCCCTTCGGCGGCAACGCCGTCTTCACCGCGGTCCCCGGCACCGTCACCCCCACCTCGCGTGAGGGCAAGATCGTTGTCGACGTCACTTGTGACGACCCGGGCGTCTTCGACCTGAGCTTCGCCGTCAACGGCGGTGGTGCCAAGTCGATCGAAGTTGTTTGTGGTTCCGACGCCGAGACTGCGGAAATCTTCGCGGTCCCGACCAGCATCGAAATCAACCCCTCCATCGCCAACGTTGCTCACTCCCTGGTTTGGATTTCCATCAAGGGTGACAACGGCGAGGTCGCCTTCCCCGGCACCGAGGTCCAGTGGACCACCGACCGCTGCGCGATCGAGTCCACCACCGTCGACACCGAGGATGAGTTCGAAGCTGCGGAGACTCTCTTCCGCGGTATCAACCCGCTCAGCCCGGCAACTGCTAAGGCTGTCGAGGAGAGCGTCTACGCAACGACTGGTCCTGACGGCGCTTCCCGCCAGCAGGAAGAAGTCAACTCCTTCAAGGTTGTCGGCAGCGCTGCCGGTGGCCTCGTCGAGCGCACGATCAGCGCTGTGGTCCTCCACTGCGACCCGATCCACGCTCCCAGCGTTACCCCCGGCCCTGCCGTCGTCACCGCCTACATCGAGCGCGGCGACAACGACATCGACGACAACGACCTGGATGGCGACATCTCTGACAACGACGACCTGGTCATCAAGACCACCGTCACCGTTGTTGGTCCTCCGGCCGCCAACGGCGTGACCGTTACGGCTGCTCCTGCCAGCCTCGCCTGTGGCGAGAAGGCGACCATCACGGTTGACGTGAAGGACGCTGCTGGCCAGCCTGTCTCTGACCACACCTTCGTCGAGGCTGTCACCAACGCTGGTGGCGTCCTTGCCGGTACCGGTGCGGTTGCCGGCCAGGCCGGCCTGGTCACCCCCGTCTCCAGCACCGTTGCTGAGACGTTCGGTGGCAAGGTCACCTTCTACCTCCTGACCTCGACTGCCAACGTTGGCAAGTACGAAGTCGTTGTCACCACCGGTGGTGGTGGCGGTGTCACGGGCCAGCTCGCGAACGGTGGTGTTAGCACCAACCTTCTCGGCGGTCTGTTCACCACGGCCCCGATCTCCGTCCAGGTGACGGTTGAGTGCACCGTTCCGGCCGCCCCTGTGGTTGTCGCTCCGGCCGCCCCGACCAACACCGCTCCGGCTACCGGCCAGGGCATCCGCCCGCCGAGCACCGGTGACGCTGGTCTGGTCTCCACCGACTCGAACACCTGGGTTGCTGGCGCCGCCTTCGCGGTCGTCGCTGCCCTCGTCGTCGCCGGCTTCTCTGTGAAGCTGGTCCGCGAGGAGTAAAGCAACCCGGCTTCAAGCCGGTAGGTCTTACGACCAACCCGAGGCCCCTTCGCAAGAAGGGGCCTCGGTCTTTTTTGTGGGCCTACGAGCCGTCCGCAGTCAGCGGTCAGCAGTCAAGCATCACGCCCCGGCCGCCGCACCTCCCAGCGCACCGCTAGCGCCCCACCACTCTCGTTGCGAGCCATTGCCGCTCGACCCCTCATCGCGACGCGAAGCCGCATCGGCAAGGCGAAGCAACCTTTGGCGCCACATCAGCTCCGCCGCGCCCCAAAAGGCCCCCTCGAAATGAGGATGCGCCGCACCTCCCACCGGCACGGCAGCGCCGCACAACTCTCGTTGCGAGCCATTGCCGCTCGATCCCTCATCGCGAGGCGAGCCGCACCGGCAAGGCGAAGCAACCTTTGGCGCTACATCAGCGCTGCTGCGCCCAATAACGCCGCCTCGAGCCGAGGGCGCGCCACACCTCCCATTGCACCGCGGCGACCCACAACTCTCGTTGCGAGCCGTTGCCGCGCTGACTCCTCATCGCGACGCGAGCCCGCATCGGCAAGGCGGAGCAACCTTTGGCGCTGCATCAGGACCGCCGCGGTACACCTTCGTAGCTCGTAGCTCCCAAATTAGCCCCGTGTAACGCATCTGATATTCGGTGCCTCGAGAGCAGCGCCGAAATCACCTGCAGACTTTCTCCCAGCCAGCGCTACTACTAGCTGCGAGAAAACCGGCTATTAATGCCATCAACTACTGCAAAGAGATTCAGATGTAATGGCCTCTAAATAATGAAGATTCAAGAATCGGACTGCTGTTATTGCCTCAAGCTTGATTCTGGAAGCAGGAACTTCAGCACTTATAGCTGAAAGGAAAAGCCGTAATTGAGAGCAGGTTCATGTATTACATCGTTATTTCGTCCGTATCTCACATTCGAAAGCGAACTTCTGAAGGTCTCTTCAAGAGAAAAGCTGCAGGTAACTTTTCATAACGAGAAGGCGTTCTTACCCACAGCCGCCCCGAATGACGGGGCGTGTCGAATCTGCATTAGCGCAAGAAAGGAGCAAGGTCGAAACACCCCCAAAGCATCACCAGAATCCACGTTCTCGGCGTCGCAGCAGCAATCTCGGCCGAGGGCAACGCCCGGACTCAGGTGTTCTGGATCGCAGGGGCTCGCAAGTAAAGACAGACAAACGAGGGCGAACGCAGTGCGTAGCCCGAAAGCGGCTTGCTTACGCAAGGAGGAATCACAGCTTGAACATTCTGAGAAAGGCACTGCTACCGACGGTAGCCGTCGTTGGACTCCTGGGCTTCATGGGCCTGGCCAACGCTGCTAGCGACCCGGTAACTCAGTCCTACCCGGATGCTGACCCAGGTGAAATCTGCAGCATCACGGGACCTCTCTTCATCGAAGAGGGTGAGACGGCGAACTACCTGGCAATCGTCCAGGACGCCGGCCCCGACACCGCCTGGGAGCAGGTCGACGTTGACCTGAACGACTTCGACGGTGGCGACAGCGACATTACGAGCATCGACCGGGACGGCAACGGCGTCACTGAGTCGATTTCGCAGACCGACTTCCTCAACGACGAGGACCTGGTCACCAACGGCAACACCTGCGGTACGTCTGACGACGACCTCCGCCAGGACACGATCGACGCGAACTACACGGCGATCCTTGCTTACCTGCTTCAGGCCATCGACCGCGGTGAGTCCTGCTCGGCGATCCCGCCCAGCTTCACCCCGATCGCTTGCGACACCAACGCGTTCCCTGGCCACAACCAGACGAACGACCTGAACCCGGGCTCTCCGATCCACAGCTTCCAGGACAACGACATTGACTGTGGTCTTGTCTCCGTCCTCGGCGGCACGTGCTCGATTTCGCCCGCAGCGATCCAGGCTGCTGCCAAGGTCCTCGCGACTGCCCAGGCCGACAACGGTCTCCTGAGCGAGAACCCCACGGCGTGCGCAACGGCTGCTGCCGCTGCCGAGCAGGCTGTCATCAGCAACTACGGTAGCGGCTTCTCCTCTACCTCCGAGTACATCGGCGGTCAGCTGGAGGACTACCTCGTCAACCGCGTCACCCCCTGTGGCGATGGCAACGCCCCCTTCGGCGGCAACGCTGTCTTCACCGCTGTTCCTGGTGACGCTGTCCCGAACGGCGACGACGGCTCGATCCTCGTGGACGTCACTTGTGACGACCCGGGTGTCTTCGACCTGAGCTTCGCTGTCAACGGCGGCGGCTCCGCCTCGATCGAAGTTGTCTGTGGCTCTGACGCCGAGACCGCCGAGATCTTCGCGGTTCCGACCAGCGTCGAGATCAACCCCTCGATCGCGAACGTCGCTCACTCTCTCGTCTGGGTCTCCATCAAGGGTGACAACGGCGAGGTTGCGTTCCCCGGCACTGAAGTGATGTGGACCACCGACCGCTGTGCGATCGAGTCCAGCACTGTCAACAACGAGGACAGCTTCGAGGCTGCGGAGTCTCTCTTCCGCGGCATCAACCCGCTCAGCCCGGCGACCGCTCAGGCCGTCGAGACGAGCACCTACGCTACCACCGGCCCTGACGGCGCAAGCCGCCAGCAGGAGGAGACCAACTCCTTCAAGGTCACCAGCTCGGCCGCTTCCGGCCTCAACGAGCGCACGGTCAGCGCTGTGGTCCTCCACTGCGACCCGATCCACGCTCCCAGCGTCACCCCCGGCCCTGCCACTGTTACCGCCTTCATCGAGCGCGGCGACAACGACATCGACGACAACGACCTGGACAACGACATTTCTGACAACGACGACCTGGTCATCAAGACCACCGTCACCGTTGTTGGTCCCCCGGCCGCGAACGGCGTGACCGTTACGGCTGCCCCGGCCAGCCTCGCCTGTGGCGAGAAGGCCACCATCACGGTCGACGTGAAGGACTCCATCGGTCAGCCCGTTTCTGACCACACCTTCGTCGAGGCTGTCACCAACGCTGGTGGCGTCCTCGCCGGCACCGGCGCTGTCGCCGGCCAGGCTGGCCTCGTCTCCCCGGTCTCCAGCACTGTTGCTGAGACCTTCGGTGGCAAGGTCACCTTCTACCTCCTGACCTCGACTGCCAACGTTGGCAAGTACGAAGTCGTCGTTACCACCGGTGGTGGTGGCGGTGTGACCGGCCAGCTGACGAACGGTGGCACGACCACCAACCTCCTCGGCGGTCTGTTCACCACGGCCCCCATCTCCGTTCAGGTGACGGTTGAGTGCACCGTGCCGCAGGCTGCGCCTCCGGCCGTTGTTCAGCCGAGCAACCCGAACAACACCGGTCCTTCCACCGGCCAGGGCATCCGCCCGCCGAGCACCGGTGACGCCGGTCTCGTCTCCACCGAGTCCAACTCGATGGTCGCCGGTGCCGCCTTCGCGGTCGTCGCCTCCCTCGTCGTCGCCGGCTTCGCTGTGAAGCTGGTTCGCGAAGAGGACTAAGACCTCCTCGTAAGCGGTAAGGAACCACAAGTTCCGAAACCAACCGGGGCCCCTCGCAAGAGGGGCCCCGGCCTTTTTGTTCCAGCAATCAGCTATCGGCAATCAGCAGGGCAGCAGTCATCCCGAGAGGCGCCCCATCCCTCTCGTTGCGAGCCATTGCGCGCCGAGGTCGCTCGCCCAAGACAGGACCTCATCGCAAAGCGAAGCAACCCTGGGCGGCGACGAGGAGCATTGCCTTCACAACGAACTGCTTGGGCCCTGCTAGAGAGCTCCTTGAGCCGCGCATCACAGGAAAGCACCGCCAGGGGTTGCTCCCCCTTGCGTCGAGCACCCAATCGCGCACAACCAGAGGGGCGTGCAATGGCTCGAATGTTGCGGCGTTTGCCGACGTGCAGGACCGTCGTTTCCTGCTTGCCTCCTTCCCTGAAGGACCTGCTTGCCCGTACGCTCCCATCGTGATCACCATCGGCCTCTGCGGCAGCATCGCCGCCGGCAAAAGCGAAGTCTCGAAGCTCCTCGCCAACCTCGGCGCCACCGTCGTAGACGCCGACCGCGTCGCGCACGAGACCTACGCCCCCGGTACCGACGGCATCGACCAGCTCACCACCGCCTTCGGACGCGAGATCCTCGGTGATGACGGCAGCGTCGATCGCCGCAAGCTCGGTGCCGCCGTCTTCGGCAACCAGGCGAAGCTCGACCAGCTCAGCGCCATCGTCTGGCCCCTCACCCGCCGGCTCGTCGAGCAGCGCAAGGCTGCGGCCCAGGCAGCAGGAGCAGAAGTCTTTGTCATCGAGGCGCCGCTCCTCGTCGAAGCGGGCTGGCTCGACCTCGTCGACCACCTCTGGTTTGTGAAGACGACGCCCGAAGTCGCCCTGCAGCGGTTGCTCGGCCGCGGCCACACGGAGGCCGATGCGCGCTCCCGTCTCGCCGCTCGTCCCGAGATCGAGAGGGCAGAGGCCGCTGCAGACGTCGTCATCGACAACTCCGGCAGCCTCGAAGCGCTAACCCAGCGTGTGAATCAGCTGTGGAACCTGCTTCATAACGAGGGGAGATAGTACAATACCCGTTACCGCATCGCGAAAATGCAAGCGGCCACGGGCGTAACTCCGGGTTCAGTCCGGAGTGGCCATACACTACTGGCAGGTGTCCGCGTCAGAGGGAGGCCCGGCTATCAGCAACGAAGAGTTCCGTTTCGAAGATGACGGCAATCGCCGCTACCACGAATACGCCATCGAGGAGTACAAGCCTCACGTAGAGCCGTACTACCTGCCGATCGGCGGCGAGATCGAGATGTTCACTGCCGCCTTCGAAGAGAAGGTACCCGTGCTCCTCAAGGGCCCGACCGGCTGTGGCAAGACGCGCTTCGTCGAGTACATGGCGTGGCGTCTCGGCCGCCCGCTCGAGGTCAACCGCGAGGGTGGCACCGGTGAGGGCATCGACGGCGAGTTCGAGAAGGCGCTGCCTCTCGTCACGGTTGCCTGTCACGAAGACCTTACCGCCAGCGACCTCGTCGGCCGCTACCTCCTCGAGGGTGAGACGACCCGCTGGATGGACGGCCCCCTGACCCGCGCGGTCAAGGCCGGCGCGATCTGCTACCTCGACGAGGTCGTCGAGGCCCGCAAAGACACCACCGTCCTCATCCACCCCCTCACCGACCACCGCCGTCTCCTCCCGATGGAGAAGCGCGCGCAGGTCCTCGAGGCGGCTGAGGGCTTCCTGCTCGTTATCTCGTACAACCCTGGCTACCAGAGTGCGCTCAAAGACCTCAAGCACTCGACCCGCCAGCGCTTTATCTCCATCGAGTTCGACTACCCGCCCCGCGCCCAGGAAGCCGACATCATCGCCCACGAGGCGGAAGTCTCCATGGACATCGCCGATAACCTGGCGAAGCTGGGCGAAAAGGTCCGTAACCTCCGGGAGCACGGCCTCGCCGAGGGGGTCAGCACTCGTCTGCTGGTCTACTGTGGCAAGCTGATCCGGAAGGGCATCCCCCCGCGCGTTGCCTGCCAGTCTGCTGTCGTCTGGTCTCTCACCGACGACGCTGAGGTGCAGCGAACTCTGGAAGAAGTGGTCAGCTCGATCTTTGAGTAGGCTGCCCGTGCTTCCCCGTCCCGCTCGTCGTCTCATACTCGGCGTCATCGCCGCTGCAGTCACGCTCTCTGTCGTGGCCTGCAGCGGTGGTGGCAACGACAACGCCACACCCACCACCAGCGCCTCCACGCCCCGCGCCAACACACCTGCCGCTGGAGCCGCGGCTCCAACCGCCGCTGCTGCGACCGGCGGCGACACCAGTCCAGGTACCTGCACCGGGTCTGGCATCGCCTCGATCCCGCGCGACAACGTCAAGAAGTTCAGCGCACCTGAGCAGGTCATCGACCCGGCGAAGACGTACACCGCCGTCGTGAAGACGCCGAAGGGCAACATCACGATGAACCTCGCCGCCAACAGGGCGCCGAAGACGGTGAACAGCTTCGTCTTCCTAGCCTGCCACGGTTTCTTCGACAACATCACCTGGCATCGTGTCGTGGCGAACTTCGTCATCCAGACCGGCGACCCTGTGGGCAACCCGCCCGGCACCGGCGGTCCTGGCTACCAGTTCGGCCTGGAGATCAGCGACCTCAAGCACGACACTGCCGGCACCGTGGCGATGGCACGCGCGAACGACCCCAACACCAACGGCAGCCAGTGGTACATCACCACCGCTGTCAACGCAAACACCGCCAACCTCGACGGCCAGTACACCGTCTTTGGTAAGGTGACCGAGGGCATGGACGTTGCCTTGCAGATCAAGCAGGGCGACAAAATCAACTCGGTTAGCATCATCGAGAAGTAGTTCTCGCTCGTACACCCCAGAGAGGAACAATCATGACAACGATTGCAGACCTGCAGCGCACCGGCCAGCGCAAGTTCAACTCGAAGCCGGAACGCGTCATCGACCCCAACAAGACCTACATCGCCACCCTCAACACGGACCACGGCGACATCGTTATCGAGCTCGCCGCGAAGGACGCGCCTGAGACGGTCAATAACTTCGTCTACCTCAGCTCCGTCGGCTACTACGACGGCCTGAACTTCCACCGCGTCATCAAGAGCCCGCCGTTCATGATCCAGGGCGGCTGCCCCCTAGGCACCGGCACCGGCGGCCCGGGCTACAACTTCAAGGACGAGTTCTCGCCGAACCAGCGCCACGATGGCCCCGGTGTCCTCTCGATGGCGAACGCCGGCCCCGGCACGAACGGCAGCCAGTTCTTCATCACCCTCGCTGCCCAGCCTCATCTCGATAACCGCCATACCGTCTTCGGCCACGTAACCTCCGGCCAGGAGCACGTCAACGCCGTAAACCAGGGCGACAAGATCAACAAGATCGAGATCGAAGAGAAGTAACCCGAGACTCGCAGATGATACGAAACGGCGGCCGCAAGGCCGCCGTTTCATTTGTTTCCACCTGATGAGAAAGCAGCACCGACCGGCAGCTTGTCATCCTGAACGGAGTGAGGATTTGGCAGTCCTTCATTTCGCCGGTGCTGACGAAACGCGTGGTTCCGGTGGTCCTACGCCAGATGCTTCGCTGAGGCTCAGCATGACAGGAGCAGGACTGCCTCGCTGTGTTGTGAAAGCGGGGCGCTGCTACCACCCGAGTGCAAACTCCCTCCCCCCACATCACTGATCCAACTCCATCCCCACGGCGTACTGGATAATGGAGACAGGCCTTCCGTGAATCGAACCTCCTACGATCTGCAGCGCGCCCTCTGGTGCTCCATCGTCGGCGCCATCGCCGCGATTGCCCTCAGCATCTTCCTGCGCTCGCTCTTTGGTACCCGACTCCTCGCCGAAGTTGTGCTCGACGCCACCACCGGAGCCTCAGACCCGCAGTCGTTCACGTTCCTCCTGCGCACGCTCGAGTCGCTTGCTCGTCCTCTGCTCTTCATCTCCGTCACGCTGGCGCAGGTCATGGTCTACATCACCACCTGGCGTCGGACGGCAGGCATGCGCCAATACGTCGCCGGACTCTCTGCCCGAGAGCTGGTCGCTGCACTCATCCCAGCCCTGCTCTTCGTTGCCGCGACGGTGGTCTTCGACCGCTTCTTCGACGCCCACCTCAACTCGGCGACCTCCTGGCCCGAATACGTGCTCGTCACGCTCTTCTGCTCGATCGTCTTCGTTCTCGTGACTCGCCTGCTTGAGGCCTGGGACGCATCGATCACTGGCGCACCGGTCGACCCGAGCCGCCGCCTCTTTCTTGGCAAAGGCCCTGCCATCGCGATCGGCATCCTTGGCCTCTACGTCGTCGGCTCGCAGGTCATCAACACGAAGAAGGGCGGCACCGAGCAGGGAGCCCACCCCGGCGAGCCAACCGCCGAGATCACGCCGAACGACGATTTCTACCTCGTCTCGAAGAACCTCATCGACCCGGAGAAGGTCAACATCAACGACTGGCGCCTGCGCGTCAGCGGTGAAGTAACGAAGCCCACCGATTTCGACATCGCAGCGATTCGCGCGCTGCCCGCGACTGAGGAGTACGCCACTTTCCAGTGCATCAGCAACGAGGTGAACGGCTACCTGATGGGCAACGCGAAGTGGAAGGGCGTCCTGATGCGAGACTTCCTCGCCTCTGTCCAGCCCACCGCTGCGGCGAGGTTCCTCCACTTCGAGAGCACCGACGACTATACCGAGACCCTTCCGCTCGACTTCGCTGCCCTCGATGGCGTGATGCTGGCCTACGAGATGAACGGCGAAGTCCTGCCGCAGGAGCATGGCTTCCCTCTTCGCCTCGTCGCGCCTGGCAAGTACGGCATGAAGCAGCCAAAGTGGATCCGCCAGATCACGCTCCACAGCGACAACGAGGACGGCTACTGGGTCAAACGCGGCTGGGACACCATGGCCGACATGCAGACCACCACGCGCATCGACGTTCCTGAGGACGGCGGCGATATCACCGGTCGCACCTTCCGCATTGAAGGCGTCGCGTTCTCCGGTCGCCGTGGCATCCAGCGCGTCGAAGTATCCACCGATGACGGCAACACCTGGCACGACGCCACCCTCAAGTCGCCGCTCTCGCCGTACACCTGGGTGCTCTGGTCATACGACTGGACCGCCGTTCCCGTGAACACCCGTCCCCGTATCACCGCCCGCGCCACCGACGGCACCGGTGTTGCGCAGACTGCGCAGAAAGCCTTCCCGTTCCCCAAAGGCGCCAGCGGCTACCCCTACGTAGACGCCCGCACCTGACATGTCCTGACTCGGCTTCATCTCGCAAGCGGTGCAAACCTCACGTCCTGAACGGAGTGAAGGACCTCCCCAGCGACGCCGAGCCCGCTTCGCACTCGCCAGTTCGAAATGCTTGAGCTGGGACTCCCCGCCGTATCGCTTTTCAGTCGAGTAGGATTTATCGACCATTCGGATCAAGGCAGCCCTGCCGCTTGAGGGTTTTGAGGTCCAGCTCACATTTACGAATGGCGAGCTGCGCATCGTCGACCTCGAGCCTTATCTCCACGGCCCAATCTTCGAGCCGCTGCGTACGCTGCAGGCGTTCAGAGAGCTCACTGTGGACCCCGTTCTCGGGACCATCACCTGGCCCAATGGTGCTGACATCGATCCCGATGTCCTCTATCACGGTCGAACCCAGCTGCGTGGGAGCCTGCTTCGAAGACTGCGTAGTCATTTTCTCCGCACTCAACAAAGCAGGGCCTCGCACTGCCGCGAAGCCCTGTTCCATTCGCGCATCCCGCACGCGTTTACGGGTGCACGTACTCGATCTCCAACTGTGGCGCGAACGCCGTAGCCCCGCTGGCGAAGCTCGCCGACACCTTCGGTCCCTCGCCGTTGTTCTCGTTGGCGAAGACGAGGCGGAACTGCGATCGAAGATTGCGCTCCTCACGCATGCCCCAGTCGAGGCTCACCATCCCGAGAGCATCCACCGTCTTCCAGCCGTTCACGGCGCTGGTCGACAGCGTCGACTGCAGGTTCGCGCAGCCGCCGAGGCAGAACTGGTTCATCGCCCTGCCCCAGTCGCCGGCATCCAGCGTCCCGTAGGTCACGCTCTGCACATTGAGCTTGCCGGTTGCGGCGCTGTAGGCCGTTGCGTCGTGGTCGGTCTGGTACACCTTCAGCACTGCCGACTCGATCTTCGTCGTCGCTTCGGGCAGCTGGCCGAGGTCGAAGCTGATGAAGCCGCGCTGCCAGGTGCCGACGTCGAACGTGTTTTCGTTCGCAATCGCCTTCGGGCCGACCACCGCAACCGGCGGTGCGTACACGGTGCCGTCGAACGCCGCCTGCCCCTTGAGCACCACCTTCGAGAGCTTCATCACCGAGAACTCGCCCACAGACTTGTTCTTCAGCGCCTTGCCCTGGGCGTCCTTCGCCGTGTTCGTCAGCGTCCACGCGGGTACATCGTTGTACTCGAAGTCGGCGTCCGGGTTGAACGTCATCACCGTCGAGTCGGCGTTCCAGCTGAACTTGCCCGGCGTGGGCTCATCGAAGGAAAACGCCGCCTCTGCCGAAGCCCTGTCCATCGGCTCCGAAAACGTAATCACGAAGTTTGCATTCAGTGCGACGCCCTTCATGTACGTGGCCGGGATCACCTTTACCACCCACGGCGCCACATTCTCGGGCTGCGGCTGCGGCTGCGGCTGCGGCTGCGGCTCGACTTCCGGCTGTGGCGCAGGCTTCGGGGCGGGGTCAGGAGTCAGCACGCCGCCGTTGCCAGCACCGTTGCTGCTGCTGCCACCTCCTTGTCCACCGGAGCTCGGTGAAACGCCGCCGCCGGCTGTGCTGTCGCCGGAACCGCTGCCGCCAGTCATGGAACTACCATTGTTGGCGCCATCGCTGCCCCCATTCGGGCCGCGGTTCTGCGCCGAACTCGAATCGCCACTCTGGGAGTCACTACTGTCCCCGCTGCCCGAGTCTGCTGTCACGTCCGTTGGCCGGTGGGCAAGATAGCTGTCGTCTTCGACCTCATATTCCTGCACTACCGGAGGCTCTGGCTCGATCACGCGTCCATCAGCGCGCTCGACACCGCCACGAGCCAGTAGAGTGCCGGCGAGCACCGACACCGCCACCAGGCCCACAACTCCTGCCGCAATCGCCACGTTTTTCCGATTCATCTGTCTGTCCCTCCTCAGGGTTCTTCGAGGGTTAGACAGCGGTCATCGCGGTTTCTTACAGAAAACCGCAGGCCTGTAGTTCAATTTCGCGAAATTGAACTACAACTCCGAGGAGGCGGAACCAACCGAGAATCAGCCCCTCGCCCACGGGCGCATACGGCGACCGCCTTCACGAGGACTGGCGCATCGATTCGTGCGCCAGCTTACCCCCGGTCCGAATCCCTCCGGCTCCAGCCACGCAGCTACTGGCAGATAGTCTGTCCGCCAACCACCCGGCATGTCCGCGTAGGCGTCGCTGTATGTCGAATCGTGAGCGCCGGCCTTGTCGGCGTGATCGCCCGAACCGGTCCCGCCGACACCCGTACCGGCACAGACACCGAGCCCCAGGTTCCAGACACCACGATCGTCGCGGAGCCGCCGTCCTCCACTGCATCGCGGTCGACCGTTGCGGTCACGGCGACGCTGCCACCGGAAGCGACCCGCCCCGAGGCCGGTGTCACTGAGAGCCAGTCTTCATTGCTGCTCACCGTGAAGCCCGCGGCATCGCTGCACTGGTTGCCTGCGACACGGAAGCTCAACGTCGTCAGCGTGGTGCCAAAATCGAGGACGCTCTGCGGCGAAATGCTAAGCGCCGGAACGCACGCCGGCTGCGGCTGTGGGTTCGTGATCGGCGGCTCCGGCGAACCGCCTACCTGAGGTTGTGGGCCCGGGGGCTGAGGCTGCGGGTTGGTGATACCGGGCTGTCCCGGCCCCGGCGCAACTGGCACCGGCGTGGTCGGCGGCGTCTTGGTGGGAACTGCCGTCTCGGTTCCAGCTATCGCGGCTACTGCTGTCGACGTCTCCTCAATTGCCGCAACTGCCGTCTCGGTTGCGGCGAGCGTCGTTGCGGTTGCAGCGACGGACGTCGAAGTCTCGACGATCGCCAGCAACGGCTCTTGCGTGATCTCCTCGTCGCCGCTCTGGCTACTGACCGCCACATATGAGAACAGCCCGATCAGCAGCAGTGCCGCAGCACCCGCCACAGCCCGAAGAAGCCCTCGCCTCTTGCTCCCGGCGTCCTTGTCGACCGGCGCGGCAACCGAGGCAGCGACACCAGCCGCACCATCGCTACCGACTCCTGCCATCGAAGCGGCCTCCGAGGCCGGCATCGACCCGCCTTCGTTCGCCCCTTGCCCGATTGCCTGATTGCCAGACTGCCCATTCGAGGCACCCATCTGCCCGCCCGCGGTTCCCGGATACGCCTGGAGCAACCCCTCGAGGATCCCCGCCTTGAGGTCGAGCGCCGGCTGTACCATCGCGAGGCCTGCGAAGATCGCGAACGGTGACGCCATCGTCCGCTTCTTCTCGCTGCAGACGGGGCAACTCTTGCTGTGCCGGTCGATGATCCGCCGCGCCTCCGGTGACATCTCACCCAGCTCGAGCTTCGTCAGTGCATCGTCGAGCGCAGGGCAGGAGCCACGCCCGCTCTTGAATAGCACCAGCGCGCCAATTGCGTCCTCCAGCGACTTCTTCAGTCGGTTCACCATCACGTAGGCGTTGTTCTTCGTCACGCCCAGCACATCGGCGATCTCGGCGCTGTCGAGGCCCTGCCGCACCGTGAGGTCGAGCACCGCGTACTGCGCCGGGTCGAGACCTTTAGCCGCCTCCCATACGTAGGCAGCAAGCGACTTCGCCTCTGCTGCCTGCCCAGGGTCGCCGAATCGGTCGTCATCGACCACGTCAAAGCTGGGTTCGTCATCGTCATCGCTCCTGCCGTCGATAGGGCGGAGGCGGGAGTTGCGTTCGATGCGGTTCAGCGCCGTGTTGCGCGCGATCGTGAAGATCCAGCTCTTGAAGCTGCCGCCCTTCGCCAGTGACGACAGGCTGTTCATCGCGCGCAGGAACGTGTCCTGGGCAAGGTCCGCCGCTTCGGCCTCGCTGCGCACCATGCGGGCGAGGAAATCGAAGACGCGGTCGAAGTACCGTTCGTACAGCTCGGCGAAGGCGCTCTGGTCGCCCTGCACCGCGAGCTCGACCAACGTTGCGTCGTCTCTCATGCGTCGGAACCGTCGTCAGGTATAGTCACGCGCTTGCAACTCAGGGGCGTAGGCCCCTCCTCCTGCCTGTAAGACCGCCGGAGCGATGATTTCTTACACAAGGACGCACTTCTTCGTAAGAACGTTCCCTCTGCGCTGTCAAAAGGGAAAAGGAGGAACCACCGATGGCACTTCACACAGGAACCCTTCCGCGATTCCGACAGGCCCCGCAGCGCCGAGTGGCCTACGAGCAGCGCTCGTCCGAAGGCTTTTCTACGGCGCGAGCCCTCACCCGGCTCAACGCTGTCACCTCGGACGCCCCGACCCGCCTACGCATGACCAGCGTCTTCATCCTCGGCCTCACCGCCCTCGTGGCCGTAATGGCGATCATTTAGACGCGTCCCCCCAGAGGCACTCCAAAGCCAGCGCCCGAGGCATCAAGCTTCGGGCGCTATGGCGTCAGTCGCCAGTCCCCATTTCTCGCTATAGCCCCGATCGGCGTCTGCCGACTCAACAGGTGTGCAGGCGCGTTGCATGCAGCGGACCCTGCACCTCGCAGGCGTGCCGCCCGAGCCCATGGCGTCGCCAGTTCGCGGATCGACACCCGATTTCGACACAACCTCCCACAACGAAAGCCCCCTTCCTGAAGCCTGTCTTGAGGCACTCGAAGGGTGGGGGTGGGGTTCCGGCCTCGACCCTAGACCGCCGGCGCATCCACCCCAAGGAACCGGAACGTATTCCCCCACGTGATCTCCGCGAGCACCTGCGGTTCCAGCCCCATCGACCGCAGCGTGTCGTCGGCGTGCGGCTCCTTCACACCGAACGGGTAGTCTGTGCCCACGAGCACCTGCGAAGCGCCCATCATGTCGATCAGGTATCGCACCGCCCGCCGATCGAAGAGCAGGCTGTCGTAGTAGAAGCGCCGCGCGTAATCCTGCACCGTGTGCGGCAGCTTCGACTCGCGCTGTTCGCCTGCGACGGGCTCTTCATTCCACACCTGCCCCATCCGAGGCAGCATGAACGGGAACGAGCCGCCGCCGTGGCTGAAGGCGATGCGCAGGTTTGGCACCTTTTCGGCTGTCCCCGTGGCGATAAACGAGCCGATCGTCATCCCGGTCTCGGTCGGAAAGCCGATCGAGTTGATGATTGACGGGTCTCCGAGGCGGTCGGCGAACGTCGGCTGCAGCGCATGCACGAACACCGCCAGGTCCTGCGCCTCGCACTCCTGGAAGAACTCGACGAACTCCGGCATGCCAATCGACCGCCCGTTGATGTTCGACCCGATCTCGATGCCGAGCATGCCCATCGCCTTGATGTTCGACAGCTCTTTCGCCGCCAGCGCCGGGTCCTGCAGCGGCACCATGCCCAGTGGGTAGAAGTTCTGCGGCCGCGCGTGACACATCCCCATGATCGTCTCGTTCATGTGCCGCGACATATCGAGGCCGTCCGACGGCGAGAACCAGTACGACAGCAGCTCCGGCATCACCGAGATCGCCTCGGCCTGCACACCCTGGTCCGCCATCGCCTCGAGCCGCCGGTCGACGTCCCAGTTGGTGTCGCCGATCGTCCGGTAGTTCTTCCCCTCGATCATCACCTTGGCGCGTCCCGGTTCGAAGTGGTCCATGGACGGCCAGCGTCCGCCGCCGCGCCCGTTCGCCTCCGGAAAATGCTCCGGGTTCACATGCGAGTGCATATCGATAACAGGCATCAGCGACCTCCGTCAGCTAGCAAAGGAACAGGCAACAGGATAGGCGATGAAGGACATCATCACGCCCTGAATCTCGAGAAATGGGGTCCCCTCGCCCGCCGTCCTTCCCGGGAAGGAGAGAGGGTTAGGGAGAGGGTGCTCCCTATCGGGACATCCACGTTACCAACATCCCTCAACTCGAAGCCCCCTCCTCGAAACCTGTCCTGAGGCACTCGAAGGATCGGGGAGGGGGTTGGGGAGGGGTTCCTCGTTCTACCCCCACAACACCTTGCTCGCCAGCTCCGCCCCCTGCGACAACCGCCGCAGCTTTTCCCACATGATGCTCGTCGGCACGCGCGCCGTGCCTGCACCCTGTGCAAAGCCGCAGTCCGTCGTCGCGATCACGTTCTCGCGGCCGACGAGGTTCGCGTAGCGCAGGATCCGCTCCTTCACGAGCTCCGGGTGCTCGACATGCGAGGTCGAGTGCGCGACGACGCCGGGAATCAGCACCTTGCCCTCGGGAAACTTGATGCGCTCCCAGACGTGGTACTCGTGCTCGTGCATCGTGTTCGCGCCTTCGATGCTGAAGGCGCCGGCGTTCACGCGCAGGATGACCTCCGCGATCTCGCTCAGCGGCGCGTCCGTGACGTGAGGGCCCGGCCAGCTGCCCCAGCAGAGGTGATAGCGAATCCGGTCCTGCGGCAGCCCCGCGATCGCCATGTTCAGCGCCTCGATGCGCACCTCGGCGAACTTGCGGTACTCCTCCGGCGTCGGCTCGGGGTCGAACGAGTCCCATTCCGTCACGATGCGCGGGTCGTCGATCTGCAGGATGAAGCCCGACTCCACGATCATGCGGTACTCGGTCTTCATCGCCTCCGCGATCGCGAAGAGGTACTCCTCCTCCGACTTGTAGTAGACGTTGCCGCGCTGCAGCTCGATCGTCGCCGGCCCGCACGCCGGGATGAACGCCTCCTCGAAGCCGAGCCCTTCCGTCGCCGCCTTGAAGTTCTCGATGTCCACCCGCAGCGCCTCTTCGCCGCGGTAGGTAATCGGCCCCGTGCAGGTCGGCCAGCCCGTCGTCTGGTTCGCCGGCGCCACGTTCGTCGAGCGCTCGTTGTCGTAGAAGTCCGGGAACATCCGCCGGTCGCGGCTCCGAGCCGTCCCGCCGCCGCGCATCGGGTGCTGCGTCGAGAACTCCCAGCCCGTCAGCCGGTCCGTCACATATCCCGCAAAGCTCGACTTCGAGAACTCCCCGTCGCTCGGGATGTCGATGCCCACCTCGCGCTGCTTCTTCACAGCCTCCGCTGACAACGACTTGATGGTGGCCATGTCCTCCGGCGCGAACGGCTCGCCGTCCACCTTGCGCCGCATCGCGTCCAGCACCTCCGGCGGCCGCACCAGGCTCCCCACGGTTGTAGTCAAAATCCGGTCAGTGCTCCGCTTCATTAGGTCTCCTCATCGGGAATTCAATGTAGTGATGGGCGTGGGCACGAAGGCAATTGGTTGCCGTTCGCCCTGAGGAATTCGAAGGGTGAACCTTTTGCAGCCAGCCGAGTCGATCGGCCTAGGCCTGTCTAGACGCGTCACCCCCTCGCCGTAGCCCGTCCTGAGGCACTCGAAGGGTCGGAGAGGGGGGCGGGGGGTGAGGTCTGAGGCCGCAACCTTGCGCGATCTCGTGCAGATTGCCCAATTGCTGGCGCTACACCGGCTCCCAGATCGCAAACGCCTTGTCCGAGTTCAGCAGGTAGCTCTCGATGAAGTCGTGCCAGTCCGGCCCCTTGTGCCCCAGCTCCTCCATCGCACCGACCAGCGTCCACCAGTTGCGCAGCTCCTGCAGGCCGCTCTCCGCAACCTCGTCGTTCGTCACCGAGCGCCAGAAGTCGAAGTCGCCCTCGCTCAGCGCGTTGTAGAGCTTCGTGTCCATCTCGACGTCCGGGTAGACGAAGTAGTTCTTTCGCGTCAGGAAGGCGTGCGACCAGCTCGATGAGGCGATCACCGCCACGCGCCATGGGCTCTCCTTGAGTACGCGTACCACCGCCGCGCCGACTTCCATGCAGCGCTCCGGCGTCGGGCCCGGCGGGTCGAGGTCCGCCTCCGTCATGTCGATCTTGCCGATCGGATACGGGCCGCCACGGTTCGCGATCACGTGGCTGCCGTAGCAGTTCACCTGCATCGAGACCACCGGGTAGTCGAAGCCCTTCCGGTCCCAATCGAGGAACATCACGGTGTTCAAGAACGCGTGCGCCAGCCCCGCGTGGTGCAGCTGGTCGTACGCGTAGGCCACATCGACCTTCGACTCGATCAGCCCCTTCGCGAGGTACTTCGCCGCCTCGCGCTTCCCCTTCACCGAGATCACGGTCTCTTCTGTCTCGTTCCACGGGTTCGGCGGTAATCGATCGCCCGCCTGGCGCCCGATCGTCGAGGTCAATCGCTTCGGATCGAGCCGGTCGCCTTCCGGCACGTACGGGTGAATGTCGAGGTCGTCGTAGGCGAGGATGCAGAAGGCCGGGATGAGGTCTTCCTTGAAGTTCTCATACTGGTCGTCGCCCCAGACCAGGACGAAATCGGGGTTGAACTCGTCGAGGCGCTTTCGCAGGCGGCGGCAGCTCTCGATGAACTTCTCGTGGTGCCACTGCGCGTGCGCCGCGCCCTGGTCATCGCCCAGCTGCTCCAGCATCCGAGGCGGCCAGTTCGCGCGGTCCTGCCACTCCGGCGGCACATCCGGGCGCCGCATCCCATTGTTCGGCCCCGGCGGCCCGTCCAGCGTCCGCCGCATCCCCGGGAAATGACTCATCCCCAGACCAAGAATCTCACCCATAGCCAGCGTCCCTCCTCGCGTATTTTGCGTATACGAGCAGCAACGCTATCCTACTCTTCCTCAGCCCCCTGTAAATGATGTCCCGCAGATAGTTCTATCGAAGCCCTGTCGTGCATTGCGCCAAGCGAAGGGCCGTCACCCACGGGCTCGCCCAGCGAAGCGCTGGCGTCGGGCTCGCCCAGCGAAGCGAGGCGACAGCAGGGTAGGTAGGGGCGCAGCCCATGCCCGGGGGGCGCGGGGGGTGTCCGCCCGAAAGGTTTTGGGATTCTTCCGCTTCTTTAGAAGCGGCCGGGGCGCGCAGCCGCCACGTCCTCAACGATCATGCCGCCATCGCATACCGTGATAAGGAAGGCCTCACGCATTAGCCCCCTGCCCCCGCGGCAGCAAATACGCCCCAAACGCAATCACCCAAGTCACCACCGGGTACGCCACCCACCGCTCGATGCCGCCGTCCCCCAGCTCGTCCATCATCGGCGTGTCGCCCAGCATCGCGATCACCAGCGCCGTCAGCGCCGTTACGCCGAGGACCACCGAAATCGTGCTCATCGGCGCCGCCTGCACCTTCGACGACAAAATCGCCGCGACGCCGCCCGACACGAACGCCAGCAGCGCAAACAGCGGGTGCGGCACCTCGTAGTTGCCGGGAAACACGCCGACACCGAGCATCCCGAGGCCGAGCAGGCCCGTCGAGATGCTGACTCGCTTCACACCGATTGACCGCTGCAGCGAGTACGCCGCCACCAGCACCGCCGCGCCGGCGACGATCATCGTGCCGTCGAAGATCCGCGCCGAGGGCTGCAGGATTACGCTGTCCGGCGGCCGTGTCGCGCCCAGGTCGCTGATCTCGTTCTCGTGGGTTGTGTAGGTCTGCGGGTAAAGCGCCTCGGCGGTGATGATGCCCATCAGCACCGCGAAGCCCGCGAACATCAGCAGCACGCCCGCCAGCGCCGTCGTCCGCATCGCCGCTCGAGGTCGCACGTCCACGCGCCATCCTCGTGCCATGTTGGAAACCAGGTCATCCCGCGCCATCGAGGCCCACCTCCGTGAGCCTCATTCTCCCGCCGCTCCCCGGCCCCGCATCAGTGCCCAACGACCGCCAATCGCAGTGCCATTCAGCCTATGCGCGAACGCCTCAGCCGCATCCAGAGACGAAGGGGAGAAACATCGCTGTCCTGAGCGATGCCGAAGGACCTCCCCGGCGGCACACGCCCCGACTCCGCACTCGCCCGAGACCCCAACGAAGCATCCAGTAGCCCGCCTCGCATCGCGCCGAGAGCGAGAGGACCAGCGCCGCTAAGTGACTACGACTCCCGCATCGCCGCCACGATCTCCTCGAACTGCCCCAAATGCACGCCCTCATGCTGCGCCAGCGCCTCAACGTACCGCCGCACCGACCATTCCCGCACCCGAGACCCCTCGTTCACCAGCGCCACCCGCTCCCAATCGCCCGGCGCCAACCCCTGCAGAACCGCGACAAGCGCCTCTCGCTGCACCCGATACGCCTCGAACGACTCCTCAAACCCCATCGCCCGGTATGAGGCCAGCATCTTCCAGCTCCGAGGGCTCACCCGCCGCCACGCAGGCCGCTCTTCGCGAAGAATGCGCTCAATGCATCCACCCCACACATCCGCACTGCACCGAATATGCGCCAGCACATCGTTCGCAGACCACTCCCCAACTGCCGGCGGAAGCAGCTGGTGCTCAGAGGAGAGCGGGGCAACGATGTCGGCGATGCGTTTTGGAACATCATCGAGCATTAATTCGGAAACCCTTTTGACCTCTTTGGTCGGAATGATGCACTACTTTAGTGAGCTATTGATTCCCGCAAACAGCTTCGTAAAGGCCTCTCGCTCCTGCAGCGTGAGTGCCGCCACTCCGTTTGTGGCAAGCCATCGAATGAAGCGACGCGCGAGCCTGTCCTTAGAGAATGATGACCCTTGTGTCTTCAGGATCTGAACAATGGGACGTGTTGGTTGTGTCGCTGCTTTGGCGATAGCATTCAAACCGAGCTCTGAATTCGCGACCTTTAGAAGTGAGTCCCTCAGCAAATCCTCAATCTCGGGTTGCTTCACGAGGCCGTTGTAATAGTCCTTTGTTCTGTGTATTCGTTTGGCGGTGAGAAGGCCAACTAAATTGTCTTGTTCGGCGGCAGTGTCCCCAGCGGAATCCGTGTCGAGGAGGGCAGCTACTTTGAGCTTCTGTGCCTGAAGTAGGACTGCGAAGTAAACCACTCGGCTGGCCGCGCCAGCTGGGACTAGTGCGATGCTCTGGTCGAGATTGGGCAAGCCCTCGTCTTTGAAAGCGTCTGAAATCGACTGGATATACCAGTAGTCCGTCATGCCTTCGAGTACAAGGTTCTTCGGCTGAGCGAACAAACTCTGTGAGAGGGAGTATCCCAGCGCTGCTTGGAGGGGAAATAGAGCTGCTGGGTCTTCGGCAGTGAATTGCGAGTGCACTTTCGTTCCCGCTTCACGGCCCTTCATCTCCACGACTCTCACAAGTGGTAGCTCGTCCGGCCCTACCATGAAGGGAGAGTGTGTCGTGTAAATAGTCTGGTTTTCGTCGGCCAAGAGGGAAACAGTGCGGCGGAACTCCTGCTGCTTGAGGGCGTGGAGACTCACTCCAGGTTCATCTAAGAGCAGGATCGCCCCTTTCAGCGCTGAAGCCGACTGGGCCTTGAAGACGATGTAGAAGCTCACAAGCCACTGGAAACCTTCGCTTCGCTGATCCAGTTCGACCTCGACGCCGAGGTCATCGCGAGCAACCACCTTCAGGTAGTCCCCATCGACACGGATATCGAGATCCGCGTCCTCATCTCCCCATACTGTACGAACAGTTTTTGTGAGTTCGACCGTCGCCGCATTTAGTCGATACATTCGGTCGTCCAGTCTGTCCTGAACGCTCGCCTGTGCTTCGAAGTTCTGTGCTTCCGGACGCTCTACATCACCCTGTTGTGCCAGTTCGGCAGCGCTGAGTCCCAATAGATCGAGCAGCCTCATGTTCCCGAAGTCGTAGTCTTCGTCGACTGAATTCGTGCTGATCCTCTCCGCAAGTTGTCTGAGGTGAATACGGGGTCGCACGCGATAATAGTTCGCGTAATAGACGAAGGTGGGCATAGAATCTGCAACCAGATTCCGAGCTTGCTGCATTACTTCGGATTTGTTCACAAGCACTTGCAGGTCGTTGAATGCTTTCACGTCCTGGTCCGGAACGTAGGCTGCGGATTCATTGAGCCAAGCGAGAATATTCTTAGCTCGATCCGACTGGATGGAGCTATATGGTTGAAAAGTTGCCGTTATGGTATCGAGTTTGGTGAGGTGCTCTTCAGGTGCTCCACCTGTCTTGATCGCCAGTTTGATTCGCGCGAGCGGCCTTTGGATATCGCTCCATGACATACCATCGGACAGTCCCAAGAAGGAAACGTATCGGCGATTGTTAAGCCTCCGTCCCACTTCGACCTGCGAAACCTCTGAAAAGAATGCTCCAAGCTCCTGCAGCTTGGCCTTAATTGCATCGTCGAGTTCGAAAACGGCCTTAACGACAACAATGGCGTCAGGATCCAATTTCTTTTGTTGAATGTCAGAGTATTTGGCTCGTGGAAAGTCGCGAAGAGGGACAAAGTTCGAGCTTCCACCAGGAGGATTGAGGGCCTCAAGGGCCTTGAGGACGGCCGTTTTGCCAGCCTCGTTTGGACCAACAAGAATCGTCTTGGTCGGCTCTATCTCAAACCAATCGGTATCGAGGATGGACCGGTAATTTTCGACCTTCGCCCTCAGCAACTTCATCGCAACCTCCTTCGTATCCGCCACTGTAACATCCGCACAGTAGTTCTACAACACGCCGAAGGCTGACGAGGCACGCTCCTCTCTGCCCCTCCCATCCCCTAAGCCCTTAACTTTCGATACAATGGCTGGAACGCCACCGGCGGCTCCACACACCCGCCCGCGTCCCCGGAAGGCCGGCGCAACACCCGGTAGGCCGGCCTCAGCCGGTACGCATCGCTGCTAAGGGAACTCTCATGCCTCTCTCCGACGCCCAGATCGACGAAGTCAACGCGAAGCTCGGCAAGCTGCCGCCATCTCTCCTCCAGGCGTTCCACGAGGCCGCCGATGAGCTCCCGCCCACCCTCACCGACGCGCAGGTGCAGCTCTGGCTCGACGAGGGCTTCGAGCTCGCGTCGCACTCCCTCCGCAGCTGGGAGCCCGCCGCAGACTACTTCCGCATCGCCCCGCAGGTCCTTCTGCAGCTGGACGAGCCCGGCTTCCGAGACTGGGTGCACAACGGCCGCGACCTCGCCGAGCACGCCTCCGCGATCGCCAGCGCCTACTTCCGCGCCAGCCCCCAGGTCCTGCCGCTGCTCGCCGGCGCTCAGGTCCGCGAGTGGGCCTACCTCGGCGACAAGCTCTACAAGGCGACCTGGAAGTCGATCTCCCTCGCCTCCGAATTCCTCAACCTTAGCCCTGTCTTCCTCCAGAACCTGACGATCCCGGAGATGAGCCGCCTCGTCCGCGTCATCGAGTCGATCTCCGACCGCAGTGCCGACCTCGCTGCTGCCTGCCTCGAGGCCGCCCCGCACGTCGTCTCCAGCCTCAACCACCAGGAGCGCCTCGCCTTCCTCGATTTCGCCGCCGCGATCTCCGACAACGCCTGGCCCGAGGCGTCGCTCTACTTCCAGCGCGGCCCCGACCTGATCGCCGGCATCACCACCGCCGAGCGCGCGCACTATCTCGACCTCTGCGCCCGCGTCGCCCGCCGCCTCGGACGCCAGGCCTACAGCCTCTTCGCCGAGGGCACCGGCGCGTTCAAAGACGTCGACGAGGGCTACCACGGCCGCGTCATCGAGCTCGCTTCCGGGCTCGTCGGCCTCTCGCCGGTTGCCGCGATGGCCTTCATCAAGTCGGTGCCGCTGCTCACCGACCGCCTCGACCCTTCCAGCCTCGAAGCGTGGCACGCCGCCGGCCTCGACATCCTGCGCCAGACCCTCGAAGGCGGCGAAGCCTACTTCCGCATGGAATCGTCGAAGGCGGAGCAGATGGTCTCCGGCCTCAGCGCCCGCGTCGACCTCTCCACCGTCAGCGAGCTGCTGCGCCTCTACTCGAAGGCCCTCACCGGCGCCAACGTCAGCGTCCAGCCGGTCAGCAACCTCGAAGACAAGGGCATCGGCTGGGTCTCTGAGCGTGGTCCCTCCACCGAAGGCACCGCCGTCTACCTGCCGGAGCACATCGAGCGCTTCGACAACAAGGGCGACAACTTCAGCGTCTTCAAGGTCTACGCCACGCACCAGACCGCCTACCTCGAGTTCGGCAGCTTCGAGTTCAGCTTCCACGCTCCCGGCGGCGGCGTCCTGCCGATGCAGCGCTTCGAAGCTGAGGCGGAAGCGCGCGCCGACGGCCGTCTCGGCGACAAGACGGCCTGGGTCACGGAGATGGAGCACTTCTTCGACCTCTTCGAGCAGCGCCAGATGGCCTCCGACCTCTTCACGATCACCGAGGACACCCGCATCGACGCCCGCGTCATCGTCGAGTACCCCGGCATCAAGCGCGGCTACAGCATGGTCAAGCGCCTCGAGCTCGAACGCCGCCCGGAGCAGAAGACGCTCCCCCTGCGCGGCGCCTTCCTCGAGAACCTGATCCGCGCCTCGCTCGACGGTGAGGACACGATCGACTTCCCGAAGACCCTCATGCCGCAGATGACCCGCGGCGTCGCCACGCTCAACGCCCTGCGCGACCCGATTTCGACTGTGGAAGATGCGGCCGAGGCCTGCCTCATCCTCTACGAGATCGCCACGTCGATCCCCAACCTGCCGCCGGACGTGCTGCAGGACATGGACTGGGGCAGCATCGACGGCGACATGCTCTCGGAGATGGAGCAGGACGCCGCTGCCGGCGAAGGCGCCATGCGTGACGGCTTCGACGAGATGCCCGACGGCGAAGAGATGGACTACGATTCGCCGGAGCAGGTCGACTTCCGCGGCGACTTCAAGCCCGAGCTCGTGCAGCTCCTCATGCGCATGCGGATGCAGGACACCGGCGAGCAGCTCGACGACGACCTTTCCGCCCTCACCGAGGAGCAGATCAAGGAGCTCCTCGAGAAGTCCGTCGAAGTCGACATGGAAGACGACGGCGAGCAGCTCAGCGCCACGATCAGCGCCTTCCTCGAGAACCTCGAGAAGGAGGCCGGCGCCCCCCTCGACGACGAGCAGGACGGCGAAGGCGGCGAAGAGCCCGAGCCCCAGGCGCCGCCGCCCGTCCCCGAGGTCCAGCTCTTCTACTACGACGAGTGGGACTTCCGCGCCTTCGACTACAAGCCGCGCTGGTGCACGATCCGCCAGAAGACGATCGAAGAAGGCACCGACGAGTTCTACCAGAAGACGCTCGGCCAGTACGCCGGCCTCGTCAACGAGACGCAGCGCCAGTTCGAGCTGCTGAAGCCGGAGACGTTCCGCAAGCTGAAAAAGCTGGAAGACGGCGAAGACATCGACATGGACGCGGCGATCGACTACATCGCCGAGCGCCGCTCCGGCCACGCCGAGGTGCCGAAGATCTACTGGCGCCGCAACAAGATCGAGCGTGACGTCGCGGTCGCCTTCCTCCTCGACATGTCTGCCTCCACCGACGAGGAGATCGAGAAGCACCGCCCGAAGCGTGACGACGGCAGCGCCAACGACCCCCGCCGCTACTACCAGAGCGTCGCCCAGGCCCGCAACGCCGCCATGGAGCCGCCGAAGCGCATCATCGACCTCGAGCGCGAGAGCCTCGTGCTGCTCACCCACGCCATCGAGGTCCTCGGCGACCGCTACGGCATCTACGGCTTCTCCGGCTACGGCCGCGAAAACGTCGAGTACTTCGTGATCAAGGACCTCGACGAGGAGTTCAACGACGTCATCAAGCGCCGCATCGACAAGGTGACGCCGATTCGCAGCACCCGCATGGGCCCGGCGATCCGCCACACCACCTTCAAGCTCGACCAGGCCGACGCCCGCGCGAAGATCCTCTTCCTCGTCTCAGACGGCCGTCCCCAGGACCACGGCTACGGCCGCGACCGCACCGAGAAGGACTACGCGATCCACGACACCCACAAGGCCCTCGTCGAGGCGAAGAACAAGGGCATCGTCCCCTTCGCCCTCACGGTGGACAAGGAAGGCCACGACTACCTCGGCGCCATGTGCGGCGACATCGCCTACGAGGTGCTGGGTGACATCGAGCAGATGCCGTCGCGGCTGCCGGCGCTGTATCGCAGGCTGACGGTGTAGAAAAAGCGAGAGGATGTCATGAGCATCTCTTGGCGCAGGCAAACGCCTGTCCTATAATTCGCGAGCGATGCTGAAATACCCGGCGATTCGAATCAACCAATGGCTCGACGTTTGGAACGAGTATTCTTTCGATCCAGATAGGCAGCAGGCCAAGCCCCTCCCATATTTCTACGTTGCCTCAATCCCTGCAAATGTCCTCCAAAGGGTGGCAGATGTGAATAGGCGCAGAGCCTCAGGCCCTCGTGCGGAGGACTTGGGCATTCAACGGGCTCATATTGAGGCTCGCTCCGAAGAGATCGCCGCCTTTCGTGACGCAGGATATCCGTGGGCTTCTTTTAATCGAGCTCATAAGGAGCGCTATTCAGAATTTCGAAAGCCAGGTTGGCTGCCAACCGCGATAATTGCAAATTTGGTGACTGCATCTACAAAGCGAGGGGAAATTCAAGCGGATCCAAAGGACTTAATCGAGATCGTGGACGTCAATGACTCGATTGCTGAACTGAATTTCCCTGACGGTTCGGAGGAGGAGTCATGGAGAAAAATGGGTCCTCTTCCGCCGATTGAGATCATCGACGGGCAGCACAGACTTGAAGCATTTAAGGACGGTCCTGTAGAAGGCGTCTATGAGTTGCCAGTTGTCTTCTTTGTAGATCTAGACATCAGTTGGCAGGCATATCTTTTTTGGACGATTAATATTACTCCCAAGAGAATAAATCGTTCCTTTGCTTATGATTTGTTCCCACTTCTTCGAACGCAAGACTGGCTTGAACAATTCGAAGGCCCAATGACATATCGGGAGACGCGAGCACAGGAGCTTACAGAAGCCCTATGGATTCACCCCCGAAGTCCATGGTATCAACGCATAAGCATGCTAGGAACTGAACGAGGTCGAGTGAGCCAGGCCTCGTGGATTCGGTCACTTACCGCTAGTTTTGTTCGTTTTAGTAGTCGAGATGACATTGGGGGGTTATTCGGCAGCGCTATTCCCGGCACCCAACCACCTGAGGTCCTTGAATGGACAAGACCTCAACAAGCAGCATATTTAATGGAAGCCTGGGCGGAGATCGTGACCGCCGTATCCGCCTCGACTGAGGAATGGGCAGTTAATCTACGTGAGGAGACCCCTGAGGTTAGTGAGTCGCGCGGCGATGATGCTGCGTTCTATGGCCGATATTCTCTACTCAGTTCGGACCAAGGAGTACGAGGGGTCCTTCACGTTCTGAATGACGTGTCCGTGATGTTGGCCAGAGAATTGGATCTCAACAGTTGGCGGCGGACGAAGATTACAGAGGCAACTGACGAGACTGAAGTATCCGCTTGCTTGGATGATCTCGCGAAGTTGCCCATGCGACCATTTCTCAATCGACTTGCCAAGGATATCTCGCGATTTGACTGGCGGACCTCCGGCACTCCTCACTTGAAGGATCCGGCATATACCAAGCAACTCACGTTTAGAACCGGCACTGGTTATCGTGAAGTCCGCCGTCAGTTGCTCGATTTCTTGCAAGGCTCAGGAAATGCTGATATAGCTGGGGCGGCAAAGAAGGCTTACAAACAGCTGAAGTTTGATCGCTGATGCCGCGTGGAAGGCGACGACGGGCATCACGAACATCACCGCTGCCGTTTCCTCAGGCATCGTCGCTATATGACTTTGTCCAATATGCGGACAACCAAGAAATTGCAGTCTCCCTCAAAAATCTTCTGCCTATATGGCAAAAGGATTCTGCTTGGCTTGGCCCGGCAAATAGTTATTCAGTTTCACTCAGCAATCCGCCTAGCGGTTCAGCATCAGATGCTGCGGCTTATGTCAGCGCATCTGCAGTTCTGCACGTCTTCGATGGGTGGAACTACCTGTCACGAGCTTTCGATGCATTACTCAGAGGGGATCGCCATACGGCAATCCATCTGGCCTACTATGCTGAACTCCGGTCAGCAATGTCACTCTTGGCTTCTCAAGGCGTGGGTGTGTTCAATACAGAGCATATTTCCGTTGGAACAGGCCCGGCAGTCAAGATGTGGGCCAAGGATGAAGGGACTCACAAATTTGTTTGGCGGGTCCTGATCGAGTGGGCACAAACCTCGGACGGGATCGATGCCCTGTTTTCGAATATTGCAGTTGATGGAGCGTCTCTAGAAGATTGGCTGAAGGCGTTTGGTGCAGATAGGACATCGCTGAGCGCTTTGACATTTGAATGGTTGTCCGCATGGAGCCTTGATGTGGATCGATTTCGCAAGGATAGAGATCTACGTAACGGCGTCAGCTATCGTCCCGACTCGATTAGATGGCCACCAGAAGGCGCCTTCGATGCGTTGAGCGAATCAATAGATCCCATTCTTGACGCCTGGAACGCTTTAGCACCTCTCGGGCTGGGGCAAGCCGGCGTGCTGGACCTCCATCTTCTGCGGGAAGCCCTCGACTTCGCATATGCCGCCAAAACTGGTCTACAACCAGGAGATGGTAAGCACAGCCTTTATGTGGATAGCTATTTGCGCACAGTACCAGTCGATCGAAGAGCATTTTTGACGAGAGCGAGAGATCCCAATTCTCACGCTATCCTGGTGGCTTCTGATCGCAGTCGCGACGATGTGGTTGCAGTGATGTCGAGAGCGATATTAATTCTGAGGCTCGCCTCAGCCTCGGCGAACGGCCTTCTTCGCCGGGCGAGCGTCACCGTTGCAGACATACAGTTCTGGTTGGATTCCAAGCTAACAGACCTTGGATTGTGGGACGTGAGTGTTCCGATGACGGACTTCACTGATCTTTGGGACGAGGTGCGCGATGATATCCGAGATGTTGAGTCATGGCGTTCATCCCAGATGGTGGCCGACACCTCCCTAGCCCTAAGCCAGGTTGCGGCACGAACGTCAATCACCCAATTCCAGCGACCGAACTTCTGGCTGCTTGCGAACTAGTACCCACCTGCAGCATCGAGCATCAGTTCTTCTGGCTCGAGCTCTCTGTAGAGCAACTTCGAGCCCGGATTTGGAATGTAGACCTTCCGCTCACGCGGTCGAACGCGAAGTTCACCGTCGTAAGCTTGCCGAACTCTTTCGAGGCCAATTTCGAAGTAGTTTCTAGCGATCTCCGCTCCGGCTGCTCGGCGACCATTATGGATGGCAGCGACTGCCGACGTCGCTACTCCCATATAAGGGTCCACGATAAGATCCCCTGCGTTGGTTAGGGCCAGTATTAACCGTTCGACCAACTCGACGGGGAATTGACATGGATGAATGGTCTTCTCAACATGATTATGTTTTACGTTTGGTATAATCCAAACATCTCCTGGATTTTTCCCCAGGGGATTTCCTGAATATTTACCTTTGTTTGGTCCTTTTGAATGACGTTTACCCGGATACTTCTGCGGCACCCTCACGGGATCGAGGTTGAAAGTGTACTTCACTCCCTTGGTAAACCAAAGAATCGTCTCATGACGACCAGAGAATCTTACCGAGGCATGGAGTCCATGCTCGTAATGCCAAATAATGCGATTCTTAAGGTAAAGATCTTTATGTCGACGAAATAGAGGATAAAGCAAAAGATCCAGAGGTATTATCGATGAGTTCTTTAGAGTGAAGTTCCCGACCTGCCAGCAGATACTGCCGCCAGGTTTAAGAACGCGCACACATTGCTCGATTACATCCCTCTGTTCTCGAAGATAGCTCGCTATACTCTTCTTAGTTTCGTAGGACTTGCCGATGTTATAGGGAGGAGACGTCACGACCAGTTGGACGGACTCGTCGGGCATCTGAGCGAGCAGGTCCTCACATGCACCGGGAAACAGCACAACTTCCGCGTTCGCGTCCCAAGCCTCCGACAACCAGGTTGTTTCTTTCATGCCACGATTCCGATAAAGGGATCGATCAGTTTAGCATTTGTCTGCATCCTTTGCCTATGTTAGGGTTTTTCTCCCTGAATGGCGACTCCCCCTCTGACACAAACCCCTAAGACTTACACGCCTGCCACCGCATCATCGAGCCACAGCTGTCACCCGGAGAGATGCCCGGCAGCTGAGACCGCGACGATGAGGTGACCCCGGTGCCATCTACGTCCCCGACCTCCGCCACAAGCCCCGCAAGCACGAGTTCGGCTTCCAACCCGTCGACTAAAGCATCACCAGCAGAGCAAAAAGAAGGGGCCCGGTCGTAAGACCGGGCCCTTTTTGTTGCAACTCGCTGCTCAGCTTGCGCGGAGCAGTTTGCGCGAGGCGGCTCGCCTCTACATGTCCATGTGGTCCATGCCCATGCCGGCGCCGACGGGCATTGAGCCAGGGGCATCCGGGATGTCGGTGATGAGCGACTCGGTGGTGAGGATCATGTTGGCGATCGACGCAGCGTTTTCGAGGGCGCTGCGGGTGACCTTGACCGGGTCGATGACGCCGCGCTCGATCATGTTGCCGTAGACGCCGTACATGGCGTCGTAGCCGAACTCCGGGTCGGGGTTCTTCTTGATCGCGTCGACGACCACCGTGCCCTCGATGCCGGCGTTGTCGGCGATCTGGGTCAGCGGCTCCTCGAAGCTCTTGCGGAGCAGCAGGACGCCGGTGCGCTCGTCACCCGAGAGCGTCTCGGCGAGGTCGGTCAGCACCTGCTGGCAGCGGATCAGGGCGATACCGCCGCCGGGGACGATGCCCTCTTCGACGGCAGCGCGGGTGGCAGACAGGGCGTCTTCCACGCGCAGCTTCTTCTCCTTGAGCTCGACTTCCGTCGGGGCGCCGACCTTGAGGACGGCAACGCCACCGGAGAGCTTCGCCAGGCGCTCTTGCAGCTTCTCGCGGTCGAAGTCGGACGCAGTCTCGTCGACCTGGGCCTTGATCTGCTTCATGCGGGCCTGGATCGCCTCGTCGGTGCCGTAGCCCTCGATGATCGTCGTGTCGTCCTTACCGGCGATGACGCGGCGGGCGCGGCCGAGGTCGGAGACCTGGGCGCCTTCCAGCTTGCGGCCCATCTCCTCGGTGAGGAAGGTGCCGCCGGTGAGGATGGCGATGTCTTCGAGCATCTGCTGGCGGCGGTCGCCGAACGAAGGCGCCTTCACCGCGAGGACGTTGACGGTGCCGCGCAGCTTGTTCACCACGAGGGTGGCCAGCGCTTCGCCGTCGACGTCGTCAGCGATGATGACGATGTTCTTGGTGACCTGAAGCACCTTCTCGAGCACCGGCAGGATGTCCTGCACGGAGGAGATGCGCTTGTCGGTGACGAGGATGTAGGGCTCTTCGAGGACAGCCTCCATGCGCTCCGTGTTGGTCACGAAGTAAGGGGAGGTGTAGCCGCGGTCGAGCTGCATGCCATCGACGAACTCGGTGTCCATGCGGATGCCGCGGGACTCCTCGACGGTGATGACGCCGTCCTTGCCGACCTTCTCCATGACCTCGGCGATCATGTTGCCGATCTCCGGGTCGTCAGCCGAAATTGTGGCGACCTGGGCGATCTGGTCCTTGCCGGTGACGGGCTTCGCCATACCGCGGAGGTGCTCGATCGCCGCCTCGACGCCGTACTCGATGCCCTTCTTGAGGCCCATCGGGGAAGCGCCGGCAGCGACGTTCTTGAGGCCCTCGCGGACGATTGCCGCGCCGAGGACGGTCGCCGTCGTGGTGCCGTCACCAGCGACGTCGTTGGTCTTGGAGGAGATCTCCTTGGCGAGCTGGGCACCCATGTTCTCGAACGGGTCCGCGAGCTCGATTTCCTTCGCGATCGTCACACCGTCGTCGACGACGAGGGGAGCGCCGTACTTCTTGTCGATGACCACCTTGCGGCCGCGGGGGCCGAGGGTCACACGAAGAGCGTCAGCCAGGATGTCGACTCCCGCTTTGAGGGAGCGACGGGCCTCTTCGTCGAAAATGATTTGCTTGGCCATTACTAGCTCCTAGCTTCCAGCGTTCAGGTGTCAGCGTTCAGCGCGATGGCTGAACGCCGAGGGCTGATGGCTGAGGGCTAAATCTCTACCTTGCAGAGGATGTCGGTTTCCTTGAGGACGATGTACTCCTCGTTCTCAACCTTGATCTCCTGGCCGGTGTACTTGGCGTAGAGGACGCGGTCGCCGACAGCGACTTCCATCGGGATGACGTTGCCGTCCTCGTCGCGGCGGCCGGGGCCTGCAGCGACGACTTCGCCCTGGTTCGGCTTCTCGCGCGCGGTGTCTGGGATGACGATGCCGCTGGTGAGGACTTCTTCCTGAACGATCGGCTTCAGGACCAGCTTGTCGGCAAGGGGAATGAGTTTCGAAGCCACACTGACCTCCTATTGTTGGTTGCTTGGTTGCTATGAAAGTACAGAGTTTGGGATTTAGCACTCAGGCGGAGGGAGTGCTAACGGAGGTAGTGTAGGGTGCGGCGAAGCGTCATGCAAGGCTTTTTAGGCGTTTGGCGATCGATGTCTGGCTGGAGCCGGTATGTGATGCCGGGGGAGGTGTGGAGGGCTAGCGGCGCTTCTCGAACGGGAAGTGGCCGCGGAGGTACTTCAAGAAGAAGTCGCCCTTCGACGGCGAGCTGAGGAGCCGGGTGAAGAGCTCGCGCGGCACCTGGTAATAGAGGTAGGTGTCGCCGGAGTCTTGGAAGGTCACGAACAGCACATTGTGGGTGGTGTCGAAGCCGGCCGCGTCGAGGGCAGCGGACTCCAGCGCGTCCATTACGGGCAGTGGCGGCTGTGTGTCGCTGTCGGGGTCGTCAGTGGCGGAAGGTTCGGCTGCCATGCGTGCAGTGTGGCCACGTGGGACTCGCCCGATGACAAATCGTCACCGTAGCGACGAATCGCCCGCGTTACGGCAGACATTGCACCGAGTTGGATGACGCGGCCGTCAGCGAGTGTAGCGAGGCAAGAATTGACGCGGTGAAACCTCACCCCCGGCCCCTCTCCGATTTCGGAGAGGGGTGACGCGTTTCGGGCGGCGGCGCCTGGGTGTCGACATGTGGCGAAGCAGGGTCGGTTGTTCCGAAGCCTTGCACGCGATGTCGGGTTTCTCATCCTCGCGCTGAACGTGACGGCGAGCAGCGAAGCGGCGTCCTTCGCGGGAGGGACGACTCTTGCGGCGCCGATTCGCAACATCAGCACGGCGAGGGGACTTCACGCGGGGGCGGCGGCGCCACATTCATGACGAGAGGCGAGGGATGGCACAAGCAGCGCCTAAAACGCTAGGCTCACCTCTGATGACCACCGCTCAGCCAAGCCCGCCGCCGATCTCGAAACGCCGCGCCTGGTGGCTCGCCTGCCGTCCGTTCTCGCTGCCGGCGTCGATCGTGCCGGTGCTGGTCGGCACTGCCGCGGCTGCGGACGAGGAGTTTCGGCCGCTGCTCTTCCTGCTGGCGCTGGCGGGCTCGCTGCTGATCCACATGGCGACGAACCTGGCGACCGACTTCTTCGACTTTGTCGACGGCGTCCAGCCGGGCGCGACTCTCGGCGGCGTGATCCGCGGCGGGTTGCTGAAGGCGCAGGACGTCCACCGCGCCGCAATTGCCGTGTTCGTGGCGGGCTCGTTATGCGGCCTCGTCATCGTCGCCTTCGTGGGCTGGCCGATCCTGGCGGTCGGCTTCGTCAGCGTGCTCGCGGGCTACTTCTACACTGCATCGCCGATCAAGTACGGCCGCCGCGGCCTCGGCGAGGTGATGGTCTTCCTCTTTATGGGCGTGCTGATGGTGATGGCATCGAGCTATGTCCAGGTCGAGGCGTGGACGTCGCGGTCGCTCTACGCCTCGCTGCCGGTGGGCATTCTCGTCGCGAACATCCTGCACGCCAATAACCTGCGCGACATCGTCAATGACCGCGCCCGCAGCAAGATCACGATCGCGACGATCATCGACCGTCCCGCCGCAGACGTCCTGCTCTACACGCTGGTCCTCGGCGCGTTCGCTGTCGTCGGCGTCTGTGTCCTGCTCGACGCGATGCCGGTGACTTGCCTTCTCGTCGCCGTTGCCCTGCCGAGCGCGATGAGCCACCTGCGTGCGCTGCGGGCGAAGGAAGCCGCGGCGCTCAACCCTCTCGTCCGCACCGCCGCTAAGCTGCACCTCCACTTCGGGCTGCTGCTGGCGCTCGGTTATCTCATCGACGCGCTGACGTAGCGGGCAGCAGACAGCAGGCAGCTATCAGGAGCTCCAAGGTGTGAGCGCCCTTTTGGGATGAAAGTGCCTCATCTTCCTCTGCGGGCCGCTGCGCGACTACGTCAGCGGCGCATACGGAGGAGCATCCGCGCTGCCGCCGGCACGAACCAACGCTCGTCTGTACGTGCCCAGCATGCTGGGCACGTACAGACTGGGCCTCAACATGGCGTGGCCTTTATCAGGGAGCAAGCTGGCCGCTGATAGCTGAGGGCTGAGAGCTCCCTACGACAGCGGGCAGCGTCCGCAGCCGCCCTGCCGGCACCAGTCACTCACGAGCGCCAACAACCCTTGCTGCTGCAGCGCCCCTTTGGGACGGAAGCTCTCGTCGCCGCGGCGCAGGTTTGCTTCGAGGAACGCCGTCTTGCCGTAGGCCGGCGCTGCGGTCAGCTTCTGGAGCTGGGCGTGTGCCTTCGATGCGAGCGCCTCGTCCAGCGCGGCGAACGGCAGCACGGCGTTGAGCAGCAGCTCGCGTGCCCGGTCCGGGCCGAGTAGCGCTGCTCTTCCCAGCGGGTCGCTCACCGTCCAGGCGGCGGTCAGCGCCGGCACACCCTTCGCCGCCTGTACGGTCTCCCGTGCGAAGGACGGCAGGTCGGCGCGGGCCCGTTCCCAGAGCAGCGCGAGTGCCCGCAGCCGCCGCTCTGGCCTCGATGCCGGACGGCTGCCGCCGCGCAGCGCCGGGCTCAGGGGCCGCGGCAGGAAGGGCGCGAGGTCCTCAGGCGGTGCGATCAGCCCTGCAGTGGCCAGCAGCGCTGCGTACACTGCAGGTCCTGCGTCGTTCTCCGGCAGGCCCGCGACCAGCGACGGCAGATGACGCACCGGCAGCACCTCTGCCAGCCTCCGCCATGCCGCGCGGTCCTTCGAGCCGCTGCCGAGGGTGTCCAGCAGCGCCAGCCACAGGGCTTGCTCCTCGCCCACGGCGTCGATGTGTTCACCCAACCGCGCGACCTTCAGGGCAAAGCGTCGTGTGCCCTCAGCGCTCAACACCGCCGCGATCCGGTCTTTGCCGAGCCGGGTCGCAGCATCTGAGCAGGGTTCCAGCCAGAGTGGCGGCGCGACCAGCCACTGCTGCAGCTCTTCGCTGCGGTTGGCTACCCAGGGCGCGAACGCCGCAACCGGCACGTGGCGACCGCTGTGCAGACGCGTCGCTGCTTCGCCGTCGGCGGCGTAGACGACGTGCAGCACGACGTTGTCGTAGGCGGCGTCGCGATGATGGCCGTGCTCATAGAAGGAAGGGGCGCGCACGTGCAGCTCGAGGTCACCGCGCTGCTCAATGCCGTCGATTGCCACGACGGCGTCACGGTAGTCGGGCCCGCTTCCGCCGCCGGGACGCCCGGGAAGGACGATGCGCAGACGCCGGCCGTCTTCCAGCGTCAGCGCCTCGGCGGGGAAGCTCTGCGCCGCCCAGATCCGTGACAGCTCGGCCTCGGTCAGGGGGTCGGCAGCGCCATCCGCGATCCGAAGCCAGCGCGGCGCCGGCAGGGCGTACTCAGCGACCATCGCCCGCGAGGTCTTCCGGCTCCTGCGCCGCCGTACCATACGTAAACCCCGCGCGCTCGGCGACGAGGTTGAGCAGCGTTACGGAGGCGCCCCGCGGCTGGTACATGCCGGTCTCCCACTCGCTGATCGTCTGCTGCCGCGTCCCCATCTCGTCCGCCAGCTCCGCCTGCGTCATGCCCAGATGGAGGCGGAGGCCCTTTACGTCATCGCTGTTCCACGCCGGCCGTCGCTTCTTCGCCATAGCCAGCACTATACCCGTTTTACACGGTTCCGTGTCAGGCTAGCGGCCTGGCGCAAATTGCGGATGGGGCGTTGGGTGCACTTTTGCGACGACCTAGCCACTGGACACTGAGGCCTCAGCGTCTTCATGCCACCGGTTTCAACCGGGGGTTAACAAGACCCCCTCAACGCGTCCAACACAGCATTTCGGCGTCTTCATGTTCAGCGGGCTCTGAGTGGCATCGGGCGTAACCCCGGAGTTCAGCCCGGGGGTTGTCAGCAGCATTCTCTGCTTCTGCTTCTGCTTCTGCTTCTGCTTCTGCTTCGCCCTTGCCCTTCGTCCGCACACCCGCGCAGTGCTCTCGCCGCGTCTTGATAGGCATGCGTGTTGATGGCGCCGAGACCGGGAGGTCTCGGCTACGTGTGCGGGTGCACGCGCTCGTTTCGAGGCAGTTGCTCGCGATGGCGTCGAGGCTGGAAAGCCTCGGCTACGTGGGGCGACGCAAACGGGGTGCGCTAGCGATCAGGCGTTGCCGCCTCGAAGTAGCCCGCTACCGACGGCTCTGCTTCGAGGCGCAGGATCAGCTCATACAGCTTCTTCGACGCGGTGTCGCTCAAGTAGGGCGCGACCAGGGAGTCGAACTTGGTGCGCGCTTCTTCGCGGCTGATCATGTTCTCCGGCTCGCCCTTCGGGAGGACGACGACGCGGTGGAACTCGTTGCCGTCCTTCATGTGCACGCGCACGGAACCCGCCGCCGTGCCGGGCTTGAGCATCGCGGCCTCCGGGTCCTCGAAGACGTCCGTCCGTGCCATCAGGCTGCGAACGGCCGGGTCGCGGAACTGGGTGGCGTAGTCGTCGACGCCGAGGCGGCCAAGGCGCAGGCCGGTGGCGACCGTGAACGTAATCGAGAACTGGCCCTCGACGTGGGTCTGGGGGTCGATCTTGTTCGGCGCCGCCAGCAGCTCGATCAGGTCGAGCGGTTTGCGCGGCAGGCCGACGGTGACGCGGTCGATGTCGTCGAAATTGAGGGCATGCTCGGTACGCAGGTCGATTGCGGCGTCGATCGCGGCGTGGGTGCCGCGGCAGGAGGAGTGCGGCTTGAAGGCGATCTCGAGGACCTGCCATCGCTCGCCGAGGCCCTCGACGACGCGCTCCGCGTCGCCCTTGCCGCCGGCGTAGAGCGTGTAGAAGCCGTGGTCGCCTTCGAGCGCCGCGGCCGAGCCGGTGTAGTCCTGCTGTGCCAGCGCCGCGGCCGTGACACCCGCAGTGCTGGCGAAGCCGATCTGCACCCGCTTCGTCCAGGCGCCGTTTGTATGGAACTGCATGTTGCCCGCCGTGTTGCTCAGGGCAATGCCGAAAGCGTGCTCGGTCTGGTCCGCGTTGAGGCCGAGAACCTTCGCTGCCGCCGCCGCTGCGCCCATCGCCCCGGTGGTCGGTGTCGCGTGGAAGTCGCGCGGTGCCTCCGGATCGCGGCCGAGGCCGACGCGGCACATCGTCTCGAGGCCGGCGATGATCCCGAGTAGCAGCTGTTCGCCGCTGGCATCGACCATTTGCGCCGCCGCCAGTGCTGCCGGCACGACGTTGCAGCTCGTATGCGTGCCGCGCGGGCTGTAGGTGTCGTCCATCTCGAGGCTGTGGGCGCAGGTCGCGTTGATCAGCGTCGCGCCGGTCGCCGAGTAGGTCCTCGCATCGCCGATCACGTGAAAGCGGCCGCTCGCCAGGTCCATTGCCTCGACCGCCGCGACAAGGGGTGGAGTCGATTCCGAGTCGTTGCGGCCGCGCAGGGCGATTGCCGTGATGTCGGCGACGATCAGCTTTGTGCGCTCGACAACTTCGGCCGGCACGTCCTCGAACCGGAGGCCGGCGATCCACTGCGAGAGCTCTCTGGTGACTGGACGTGGCATAGATTCGTTCCCCTTCGCGGGGAAGGATAACGCATTCGTTCAACCGGCCCGGCGCCTTGATTCAGGCTCGCCGCAGGACCAGTGCCGAGTTGTGGCCGCCGAGGCCGACTGAGGTCGACAGCACGGCTTCGAGGCCGCTGACCTGGCGCGCTTCGTTGGGCACGTAGTCGAGGTCGCATTCGGGGTCGGGAACCTCGTAGTGGAGCGTCGGCGGCAGCGTCTGGTGCTTGATCGCCAGCGCCGAGACTACCGCCTCGATCGCGCCGGCCGCGCCCATCATGTGCCCTGTGCTGCCCTTGATCGAGCTGACGGCGAACTGGTGCGCGTGGTCGCCGAAGACGCGCTTGAGGGCAATCGTTTCGACGCGGTCATTCATCGGGGTGCTGGTGCCGTGTGCGTTGACGTAGCCGATCTGTTGCGGCTCGACGCCGTAGGTCGCCGCCTTGCGCAGCGCCATCTCGATCGCGAGCACGGGGCCGCGGCCGCTCTCCTCCGATGCCACCATATCGAAGGCATCGTTGCTGCTGCCGAAGCCGACGACTTCGACGTAGACCTCGGCGCCGCGTGCACGGGCATGCTCCTCAGACTCGAGAATGACGCAGCCGGCGCCCTCCGCGATCACGAAGCCGTCGCGGCGCGCGTCGAAGGGGCAGCAGGCGGTCGAGGGGTCTTCGCCCTTCACGCTGCCAATCGCCCGTAGCGCATTGAAGCTGGCATAAAGCACCTTCGTGATCGGTGCCTCGGCGCCGCCGGCGATCATGACGTCGGCGTCACCGCGGCGGATGATCTCCCACGCTTCGCCGACCGAGCTCGTGCCGGTGGCGCAGGCGGCGACGACGGCCTGGTTCGGCCCCATCGCGCCGGTGAGGATCGCGATCTGACCGGAAGCTGCGTCGGGGAGGATGTGCGTCAGGAAGAAGGGGCTGACCCGTCGCGGCCCGCGCGTCTCGAGGACGTTCCATTGCTCGGTCAGGACGTGGTAGCCGCCGGAACCCGCCGAGAAGACGACGCCGGCACGTGGCCCCAGCCCGTCGCCAACTTCGATGCCGGCGTCGGCGAGTGCTTCGAGGGCGCTGACCGAGGCGAACTGCACATAACGGTCCATGTAGCGCAGCTCTTTCGGCGGCAGGACGGTTTCCGGCTGGAAGTCTTTGACCTCGCCAGCGATCGCGTTCTCGAACATGCTGGCGTCGAACTGCGACACCCAGCCGATGCCGCTGCGGCCTTCGATGAGCGCGTTCCAGGTCGATGGGGCGGTAGTGCCGACGGGTGAGACCGCGCCGACGCCGGTGATGAAGACCCGCGTCATACGGTCAGGCGGGAGCCGGCGAGGTGCCGGGCTTCGGTTTCGGATCGATGCTGGGCAGGGCGAGGCTGAGCAGGTCGTGGTCCTGGGCGTCCTCGACGGTGAGGAAGCGCATGTTGTCGCCAAAGCGGCCGGCGATGTTCGACAGCGCGCGCCCGGGCCCGATTTCGACGAAGGTCGCGACGCCCTCGTTCACCATCGAGCCCATGCAGCGGACCCACTCGACCGCGGCGCAGATCTGGCCGCCGAGCTCGGCGCGGACGTCTTCGGCGCTGGTCAGGAGGCCACCATGAATGTTGGAGACGATCGGCGCGCGCGGGTCGCTGAAGTGAGTTTTGAGCAGGATGCGTTCCATCTCGTCTGCCGCGTCTCGCATCACGGGCGTGTGGCCGGGGACGCTGATCGGGAGCTTGATCGCGCGGGCGCCGCGAGACTTTGCGATCGCCATCGCCTTCTCGAGCGGCGCCATATCGCCGGAGATTACGAACTGATTCGGCGCGTTATGGACGGCGATGCTGACAACTTCGCGACCGGAGACTTCTTCGCAGATTGCCTTCACCTCATCGCGATTGAGGCCGAAGACGGTTGCTAGACCGCCGGGACGCAGCGCTGCCCACTCCTTCATGATCCGGCCCCGCTCGCGCACGATCTGGAGGCCGTCGGTCAGCGGCAACGACTCCGCGGCGACAGCAGCGCTGAACTGGCCGAGGCTGTGACCGGCAAAGAGGGTAGGGACGACTCGGGAGCCGGTCTCGCGCAGACGCTCACGCAAGTGCTCGAAGTAGGCGACGCTGGTGGCGAGCAGGGCGGGCTGGGTGTTCTCGTTATCGCTCAGCTCGGAGAGGGAGCCCTCGACGCAAAGGCGGGAGAGGCTGAACTCGAGCTCACGGTCGGCTTCTTCGAAAACGGCGCGGGCGGCACGGGAAATCTGGAGCAGACGAGCCGCCATACCGGGGCGTTGGGACCCCTGGCCGGGGAAAAGCAACGCCATGCGTCCGGTTGGGGCGGAGTCGTCGTCCTTTTGCGCCTGACCAAACAGGTTCATTTCTGCTTGCGAAATATAGCACGAGCGGCTTAGAAATATACTGTCACGGTTGGAACGTGCACTCATCATCTATAACCCCAATGCGCGCAACGCCCCAAAGACGGAGCGCCTGAAGTCAGCCGCTGATCTGTATCGCATCCACGGCTGGCAAGTAGACCTCGCGCCCACCGCGGCAGCGGGTCATGCGACGTTGCTTGCGCGTGAGGCGGCGAACGCCGGCACACCAGTGATCTTTGCCTGCGGCGGCGACGGCACCCTCAACGAAGTAATTAACGGCATCGTCGGCACGCCCTCGACGGTGAGCCTGATCCGGGGCGGCACCGGCAACGTCTTCGCGAAGGAGATCAACGTCGGACGCACGCCGGAGAAGGCGATGCGCGTGCTCCTCGAAGGCGAGGAGGGCAAGTTCGACCTCGGCAAGGCGAACGACCGCTATTTCCTGCTGATGTGCGGTATCGGCTTCGACGCCCAGGTCGTGCGAGCGGTGCCGCGTCAGCCGAAGCGATTGCTCGGGACGACGTCGTACGTCCTCTGGGGCGTGGCTGAGGCGACCCGATATCGCAGCAAGCCGGTACAGATCCGTCTTGGGGATGAGGAAGTGCACGACATCGACCTCTATTGGATGCTGCTCGGCAACACGCGCTCCTACGGCGGCGTCCTCAACATCACGAACGAAGCGATTGCTGACGATGGTCTCCTCGATGCCTATCTCTTCGCCGGGAGCATGCCTCTGACAACGGCTGCCCGTATCGCCGTGGCGAAGCAGGAAGGCGCGCCGGGTGTCTCTTTCCAGCGTCTCAAGGGCCTCGAGATCCTGACGCCCGGCATCCCGGTGCAGGCGGACGGCGAGTACTTCGGCGAGACGCCGATGAACTTCACGATCGAGGAGAAGGCGCTGACGATCCTGATGCCTCCCGGCCAGGGGCGGCAGCTCCTCAGCCCGCCGACGCTCTCGCTGCGAGCCCGGGAGCTGCGCGCCCGCCAGAAGCGCCGCCGCGGGCCAATGGGCATCGCGCGCCTCTTCAACAGCAGCAACCAACTCGAAGACTAGGGGGCCGAAGCGGCCCGCCTGAATGAGCAGAGCCTGCTTCATGGCGCTTGCGCATCTCCGTGCCGCACCGGCCTGCACCGATGGACTTCTTTCCGCAAGGTGCGCCAACTTCATGTCCTGAACGGAGGGAAGGACTTCCCCCTGCCGGGCTGAGGCTGTCCCCGAACTCTGTGGCGTCCGTGACCTCATCGTTGCTAGCCGCCGCCAAAGGTTGCTTCGCATTGCCAGGAACCTGTGCGGCGCGATGCGGGTTCGTCTCGGGGCAATGGCTCGCAACGAGAGGCAGGGGCGAGGTCGAGTTCTCTCTTGCGGGTCTTCCCAAAGGACGGCCCCGTTCCGGCGAGATTCGTAATCTGTTCGCCCCTTTTATGCGCTACTCTCTGCAGGTTTCCAGCAGCGCCGCGGATGCGGCTCTTTAGCGGGGTCCCGGCCCTCCCGGCTTAGAGATCAGAATCATGAAAAGCATCACGATCGACCGCTCGAAGCACCTCTGGGAGGAGCCTGAGAAGGGCCACAACCGCTGGCACCCCAACATCGAGCCCGTCGTCGAGGCGGATGAGGGCGAAGAAGTTGTCCTCGAGACGCGCGACGCCTCCGATAACAACGTGGTCTACGGCTCGGAGGAAGTGCTTGCGGGGCACCATCCCGTGCACCCGCTGACCGGCCCCGTCTACGTGAAGGGCGCGGAGCCGGGCGACCTGCTGGAGATCGAATATCTCGACATCGTGCCCGAGGCGTGGGGCCACACCCGTTTCGCGCCCGGCGTCGGCTACCTTTCCGACCTCTTCCCCGAGACCTACATGGTGCAGTGGGACATTAAGGACGGCTGGGCGACTTCGCCGAAGCTGCCGGGCGTGCGCATCCCCGACGGCTCGTTCATGGGCACCGCGGGTGTGGCGCCCTCGCTGGCGATGCTGGCGGAGTGGACGCGTCGCGAGACCGACCTCAACGCCCGCGGCGGCCGCGCGATGCTGCCCGAGCCCGAGGGCGCTGTGCCGGTGTCGATTGGCAAGGACGGTGCGCGCACGATGCCGCCCCGCGAGAACGGTGGCAACGCAGACGTGAAGCAGCTGACCAAGGGCTCGAAGCTCTTCGTGCCGGTAAACGTTCCCGGCGCGCTGTACTCCGCCGGTGACGGCCACTTCGCGCAGGGCGACGGCGAAGCCTGTATCACGGCGATCGAGATGGGCGCGACCTGTGCGGTGCGCTTCAAAGTGCACAAGGGAGAGGCAGCGCGTCACAACATCAAGTGGCCCCGCTTTGCGCACCCCGGATATTTCTTGCCGCCGGAGTGGGCCGCGCCACGCAACTTCATCGCGACGATGGGCATGCCGGTACGGGCGGACGGAACGCAGGAGATGGGCGACCTCAACCTTGCGACCCGGAACGCCTTGATAAACATGATCGACCTGCTGCAAGAGCGCGGCTGGTCACGGCCGCAGGCCTACATCATCTGCAGCGTCGCAGTGGACCTGAAGATCAGCAACATCGTCGACATGCCGAACGTCACGGTGTCGGCGTTCCTGCCTGAGGACATCTTCGGGAACTAGGAGAGCCGGCCCTTCAGGTTCTTGATGCGTTCGTAGGACTCATTGACGCGGGCCTCGGGGATGCGGCCGGCGTTGACCGCCTTGCGGATCGCCATGAAGCCGTCCTCGGCGAGGTTCGGGTTGTAGACGTCGCCGTTGTTCGAGAGCGCGATCATGTCGGCGCCGGCGTTGATCGCCATCTCGATCGCGGCGTCGAAGCCGTAGTACTGCCGGATCGCGCCCATCTGCATGTCATCGGTCACGACGACGCCGTCGTAGCCCAGCTCGCCGCGCAGGATGCCGGTGATCACGTTCTTCGAGAGCGTCGCTGGGACGTCTTTGTCCCATTCGCTGTTGAAGATGTGCGCGGTCATGATCACGTCTGCCATGCCCGCCTGGATGATGTTGCGGAACGGCTCCAGCTCCTTGCGGCTCCAGAGGCCGGTGACGTCGACAAAGCCGAGATGGGAGTCCGCCTTCGAGCTGCCGTGGCCGGGGAAGTGCTTCAGGGTCGTGAGCACGCCGGCGTCGTGGTGGCCCTGGATGAAGGCGAGGGCGTTGCGCGTGACGATGCTGGGATCGGCGGAGAAGCTGCGCTCGATGTCACCGATGATCGGGTTGCTCGGGTTGACGTTGAGGTCGACTACCGGCGCCAGGTTGAGATTGATGCCGGCTTTCGCCATCGTCCGGGCCATCGTGCTCGCCTGCTGCCGCGTGAATTCGGGGTCGTTGCGGTCGCCGAGCGCCTGGGCAGAGAGCGTCGCCGGGAAGCCACGCTTCGGCGAGAGGCGGTTCACGTAGGGCCCGCCTTCCTGGTCTGTGGAAATCAGCAGCCGGTGAGGTGCCAGCGATTGCAACTGCTCATCGAGTGCTGCTAGCTGGTCCGGGTTGCCGATGTTGCGGCCGTAACTGCCCTCACTCGGCACGTCGTAGTCGAAGAGGACGATGCTGCCGGCGAGGCCGTTTTGCAGGCGTTTCGTGAGCGGCTCTGTTGCCGCGAGCGTCTGGCCCCGGAAGCCGACCATGAGCATCTGGCCGATCTTCTCGTCGAGGGTCGCGGTCGGGGGCAGTGTCGGCGTTGGTCCCTCGGGCGAGGGCTCGACGGCGCTGCTGCCTTCCGGCGTCAGGATTGCCGGCGGCGAGTCGGGGTCGTCATTGCAGGCGGCGAGCAGCAAGCCGGCCGCCGCTGCACTCATGCCAAGGAAGCGACGGCGGGAGACGGGACGAGGGCTACGGGGATCCATGTCTCTCCATGATAGCGAGCGGGCCTGCAACATCGCAGGCCCGGCAGTTCAGGTATCGGCGTCGGAGAGGCGGATCTGGCGAGGGCAGATGAGCAGACGGAAGAAGGGCTGTGTCTTCTGCCCGTCTGCGATCTGCCCGTCTCGTTACGCGGCGAGGTAGAGCCGCGCCTGGCCGTCGACGGTTTCGACGTCGATCGTGGCGTTATCGAGGAGCTCAGCGACATCTTCATCGGCGGCGAGCACGAGCGTGCCCTCAGTTTCGAAGTTGACGTCCCCTTCTTCAGGATGACTGAGGCCAAGGGAGAACTCGCTGTTCTGAGCAATGATGCGCAGAATTTGCTCGTCATCCGTTCGTGTCGACATGAGCGTGTCTTTGAGGACGTGAAGAGCGGGATCGGATACCTGGAACGACATAGTCAGTTCCTCCTTGCGAGGCCGTCGGAACGGCGGTTTCGTCCGACCATGCTAGGCAACGCCGGAGCACAGGCCTCATACGATCCGGCGGGAAGGATAACGATGGCGCGACAAGTTTGGGGGAAACCCGCCCTGGATTACGGGAATCCCGCAAATGTCCGGCATCACGCGACCAGAGATAGTTGAGTCATATGGCAAGGAAAACACTGACTCGTCGGATACTCAGCCCTCGGTCGCAGGTGGCGCGTTTCGCTGCACAGCGGCGGTTGCAATTCATCGGTAATGGACGCAGCCCCCGGCAGGCGTATGCGCGCAAGCCTTCCTGGACGATGCTTACGCCATGAGCAAGAAAGAAGCCTTCCGCCAGTTTGGATACGCTCTTCGCCAGGCAAGGATCGCGCGGCGTCCGTAACGGCACCGAGCCCGGCATGGATTGGGTAAGCAGCCCCGGAGGTTGACGTGGCCCTCATAGTCGCGCTGTATGGCATCGCTCTGGTTGGCTCCATCGCCTTTTTCGTATGGAGCCTCGGCATGTACTGGGTTCGTCGGCGGCGCCTGAACCGGGCGCTGAAGATGGAGGTGGGTCCCGACTCCGAGCCACTCGTCTTCGCGCTCTATTGCCAGTACCTCCTGGCACCGCAAATCGCCGTTCGCGAGGCCCAGCAGGCGCTCGCCGCCCACGGCCGCCGCGGCAGCAACAGCAGCGACTTCTTTGTCCTGCTGGAGCATCTGCAGTCCGGGCGGCTGGCAGCAGCGCGCAGAGGTTAGCAGCCTCGCACAAGTGAGCAGAGCCTGCTTCCGGCGAGGGCAGACGCCTAGCCAACACCACGATTTAGAACGCAGAGCGGCCTTCGAGGCCGCTTTTTCTGTGTCCGGTCGACGCTCGCATCTCCCGGCGATAGGATCGTCATAAGACACGACATTGATGCCGGGGATGACCCGGATCCAGAGAGCAGCCCGGGAGACCAGACGATGACGAACCAGCTCGAAGAAGGCCTTGCCCTTCAGCTCGACTTCAACAAACTCGACAAGACGACCGGCGTGATCCCCTGCGCGGTACAGAACGTCGACACGAACGAGATCATCCTCGTCGCCTACGTGAACGGTCAGGCGCTCGACAAGGCGATCGAGACGCGTTCGGCGGTGTTCTGGTCGACCTCGCGAAACGAGCTGTGGGAGAAGGGGAAGACCTCCGGGGAGACCTTCGACCTGCTCGACGTGCTGGTGAACTGCGAGCAGAACTCGCTGGTGTACAAGGTGCGTCCTCGCCGCGGCGGCATCTGCCACACAAAGAACGCTGCGGGGGAGCCGCGCAACTGCTACTACCGCAGCCTCGACCTCGAGACCGGCGAGCTGCGGAACATCGACCCGTAGCCCGCACCCAGGGCACGCGCCCTAATGCGGCGCCAATCCGTCATCTGGCGTCTTGGCCAAGGCCCCGGTTCGCGCCGATAGGCCCGGGCGAAGTGAGCGCCGGTGGCGCGGTGATGTCCGCCCACCCTTGAAAAGGTGGGCTACGCCCGCTGCCTACGCGTCGGCTCGGTGAACCAGATTCTTCGGCTGAGGCCTCAGAATGACAAAGGTTGACGGCGCATCCCGATCATCGAGGTTGGTCCAGACAAACAGGAAGCCGGGGCATTGCTGCCTCGGCTTCTCTCCTCAACATTTGAGGTTTGTATCTGACCACTATCCGCGCTAACTCGATAACCACTTATTGGCCGGATTTGCTGGCGTTTGACTTTCAGTGCTTGCAGCAGGCTTCTGAAGGCGTGCTGTGCGCACCGTGCTGTCTTTTAAATCGCCTATCCCGTTGAGCCTAACGTCGCGGACTCGGGCTTCGGTGACGCCCTGCCTATAGAAGACAGGGCCTTACCAGTCGACTTGCCATACTCCGAAGAGTACGTGAATCTTTTTCCTGAACTCTTGCATTGGGCCCTTGCCCTCCTTCAAGAGAGTCCTCTTATGACTTGATCCTACTCCTCTCACAGCGGCTTTCAAGGCGTCGCGCATTACGGAATCGTATAAGCCGTATGGATGGGTGTAAGTGACATCATCTATCACGGCAGAGGCCTCGACCGGACTGCGATAATGGATGCAGACAGATTCGGAGGCTCCTTACTTCATGGCGACAAACATCAAGCGGCTCAACCACGCAGTGCTCTGGGTGAACGACGTGGCGCGTTCGGCGGAGTTCTATCAGAACGTCCTCGGCTTCACGGAGGTCGAGCGCATGGGTGACTTCGCCTGCTTCATGCGTGGCAGTGCCTCCGATAATCACCACGACCTCGCCGTGATGCGCGCTCAGGGGCCTTCACCGGTGCGTCCGGGTGCAACCGGCCTCTATCACCTCGCCTGGCAGGTCGAGACGATCGAAGAGCTGGTCGAGGCGGCGGTTCTCCTCTCACAAGTGGGCTCGCTTGCCGGCATGAGTGACCACGGCGTCTCGAAGTCGCTGTATGCGAAGGACCCCGACGGCATCGAGTTCGAGCTGATGTGGATGGTGCCGCGCGAAGACTGGGGCGACGCCGGCGAGCACGGCTACACCCGCCATCTCGACCTGCGTAAAGAGCTCGAGAAGTACGGCGTTGCTACCGCTGTTCGCGACTAGCTGCCCAGCGTTCCGTCCTGGCTACTCGTAGCGGAGCAGGCTGAAGACGTCGCTGCCTTCGAGCTTCGCCCGGCCGCCGAGGTCCGCAAGCTCGACGAGGAACGCGTAGCCGGCGACCTCTGCCTCCAGCAGATTCACGAGCTGACCCGCAGCTGCAGCGGTGCCGCCGGTCGCGATCAGGTCATCGACGATCAGCGCTCGCTGGCCGGGTAGCAGCGCATCGGCGTGGATGTCGAGCTGTCCATTGCCGTACTCAAGGGCGTATTCCACGCTCATGCGCTCGGAGGGCAGCTTGCCGGGCTTGCGTACGGGGATGAATGGCAGCGAGAGGCGTGCGGCGATCGGTGCCCCGAGCACGAAGCCACGCGACTCGATGCCGACGATGGCGTCGGGGTTGCGGCTCTCGGCGTAGCGCTGCAGGGCATCGAGCGCGGCGGCGAAAGCGGGCGGCGTTTGCAGCAGGGGCGTGATGTCTCGGAAGAGAATGCCGGGCAACGGGAAGTCCGGCACGTCGCGAATGTAGGCTTTGAGGTCCGCTTTGAGATCCATGAATGCTCCTGTCTACCGTCTGCATTGTCGGCAGCGAAACCGGGGCCGTATAGCGGTATCGAGGCAGCTTTTCGTTGTGTAGCGCCGGGCTTGCTGTGCGAAACATGCTCTTAATTCGGCAGTTAGCTCGCGGACACAATTCCGTAACAGTCCGTCCGTACCCTCGAATCCGTGGCGATCGAGACGCAAGACCAGGGCGCGGCGCGGACCGATGTCATCACGCTGGGCAACCTGAGCCTCAACCTGAGCAATTTCCGGCTCACGATGGACGGTACGCCGGTCGCGCTGACCTTCCATGAACTCGAGCTCCTGCGCCTCTTCTTCGAGCAGCCCGACCGCGTGATCACCTATCAGTTCCTCTGCGAAGGCCTCTGGGGTGAGTCGAACCACGCGGCGATTCGCCACCTCAACGTCCTAGTCCACCGCCTGCGTACGAAGCTCCCGCGTGCCTATCCCTACGCCATCGAAACCGTGCGCGGCCGTGGCTACGGCCTCCTCAAGGCACACGAAGCAGAAGTCTCCGCCTAGCCTTTAAGCCCAGAGAGCATTTGCATTGTGTGGCGCTAGAGGACCTGTAGCGGCTCAGCAGGTTGCTTCGCCTTGCCAGCAGCGCTGCAGCGTCGTCTGATGGCATCTCGGACAATGGCTCGCAACGAGGGACCTGGGACGCTGCCAAAGCAAGAGAGTATTTCTTCCGTCACGTCCTGAACGGAGTGAAGGACCTCCCCAGCGGCGACGACATGGCTTCGCACTCGCACGGGATGCTCAACGACAGGCGGCCATCGTGGCTCGTGGCGTTGAGGGGCGAGGGCGGGTTGATGACGCCCCGGGCTGAACCCCGGGGCTTCGCCCGATGTGCTCGAAGCTCGAAGCTAGGCGATTCGCGGCACTGTGAGCTGACCGTGGGGCAACACGAGGACGGAGCCGGGGCGACCGCGCTCCTGGGCGTCCTTCACGAGGCGCTCGACCTCCGCCGCGACGTCCTCGCAGTAGGCGACGTGGGCGACGGCGGTGTCTTCGCGTGACAACGTGGAGTGGAGGTAGACGTCCGCCTTTGCCTGCACCATCGCCTGGCACTGAATCTGCCACTGGTCATGACGGCCGTGCGGCGCTGCCTCGATCTCCTGCATCAGCGCTTCCAGCGATTCGCCCTCGCGCAGGAACTCGACGTACTCGTCGCCGCCGATGCCCTCCTCGCAGCCGGCGACGAGGATGACGGCGCCGCCTTCGCGCACTGCCTGGCCGGCGCAGGAGATTCCTTTCACGGACTGGTAGAAGTTGAGATCGGCCGGGTAGCCCATGTTCGTCGTCACCACGACGTCAAACGCTGAGGGGACGTCTACCACGTACTGCGCGGCTGATTGCGCGATCGCCGCGTCGTGTGCGGGGATGAGGTCGCCGGCAAAGACGCCGGTGACGCGGCGCTCGACGTCGAGGGTGACGTTGAGCAGAAAGTCGGGCGGGCAAAGCGCGACGATTTCGCGCATCTCCTCGAAGACGGGATTGCCCTCGGTACTGCAGAAGCTGGCGCGCGGGTGCGAGAGGTTGGCGGCGCCGTGGTTATGCATGATCAGGCGCGCGCTGGCGACGCCGGGCATGACACCTTTCGCGCCACCCGAGAAGCCGGCGAAAAGGTGCGGCTCGACGAAGCCGGTGACGATGCGGACGTCGGCGTCGACGTAGGCGGCACACAGCGCTGCTTCGACGCCTGCCTTCGTGCGGCCGACGACCTTCTGCTCCTCCGGCTTGCGGGCGTCGTGCTGGACGATGCGATATCGGCCGGCGATCTCGGCGCCCAGCATCTCGATTAGCTCTGCCTCGGTGTTGACGCGATGGAGGCCGGTGCCGTTCACGATCGTGATGTCTCTCTCGGCAACACCCGCGGCCTCGAGCTCGGCGAAGACCGCGGTCAGCAGCAGCTCGTTGGGGACGGGACGGGTGATATCGCTGATCACGACGGCGATGCTCTGTCCAGGCTGCACACGCTCTCGGAGCGGCGCGCCGGCGATCGGCGACTGGAGGGCGGTGGTGACGGCAGCCGCGGGGTCCGCGAGCGGCTCCACCGGCGGAGGCGTCAGCACGCGGGCGTTATCGGGCAGTTCGAGGTCGAGATGGGTGCGGCCGAAGGGGAGGGAGACATGCATATCGACCTCAGCCTACGCCGAAGAATCGCACTTTGACAGCGGTACCTTGCCGTGCGTCACGGGGCGTTCGCAGGAGACGGTGTCAGGCAGGAACCGAGCGCCCGGCCGGAGGTGCTGTAGTCAGTTCTGCATCCCCGTTCGCTACTATTGGCGGCATGGCGACTGATGAGCGCCCCAACGACAGCAGTGAATTGCAGCAGGAGGAAGCGGCGTCAGAGGACGTCCTGACCGACAACTACCGCGCCGTCCTGAACGAGCTCGCGGTGCTGACAACGGTTTCCGTGCTGCTCTTCGGTTTCTTGCTGGGGTCGAGTGCTCGCGCTTCTCATGGCGTTGAACAGTGGATCTATGCCGTCGCGATGGTGCTGGTTGCCAGCTCAACGATGGTGTTCATTCTCCCGGTTGCGTATCACCACGTGGAGTTCCCGTATCACAACTTCCACCGGTTCGTCGCCCGCAGTCACTTCTGGATTCGCGTCGGTTTGCCCCTGTTTGCAGTCGGCCTGTATTTGAGTTTGTGCCTGGCGATCTGGGGGCTGTTCAGTGCCGGCGCGCTGGTGATTGCGGCGGCACCCTTCCTGGCCACGGGAGTGGCTTTTGTGACTCGCCGAGGGCAGTTCTAGGCAGATTCAGATGCTCTGAGTTGCTGGATGGCCGCAAGATTTTGTTGCACAAAAGGGCCGAATGGACTGTTGACAACGCTGAGATCTAAGCACATGCTTACTTCTGTTCCGGGCAGGAACATATCAAGGGGAGTAGCCCTCATACGGGCTCAGGGGGCAGCCAATGTACGTCTGCATCTGTAAGGCGATTCGCGAAGACACTGTGCGAGAACTCGGGCGCTGCGGCGTCCTGGAGTCGGCGCAACTGGCAGGGGCCCTCGGCCTCGACGCCCCCGAGTGCTGTGGCCGTTGTATTCAGCGCATCGACCGCTTCGTTGATCTCGCGAACGACACAGAGATCGAACCTGAGCATGGTATGGTTTCCGGAGTACTCGCTCTCGGAAGCTAGGAGACTCTATTGCAGGCCAAACCCGGTGTCGTGGACTGGCTCAACACAATCCTCACGATTGAGCTCACAGCCGTAAATTCCTATTTCGTCCAGGCAGAGATGTGCAAGAACTGGGGCTTCGACGGCCTCTACGAAAAGTTCCGACACCTCAGCATGGGCGAAATGAAGGATGCGCAGGACATTGTCCGCCACATTCTCTTCCTGGACGGTGTACCCAACCTTCAGCGCCTCAACGAGATACGCATGGGCGAGAACGTCCTCGAGGACCTCAACCTTGATCTCGGTGCGGAGTTGAACATCGTCGACGTCATGAACCAGGCGATCGTCCACTGCACACAGGTCGAAGACTTCACGACCCGCGGCATCCTCGAAGAGATGGTCCGCGACGAGTCGGAGCATGTCGACTGGGTGGAGACGCAGCTCGAAACCATCCGCCAAATCGGCATTGAGCACTACCTGGCGCAGCACCTGCACAGCGACTAACCGCCGCTACTCAGCACACCTAAAAGGCCGCTCGTGAGAGCGGCCTTTCTTCTTGCCATCACGCAAGGTCATTTTTCTTTCGCGGCAGCCTTCTCATTGCGAGAGCACTGCCTTTCGTCCTCTGCACGAGCATCCTTCGAAGCAATGTCGGGCATGCGGCCGCATTGTGGCGCCAACGCCGGAGGAGGGCGGTTTTGCACGAGCCCCGAGATTGCTTCGGAGCGCTGTCGTGCTGTCAGAGCAACGGCCTCATCTCGCAATGAGAGGTGAGGGCTCTCATGCAGCTTCTTGCTCGGCGTCGACCTGACTCTTCGATGGAGGCGCAAGTCCCTCTCATTGCGAGGGCACTGCGTTAGTGTGCGGCGCCTGCATCCCTTCGAAGCAATCCCGGGCATGCGGCCCGAACGCCACTCCTGTGCCGGAGACTGGCTGTCCACTAGCCCCGAGGTTGCTTCGGAGCGCCGTCATGCTGCCAACGCAAAGCCCTCTTCTCGCAACGAGAGGTGAGGGCTTTGGTTGTTTGCGTGAGAGATGTCGCCCGGCTACGGGTTGTTGTTGCCGGGGCCGTTGTTGTTTTGCGGCTGCTGGGGGCCGCCGCTCGGTGATGTGCTTGTCGGCACCGGCGTTGAGGTCGCGTTTGGCACCCGAGTATTCGTGGCGGGTGGTCTTGTACTCGTTGCCTGTGGCGTCGAGGTCGGCACGTTGGTCGACGTCGCCTGCGGGTCTCGCGTCGCCGTGCGCTGCGGCGTGGCGGTCGAGGTCGACGGAACAACGGACGGCGTGACGCTGGTCCGAGGCGTCGGCGAGGTTGTCGGCGTCTCGGTGCCCTTCTCCTTCGTTGCGGTGGGCTCCGGCGTCGAGGTCTTCGGCTTCGAGCCGTCATCGAGGAAGACTTCGCCGTTTTCCTGGCGAATCCCCTCGGGTACGTCGAATTGCTCGACCTTCGTGCCTTCGAGGGCCGAGGTCATGAACGCGTTCCAGATCGGCGCCGCGAGCAAGGTGCTTGTGCCTCCCGGCATCGGCGCGTTGTTGGCGTTGCCGACCCAGACGCCGCCGACCAGCGAGGGCGTGTAGCCGATCGCCCAGGCGTCACGCGTCGAGTCGGAGGAGCCGGTCTTCACCGCACCGGGGCGGGACTTGAGTTGGAGAGCGCTGCCGGCGCCGAAGCCGGAGACACGCGCCTTGTCGTCAGAGAGCACGTTGGTAATCAGGTAGGCGGCGTTGGGCTGGATGACGCGGGTCTGCTGTTGCTTCGCCTGCCAGAGCACCTTGCCGTCGACGGTCTCGATCTTGAGTACGGCGATCGGGTCGAGGCTGCGGCTGCCGTTCGGCAGGTCCTGGACCGTGGGCATACCGGCCTGTGTGCCCTGGTTTGCGAAGACGCTGTAGACGTAGGTCATGTCGAGCAGCGTCGTGTCGGCGCCACCGAGCGTGAAGGCGTCGCCGTAATTGTCGACGTCCTGGAACGTCGTGATGCCGAGCTTTTTCGCCATGTTGTAGACGTTCTGAAGCCCGGCGTATCGCAGCGCCTTTACCGCCGGTACGTTCAGCGAGCTGCCGAGAGCGGTGCGCGCGGTCACGTTGCCACGATAGACCTTGTCGGCGTTCGTCAGCGTGATCTTGCCGTCGACGCCGTTGTCGATCTGGATCGGCTCGTCGAGGATCGTTGTTGACGGCGACCACCCCTTGAGGAAAGCAGTCAGGTACGTAATCGGCTTCATCGTCGAACCGGGCTGGTTGAGGGCGAGGGCGTTGTTCACCTGCCCGCTGATGTCATCGCGGTTGAAGTCGTGGCTGCCGACCATCGCCAGGATCTCGCCCGTCTTGGGGTCGATAGCCACGAGCGCGCCGTTGCTCGCGCCGTACTGCGGCTCGAACTTGTCGAGGTTCGACGTGAGGATGTCATTCGCCTTGACCTGCATGTCGTAGTCGAGCGTGGTTGTCACCCGCAGCTGCTTCTGAGCGTCCTGCTGGCCGATCAGGCTGGGCAGCAGGTCGCGGACATAGAGGGCGAAGTGAACGGCGACGTCCTTGCTGTCGCCACCGCCCTCGTCCTGGGGCAGGCGGCCTTCGCGAATGACGACGTCCTGCGCTTTCGCCTCGTTCGCTTCGTCTTCCGTGATGACGTGATGGCGGACCATGAGGTCGAGGACCTCGTACTCGCGCGCCTTCGCGTTGTCGTAGTTCGTGATCGGGTCGTAGTAGTTCGGCGAGCGGGGGATGCCTGCCAGCATCGCCGCTTCCGCCAGCGACATCTCAGCGGGCGGCTTGTTGAGATAGCGGTAGGAGGCGGACTCGATACCGTAGGCGCCCTGGCCGTAGAAGATGTTGCTGAGGTACCACTCCATGACTTCTTGCTTGTCATAACGACGGTTCAACTCGAAGGCGATCATGGTCTCTTTGAGCTTGCGAAGGGGGCTGCGCTTCACGCGCTCGTCTGGAGGGATGTAGAGGTTCTTCGCAAGCTGCTGAGTAATTGAGGAGCCACCGGACCCGTTGCCGAACCCGCCGTCCCAGAACGCGACGTTCTCGTAGGCGGCGCGCATCAGCCCCTTTACGTTGACTCCGGGGTTGTTCCAGAAGTTGGCGTCTTCGGTCGCGACCGTGGCGTTGACCAGGTTCGGCGAGATTTCGGATAAGGGCACGATGCGGCTCGAACCGGGCTCGTCGCCCACGGTGTAGATGACGTTGCCGTCACGGTCGAGGATCTCGAGGCCCTTCTTGCCGAGGATGATCGAGCCCGGGTCGTCCATGGTGCAGGCGATGCTGGCGTACATCGCCGCGAGCAGGATGATGAAGAACGCCGGGATGAAGACGAGCCAGCGCTTGTCGAAGCGCTTCCATGCGCGGCCAAAGGGATTGCTCCCGCCACCATCGCGTCCCGTAGCGCCGGGGAAGGGGCGCCGGCCGGACGGCGGCACATTGCCGCCGAGCGGCCGCTTGCCGCTCGGTGGGCGCATACCGTTCGTCTGACGGGGGGCCGGACGGGACGGGCTCGAAGCTCGGACGGGATTACTAAGCGGTTTGCTCATTTGAGGCGTCGCGTTCCTGCGCGCGGCGGTAGGTTCACGCTTTCAGTCTACGGGGTGGGCCTCGTGACTACAGGGGAAATCAGCTTCACGACCGTTACAGGTGCCTTTTGCCTGAAATGACCGCTAAGTGACGCTGACCTGGAACTCTGTATTGCAATTTCCCTGATTTCTCGGCGAAAGGGGTTATCAAAACATAAAGCGACAGTAAGATGTTCGAGTAACTTTCGGGTGGGATTACCGAGGGTTATCTCTGGCTAGAGAGTCGCGCAAACGATCCGATACTAGGTCAGGAGCACTTTTCACCATTCTCGAGCCGAAACACGGGCTTCCTCGGCCCCACTCCCGAACCCGCAACAGGAGAAACACGAGGCAGACCGGCAAACGTGCCCGGTCAGCGTCACGTCCCTTTACCCACCTCGCTCTCCTTCTGGTTGCCATCGGCGTCGCTGTCTACGCGATGTTCGCCACCCGTGGTCCGACAATCTCGGCCGACGGTCTGCACGCTGTCACCGACATGAGCCCGCCTTCCACGATCAACCAGCCCCAGGCGGTTGAGGCGGAGGCGCAAGCGCTCGCAATCCGGCAGGGCAAGACATACCAGTCTTCGGTAGCCTCAATTCAGCAGACAAACCCCAACGCCACCGTCGGCAGTCAGGCTGGCCAGGCCTCTCAGAGCACTCAGACCGAGCGGCTCCAGGCTCTCGGTCTCGCGACGCCGATCGCGGATAGCGCCGGTGTTGCATCGTCGCTCGCTGCTTCTCCGACGCCGGCGGTTTCGCCGACCACGGTTGCTTCTCCCACCGCCACGCCGACGCCCGACTGCGAGCCGGCAAGCAATGGCCTCTACTGCGTCTACACAGTGAAGACCGGCGACACGCTCTCGGCGATTGCAAAGCGGTTCGGGATCACGGGCGGCGGTGACCTCTCACCCGCCGAGATGCTTGCGCTGAGCAACAAGCCTGCCGTGGTGGAGACGAACTCGATCGAGGTAGGCCTCAAGGTCCGCGTTCCGGCTGAGAACGGCATCATCCACACCGTTCTCGGTAATCAGACTCTCAGCGACGTCGCCGAGATTTACGGCGTCGACGAAGATGCGATCTCCGCATTCGCCGCAAACGGTGTTGGTGCGGCCGGTGCGCTGCATGTCGGCCAGAACATCCTCATCCCGGACCCGAAGCAGATGGAGCTGCCTGCCGCGCCGAAGGTAGCCCCGACGGCGACCGCGACGCCGGAGCCGGAAGCGACAGCAGTCCCGACGGAAGTACCGGCAACGGAAGTGCCCGCGACTGAGACGCCGGAGCCCGAAGCGAGCTCGACGCCTGCGCCGCCTTCGGCGACACCTCGCCGCGCTGCTTCGACCGCCACTCCAGCTGCGAAGCCGAGCAACGGCGCAGCGTCGAAGGCCGGTTTCATCTGGCCGGCGAGCGGTCCGATTTCGAGCTACTTCGGCCCGAGTCACCCGCTGGGCATCGACATCGACTTCTATGCGAACCCGAACCAGGCGGTTGCGGCAGTTGCTGCTGGCACGGTCACGTTCGCCGGCGGTGACCCGTGCTGCTCCTACGGCTACTACGTCGTCATCGACCACGGCAACGGCTTCGAGACTCTTTACGGTCACTTCTCGAAGCTGGCTGTGTCGACGGGCCAGAAGGTTACTCAGGGCCAGACGATCGGCTACGGCGGCCACACCGGCTACGCGACGGGCGACCACCTCCACTTCGAGGTGCACCTCAACGGCGCAATCGTGAACCCGCTGAACTACCTGCCGTAGCGGGCAGGCAACGAGCACAAACCAGAGGGCCGAGGCAGCGATGCCTCGGCTCTTTCGTTGTGCACGCCCTCACCCCAGCCCTCTCCCGAGCGGGGAGAGGGAGGCCTTGTTCGCTCTACGAGCTCCCGTTGGTGGGGCTACGACGTTTGAGTGACGGCGCCGCCGCTGACGGTGTAGATCGCGGCACAGCTGGCGAGGAAGTCGTCGGGGAGCCAGGAGTCGGTTGTCGCGGTGAACCAGATCTGCTCGAAGTCGTCGAGGCCGGCGAGGACGGAGGCGCGGCGTTTGCCGTCGAGCTCGGAGACGATGTCGTCGAGGAGCAAAACCGGGGTGTCGGTGCTGCCGGCCATGAGCATGCGAGCTTCGGCGAGGCGCAGGGCAAGCGCGGCGGTGCGGATCTGGGCGCGGCTGCCGAAGGAGGCGGCGCTGACGCCGTTCAGGAGCACGCTGACGTCGTCTCGATGCGGCCCGACGAGGCTAACACCGGCGGCGACTTCGCGGCGCCGCTGAGCGGTGAGAGCTGCGGTGAACAGCTCCTGCACTGCTGCGACGCTCGCGCCAGGCACGAGGCGGTGTTTCCACTCGTCGCCGAGAGCGGGCTCGTAGGTCAGCGAGAGCTCTTCGTCGACGCCGGCGAGCAGTGTGTGGGCCTCGACGGCGGTGTCGCTCAGCGTGGCGATTGCACGCTGGCGGTGGACGATGATCGTGGCGCCTTCGCGGCAAAAGGTGTCGTCCCAGAGAAAGAGCTCGTCCTGGCCGGCAGCGCCCTCGCGGATGCGGCGTAGGGTGGCGTTGCGTTGCTGCATGACGCGCGTATAGCGCTGTACTGCCATGTAGTAGGCACGGTCGAGCTGCGAGAGGGCGGAGTCGAGGTAGGCGCGGCGCACGGACGGCGCTCCAGAGATGATCTCGAGGTCGTCCGCGGTGAACAGCACTGCCTTCAGCTGCCCCACGAAGTCGGCGGCGCGTCTCGGGATACCGTTGACGCGGTAGCGCTTGCCCGCCCGCTGCGCCGGCCCCAGCTTCTGCGCGGATTGCCCGGCGACGATTAGCTCTAGCTGGACGTCGCCATCTTCGCGCTGAACCGTCGCTCCCATGCGCGCGAAGGGCTGCGTCGCCTCCTCCTGTTGCACCCAGCCGATCATCTCGGCGTCGGAGCCGGCGCGAGAGGAGCGGCCGCTGGCAAGCAAATGCACGGCCTCCAGGAGGTTGCTCTTGCCCTGGGCGTTGTCGCCGATGAAGAGAAGGCGTCCGTTGGGGAGGTCGAGGCTGAGGTTGCGGTAGTTGCGGAAGGTAGTGAATTGCAGGCGGCGTAAGTGCAAGCGGGGCCTCGGCTCGATTATAGCTTTCAGGCGTCAGCTATCAGCAGTCAGCTTTCAGCTCGAATGGAGGTGGCGCGACGCCGCAACGAGGCCGGGCGCTGCTAAAGCAAAGAGGACGCCCCTTCGGACGCCCTCTGATTGCTGAAAGCTGAAGGCTAAACGCTACGAGCTCGGTACAACCTTGATGCGCAGGCGGGCGAGCTCGGGCTTCGAGTCTTCGACCGTCATCGCGTGGCCGGTGGCGTTGATCAAGGCGGTGACGATTTCGGTGGCAGTCATCGGCGCCGTGAGAGCGATGAGGAGGCGTGAGTCGCCTTCCTGGAAGCGCTCCACAGAGGCGTGTGAGACCTGTGCGAGGACCGTCAGCGCCTTCTGGATCTCCATCAAGGCCTGGAAGCCAGGGACGGAGATTACGGTGAGCGACACGCCTTCACCACCCGGCTGGAAGGGCGGCTCCGAGGGCGCCGTCACCACCGGCGGTTCTGGTTCGGCCGGGGCAGCCACCGGGGCCGGCTCGGCGAGGCGGCTGAGGAGGTCCCCCATGAGACCCGAGAGGCCTTGAAGATGGTTGACGAGACGGTCAAGAGAGCCGGCAAGCGTCGTCAGCTGGCCGGCGAGAGAGACATGCTGCTCACGCTCGTCGGCGATGTGGCGTTCGAGGCTCGCGGCGAGCTCCTGGAGGGCGGCGCGGTTGGAGGCAAGCTCTTGCTGCACTGCACTGGTCCCGTTGTCCTGGGACCGCTGCAGCTCAGCAAAGGCCTGGGCGATCAGCGAGGCGGCGCGGGTAGTCGCGTCTTCTCGAGGTTCACGCTGAGTCAATCTTGCTCTCCGTTTTCCTGGACGTTTGCGCGGCGGAAGCCTGACAAGGGATTATCGACGGGGTGGCAGGGCCCAACACCCGGAACGGGCCAATTGTAACCGAGATCGCAGCAGGTTACGGGTTAACCCTGCGTCAACAATGAGTAGCAACCAACCCGGATCTCCGTGGTAGACCCCGTGAAGAGAATGTGTTCATGACGACCCTCCTGCGAGCTGTGATCGATGCGAGTGGACTCTCGCGCCGCAAGGCTTTCGATGCCATCCGCGAGGGGCGGGTTCGGAGCGGTTCCATCACCGTCTGGGAGCCCTCCGCAGAGCACGATGGCAGCCCTCTCAGCCTCGACGGTGAGCGCCTCGAGACGCCAGCCGCGGCGAAAGTCTACCTGCTGCTGAACAAACCGCCCGGCTACGTCACAACCGCCTCGGACGAGCGCGGCCGGCCCACTGTCTTCGATCTCGTCCCGGCGAAACTGCACGCAACCGGCCTGCACGCGGTGGGACGTCTCGACCTCGATACCTCCGGCCTTCTCCTGCTCACAAACGACGGCGACCTCACGTATCACCTGACCCACCCGAGCAACGAGGTCGACAAGGAGTACTGGGTCGGCCTCTACCGCGTCCCCACCGACGAAATCCTCAACACGGTGTGGCAGGGCGTTGAGATCGAGGGGGAGCTGCGTCAGCCTCTCGAAATGGACCGCCTGCACGGCGAAGAGCCGTTCCACGTCAGCATCAGCCTCGGCGAGGGGCGTAAGCGCCAGGTGCGGCGCATGTTCGAGATCGCCGGCGCGCGGGTCCGGCACCTGCGCCGCATGCGGGAGGGTGGGTTGCACCTCGGCAACTTGCCGGAGGGGCAGGTGCGCCCGCTGACGCCGGCAGAGGTGCGTCTCCTTCGAGGCGGCAAGTAGCGACCTCCCTCTTCCAGTCGCAGCGTCCCAGCCCTCTCGTTGCGAGCCATTGCCTCGACATGGCGGCGGTGACCAAGAGGGCGCTAAAGGCAAGGCGAAGCGACCTGCTGAGCCGCTTAAGCACCGAGTCAGAACAGCTTTCGCAGATGGTGAGCCTCTGGCGGTGCTTTCGGGCTCTGAGGCCGCTGCTTCGTTGTGGCCTGTATTGCAGCAGTGCGCCTCAGCAGGTTGCTTCGCCTTGCGAGAGGGCTCGTGCTGCTCTTCGAGGGCATCTCGGCGCAATGGCTCGCAACGAGATGCTGGAGGCTCGTCGCCCAGTGGTGCGAAAAGGAAAGCCCGCGGCAGTTGCTGCGGGCTCTGAGCTTTGGGTGCTGCTGCGGTTACTTCGCTGCGAGGCCGCCATCGCCGGTGTTCGGCGGCGAGATGACGAGGCCACTGGGTGGGATCTGCTGCACCGGCGGCGAGCTCGGCTCCACGGTCACGATTGGCGCCGGGGTCGGAGTCGGCGGCGTGGGCAGGAAGTCGGCCGGGGGATGAATCTGGCCACGCAGCTCGCCGTCAGGGTGCTTTTCGGTCTTGAGGCTGATGTACCAGTTGCCGGCAATCATCTCCTGGAGCTCAGCCTTCGTGAAGGTGACGTGGGCGGCTGTGACGATGTAGCCACCGTCGGCGAGGTGCTTCACGACGGGGCCGTTGGTGCCCTGGGCGCCGCGGTGGATGTCGGCGCTGATGACCGCGTCACCGGCGAGGCCCTTGATGTCGACGGTAACGTCGGCGGCGCTGCGGTCCTCGTTCCAGAAGAAACGGAAGAAGCCCCAACCGACCGTGTCGACAGGCGGGACGACGTTCGTGCCGAACATCTGTGTCTCGAAGACGTAGGCGGCTGCGTCGGACTGGGGTGCTTTCTGGAGGTTGGGTGCGACGAGGAGTGCGAGAGCTGCGGCAACGATGAACAGGCGGGTGATCAAGATGGCCTCCGGGGAGATGTTCCGATACCAGCCTAGAACACATCGTCTCTAGGATCAGTAACGGGGGAGTTACGGCTCAAGGCGCGTGCAACTCACCGCCGATGATCGTAGGACATCCACGTCTGGTGTTCCAGCGTTAGGACTGGCAGACAGGGAAACTGGCACCCGGATGTGCCGGAAGGACTAGCGATTGCCTTCGAGCTTCGCCTTGTTCGCCTTGAGCTCCGCCCAGTCCTTTGCGGCCATGAAGTCTGACCACGCCTGGTAGGTCCAGAGCTGGGCATGCTCGTTAATCAGCGTCTCGATCCGCTCCGGGCCCTCCTCGGGTCGGACGAGCTCGCCGTGGCCTTTGCCCATCGCGTAGTGCAGCGGGTAGCGGGATGAGACTGCGCCCATCGCGCCGCGGGTGCTCTGGTCCCAGTTCTCGCCGTCTTCCTGCTCCAGCATGCCGCTGGCGCCGAACGTACGGGCGCCGTTCAGCTTGTGTGCGCGCTGCTCTTCTGCCGGAGCCTTCGCGTCGACGAAGCTGAAGTACCACAGCTCTGTGGTCATTGGGCCCTTCGGCATGCGGATTGCGACCTGCTCCGTGAAGGGCGAGAGGAAGAGGTTGGGGAAGACGTTCTGGGCGTAGCCGCCGACGCGTTGTCCCCAGGCGCCGAGCCGCTGCTGCAGCTCCGGCCGCTCCCGCCACTCGTTGAGGATGTTCGCCGAGCCCATCTGGGAGCCGGTGCCCTGCCCTGCTTGCGGCGGGACGTAGGGACCATTGAAGCCGTGGCCGTACTCCGAGAGCACGGTGAAGCCGCTGCGGAAGCCGCCTGGGCGCCGGATCTCAGTGCTGGCTCTGCGGTCTTCACGCGTCTCGACCAGGGAGCGCCAGGGACCGGCCATGCTCGCCGAGGCGTGGGAGATCGCGGCGTGGTACCAGTCAGGCGTGTTGTCGGAGGGGAACTTCCAGTTGCACTTGATCGTGTACTTCTCGACGCCCACCGCCTTCATGTCGAGATGGCGGTCGACGAGCAGGTCGAGACCGACTGCCGCCGAGCCCAGGTACTCGACGAGGTCCGGCGCCTCGCCGTCCATCGATGCGAAGACGAGGCCGCGATAGCTCTCGACCTTCGGGGCGCGGATCAGTCCCCAGTTCTCGCGGTCCAGCTCTTCGTGGTAGACCTCTTTGAAGCCCGGCACGCCGACGAGGGCGCCGTTCAGGTCGTAGGTCCAGCCGTGGTAGGTGCACATGAAGCTCGTCGCGTGACCCTCATCGGCGCGACAAACAGCGTTGCCTCGGTGGCGGCAGGAGTTCACGAGGGCGCTGATGCCGCCGTCGTTGTTTCGGACAACGATGACGCGGTCTTCTCCCATGAAGTTGAGGAAGAAGTCGCCGGGGTTAGGGATCTGCGACTCGTGGCACATGAAGAGCCAGGCGCGGGCGAAGATCTGCTCCATCTCGAGCTGATAGATCTCCGGGTCGTAGAAAAGACGGCGGTCAACGGTGGCGTTGTCGACGTCGACGAGGCGCGACATCTCGCGGGCGGTCTGCAGGTCCATAGCCATAGGAATGCCTCCCCAGCTTCTTTAGCTAACGCTGTTATCCAGCATTTTACGCCCCTCGGCAAGGAGAGATTCGAGCTCTAACAGCCAGTAGCGCTGCCCCTGGGTCTCCGGCACCTCGACGCCGCGCGCCGCTGACGCTCTACGCATTGCTTCTTCAGCGCGCAGGCCGCCGAGCACGAGCAGCGCGGTCGAGGTGATGCCGGCGCGGCCGATACTCATGCGGCAGTGGACGCCGACGTTCTTGCCCAGCTTCAGCCGCTCTTCCAGCGAGCGGAGCACCGCGATGAACTCGTTGCGGGCGCCAGGAACGCCGAGATCCATCACGGGGTAGCCGACGAACTCCATACCTTCGTCGTTCGCGGCGCGTTCTTCGTGCTTGAGGCCGAGATGGTCGGCTTCGTCCGGCTGCAGCAGCGAGACGACCGTGTCGATGCCGGCGGTCTGGAACGCGCGCATGTCGTCGTTCAGCGTGTCTTCACCGCGGGGCCGCAGGACGATGGCGAGACGACCGGGCCATGGGCCTTGGATCCAGAAGACAGTCGACATCATTAGGCCTTCGTGAGGGCGTCGCCGTCGCGTCTCATTCCTGCTCGCATCGCGAGCTCCATCAGGAAGTCGTCACGCTGGACTGGCGAGATCAGGATGTATCGCTTGCCGTAGGAGATTTTCAGCCGTCGCAGCGAGAGGGCAGGCGCACTGAGGGGATTTCTGCTCGGCCGAACAGCAGTGATCTCGTAGTAGGGAATGTGCTGGCGAATGAGGCCGTAGCGCACCATCAGCGTGGCGTCTTCGAGGCGGTAGTAGAGGGGGAAGAGGAGGCAGCTGTAGAGGACCCCAATGACGAGAAGACTGAAGAGTGCAGCGCCAATCGCGGTGCCGCCATCAAGCAGTGAGGCGACAAATGTCACGATCGAGAAAACGGGAATGATCGCGAGGATGACCGCCAGCCAGGGGTCCACGGTGGAGCGATACTGGCGGGGCGGAGGCAAGGCGCTCACATTCATGCTCTGCCAGCCTAGCACTGGCTTCACGAGATCGGGATGAGGTGTTGGTTGCGCGATGGTCCTCGCCGGCGCGTCTGCCTAATCGGTCCGGTTTCGGACCCGGTTCACATTGCTGAGCATCTTCCGAGACAGCGAGCTTATCGGTCCGAGATTGCTCGTCGTCGCGCGACGACTGCCTTTGCTGCCGCCGCCTGCGGGTAACTCAAGTGCGGAGTTGCCTGCAGCGTGCTCGTCGTAGTCCTGTTCCAGCAATGCGAGGGCACTCTCGCGTGCCTTCAGGTGTTCGGTGACTTTCTTCAGCTCAGTGCTCATCATGCGGAGCTGCATCTCCGCGATGCGCGCGGCTTCGAGATCGCTGCGTGCTTGCTCCGCCAGCTCATGGATCATTCTGCCGAAGAGCGCTCGCCGATCTTCTGTCGTCTCCGGCTCTACTACAGTGAGCTCCACCTGTACTTCCATTGTTTGCCACCCCCAGTACCTCCAACTCGGGGACGTGTTGCTTCATAACATAATCGAGGACGTTTCTGGTCACCTTAGATTGATTTGAAACGCGACCCATGCCTCTGACAAAAGAGTCGGGATGATCGTCGGCGGGTTGCGTAAACCGGGAGATCAGCTGGTGTGGTCGTTGAGGAAGGTCGTGACGAGGCGGTTCCACTCGTCGGGCTTCTCGTAGTAGCTGCAGTGACCGGCGCCGGCGATCTCGGCGAAGGTGACGTTGGGGATGCGGTCGGCCATCAGACGCATGAGGGCGGGCGGTGAGAGGACGTCCTCGTCGCTGGCGATAATGAGCACCGGCATCGCGAGTTGCTCCAGCATCGCCAGCGTGAGAGGCGTGCGCGGCTTCTGGCGGCGGGAGAAGTCGCTGCGGCCGCGGTGCTCCATCTCCATGAAGCGGGCGACGCCTTCCGGGTTGGCTGCGCGATAGCTGCGCCCGAGCTCACGTTCTTCGCGTGGCCAGCTGTCGGAGTCGGGGCCCATCAGCTGTGCGCGGAAGGCGTTGTAGTCCGGGTCGGTGATGCCGCCGATGCTGTTGGCGATCACGAGGGCGCTTACCCTCGAGGGGTTGGCGAGGGCAAACTCGAGCGCACCGAAACCGCCTGCAGCCTGTGCCACCAGCGCGAGTGACGTTAGCCCGAGGTGCTCGACGAGGCCCTCGAGGTCGCCAACGACGGAGCCTTCGCCCTCGATACCGTCCGGTGCCTCTGACTTGCCGGCACCACGCAGGTCGTAGGTGATCGAGCGCAGGCCCGCCGCTTCGAGAGCGGGGATCTGCTGAAACCAGTTCTCGCTGCTACCCGCGGCGCCGTGAACGAGAACGACCGCGGGTCCATCAATTCGAGAGTCGTCGTACCAGAGGCGCACACCGTTGACGTCTGCGAAGGCCATCGCGGCGCAGCTTAGAGGAAGCGAAGCGCTGGAGCGAGCAATCCATAGAGACTGCATCGCACCGGTCAAGAATCCTTCGATACTGATCGAATCCGGAATTGGCGTGCTGTTATCGGCTCACGCGCTGCTTTATGCTGCCGTCCAGCCATGGCGCAGGAGACAAAAACCGAGCCCTCACCGACCGCTGCAGTCGCCCCAAAGCCGAAGCTCTTCTACGGCTGGATCGTCCTCGGCATCAGCGTCACGATCACCTTCTTCGCGGCGACCACGTCGCAGCTGTTCTCCGGCGCGATGCTGCCGGCGATCGAGGAAGACACCGGCTGGAGCCGCAGCGCGATCACACTCGCAGTGACCCTTGGCAGCATGACCGCCGGGTTCATCTCCCCGATCTTCGGCAGGTGGGCCGACATCTACGGCGCGCGCATACTGACGACCGTCGGTATCGTGGCGGTGGTTGGGGCGATGATGCTCCTCGCGCTCAGCGGCGCCGTCGGTATCGTCCTGTTCTACGTCGGCTACATCTGTGGTCGCGGCATTGGCCAGAACGCGCTTGCCGGCGTCGTGCCGCGGAAGTCGGCGGTGAATTGGTTCCGCCGCATGCGAGGCCGCGCTCTCGGCTTCGTCAGCATGGCGATCCCGCTCGGCGGCGCAGCGCTCGTGCCAATCGCGCGGATTATCAGCGACCACTGGGGCTGGCAGTACGTTTACGTCGGCTTTGGCATCTTCATGCTCGTCGTCCTCGCACCGGTCGCGTTCCTCTTCCTGCGTCGCCAACCTGAAGACATGGGCCTGCTCCCCGACGGCGATACGGCCGAGTCGGTCGCCGCAGCGAAGAGTGGCGGCAAGAACGGCGGCATGGGCGGTGACACGGAGTGGACGCTGAAGCAGGCGATGCGCACGCTGCCGTTCTGGCTCCTGATCGGCGCCGTTACCCTCGGCACCTGCGCGAACGGCGGCGTCGGCTTCCACCAGGCAGCCTACTACGAGGACCAGGGTGTCGCGGCTGCGGCGGCAGCGCTGGCGGTCTCCACCTACGCCCTCTCCGGCGCCTTCGCGAACGCGCTGTGGGGCTTCCTCGTCGAGCACATCTCGGAGCGCGTCATCGGCGCGCTGACGGTGGCTCTTGCCGGCTTCCTCTGCCTCTTCCTGCTCACTGTCGACTCGACTTGGGAGGCGCTGCTCTTCGCGGTGTTATTCGGCATCGCGGCCCGAGGAGAAGGGTCGATCATCGTCATGATCCAGGCGCAGTACTTCGGGCGCGGGTCGTTCGGCGCGATCTCGGGCTTCTCGACGCCTTTCCAGCAGGTGGCGCTCGGCCTCGGTCCCAGCATCGCGGCGCTGATTTACGACCTCGCCGGCGCCTCGTACACCGTCGCCTTCATCCTCTTCGGCGTACTCTACTTCGCCTCTGCAGTCTTCATCTGGTTCGCTCGCAAGCCGGCACCGACGGCGGAAGTGCTGGCGATGCAGCCGGGGGCAACCTAGCGTTCCAGCCCCGACGTCTGCATTGGTCTCAGGGAGCGGTGGTACACTCGTTGTAAGGACGCTACTCCCCGCGGGAGCACCCCGATGCAGGCTACCCGACAGGACATCCTCGACTACCTCCGCCGCCACGGCGAGGCGACCGTGCGCAGTTTGGCGTCCGTCCTCCACCTCACCACCACCGGTATTCGCCAGCATCTCGCCGTCCTCGAGCGCGATGGTCTCGTGAAGGTGCGGGAAACGCGCGGTCGGGTTGGGCGTCCCGCGCTCGTCTACTCACTGACTCCCGCCGGCGACGCGCTGTTCCCGCATCTCTACGACGACCTCTCGAACCTGTTGCTGGAGGAGATCCGGATTCTGGCCGGCACGAAGGGGCTGCAGAGCGTCCTGATGCGTCTCGCGAACCGCAGCGCTGAGCCCTATAACGCACGCATGCAGGGCAAGACGCTGCCCGCGCGCGTCGACGAGGCCGTCAGCGTAATTAATGGCCGTGGCTGCGTCGCGGATGCGACCCGCAGTGACGACGGGTCCTACCTGATCAACCAATTCACCTGCCCCTTCCCAAACGTCGCGCGTGTTCACCGTGGCGTTTGCGCGATGGAGGTGGAGTTCGTGAAGCACCTGACGGGCGGTGACGTACGCCTGACCAACAGCCTGCTTCGCGGCGACCCGTGCTGCACCTATCGAGTCCGTCCGCAGGGGGCGTCCACCACGGCGACACTGCCGCGGCCTCGCACAGGCAGCTGACGTGACTACCGAAGCCAGCAGAGAAGCTGAGCTGCTCGCTGCCGGCGATGCGGCTCTGCGCAAGGGCGAATGGCAGCAGGCACGCGATGCGTTTCGGGAAGCGTCTCAGCTCCACGAATCAGCACGGGCTCTCGAAGGCCTCGGACGCGCTACGTGGTGGCTGGATGAGCTCGACACGACCTTTCCGGTGCGTCAGCGTGCCTTCCAGCTTTACCGCGAGACTCGAGACGACCGCGGTGCTGCGCGGGTGGCAATGTCGCTCGCCATCGACTACGTCGACCTGCTGAACGAAGTCTCGGTGGGCCAGGGCTGGCTTCAGCGCGCGATCAGCCTCATGGAGCCACTCGAAGCAAGCGTTGACCATGGCTGGCTGAAGATTTATCAGGCGTTCTTCAAGGTTGAGGGCGAAGGCGATTACGCCGGCGGTCTCAAGCTCGCCCTCGAGGCGAAGGAGATCGGCCGGCGATTCAAGCTGTTCGATCTCGAGATGCTGGCCTCGGCGGGCGAAGGCTATTGCCTGTTGCGCGGCGGCGACATCATGCGCGGCATCGTGCTGATGGACGAGGCGACGGCGGCAGCGATCTCCGGCGAGATCAGCGACCTCAGCGTCGCCGGCGCGACTTGCTGCGCGCTGCTCTACTCCTGCGGCGCCATCGCGGATTACGAGCGCGCCTTTCACTGGAGCGTGCGGGCAAAGGAGCTGTGCGCGCGCTGGGGTCTGCGCTCGTTCTTCTCGATCTGCCGCGTCCACTATGCGCACACCTTCCTCTCCCGTGGCGATTGGGCGATGGCTGAGGAAGAGCTCCTTGACCTCATCGAGCGACCGGAATTCACCCGCGCATACACAATGGAGGACGCGTGGCTGCAGCTGGCGGAGCTGCGACGGCGGCAGGGACGTCTCGATGAGGCGGAAGCTACCTATCAGCGCTTCTCTCACCGGCCGCTCGCGATCATCGGTCTCGCGCACATCGCCCTCGATCGCGACAACGACCCGCATGCGGCCGCGGATAGCGTCGATCGCTTCATGCGCCGGACCAGCGACGAGGACCGCGCTGAGCGCGCCTTTGCGAACGACCTCCTGGTGCGCGCTCGCCTGCAGATGAAAGATGTTGCCGGTGCGAGAGCCGCGTTCACCTACATCGAAGAGGCCGCTGCTTTGACCGGCACGCTGACCCTCCAGGCCACGGTATCCCTTGCGAGCGCACGCATCTGGGAAGCGGAGATGGACTTTGAAATGGCCCGCCGCGGCCTCGAGGACGCCATCGACCTCTACGCGCAGGCCGGTGCTCCCTACGAAGGCGCCCTCGCCCGGCGGGAGCTGGCACGCGTATTGCAGGAGCTCGACCGCAATGCCTCTGCCCGCCGCGAGGCACGCGCTGCCTTCGAGGCACTGCGAGCTCTCGGCGCCCGGCGTGAGGCAGACGCGACGCTCGTCCTGCTGAGAGCGCTCGAAGGCGAAGCGGACGTCGCCCCCTCAGCTGCCAACGCCGGCGGCCTCAGCCGTCGTGAGGCGGAGGTTCTTGCGCTGATTGCTCAGGGACGCGGCAATCCCGAGATCGCGGAGCAGCTCGTCCTCAGCGTCCGCACCGTCGAGCGCCACATCTCGAGCATCTACGAGAAGCTCAGTCTCAGCGGCCCTACTGCACGCTCTGCGGCAACGGCTTACGCGCTCGCAAACGGTATTACGAAGCGCTGAACCAACTCGCCACGCGGGGCGTTCCTCCACTCGCGTTGCGAGCCATTGCCTTGAGATGACGGCGCTTGATTGTGCTGGTGGCGCCGGCGAGGCGAAGCAACCTGCTGAGGTGCTTCGTAGCGCTGAGGCCGAACCTCACCCCCCGGCCCCCTCTCCCCGATTTCGGAGAGGGGGTGACGTGTTTCGGGATGTCTCGCCAGGAGTGGCAGCTCTCAGCTTCTCGTTGCGAGCCATTGCCTCGAGATGACCGCGCTTGTTTGTGCTGGTGGTGCCGGCAAGGGGAAGCAACCTGCTGAGGTGCTTCGTAACGCTGAGGCCACCAAGCCCGCCCTCACCCGGCCTCCGGCCACCCTCTCCCAGCGGGGCGAGGGGATGACGGCGCTGCGCGCCTCGAAGGACGTTCCGACACTGACTTGCGTGTTCCGACCGCATGATTGCGTGTTGGCACGCATCCCGCGCTGAGCCGCCAAACCTAACCTCCTACTCACAAGACCCGGCCCTCCATGCCGGAGACGATGAGAAGGAGACATGGCTATGACCACGGAGACCACTTTCGACCCCGCCGCGGCGGAGGAGTTTGGCGGACGGCTGATTGAGCTGTTCCAGGGCGCCAGCGCAGTGCTGATGTTCAGCGTCGGCCACCAGACGGGGCTATTCGACAAGATGGGGGAGCTGCCGCCGTCGACCAGCGGCGAGATCGCGGCTGCTGCCGGGCTGCAGGAGCGCTACGTGCGCGAGTGGCTGAACGCCCTCGTGTCGCTGAGCATCATCGACTACGACCCGGCGGCGAAGACCTACTGGCTGCGGCCGGAACGCGCTCCCGGGCTCACCCGCGCCGGCGGTCCGAACAACCTCGCCGGCATCGCGCCCTACTTCCCGCTGATGGGCGGTATCGAGGAGAAGCTGATCAAGAGCTTCCGCAACGGCGGCGGCGTCCCGTACGCAGACTACCCTCGCTTCCAGGAGCTGCAGCGTGCCGAGACCGAGGTGATCTACGACGCGACTCTCGTACAGTCGACCGTCAAGCTGATTCGGGGGCTCACCGAGAAGCTGGAGCGGGGCATCGATGTCGCGGACGTCGGCTGCGGCGCTGGACACGCGATCTGCGTCCTCGGCGAGGCGTTCCCGAACAGCCGCTTCGTTGGCTACGACTTCTCGGAGGAAGGCATTGCGCTCGGCCGCGCTGAGGCCGCATCGAAGGGCCTGAGCAACGTCAGCTTCGAGCTGAAGGACGCTGCGGAGCTGGGCGGCCCCGCGCGCTTCGACTTCATCACGACCTTCGACGCTGTCCACGACCAGGCGAAGCCTCGCCGCGTCCTCAAGGGCATCCACGACGCGTTGAAGGACGACGGCACCTACCTCTGCGTCGACATGGCGGGGTCCAGCTACCCGGAGAACAACGTCGGCAACCCGCTGGCGCCGCTGCTCTACACCTTCTCCGTCTTCCACTGCATGACGGTGTCGCTCGCCCTCGACGGCGAAGGCCTCGGCACGATGTGGGGGCAGGAGCTGGCGCAGGAACTGTTCAAGGAAGCCGGCTTCGCGCACTGCGACATCCACAACGTCGAAGGCGACTTCATCAACGTCTACTACGTCCTCACAAAGTAGAGCAGCAGCAAGAGGCCCCGGGCCGAACCCCGGGGCCACGCCCGAGCGGAGAGACCTTTAGCGGGGTCCGGGGGCATCCCCGGCTTTGAATCCGAGCGGAGAGACCTTTAGCGGGGTCCGGGGGCATCCCCGGCTTTCATATCAAGGAGAAGCAGAGAAATGTACGGAACGATTGCGAAGTTCAGCCTCAAGCCCGGCATGGCGGACGAGTTCGGCAAGGTTGCCGCGTCACAGGACGACGTCATGAGAATCCCTGGCTACGTCAGCACCGTCGTCTACCACTCTGACACCAACCCTGACGAATGCTGGCTCGTCGTGGCGTTCGAGGACAAAGCGTCCTACGTGAAAAACGCCGACGACCCGGCGCAGCATGAGCGCTTCATGCAGCTGGCGCCCTTCTTCGCCGCCGACCCTGAGTGGCACGACGGCGAGATCGTGTACCAGCACGCCGCGAAGACGATGGCGTAAACCTCACCCCCCAGCCCCCTCTCCGACCGTTCGAGTGCCTCAGGGCAGGTTTCGGAGAGGGGGTGACTCGTTTCAGAGGTTGTCGAGTCGGGCCACGTTTCTAGAGGAGAAGCAGCGCAGAATCTGTACGTGCCCAGCATCCTGGGCACGTACAGATTCGAGCCTCTCGCTGCCAGCGGCTGCCTGTGTTACCGGATCAAGGGCGCGGTCAGCAGGGCATCGCCGACGATCACGTAGATCTGGCCGCCGATCGGGTCGACGCCGAGAGCACGGATGTCGGTGAAGGCGTTGCTCGTGAACTGGCGCCGGAAGACGCCGTCTTTGCCCGCGACGACGATGCGTTTGTTGCCGGCGTCGGAGATGTAGACGTCACCGGTCGCGCCCGTGACCTGCATCGCGTTGGGGCCGGTGAGGGGCCGGTCGACGCCGCCGAGCTTGAAGTCGGCGGGAGCGCCCTGGGCGAAGCGGAGGACCTGGCCGGTACGCTTCAGGACGAATACGTCACCGTCGACGGCGAGGCTGACCGCGTCCTTGAGGTCGACAGCGCCGGTCAGGATCGACTCCGGTTCGCTGTCGAAGCCGCTGGCCGCCGTCAGGTAGCGGTGCACCTTGTTGCCGTTGGGGTCGAGCACGTAGAGGTTGCCGTCATACGCCGCGATGCCCGCGACCGACTGCCAGGTGTTCGTCCGGCGCAGCGCGAGGGGCTCGGGCAGGGAGCCGGGACGAACGGCGAACAGCTTGCGCTCGCCGTCGAGGATGAGAAGACGTCCGGTGTCGGCGTCGCCTTCCCAGGCGAAGAACATTGGCTTCTTCGCGGGAGTGCCGCCGTACGTCTGCCCCTCGGTGAAGATAATCGCCGGCTGATTCTGGGCGTTGAGCGCGACCTGGATGACCCGCCCGCCTTTGCCATCGAGGATGAAGGCGTTGCGGCCGGCGATCACCATCGCATCGAGTGACACCTCACCAGTCACCTGACGGCTCAGCGTGGTGACGGTCGTCATCGGGCCGAGGTCGAGGATCGCGTTGAGCTGAGCGAGGGCGCCGCCAGCCTGCGTTTTCAGCTGCGTAGCTTCGATCTGCTGCGAGTCGAGGCGTAGGATCTCGGACGAGAGGCTGCTGACGTCCTCGAGCAGGTCGCGCTTTACGGAGGGGTCTTCTTGCGTCGAGGCGGCGGTGTAGGCGGTCTGGGCCTGCTGCAGGAGCCCAGCGATCTTCTCCTGCTTGTTCTCGCGCAGCAGGTCGGGCACGGCGAAGGCGCCGACGAAGAGCACGATGGCAACAGCGCCACCGATCGCCAGAATGCGCCCCTGCGAGATGTCGAGGCGAAAGCCGCTGCGGGTGCCGGTGGTCCGTGCGTACTCGCCGCGGCGGGAGCCGAGGTCGTTGCGGACGCGGACGACGGTCCTCGAGATGTCTACGGGAGGCGGCGTTACTAGCCGGGTCTTTGCCGGCTCCTGAGTCTGGTCCCTATCGGCGAAAAAATCGGGGGCTTCCCTTCCCACAGGGTCGTCCGGTGAGAGCGCGACTGGCTGCGCGCCGGGGAGCGGCTGCTGGACAGAGGACGCCGTCACCATAACCGGCTCATTCGCCCGCGGGTCCTCGACGGCCTCATCGACGACGATCGTGTCTTCGGGTGGAGTCGTCTCGTCGGAGTCGATGCAGGTGATCGCGATCAGGACGAAGCTCGGCAGGTCCCTCGTCAGCAGATAGAGCTCCGGCAGGGCCTCTTCGGCGCCGCGGACGAGGAGCTGCTCGAGGCGGCGCTCATCGACGACCTCGGCGAGGGACTCGGAGCAGGCGATGATCAAGTCGCCCGGCGTCATCTCGATGCGGCGCAGACACGGCTCGACTTCGCCCTCGCCGAGCGGCATCTCGCCGTCTTCGGGCAGCAAGCGCTGGAGGCGGCCGTCCCGACCGCGGAAGCAGAGACCGGGGCCGCACTGGAAGAGATAGAGCAGCGTGCCGGAGACGAGGGCAGCGGTGATGCCGGTCGTCACCTGCTCGCGCGGGATCGAGCGGCGGTTCCAGTCGAGCAGCGTGTTGTGGGTCGACTTGATCGCGCGGACGACGCCGCCGGTCAGCGAGAGGCGGTCTTCGAGGAAGAGACGGCCGATGTTCTCGACCGCCTGCGCGCCGAGGTCATCGCCCTTGGCGCCGGTGGGTTCGGCGAGGATGTGGAGGTCAACGTCGGACTCGTCGATGCGGCGACGGGGGAAGGTGCGAAGCAATCCTCCCTCTTCGGTCACACGCCCGTGGTCGACGACGAACCTGGCAACCCAGGTCTGCGAAGGCATTTTTTCGGTTGTCGCTCCGGCGGGAGGAGCTCGGACGCACTGGGTTAGAGGCGACCGGCATTCGGATTATAAGGAAGGTGCCGCACTTGCGTCCTGTGCGGGCGGGCGGGGGCGCCCAGCAACACATAAAGCGATAGGCGGGTGATAGCGGCGAAGGGGCGATCTGCATCGTCCACTTCGGGCGTTCCAGCTTGTTGGCGCAATGCTCAAAACTCGCGTTGCGTCTGAAGGGTGAAGCCTTATTCTTATCAAATATTGAAAAATATTCTAGACGAGGAACGTCATGCTGGTCCTCAAGAGGCACCTTGGCGAAGCAGTCGAAATCTCTTGCCGCGAAGCTTCTCTCAAGCTGTTCATTCGTCGCGTCAGCCGGAAGCGTGGTTTTGCGAGCTTGAACTGGAGCGGGGAGGGCTCTGGCCAGTAATACCTCGACTCCTGCAGCTCGACATAAATGACGATCGTTTGATCCAGTCCCCATGCGGTGAGGTCCGTGTCGCGATGCTGTCCGTCTCAGGCAAATACGCCGTAATTGGCATCTCCGCTTGCGACGAGTGCGCAATTCGCCGCCCAGAATTCTCCCGGGAAGACTGACGCCCTCGATGCTACTGCCGTTAGAGCATTGCCCACCCCGTGTTCTGAAACAGACAAGGTAACAGGGCGTTAGGGGAATACAGAGCCGTATTCTTTTCATCAAGATGAAAGAATCGTCGGTTCTGTAACGCAATGCTCTTGAAACTACATACTTCCCACGTTTACGATACGTGAACCCCGCTTGACCTTATCCCTCGAGACATCGGTCTCATGAGACTCAGGAGAGTCCCGCCGGAAAGGGCTATGCCTATCTAGACTCTCGCCGCGCGTTTTAAGGAAAGAACCGCATTTAAGCAGGGAGGCTTGAAATGCATAAATGGGTAGTGGCGGCCCTCGCGGCCATTGTCACCCTTGGCCTACTTGGGGTCGGAACAGCTTCAGCCGCGAGTAAGACCATCAAGGTTGGGGACACCAATAACAACTCTCTGAGTGACGTCCAGAACAGCTGCCTGAATCAGGGCGGCGTTATAACTTCTTGGACCTTCATCATCAATCAGATCCGTGGCCCAAAGCCGGCGACGATTAACGTCACCTTTCAGGGTGTCGCGACACCGGTTAGCGTCGCCGTGGGTACGCAGGGTGGGGCATCTAACGCCCACTACACTGTGAACCGACCGGTTGGAGGCGTCGTTACCAACGCGACCGCGTCGATCGACTCGAGCTGGAGTGGCCAGTTCGTTCTGAGCCATGTCACGTGCGTCATACCGACTGCAAACGTCACGCTGACGAAGACGTTCGAGGACGGTCCGTTCACGCACCCACCGGTAGCTGGATCGGCGTGTTTCACTATCGCCCCGAATACGGGCACGAGCGCGAGCGCGCAATGCTCCAACACGCCGCAATGGAACGGTCTCAAGGTTGGCAGCTACACGATCACTGAAACGACCGTGCCTGCCGGGTACGTTGCGATCACCCCAATTAGTTTCAAAGTCGCGCTCGACTGCACTGGTGTAGTCGGTACGTGTTTCGTGGCGAGCGTCACCCCTCAGACATTCGACCTCGGCTCGCAGCTGGACGAACTCAAGCCCGGCGCCCTTAGCGTCGTGAAGAAGCTTGGGCCGGCACCGGGAACAGCGTGGTCTGGTGGCAACGTCACGTTCAACGTCTGCGCGGGCCAGAACGTCTCCGCAGAAGACTGCGAAGACGACGCAGTGACCACTCTTACATACCCGGGTTCCGCCTCGAGTGGAGACCTGGACGAGGGTTGGTACACGGTCTGTGAAGTTGTTCCGAACGGGTACATTCCGGACTCCGAGTGCCTCTCAGTGGCAGTCGCTGCTGGTGAAACCGCGGCCGCGAACGAACTGACCTTCGTCAACACACTGGCAATCGCCGGTGTGAAGCTGACGAAGACGTTCGAGTCTGGACCGTTCACCGAAGCACCCGCGGAGGGTGACGCGTGCTTTACGCTCGCCCCGAATCCGGGGCCTGACGAGGCCATCCAATGTTCGAACACGCCTGAATGGACGGAGCTGACGGTGGGTGCCTACACCATCAGTGAAACCACCGCCCCCGATGGCTATCTGGCCATTGCGGATATCGACTTCACCGTTGCTATTGACTGCACCGGCGTGGTGGGTGTTTGTGTCAAGGCCGATGTCGACGGCTCGCTGACTGACCTCGGCGAGTTTAACGACAGCTTGCAGGACGGCTTCCTTAGCGTCCTGAAGCTGCTTGGCGGCTCGAACAGCACTACTTGGACCGACGGCAGCGTCTTCTTCTACGTTTGTCAGAATGACGACGACGATGCTTCGCCGAACACCGCCTGCAACCCGAATGATGGCGGCTACGTCGAGACCCTCGAGGTGACGCCGACCATCAACCCCGCCGAGAGTGGCGCTCTGGAAGAGGGCTACTACACGGTTTGCGAGGCTGCTCTCGCAGGCTACCAAGCTGACCAGCAGTGCAAGGTTGTCCAGGTTGTGGCCGGGGAGACCGCGGAGCAGAATAAGGTTTCCTTCACGAACACGCCTAGTGTCCTTAGTGCGTGCTCACCTGGTTACTGGGGGAAAGACTTCCACTTTGATTCATGGCCAGCCGCGTACAGCCCAACAGACCTCGTCACTGATGTCTTCGGGATCGACATGGACGACATGACGCTTGCGGATGCCCTCAACCTGACTGGCGGAGGCGTGAACCGAGCCCTGAGGATCGGAACGTCAGCCCTATTGGATGCTGCCGCGCTCAATCCCGGATACACGGAGATTGAAGTCATCGACGCAGTTCAGGATGCTGTTGCTGCCTTCGAGGGAGGTAACGCCACCCTCGGGAACAGCATCATCGATGAACTCGAAGCAGCATGGAAACCAGTCGAGAACTGTCCTCTGAACTAGAATCAGTTCACCGATAACTAGCGCAAGGGCCCGGTTTAGACCGGGCTCTTGTTTTTGTTTCCCTAAGCGCTAAATCACTGCGTCCGTTTTCCTCCCTTCCCCTTTGATGGTGTGGGGCTGGACGACGTGCCGAGTGTTGCGGTTGAGGTCACAGTTGGCGTCGATGTCCGGGTTACGGTTGGAACTAACGTGGATGTTGCTGTCGGTGTAGCAGTCGGAAGACTGCCACTCGAGGAGTAGCCGGGGGGCGGGGTTCCCCTCGTCCAGGTCATGCCAAGGAAGTCTCGCAGGCCGGCCACGGCGCTAGCAGCTGGAATGTCTCGCACGCAGAGCGCCTTCGTTCGCGCCTCCGCGGCACCGAAGAGCTGGCGGTAGTCTTCTGCGATCAGCTCCGCAGGTTGCCAGCACTTGGTGCTATTGAGTCGGGAGTCGCCGAGAAGACCTCGTGCCTGCAAATAGGCGTCCCATGAGCCTTTCCAGTAAGTCCAACGATAGAAGTTCGACCAGACGTGGCCGTACTCGTGGGCGAAGGAGTAGTTCACGGTCGAGGAGAGAACGTTGTCATCTGGGATCTGGATCGCGCCGTTGTAGGCCCAGCAACTCGTCAGGTCGGTATTGCAGCTGCCTCCATAGCTCGACATCGACATGCCGGTGTCGACGATATCGACGCGAGTGAGTTTCACATTGGCTTGCAGACCCGCCGCGAGTAGGTAGTTGTATACCTGCTGCGTCGTCACCGTGCTGACGTAGAGGTTGATGACGACTCCTTCGGGCGTCGTGTACATGCTGAGCGGGACTGCTGCTGAGACCTCTTGCTGGCCTCCAGGTCGGCTGACGAATACTGTCGCCGCTATCAGCGCACCTACTACAAGCATTGCCAGCCGAAACGCGATGCGGCTGCGAGCGGCCCCGACCTTCACAATGCGCATGCCCTCGGGTGTATCCAGGACGAGGACGGTCTTCTTTTTTGGTGTGGTTGATGTCGACATTCGTTCTCCGCGCGGCGAACGGCGTCCCTGCCGGGCATGAGGGGAAACCCTTATCAGCTATATCGGCAGAAATCTGATTCTTTGCAGTCGCTGGGAATAATTAGGAATTCGGCCTAGAGCGGCGCCGCGGGCACGTTCAGGATGCGGCGCCTTCGTGGCGTCGGGAGGCCCCGAAATCAAGTTAGGGGTTTTTCCTGATACCGACGCTAACGAGCCAAAACCTATTCTTTGCCAGTCACATGGAGAGGGACATGAACACCGCCGCAGCCTGTTGCCACCACTGGATTCTCGGTCAGCCGCTGCAGGGCGTCATTGGCGCCACCTGCAAGAAATGCGGAGCCATCAAGGACTACCCCGCAGTCCTCGATGACCTGGACCCCGGCATCGAGCCTTCGAACGACGGTAAGACTTCCCCTACAGGCGTGGCGACGGCCGCCGGCGGGGCGCGGCCGTCGTCCGTCGCCTTGCTGACCGCTTCGGAATAGGTTTTACTTAAGCCGGTGGGAACTTCGTTCGAAAACTGGCTAATAACAGCAAGGAGCCGTTCGAGTGAACCGCACCACCCCCGCCAACTCGCTCGCAACCCGCGATAACGCCCAGGCCCGCGCCCAGGTCGCCGTCAACATCCGTGTGATGGTGGCCGATGACCACGCAGTCCTCCGGCAATCGCTCCGCTACCTCCTCGAAGCCCAGCAGGGCATCGAAGTCGTAGGCGAGGCCTCGAACGGCCGCGACGCCGTCGAGCTCGCAGAGAAGCTGCAGCCTGACGTGGTCCTCATGGACACGATCATGCCCGGCCTCAACGGCATCGAGGCGACACGCCAGATCCGGCGCCGTCTGCCGAAGACCAAGGTCCTGATGCTCACCGGGTATATGGAAGACGAGCACGTCGCCGGCGCCCTTCGGGCCGGTGCTTCGGGCTACGTGATCAAGAGCAGTGAGCTCGACGAGCTGTTCCTTGGCATCCAGGCCGTGCACCGCGGCAACCCGTACTTCAGCTCGAGCATCGGCGACGGTGACCTCACCGACTACCTCTGGCAGCTCAAGAGCAACTCCGGCAAGGTGGGCTACGACCTGCTGACCAGCCGCGAGCGCGAAGTCCTGCAGCTGATCGCTGAGGGCTCGTCGAACCAGAAGATCGCCCAGGAGCTCTACATCAGCGTGAAGACGGTGGAAGCCCACCGCGCTCACATCATGACGAAGCTCCACGCGAAGAACCGCACCGACCTGATCCGCTACGCGCTGCGCAAGGGTCTCGTCGGCCTCGACTCCGTTCCAATTGAGGACGGCGACCTGGATATCTAGAGAACGGTAGACCGGGAGCCGAGACTACATGTGTCGGCACCCGGGCTGCTGAGAGGCCTTTCGCCTCAAAGCGCCGGTACACCGGCAAAACCAGATACATCGTTCTGACACCGGCGATGAAGCCGGAGTTCGAACCTGCATACGCGCAGGCCTGGATGCTTGCGCCCAAAACGGACCCGGGAGGAGTCCCGCACATGAGATCATCCGAGACCCCATCGCCAGGCCGCGGCGCCACGAAAGAAGCGCGGCAGACCTTCTTGCGACGTCTCGCGCGCTTGATCCGCATGCGCCGCGACTACCGAGAGGACCTCAATCCTCTCGGCATCCGACTCCTCGAGCGCGCTATCGAGTCGACCTTCCAGGATGCAGTCGACTTCGGCGGCGCCCGCGAGGCCCGCGCGCTGATGGTCGGTTACGTACCGGCCGGCGACAACCACGAGGTCTAGGCGGCCTCACAACAGCAGCAACGCACCGACTCGCGGCAGGGACGCCGCGGAGGGGATGCAGGGATATGCAGCACGTACTCGTGGTCGATGACGAGCCGGTGATCCGTGCCCTGGTCTCGGCCGGCCTTCAGACAGAGGATCTCGAAGTCACTGCCGTCGCCGACGGCCCCACCGCGATGGCCGCGGTCGAAGAGAGCACTCCCGACCTCGTGCTGGTCGATGTCGGCCTGCCCGGCATGGACGGCCGCGAGGTCCTGCGCCGCCTGCGCGCCAACCCGGAGACCGCCTCGATTCCCGTCCTGCTGCTCACCGGCCTCGAGCCGGAGGGAGACACCGGCGCTGACGGCATCGTCCACAAACCGTTCTCTCTCGACGGCCTGCGCAGCTCCGTGGCTGCGTGTTTGAGAAAATAGCGAGTCTTCCCTAATCCCCCGACCGAAAGGTGCCGATAGTACACGTGTAGGAGACGGCGCCGGGCCGTTTCACAGTACCCGGCGCGGTAAGGGGCACGTATGCTAATTCTCACCCGGAAAATTGATCAGTCCATTGTCATCCAGGGCAACATCCAGATTGTGGTCCTCGGCGTCGAGCGCGACCGCGTGAAGCTCGGCATCGCCGCGCCCGCTGATGTGACCGTTCTTCGAGAAGAGCTGTTCAACGAAGAGCAGCAGCCGAACGCGCCGCTGCCTCTGCGCCGGCGCCCGGCCCCGAACAACATCGCTGCCACGAACGGCAATCTCGCGCTGCAGCCAGACCCAAAGCGCGACTAGAGACGCACACAGCGCTCACTCAGGCTCCGCCGCCAGTCACAATGACGCCCCTCATACGAGGGGCGTCCTGTTTTATGTGCTGAGGGTTGCCGGCTACTTGCCGGTGTTCACGTACTGGATGCAGTCACCCTGGTTCTTGAAGGCGGTGCCATCGTCGCGTGCCAGGTCCTGCCAGCCGCCCTTCTTGCAGTCGTTGGCCGTCGTGGGCGTCGGCGTCTCGAAGGTCGTGACATCGTCGTTGATCGCGACGTTGTCGATGAGCACGGTCTGCTCGGCATCGCCATTCGAAGCAGCGTCGCTCCAGCCGCTGTCGACGATTAGCTGGATGGACGTCACAGTCGCGTCGCCAAAGTCTGCGAGAGTGGTGTCATAGGTGCCCAGCGTACCGCCGGCGAACGTGGCGTCGTAGCGGCCGGCGTCATTGTTGCCGATCAGGTTCCCGGTCGACTGCCAGCCCGTGGCGCAGTCCGTGAAGTTCGGCGACGGGCCGATGTAGACCGCGACATAGCCGTCTTCTTCTCCGTCACCAGTCGTGTCGAGGCCGATGGTGAAACGAGGAGAGCCGCCGCCGCAGTCGTCGTCCGTGACGTTGTAGTCGGTGCTCAGCGTCTCGAGCTCGGCGAAGGTCAGGCCGTCCGGTACTTCGAAGTCGATGCCGCTGTATGGGTCGGTCGCATCGCTTACCAGTGATGCCGCCGTGTTCGAAGCGTTGCCGGGGCTCACAAGCTCGGCGCCGCCGAAAAGCGTATAGGTTGCAGCCAGTGCGCTGCCAGCGAGAATCAGTGCAGCCGCACCAGCGATTGCCGGCGCGACGAGAAACTTCTTCATGAATCCCTTCCTCTTAGCGGATGATACTGAATTCTGATTCATGTTCCACAGTTAATTATTCCTTTAGTGACGCGCGCTTCACGTTTGGATTGTGGAAGAACTGTAGACGAATCTTCAATTACGACGTTAATCGTCGGTAATGATTCTTTGCAAGCGACGAGAATTACAAGAAGTGTAATTCTTTATGGATTGAAGAGAATACTAGGGCTTCAAAATCAATTCAGAATCTGGCTCTTGGCTCAGAGCTGGTGCAACTACGGGGACATACTCATGCCCCGCCAACTGGGGGACGACGTAGTTGTAGAGCTTGCGGAGCCGCCAGCCGATGAAGCTGACGACCGCCAGCGTGCCGGCACCGCCCGAGACGACCGCGAACGTCGCGCCCATCGCCGAGGCGACGAAGCCGGACTCGACTGCGCCGAGCTGGTTTGAGGAGTTGCTGAAGACCTGGTCGACGGCGCTGACCCGGCCGCGCAGCTCGTCCGGCGTTGCCATCTGGACGGTGGTCTCGCGCATGACGGCGCTGAGCTGGTCGGCGGCGCCGCAGAGCAGGTAAATAGCGAGCGAGAGGTAGAGGTTCCGGGAGAGACCGAAAAGAATCGTCCCGAGGCCGAACGCCGCTACGGTCCAGATCAGCGCCTTACCGGTGGCGGCGACTGGCTTGCTCCGCAGCAGGTAGAGCGACATCCCGAAGGCACCCGCCTCGAACGACGCCTCGAGGAGGCCGAACGCGGTCGGGCCGCCGTGCAGGATGTCGGTGGCGTACACGGGCAGCAGCGCTTTGATGCCGCCGAAGATTACGGCGAAGAGGTCCAGCGTCATCGCGCCGAGCAGCACCTGGTTCTGGCGCACGAACTTGACGCCCTCGGTGACCGACTCCCAGCTGACGGCGCGCTTCCTGAGCGACGTTTCGCTGTACTTCACGAGCGAGAGCGTGAGGATCGCCGTCGCCGCGAGGGCCGAGAAGACCAGGTATGTCGGCCCCTCATCGACCGTCGCGATCAGTAGACCGGCGAGCACGGGGCCGGTGATGCTGCCCAGCGTCTGCAGCGTCGACAGCACGGAGACGGCGGCGGGGAAGCTCTGCGGCGGCACGATGCCGGGCAGCAGGGCGTTGCGCGCGGGCCCCTCGAAGGCGGAGGTCACGCCGAGGAACGCCGAGAAGACGTAGACGAGCTCGACCGAGATCCAGCCCTCCAGCGTCGCGATGCCCATCGTCGTCGCGAGCACAAGCGGGATGCACTGCGCTGCCATGACGATATTGCGGCGGTTGTAGCTGTCTGCCACCGCCCCGCCGACGAGGCAGAGCAGCAGCGTCGGGATCAGCCGCGCCAGGCCGAGATAGGCCAGGCTCAGCGGCGAGTCGGTGAGCTCGTACACCTGCCAGAGGAGCAGCGCCTGCAGCATCGTGTTGCCGATGCCGTACGTAACGCGACTTGTGGCGAAGAGGGTAAAGCTCCGCAGCCGCAGCAGGGCGAGAGTCGGGTGTTGGTGAGGATGGTTCGGTGGCGAGGGCTCTCTCAACGAGCCAAGTATAGGGGCCAAGGATGACAGCTACGTCCGGCATCGAGGGGTTCTCGCTCGCACGAACGCGCCCCAGCCACTCGTTGCGAGCCATTGTGCGATACAGCTCATAGTTTCGAGGCGGCTCATCGCAAGGCGAAGCAATCTGCTGAGGCTCGATAGCCTAGATGCGTCGTTCAATGCAGTGGGAGCGCGGTCCGGTGCTGCGTTGGAGCCGCGAAGCCTGCAGCCTCGTGATGGCCGGTAGCGCCGCTATGAGGCTCAGCAGGTTGCTTCGCCTTGCCTGCGGGGCAACCTCGCGAAGGGCGGGGTCTCGTGGCAATGGCTCGCAACGAGAGGGCAGGGGCGCTCCATCGCATGAAAGCGTGTCTCCCCCTCACGTCCCTTTCCAGCACATTGGGATCCTAAGCTTAGAATTCCACGTGGACAAGTTGTCGCG